>Ga0335074_10001997_pt1 | contig 27701 bp, 21 predicted proteins | sample Lox_Sample_23_FD_206715 | JGI IMG/M metagenome (GOLD analysis project Ga0335074, IMG submission 206715) | Soil microbial communities from Loxahatchee National Wildlife Refuge, Florida, United States - Lox_Sample_2.3 | ecosystem: Environmental > Terrestrial > Soil > Wetlands | place: USA...
TGGGATCGTCGTAGGTATACACGTTGCCGTAATAAGGCAGCATGTAATGCATTTCATCGAAGCCGTGCTGCGTGGGGTAGTACTCCGGTTTGTCTCCCAGATGCCACTTGCCGGTCTGCATCGTGTGATAGCCGGCCTTCTTCAGATACTGCGGCAGCGTTACTTCGTCCTTGTAGATGCCGTTGGGATCGCCCGGCACGAATACATTGAGCACGCCTGCCCGAACCGGCTGGCGTCCGATCATCACCGCCAAGCGCCCCAGTGTGCAAGTCGGCTGAGCGTAATACTGCGTGAAGCGCATGCCCTCACTCGCCAGGCGGTCGAGATTCGGTGTGGGCGCTCCGCGATCGGCGCCCCCGCCGTAAACGCCCAGATCCATCCAACCGACGTCATCGGTCATAAGAATGATGATGTTTGGTTTCTTCTCTTGCGCGCAACTCAATACGGCGCAGCATTGCAGCAGCATGGCCAGAATCCAGCAGCACGACATCTTCAACAATGGGACCGCTCTCATAGCTCCCCTCTTGGTCCTTACGGCGGATCATCGAGAACCCGCAGATGACGGATTGGTTAGGTCAGCGACAGCCCAAAATGGCATATCACCGCTGCGGCAATGAGGTCTGCCCTCTCATCGGCATGGCGAAAACGTTGTGCCTGGGATGTCATGTTGGCGCGGGGTGACATGGTACTTTCGGGTGCACTGCGGAAGCAAGAGAATTCTTGGCTGTTCGCATCGGACGGCGATACAAGCTATGGCAACTTCGGTCGACGTGGCCGCCTGACTTGCGCAGCCCCTCAGGACAAGCCGCCGAAACTGTTACCCAGCATGGTTCTTTTCACCGTAGCGATGCTCGGGCATGTTCGACCCTCGATATAATCCGCGCATGAAAAAGCTGTTGCCACTGCTTCTCGTGATGATGGCCGTGATCTCAGTGCCCGTGTTCGCCAGCCATCATCATCACGGCCACCATCATTCCCACCATCACCACGCACACCACTCCAACTAACTCATGGGCGGCGTATTGGAATAGAAATCGAGCCGGGCGAAGGAGCTAAGCGCCAGGCGTCTCGCGTTTGCGAGCGGTATCCAACCTCTGCAAGCCGGCCTTCGCCTGTCTGATCTCTTCCAGTCGGACTTTGACGCGTCGTTCCAGGCCCTCGTCGGTGGGATGGTAATAGACGCGGCCCTTCAGATTATCGGGCAGGCACTGCATATCCGCGACTTTGGCCTCCAAGTCGTGAGCATACTGATATCCCTCGCCATAACCGAATGCCTTCATCAGACCAGTGGGAGCATTGCGGAGATGCAGCGGAACCGGATCCTGCGCAGTGCGCTCGACATCCTGCTGCACCGCTCCGTAGGCGAGATAGACCGCATTCGATTTCGGGGCGGCGCAGAGATAGACCACCGCCTGCGCGAGCGCCAGATCGCCCTCAGGCATGCCCAGGAAGTCGAAGGCATCTTTGGCTGCGAGCGTCACCGCGAGGGCATTGGGGTCGGCCAATCCGATATCTTCTACCGCCATGCGAACGACACGCCGGGCAACATACAGCCGGTCTTCACCGGCTTCCAGCATCCGAGCCAGCCAGTAGAGCGCGGCATCCGCATCGCTGTTGCGCACGCTCTTGTGAAGCGCCGAGATCAGGTTGTAGTGCTCCTCGCCTGCCTTGTCGTACACGAGGACGCGTTTTTGCAACGCATCCGTTACGATTGCCTCCGTGATGCGCAGCGACCCGCCCTCGGCCTTCTCACCGGCAAGCGTCGCCGCTACCTCCAGCGCGTTATAGCCGCGGCGGGCGTCTCCGCTGGAATACGCGGCAATTTTTCGCAGCGCGTCCTCATCGGCTTCAAGATGCAGATCCCCCAGCCCGCGCTCTTTATCCTGCAAGGCCCGTCGCAGCAACCCGACAATCTGGTCCTCCGAGAGCGGCTTCAGTACATAGACACGGCAGCGTGAAAGCAATGCCGAAATGACTTCAAAGGAAGGATTCTCTGTCGTGGCCCCGATCAAGCGAATACTCCCTTTCTCGACATAAGGGAGGAATGCATCCTGCTGGGCCTTATTGAAGCGATGCACCTCGTCAACGAAGACAAGGGTTCGAGTGCCATACTGGCGCGCGCGTTCGGCATCCGCCATCACTTGTTTGATTTCTTTGATCCCGGCGAGCACGGCGGAGAATTCAATAAACTCGGCCTGTGTCATGCGCGCGATGATCTTCGCCAAGGTCGTCTTGCCGACACCCGGAGGCCCCCAGAAGATGAGCGAGCCGGTATCGTCGCGCTCGATCTGCACCCGCAGCGACTTGCCCGGCCCGAGAATATGCTCCTGGCCGACGAACTCATCGAGCATACGGGGGCGCATACGATCGGCCAGCGGGCGAGATCTGTCGATCGCTTCTTCCCGAGGCGAGTTATGTTCGAACAGGCTCACAGTTTCCTTTGCCGCGCCGCCTCGTACAGCACGATTGACGCGGCAACGCCCGCATTCAGGGATTCCATCTTTGCCGATTGGGGGATGATAATCACTTCGTCGGCTTCGGCCAATGTGTGCTTCGGCACGCCTGAACCCTCGCCGCCGACGAGGATCGCGACTGGGCCATGCAGGTCTGCGTCCCAGACCGGCGTGCCTCGGTGCGACGATGTACCCAGGATCCGCACCGCTCGTTTCTTCAACTCTGCCAAAGCATCGTGCAGCTGCACCTTGACAGCAGGCAATCGAAATAACGCACCGGCCGATGCTCGCGTCGCCTTCCAGTTCCAGGGGCTCACGGTTCCCTCTCCCAACAGCAGGCCGCTCGCGCCGAACGCATGGCCAGAACGGGCGATCGTGCCGAGATTTCCGGGGTCCTGCAGGCCAACTGTCGCCAAGAGCAAAGCAGGCTGCCTTTCCAGCACATCGTCCAAGGAGAACGCCTTGATTTTTGCCAAAGCTGCAATGCCTTGTGGCGTCTCGCTCGGCACGGCGCTGGCGAAGACTTCGTCTGCGAGGACCAGAGCTTCCGTATGGCCGGACAGCTGCGGCAATAGCCTGTGAGCGCGTTCTCGCGCAGACTCGCTGAAAAAGACCGTGGACAGTCGAAGCCCGCTGCGAATCGCTTCTTCCAACAGGTGCATGCCTTCTATTGCGACTTCGCCCTGCCGATTCGGAACCGCCTCACGAAATAATCGCCGCAACTCCTTCACCCGGATATTCTGGCGGCTTTCCACCCGATGCAGCCGCGCTTCCAAACTGTTCTGGCTACGCATGGTTCGCGTGTAAATCCCTGCTTATCCTACACCGCGGGTCCCCGATCATCTCGACGGAAGCGGCGACGTGTTAAGCTGCTGAGTTGCCGTTGTAGGGAGTGATGTGTTAGTTTTCGCTCCGCGAGAACCTCGCCAGGCAAAAGAGGCAGTTTGCGTCCCGAGATCGTCAAAATCAGCAGCCAGCAGCCGGAAAGTTCGCTGGTGACCTACGTCGCGGAGAAGATTCGCGCGGGAGAGGTATTGGGCATTCCTACGGATACGTTCTACGGACTGGCTGCCGATCCCTTCAATTTGCACGCCGTTGACCGCATTTACGACATCAAGAGCCGTTCGCGGCATAAGCCCTTGTCGTTGCTGATCGAATCCGTGGACCAGGCAGCCGAGCTCGCATGGCCGATTCCGGAGACATTCTATCTGCTGGCGCGTCGCTTTTGGCCTGGGCCGCTGACCATTATCGTCAAGGCCGATCCCAAGTTGCCGCTGAAAGTCACCGCCAACACCGGCAATGTGGCCTTGCGGGTTCCGGCAGCTGAGGTGCCGCTGGCCATTATTCGCTCCTCCGGCCTGCCCATTACGGCGACCTCCGCCAATCTCCACGGCGAGATTGAGTGCACGTCGGCGATGCAGGTGCGCGACCAGCTGGGTGATTGCCTGTCCATCATCGTCGATGGCGGTCAGGTTCCCGGGATTTTGCCAACCACAATCGTCGACCTCGCCGGTGATGGCAGTTGGCGCTTATTGCGTCACGGAGCCATACCGGAGGATCAAATCATCGAGCTCTTGGGGCAGGAGTAGCGCGCCACGCCCGTTCGCGAATCAAAATTTCACCCCTTCCGCTCGATCCTGTTGCTGATCATCCTGGGTACGGCGGTATTTCTGCTGTACACCAGTGTGCAGATTGTTCGTGACGCCCGGGTGGATGAGGAGCATGGGGCGGACGCGATCGTCGTTTTCGGCGCAGCGGAGTATTCTGGTCACCCTTCTCCTGTGTTTCGTGCCCGGCTGGATCATGCTTATACGCTGTTCGAACGCGGGCTTGCCCCAGTCATCATCACTACCGGGGGGGCAGGAGGAGATACACACTATAGCGAGGGCCAGGTGGGCCGCGATTATCTCGAATCGCGCGGTATCTCAGACGCGAATCTCATCGCCGAAACGCAAGGCGGCGACACCGACGAGTCCGCCCAGCGGGTTGCAGTCATTCTGCGAGCGAACGATATGCATAGCTGCCTGCTGGTCAGCGACGCCTACCATATGTTTCGCGCCAAGCAGATGATGGCGGCACACGGGATTAAGGTCTATATCTCCCCGCGACCGGCATCGATTCCGAAAACTACGGTTGGACGTTATCTTGCGGCGCTGCGGGAAAGCTTCAGCTACCTGCTGTACAAGGCGCACATTACATAGCCCGCTCTCTATCCTTTGATGGTGGGATAGCCCTTCTCTACCCAGTCCGTACCGATGTTGCCGGCAATGTAGAGCACCTTCACATTGGTGAACCCCATCTTGTGCAATTCGTTGTAAGCGGGACGCACGTTTGGACAGTGGCTCCAGGGGCAGCAGCCACAGTAAAGGACAATGAAGGTATTGTGCGGTAGTTTCTTGGTGCGCTCGCGCAACGCCTGCAGCCCCTGCGGTGTCGAGGCAGCGCCAATGTATTCCGACCCGGGAATATGGGCCTGCATGTACAGCAGCGAAGGACCAACGTTCAGAATGAGCGGCCTGCTGGCCTTCGGGGCTTGCAGGAGTTTCACCAGCTCTTCCGGCGAGATGAGTTGCGAGCTGCCGGGCTCAAGCTCAGCTTGTGCAAACGCGAGGCCGATTGAGCAACTTACGATTAAAGAGATGAGAGCGACTTTGGCAGCGATTTTCATCCAGGTACCTATCCGAAAATCCTACAGCTCCACTTCCTGCAACACGGGCTTGGGCGGGGGGATTGTCTCCAGCGCCTCCACCATGGCATCGGCAAACTCGGTGGTTCCCGCAGTACCACCCACATCGCGCGTGATGTGCGTCTTTTCCCCGTAAACCTTTTCCAATGCAAGACGAATATGGTTCGCAGCATTGTCCTCGCCAAGATGGCGCAGCATCAGGATGCCCGAGCGCAATACCGCGGTGGGATTGGCAATGTCCTTGCCCGCGATGTCGGGCGCCGAGCCATGGACGGCCTCGAAGATCGCACACTCGTGGCCGAAATTCGCTCCCGGCACTAACCCGAGCCCACCGACGAAGGCCGCGCACAAATCCGAAATGATGTCGCCGTAAAGATTTTCCAGCAGCAGCATGTCGTACTGATAGGGATTCATCACCAGCTGCATACAGGTGTTGTCCACGATGTGCTCGCCGTAGGTGATTTCGGGATATTCCTTCGATACATTGCGCGAGCAACGGATGAACAGGCCATCCGACAACTTCATGATGTTGGCTTTGTGAATGGCGTGGATCTTCTTGCGCTTATTCGTGCGAGCATACTCAAACGCGAAGCGCGAGATACGGGTGGAAGCCTTTTCGGTGATGATCTTCAGGCTTTCGACCACGCCCGGAACAACCTCATGCTCGATGCCCGAGTAAAGCCCTTCCGTGTTCTCGCGGATCACGACCAGATCGACGCCGGGATATCGGGTAGGAACCGCGGGCAGGTTGCGAATCGGCCGGAAATTTGCGAACAGCTCGAATTGTCTGCGCAGCGCGACATTGATGCTCGAGAAGCCGCCGCCGATGGGCGTAGTGACCGGACCCTTCAGCCCAACGCAGGTGCGCTCAATCGATTGGATCAGCTCTTTCGGAATGTATTCGTGATACTTCTCGTAGGCTTCAGCACCGGCCGCGTAGCTTTCCCATTCGAACTTCACGCCGGTAGCTTCCAGAATGCGCACTGTGGCGTTGACGACCTCAGGGCCGATACCATCGCCGGGAATCAATGTGACTTTGTGTGCCATGAATTTAATATCGAGATCAGTTTCCCGTCTTCGCCTTCGCGGCGGGACTTTCCTTTGTGTCGAGTAGTTCCTTCAGTTCGGTCATGAACTCGCCGACATCCTTGAAGTCCAGGTAAACCGAGGCGAAGCGCACATACGCGACTTTGTCGATGCGGCGCAGGCGGTTCATGATCAGCTCGCCAATCTGGCTGGTCGTGCGCTCACGCTCGGGCGAATCGATGACAAAACTCTCTGCGTCATTGACGATCTGCTCGAGCTTGCCCATCGAAACCGGCCGCTTCTCGCACGCCCGCAGCAGCCCGTTGAGCACCTTTTGCCGCTCGAATTTTTCGCGCCGGCCGTCTTTTTTCACCACCATGTAAGGGATTTCGTCAATGCGCTCGTAGGTGGTAAAGCGCTTCTCGCACTTCAGGCATTCGCGCCGGCGGCGGATCGATTCGCCTTCCTTGCTTTCGCGCGAATCAACTACCTTGTCGTTTTCAAAGCCGCAGAACGGGCACTTCATGAACGAGAGAGCGGGCGATGTGCCCGAAGTTTGATTGTAACAGGGGGAAACAAACGGCCTCTAATAGCCCACAGCTGTCGGGATGCCCGAATTGTTCATTCCGCCAGCGCGGCAGCTTTTTCTTCGGCTTCGGCGACGGCGCGGATCGACAGGTGCTCGCGACGAGCGATCGCTAGCCCGGTAGGAATCACGGACATGAAAGTCACGGCCCAAAGCATCATCCCGCAGCTTACCGCAATCTCGTGCTCGACGTGAAAGCCGGCGCTCAACATTCCAATGGTTGCCAACTGCGATCCGCCGCCCACCGCGGGCAACTGCAGCATCGAGCCGACCATGCTGGAACCCATCAGCACGACTTCGCGGGGCATGGTCATGCTCTGCAGTTCGGGATAAGCGTGGGTGATGGAGTAGTAGGCAAACATGATCAGGATCCACATCAGCAGCGACACGGCAATCAACTGCATCGCGGAAGCGAAATCCTGAATGGTTTGCAACCCCTCGCTGAACGACAGCACCTTTTCGCGCAGGTGATGCGCAAGCTTGGGAGCGAAGCCCACAAAGCGGTCATATAAGAATTGCGCTACGCGCTCACCTGAGCGGCGCACGACCACGATGAATACAACGAGTCCAACGACGAGCCCCATGAGCGCGTACGACGCCTCACGCAGCTGCGGGTAGAATGCCAGGCCACGCAGCTCCGGCGACAAGAAACTGACCGCCAACATGACCGCGAACGCCCCCATGTCGAAGATGCGCTCCACGCCCCAGACCGCCATCTGCGAGGTGAACGTCAGCCTTTCTTTCTTCGCGATGATGTAAGGGCGAATCATCTCGCCCGCACGGCCCAGCATGGCCAGAGCGGCGAATCCGACAAACTGCGGCGCCATCAGCCTCATCGTCGTTGTCTGATGTACCGGCTTCAGGAAAATGCGCCAGCGCACCGCGCGCAGCGCGTACGCGATGTAGGTGAACGCGAAGCCGTAAAAAATAAAGAGCCAATTCACATGCTCCGTGCGGCTCCAGAACATCGCCCAATCGAAGGTCTTCCAGGCGCGAATCTGCAGGTAAATCAGCGCGCAAAGCACGGCCAGAACAATGCCGAAGACCAGAATGCGTTTCTTATTCATGAAGGGTGAAGACTATGGTCAAGGTAAATGAGCACAGGAACGCGGGTCAAACCACCGTTAGGTCTTACCTGACCGACTTTCTACGAGATATCGTGGGTGAATGAGAGGGGCTATTCGGTGCCTGCGGAAGCACCGGCGCTCACTTGTGTTATCGATGGCCGCACAGTCTTTGCCGAGTGCGTCATTGCCCGGGCTTGCTGTGCGCGCTCGGCCAGTTTCTTGCGGTTGAAGTCTTTGATAATTCTGGCGACATACGCGTGCGTCTCACGATACGGCGGGATACCGTGGTACTGCTGCACCCGCTGCGGGCCGGCGTTGTAAGCCGCTAGAGCCTTCGCCATATCTCCGTTGTAGAGTAGCAGCAGCTCGCGCAGGTAGCGCACACCACCGTCGACGTTGGCCGCCGGATCAAAACTGTCTTTCACCCCCAGCTGACTTGCGGTGCCGGGCATCAGCTGCATCAATCCTTGAGCGCCCTTAGGCGATACCGCATGCGGATTGTCGGCACTCTCAGCGGCAATCACACTGGAAATAAAGTCAGCATCAATCTGATGTTGTTGGCTGGCGGCCGCGACGATCGCCTTCAGGTCTGGAGTCCTGGCGGGTGCCGTCACTTCTTTAGGATCGGGAGGGGCAGGCTCGAAGCTTTCGATCTCTGCTGTGGGAACATCAACGTATCCGCCGGCGGGATCGTTGCTCATATACAGGCGAGTCGTATCGCCGAACACTTCATGGCGTTCCGAGCGCAGGCTGAATCCGTTGCTGAGATTGGCCAGCTCCGCAGCATGCAACTGCGTCGCCAGCAACGCGATCATCGATACCTGCAAGAATCTACGCATTCACCTTTACCGTCGACCCGAGTACCTGCTCGACCGCCGCCGCCACTCCACTCTCGTCATTGTGCAGCGTGACCGTCCAGCCATTCTGCTTTAGCTCGTCGGACGCATTTCCCATGATGACGGGATGTCCCGCGAAGGTCAACATTTCAATATCGTTGTAGTTGTCACCGATTGCCATCAACTCGGAGCTGTGCAGGCCGCGATGGCTGGCCCAGCGCTCCAGCGCGTGTCCCTTCGAGCACCCGGCGTTGAGCACGTCGACGATGGTCAAATTGCGGTGATCGTATTGGGTTCGCAGAACGGTGAACTCGTTGGCGAAGCCGCAAGCGAGAAGCCGCTGCAACGCCAGCTTCATCAATCCCACCTCGCCACAGAACATAACCTGGATAGGATCCTCGACCAGCGCCCTCTCGATCGGATTCACATACTCGATGTAGGGCGCGTTCTTCTCCATCCAGCGCTGAATGACTCCATAGAGCTGTTCATGCTGCTCGCAGACAATTGCGCCCATGCCCTCACGATCGAAGGTGACGACCATATTGTTGCGAAAATCCTGCATGGCGCGGCACAGCTTCACCGCCGTCGCCTTCGGCATCAGGTCGTGATGGAACGCCTCATCGAGCGTCGAGCGAGTTACCGCGCCGTTCGAGCTGATGATCCACAGATCGAAGCCCAGCATCTGGGCAACCGGCAGCGCGAAATTGTGCCTGCGGCCGGTGACCAGCACGATCTCGATACCGGCTTCGTGCGCGCGCTGTAAGGCCGCCAGATTCGCGGGCGAGATCTGCGACCTCGAGTCCAGCAGCGTGCCATCAATATCAATGGCGATAAGACGTATGGACATGAATCTGTCCTACCGCTCGACCGCGAGGCCCACGGCATTTCCACCGCCGAGGCAGAGAGCTGCGATTCCTTTATGAACATCCCGCCGGATCATCTCATACAGCAGCGCGGTAAGAATTCGCGCGCCGGTGGCGCCAATCGGATGCCCGAACGCAACCGCACCGCCGTTGACGTTGACCTTGTTCTGGTCGATTCCCAGTTCGCGCGTGACTGCAATCGCCGCAACCGAAAACGCCTCGTTAATCTCATACAAATCGACGTCTTCGTTCTTCCAGCCGGTTTTCTTCCATAACCTGCGCACCGCCTCGACCGGCGCCATCATGACCCACTCGGGCGCGAGGCCGCTGGTGGCTTGGGCAACAATGCGGGCCATCGGCTTCAATCCGAGCTCTTTTGCCTTGTCCGCCGACATCACCACAAGGGCTGCGGCGCCGTCATTTACGCCGGGAGCATTGCCGGCCGTTACGGTACCGTCCTTCTTGAACGCCGGTTTTAATCCGCGGAGCGCCTCAATCGTCGTATCCTCGCGCGGCGATTCGTCAACGCTGAACAGCACCGGCGGCGCACCTTTCTTCTTTGCCGGAAGTTCGACCGGCACGATCTGGTCTTTAATGCGGCATTCCTTGATCGCGCTGATCGCCTTGCGGTGAGAGTTCAGCGCGTATTCGTCCTGCTCTTCGCGCGTGATGTGATACTTCTCGGCTACATTCTCGCCCGTCGTGCCCATGTGGTAATCGTTGTAAACGTCCCACAAGCCGTCGTGCACCATGGAATCTACGACCTTCTGATCGCCGAGCCGGAAGCCCTTGCGCGCGTTCTGCAGCAGGTAAGGAGCGTTGGTCATGCTCTCCATGCCGCCCGCGACCACGATCTGCGAGTTGCCGGTCTGAATGGCCTGTTCGGCGAGAGCGACGGCTTTCAGTCCTGAGCCGCACACTTTATTGATCGTCATTGCACTCACGCGGTCCGAAAGTCCGCCCTTGAGCGCTGCCTGGCGCGCGGGATTTTGTCCCAGCCCTGCCGAAACGACGTTGCCCATGATGCATTCGTCCACGAGATCAGGGTCGATTCCGGCCCGCTTTACTGCCTCACGCACAACGATGGCGCCCAATAGCGGAGCGGTTAAGTCCGACAACGAACCTTGAAACTTACCGATGGGAGTACGAACTGCCGATACGATGACAACATCTTCCTGCGCCATGATGAGAGCTCCTGAGGGGAAGTCAGTAAAGAACATTATAAGATGGAGAAGTCTTGGCTACGGACGCACAAATCCCTCCCCGTCCACCGGCGCTGTCGCGCAGCCGATTACTCGCGCCCTGGTGGCATACCGCCATCCTGGTTGTCGTTCTGATATCGGCTTCACTCAACGGAACGAGGGGGAAACATCCTATCGCTGCCGCGGGCGGAAAGCTGGCGGAATACCTCGGGACAATGGTTTGGGAGTGGATCCTGTTGGGCTTTGTCTGGCTCGGCATTCGCAAGCGAATTCGGTTGCGCGATCTGATCGGCGGACGCTGGGCGACGATGGAGGACCTTCTGCTCGACGTCGTATATGCGGCTGCGTTCTGGGGCTGCGCGATGTTCGTGCTTGGGGTGGGGGCGAAGCTCATGCACCTGGACCAGGGCGGCAAGATAGAAAGCATGCGCCGCTCGCTCGGCTTCCTCGTTCCGGCTACGGCACTCGAGTTGGCGGTATGGTTTTGCGTGAGCGCGACTGCCGGTTTTTGCGAGGAGATCATCTTTCGCGGATATCTCCAGCGGCAGTTCGCGGCAATCGGTCACTCCATGCTGATCGGAGTAGTTCTGCAAGCCGCTGTCTTCGGCGCCGCGCACGGATACGAAGGCGCCTCACGCATGGCGCTCATCGGAATCTACGGACTGATGTTCGGATTGCTGGCGTGGGGGCGCAAGAGTCTGCGGCCGGGGATGATCGCGCATGCCTGGCACGATTCGCTCAGCGGAGCGGTTTTGCGGATGCTGAAATAGGCGCAGGGTGCGAGCGCACAGAGCTCGCAGGATCGCTGCTCCAGCTCCTCGCCACGGGAACCGCAACCAATTTCTTCCGTCTCCCGCAAATTTTTTTCTACTCCTCTCGATGGCGATCATTGCTGCGCGGCCACGTCGCACGAACCGCCGCAGAAATTTTCGGACGAATCGCGCGATTGGCGATTCAGCAATTGTCGCCAGTGTTTATGCGGGTGTTGCGCTGATGCGTTTTTTGCTGCAGCACCGCGGGGGAGTTGCTCGCGCCTCCATCAAGCGCGAATCAGCCGCGGAGCGCGACGGCAGGTTGTCGAGTTGCACACTTTGGTGCGCTTTTTTTTCTTGACTATTTTTTTCATTGACTCTATACAACTATCAAATTGCGATGATGTGACGTCGCAATACTTCCATGAAAATGGAAAAGGGAGAATAGAAACATGGCAACCAAAAAGGCTAGCAAGAAAGCGGCAAAGAAGGCCGCGAAGAAGTCCAGCAAGAAGCACTAAGTTGGAACTTCAGCTGAACAAGAGGGACGCGCAAGCGTCCCTTTTGATTTATGGCGCAACTGGACGCACGCTCTACGCGGGGCCCTCAGCCGGAATATCGACCAGCGGGAAGCCCAGCTTCTTCCACTCGTGAAAACCGCCGAGCAACGGACGCACGCGCCGTATGCCGACTCTTCGTAGTTTCAGCGCCACCCGGGCGCTGGTCGCTTCGTTGGGTCAGGTACAAAAGAGAACGATCTCGCCATCGCGGGTGATCTCGCTATGGCGCGCCTCGAGGTCCTCTGGTGAAATCTGCAGCGCTCCGGGCAAGGTGCGCGGATCGGTGAGCACGTCGAGAGGGTGGCGCAGGTCGATGATGACCGGGTGCAGGCCCGCCTCCAGATCGTGCTTCAGTTCGTCCGGCGTAATCCGATCACCCTTCACCTGCTTAAGAAAGCGCTCACGGTCGCGCCAGCGAAACAGTACATAAGCGACCACGCCGGTCAGGAAAAGCACCAACAGCCATCCGCCGAGCAGATGTGCATCGCGGGCGACCCGGTCCAATTGACGGCTGAAGACAAATCCGAGCAGCGAATACGCGGTTGTCCACAGCAATCCGCCGATCAGGTCGAAAAGAAGAAACCGCTGATATGGCGTCCTCACCATTCCCGCCAAAGCGGGAGCCGCGGTGTTCAGTCCGGGAACGAATTTGCAAATCAGCAGGGTCCGCTCGCCCCAGTTGCTGAACCGGGTTTCGGTTCGCCGGACGCAGGAATCTGGTTCGAGTGCAATCCGGCAAAGCAGGTTCAGCACGATCGCCCCACGCCGCTTGCCGACGTGATACCAGAAGACATCAGCACCGAGGCAGCCGGCAGTGCCGGCGAGAATCACCAGCGCCAGATGCATGCGGCCCTGCCCGGCGAGCGCGCCCGCGGCCAGCAAAAGCGGAGTCGCGGGAATGGGCAACCCACCCTGTTCGATCAGCACCCAGCCGAACAGCAAGGCGTACCCGTACTGCACCACGAATTGAAGGGTATCTTGCATTTAGTCTCGCGGGTCACCCGCCCGAACTATCTGGATGCGCTGGCTCGCCAGGAAGGTTCCAGTTGGCGTGAGTATAAAGCAAAATGCGAAAAGTGTTGCTGAGGCTTAGCTTCGCGCCGCAGCCGCCGAACCGGCGGAAGGCGATTGGGGCTGTGCCGCTGGTTCGGGCTCTTCCTTTTCCCAGCGAAGGATCTTTAGATCCAGAACGAAGATGGAGTAGAACACGGGAACCATCAGCAAGGTGATGAACGTGGCAACGGTCAGGCCACCGATCTGGGCGTAGCAGAGCGGCTGCCAGAGCGGTCCACCATGGGCCGCCAGAGGAAACAGCGCCAGCACCGTCGCCCCGACGGTGATCATTACCGGGCGGAGACGGATAATGCCGGCGTCGATGACCGCTTCCTCGAAAGGTTCTCCCTTGGCGTGCATTTCCTCGATGAAATCGAAGAGCACGATCACGTGGCTGACAATGACACCGATCAGGCTGGCAATTCCCAGAAAGGCCATGAAGCCGAACGAGGTGTGCATGACCCACAATCCGTAAATCGCACCGGCGATGCCGTACGGTGCCGCGGCGAAGACCAGCAGCGGCTTGATTGCGTTATTGAACTGAAAGAGCAGCGCCATGTAGATGGCCGCGATCGAGATCATCAGCACCAGGGTGAGGTTGCGGAAACCATCCTGCTGTTTGTTATATTCGCCGCCCACGGTAATTTTGTATCCCGGCGGCATCGTCTTCTCGAACTCCTTCAACTTTGGCAGGACTACGTTTGTAATCTCCGACGCCAGATGGCCCGGCGCCGGAAAAGCAAAGATCGACATCTCGCGGAATTGATCGATACGAACAATACGGTTGGTGCTCATGCTGTTCGCAACGTCGGAAATCTGCATCAGCGGAATCTTGGTGGCATCCTGCGACGATCCGGAGTAGACGTAGAGGTTCTGAATATCCGACAGCCGGGAGCGCTCGTCGATGTGCAGGCGCGCCGCGACGGGAATATTTTTGTCACCGTCTTGCAGGGTAGTGACCGTCGTACCGCTCATGGCGCTGGTAGCAGAATTGGCCACGTCCAGGTTCGTGATGCCAGCCAGGTTGGCGCGGTCGGGATTGATATTCAGCGTGACTTGAAAACTGTCCTTCTCCCATTCGTTGCGTACGCGTCGCGCTTCCGCCGCTGCGCGCATGATGTCCTCGACCTTCGAGGTAATCTTGCGCATCTCGGCAATATCCTGAGCGCTGCGCGTGGAGCTGACATCTGCCTCGCTGATAACGCGAATCTCCACCGGATAATTGATTGGGTTGGTCTGCAGCTGGCGATAGTCGCAGCGTACTCCGGGAATCTTAGCGCTAAGCACCGGTTGCACCTGATCGACGAAGCCCGGGGTAAGATCCTTGTCCGTCAATTGCACGAGCACTTGCGCGTAATTGAGTTGGCGCGCCTGCGGGTTTGCCGAGAACCAGAAGCGAGGACTGCCTCCTCCCACCCATGTCGTAATGTATTTCAGAATGTGCGCGGGCGATCCGTCTTTGTTCGGATGCTTGGTGCCCCATTCGTCCGCCTGCTGACGGATGATCTGTTCGACTTTTTGCGCTGCCTGATTGGTGGCATCGAAATTGGCATCGTTGGGCAGCCAGACATCAACGTAAGACCAGTACTGCACATCATCGGGGAAGAACGATGTGCCCAGCTTGGTAAACAGAAAAACCCCGAGAATCAGGAAGCTCAGCGAGGCGATCGCGACCTTCCAGCGATGTTCGATAGCAAACTTCGCCACTGCCGCATACTTCCCGGTGAACCCCTTAGAGCGGCGGTCTTCGATGGCCGGCTCCGGTTTGCCCGGCCGCAGCAGCCAGTATCCCAGCAGGGGAATGAAGGTCATCGAAGCCAGCCGTGACGACACAAGAGCGACCGTCATTACGACCGGCAGGCTGAAGATGAATTCACCGGTCGTGCCCGTAATCATCAGGAACGGCAGATAGGCCACGATGTTGGTGACGGTGGCGTACATGATCGCCGTCGCGATCTTCGTGGGGCCGAGCCACGGCGCCACGATGCGTGGATGACCCTCCGCCAGCATGCGCTTGATGGAATCGCCCGCCACCACGGGATCGTCCACCAGCAAGCCGAGGGCGATGATCAGCGAGGCCACCGAAACCTGCTGAATGTCGATGCCCAGCACATAGACGGTGCCGAACGTCATCGCCAGCGTGATGGGGATAGAGATCGCCATCAGCACCGCCGATCGCCACTCCCAGAAGCCGAGCAAGGAGACAATCACGACGAGGATGATGGCCTCGTACAACGCGTCCATGAACAGGTCGATCTGCTCTTTCACCTGCACCGGCTGGCTGGAGGTAGGAACGATCACGAGATCGTCCGGCAAATACGGCTTGAGCCCCTCCAGCTTTTCCTGCACGTGGGTGCCAAAAAGATTGATCTGCTGCCCCGATCGCATATTGATGGCGACCGTGATGGCCCGGCTACGCACCCATTTCCCGCTGCTATCGTGCCAGGTCAGGTAGTTCAAGTAGCTTGGCGGACTCTGATACGTGCGGGAAATATCGACAAGGTCGCGCAGATACACCGGGCTGTTGGAAGACGAAACCCCGATGATAACGTTGCCGATCGCCTTCGCGTCGGGAAACAGACCGGAGGGATTGATGATCAGGTCCTGCGGTCCGACCTCCAGTGAGCCTGCGGGCAGGGTGATGTTCTGCGCGTTGAGGATGTCCTTGAGCTTCGAGGGGTCGTAGCCGTACTGCGCCAGACGCTCCTGCGAATAGTCCAGGTAGATTTCTTCCTGCAGAACACCGGAGCGCGAGACGGTCGAGGTCTCCGGCACGCCCTGCAACGTGCGCTGAATCAAGTCGGTGTAATTGTCGAGCTGGCGATACGAGTATTTGGCGCCCGCAACCTTGGCGAGTTCAGTTTCGGTGTTTGCAGGATCGCGAATAACCGCCGGCTGCCACGCATCGGGATAAAGCTCTGAGCGATGGAGAGTGTTTTCGATCAGCTCCTCGCCGCGCTGGCGAATCGCATCGTCGCTGATCTCGGTGCTGGCGTCGAGGCCGACGTAGCCCGGGCCGTCGAAGAAATGCAGATCTTGCAACGTCCCGCGGCGCTCGGCGAGCCGCGCAATCGCTTCAAAATTCGTTCGCACCGGGCCGGCGGCGACCGAGAGCGGAAACGCATAGATCACGCTGACGCGCGGTTGCGGCGAACCCCGTGGCAGCTGGGCCCGGGTCTGTTCGATGGCTTTGCGAATCGCAATGGCGCGGAGTGAGACCTCGGTCGGGGTGACGATCGGACTCGCGACCGTCAGCATGAGCGCCGCGGTATCGCCAAAATTGCTGTTGAACTGAATCGGGCCCGCACCGCGGGGCAGCTTCGAGTTGAGCTGGTTCAGCTTGAGATTGATATCGCTGAACTCCTTCGTCTTGTCCTTGACATTGTCATCGAGCTGCACGTAAACCACCGCCTGGCCGGGAAAGCTGATGGACCGTATGCCAAAGTTCGAAGGACTGGGCGGCCGAATGGTCGTGTTCATCGCGACCGTCTGCTCCATCGGTCGCGTTACCAGTTGCTCCACCTGCTCCGCAGTTGCCCCGGGCCACTGGCACTGTGCCGACGCTACGCGCACCGGAATATCCGGGTCTTTGCGTTTGGGCATATGGTTGTAGCCGTACCAGCCCCAGAAGAACGTCGCCAGCAGCAGGATCAACCCTACCTGCCGGTGCTCCGTGAAAAAGCGGGCAGTGTTGTGGGTGGTCGCAACGATCTCGGCGTCCGACTTGTGATGAATCGACATTAGTTGGGAATAATCCGCACCTGGTCGCCGGCTTTAATCATGTTCGTCCCCGAGGTCACGATGCGATCGTTCGCGCTGACCCCGCTGACGACAGCGATATCGTTTCCATAGGTGTTGCCCAGGGTCACATCCTGGGTGTGAACTCTGACCATGTCCCCCGTGCCGTCGGCAACGAATACGGCGAAGCCCTGCGGATTCGAGGGGCTGCGAATCACCGCCGAGATCGGCACCACCTGTACGGCAGGGGTCTTCGTGCCGATGGTGATGGAGGCGATCATGCCCGACTTGAGCAGGTTGTCAGGATTATCGATCCGTACCTCGACCGAGTAGACGCGGCTCTTGGGATCGGCCGCCGCTGATATGGCGGTCACGTGACCAGCGAACGACTGCGGCAGCGCCTCCGTGCGCACCGTCTGCGGGCTGCCCAGCCGGATGCGTCCCATCGCCGTATCGGGAACACCGAAAACCGCCTTCACGGTTCGCGTATCGGCAAGGGTGAACCCGTTCGTCGCCGGACCGACGAGCGTGCCGATATCCACATTGCGCTTTAAAACCCAGGAATCGAACGGCGCCCGCAGTTCGCAATAGCCTAAGGCGATCTTTGCCTCGCCGATCTGAGCCTTAGCGTTGTCGATTGCCGCCTGCGTGCTTTGCTCCTGCGCCCGCGTGTCGTCGTAGTCGGGCTGGGTCGCTGCTCCAACTTTGTACAGCGCCGTTATACGCTGGAAGGAGAGCACAGCTCGCTCATGTTCCGCCTGCGACTTTGCTAACGACGCTTCCGCCTGGGCCAGCTTCTGCTGGTAATTGTCCTGCTGCACCGTCGCCAGCAGCGTTCCCTTGGCCACGTAGTCGCCCTGATCGATGTTGCGCGTGTGCCCGTTGGCATCGCGCACCTGCTTAATTGACACCAGATAGCCGTTCGACTGGAACGCCAAATCCACCTGCTGATAAGGCTGAATGTTCGCCGAGTACGTATTCGAGGTTCCGGTATCAATGGTTCTCACCAGCGCCGCACGCACCGGCACCAGGGGCGCCTCCTTGGGAGTGCGGCTGCCGCACGCGGATTGCAACACGGCCGCTAGAACAAGCCATCCCACCCCACAGCGCGCGATTCCGCTCCGTTGGTGCGTCATAATCTCACTCCGTACCCAGCGCTTTTTCGAAATTTGCTTTCGCGGTCCAGAAAGAGGCGATAGCCTCGTTGTAATCGGCATTCGCTTTCTCCACTGCAGCCTGCTGCTGCAGCACGTCGCGCAAAAGCACATTCTTCTGCCCGTACTTGTCTGTGACCTCCTGCAGCTTCACGCGTGAGGCCTCCTGCTGAGCCGTAGCCACATCCACGGCCATACGCGCCTCCTGCAATTCGCGGAACTGCTTGTTCACATTGATCAGGACATTCGAACGCGTGTCCTCAAGGTTAAGCTTGCTCTGCTGCACCTGCATGGTCTTCTCGTTAACCACATCCCGGCGTCGTCCCCAATCGAATGGGTCCCAGCTGAACTCTATGCCGAGTCCCATAATGTTCTGGGGAACAAAGTTGAAGCCGAACGGCGACAGGTAATGAAATGAGGCGCCGATATCGGGCATGTACTCCGACTTTGCCAGACGTCTGATATTGTCGGCCTGTTCGATCTTGATCTCCGCCTCTTTAACCTTCGGATTCTGATCCAGCGCGGTCGCCTGCGCCGCTTTCAGGTCCTGTTCCGTGGGGGTTAAGACTTTATCCTCGGTCACCTGAAACTCCACCGTGATGTCCCGCCCCAGCAGGCTATTCAGCGATTCTTTGGCGGTCGCCAGCTTGTCCTGCGCCTGCAGCAGCTTCAGTTTCTGGTCCGCCAGCTTCGCTTCCACCTCCAGGCTGTCGGACTGCAGGACGACTTTCTCCGCGACATATTCCTTGGTGATGCGGTCCAGCTCTTCGTATTGCTTAATGCTGGCCTCGGTGGCAGCGATGACATTTTCGATCTCGACGACAGAGTAGTAGGCTTGGCGGACGTCATTAACGACGCTGTTCTTCTGCTCGCGGAGTTGCTGGACAGCCTCTTCCACCGACAATTCCTCGCCGTGTACGTGCAGGTTGATTTTGTACAACGTCAGCAATGGCTGCGACGCGTTCGCATAGACGTAGGCCGTCGGCCGGCTGGGAGTTGTAATGGGCGTGTCCTTGGCGGGGATCGGCCCGGTCGACGGGAAGTCGCCAAACTGTCCGGCGGGAACCGTAAAGCTGATCGGCTCCAGCAACTGCGAGGCAAAGGTATAAATGTTGAACGACGGATAACGGCGCGTTTTGGCCGCTGCTACTTCTTCTTTCGAGATATCCAGACTCAGGGAGACGATCTTCAGGTTACGGTTGTTCGCCAGTGCAATCTTCACCGCATCCTGGACGGTCAGTACGTCCGGAGCCGTGGCTGCATTTTGCCCGACGGCCGCCTCACACCATCCGGAAATCACGAGCGCTGCGATAGTCACCGATCGCAAAAGAAAACGCCCGGCAAGTCGCAAGATAGGACTGCGATTCAGCAGGACACCCATAAGAAAGCAGAAATTTTGGCTTTGACTCGGAGTAGCATTAAACCACTTTCAGTCGTGAAATGGCAGGAAATTTTGGTAGCAGGCACGTAGGATTGCAGCAGTCGTGGGTTCGTGTCTGCCGCGTCCGGCCGAGTGCCACGATGCGACGCGGGATGGGCTAGCTTTGGGCGGCGCTCCGGTGTACATTTTGTAGCGGGTTGAGGAGAACTATGCGAAACGGTCATTACGCAATTGCGCTGTTCGCGCTGACATTCAGTTTCATGGCACTTACGCCGGCGCACGCCGCACCACCGCTTCTGGCGGGCGAAGCACTCGCAGGCCAACAAAACGCGCCGTCCCAGGGACAGATGGCAAGCGAAAATGCCTCCCCGCAGGTCCAGACCGCCATCGCCCAGAAAATCACCCGCGCCATCCTCACCGACCCGTACTACGGCGTCTTCGACAGCTTGGGGTATCGGATTGAAGGCCGCACTCTGATCCTGACCGGCCAGGTGACCAGTGCCGATTCCATCCTGAAATCTGACATGGAAAAGGCGGCGAAGAAAATTGAAGGCGTGGACAAGGTCGTCAACAACATTGAGGTGCTGCCGCCCAGCCCCTCGGACGAGCGCATTCGCCAGGCGGTTTACAACGCCATCTACAACTACGGCCCTTTCCTCAAGTACAAGAATGCCCGCATTAACTACCCGATTCGCATTATTGTAAAGAATTCCCGGGTAACTCTTACCGGCATAGTCGATACCGAGGAAGACAAGAACGTCTGCACGCTGCGCGTTAATCAAGTGCCTTCGGTGCTTTCGGTGACCAACAACCTGCAGGTCGCGAAGCCAACGAAGTGAAACCTGCGTCTCGCCGGCCGGTGTACGCCCTCGGCGGCCATGATGCGGTTGTCGTAAACTAATTCCACACGAATGGTGGTCATTTACGGCATTCATGCGGTCAGCGAGGCCCTCAAGTCCGCCACCCGCAGCTTCGATTACGTAGGCATTGCCCGCGAGCGGCACGATCAGCGCGTGCAGCGGCTTATCGACGACTGCCGTGCCAGCGGCGTTCAGGTGCGTTTTCTTCCTCGCGAGCAGCTTGACCGCACCGCCAATACCAACACGCACCAGGGTGTCATCGCGGTCACGACCGGCAAGCAATATGCTGATGTCGATGCCCTTCTGCAGCAGCGCCGTGGTCAGCAAACGTTCCTTGTCGTCCTCGACGGCGTCGAAGATCCTCACAACCTCGGCGCTCTGATTCGCACCGCGGATGGTGCGGGGGCCGATGGTGTCATCATTCCCGAGCGGCGTGCTGCGGGATTGACGGGCACCGCCGTGAAGGCTTCGGCGGGAGCCTCGGAACATCTGCCCCTCGCACGCGTAACCAATATCTCGCGCACATTGGATGAGCTGAAGGAGCGCAATGTCTGGACGGTCGGCCTCGACGAGCGTGGCTCGCACATCTACGACGAACTCGACTACAAGATGGATTGCGCGATCGTGCTCGGAGCCGAAGGCAAGGGACTGCACGATCTGGTCCGCCGCCGCTGCGACTTTCTCGTCTCGATCCCTATGCTCGGCCACGTGCCGTCACTCAATGTTTCCGTGGCGGGAGCCGTGGTGATGTATGAAGTCGCCCGTCAGCGCCGTCTCGCGCCCGCCTCCCAAAGGACCAAGTCTTCCCGATGAAGTGGTGCCTCGCGTTTGCAGTTTTTCTGGCGTCGACCGTCAGCGGCGCCTGGGGCATCGACCGCGATGCCTTCACCATCACCCACTATCAACTGGAGGTGCAGGTCGATCGCGCCTCGCACGTAATGGCGGTTAACGGCAAGCTCACACTACGCAACGATTCCAAAATCCCTCAGAAGGTCGTGGCCTTGCAGGTCACCTCGTCGTTCCAGTGGAACCGCATTGTCCTGGAGGACCACTCCACGATTCCCAGCGCATCAGCGGCGGCCGCGCCGTCGGGGAAGGCTGTGGCTTGGCTGAGCGACGACTACACCACCGACATCGATCATACGGGCGGCGTCACCGAGGCCATCATCAATCTCCCGCAGCCTGTACCGCCGACCGGAACGATCACGCTCGGGGTGCAATACGGAGGGACGATCACGGCTGACGCTACGCGGCTGACGCGCGTCGGCACGCCCGCGCAGATGGCGGCGCGCAGCGACTGGGACGAAATCAGCGACGAGTTCACCGCGGTGCGCGGCTTGGGTTACGTCACCTGGTATCCGGTGGCGATTGAGGCGGTCAGTATGAGCGACGGCAATGCGGTTTTCGACGCCATTGCTGCCTGGAAGGAGCGCCAAGCCCATAGCGATTTCCATGCCCGAGTCGCCGTCCTCGGGGGAGAGGCGGAGTCGCTCTGCGTCGCTCTGAACTCCAGCTCAAGTTGCGGAGAAGCGCTCGAAAAGACGGATCCCGATACCGGCGGCAAGTTCAAGGAGTTCAGCAATGTGTTGGCGCTGGAAGGAATGGATGGCATCGTGCCGACCTTCGCGCTGGGTAACTACGTCCAGCTTTCGCGTCCGACCGTGACCTTTATGCATTTGGGCGAGCACACTTCGTTAGCGCGCGATTACGCCGTTGCCGCAGAAGCCAACGATCCGCTCCTGCATGACTGGCTAGGCGAACCCAGTCAGCCGGCGCGCATTGTCGAATTGACCGAGCCCGACGCGCTGCCCTACGAAAGCGGAGCAACCCTGTTCACCCCGCTGCGCGCCTGGCCTACCGACATGCTGCAACTACTGCTGCTTCCGACGCAGGTGGCAAGTCGCTTTCAATCTCCCCATCCGTGGATTGACGAGGGCATGCAGCGATTTCTCCAGGCCGTTCTGGTGGATCGCCACTCCGGACGCAAGGCCGCTCTCGATTACCTCGATGAGCTTCGCGAGCCTTTGGTGAAATCCGAAGAGGCAGCCCACCCTCAGACGGCGACGGTATCCAAGCCGGAGGCGAGCACCGCCGACAACACGCTCCTCAATACCAATGACGAGCTCTATCTGCGCGGCAAGGGTAGCTTCGTGTTCTGGATGTTGCGCGACATGCTGGGGGAGACCGCGTTACAAACGGCGCTCGCGAACTATCGCCCCGCCGCCGATAAGGATCCGTCTTATCTGCAACGTCTCTTGGAAAAGAGCTCCAAGCGCGATCTCGAGTGGTTCTTTGACGATTGGGTCTACCGCGACCGCGGTCTGCCGGATTTCCATGTCGAGTCGTCGTACGCGCGGCCCCTTCTGGGTGATCCGAGTCCCAGCTACCTGGAAACCGTGACCATCGAAAATCGCGGACGCGTAGGAGCTGAAGTCCCGGTGCTGATCGAGGCGCCGTCCGGCGAGAAGACCGTGCGGGTGCTGGTCAAGGCCGGCGAGAAAGGAACCGGCCGTATCGAAGTTCCCATTGCTCCGGACAAGATCGTCGTCAATGACGGGAGCGTACCGGAGGCAAATCTCGGCAACAACGTGTACAACGTCCCGCCGCCGCCCAAGCCGCAGCCAAAGCCCGAGGCGCCGCCAGAGTGATGCCAAAAACCTCTTGGCAACCTTCCGCGGGCGAAGTCTGCTAGCTATGTCTCCGGAACGGACACAGAGGTTTCTGGTCGGGGCGAGAGGATTTGAACCTCCGACCCCCTGCGCCCAAGGCAGGTGCGCTACCAGGCTGCGCTACGCCCCGACTGAGCTGATTATAACAGCGGTTTTCGCGCCTTTTCGGCGGCCACACCGCGCCAACCTGGAAGCGCACGCACTCGGCTTTCCGCCTTCGCCGTTATAATGAGTGCTTCATGAGTGGCCTCGTCTACGCGGTCATTGCGTATGTCCGCAGCCCGGTGGGAATTTTTGTCGAGGAGTTGCGCCGCGAATTGCATCCCGCGCATACCCACGCAGATGCCCATCTCACGATCCTGCCGCCGCGACCATTACGGGGAGCTGAGCAACAAGCGCTTGCTGTGATCAGCGAAGTTGTCCAAGTCACAACGCCGTTTGATGTCACGATGGGCGATGTCGAAACCTTCGCCCCGGTCACGCCGACGGTTTTTCTGCGCGTCGCCCGCGGCGCGTATCGTATGCGCGAGTTGCACGACCGGCTCAACCGCGACGCACTTCGGTTCGACGAGCCCTGGCCTTACATGCCTCACCTGACCATCGCCAAGATGGACACCCTTGAGGAATCGAGCAAGGTCCTCGAGGCGGCTCGCGAACGCTGGACAGCCTACACCGGCCCGCGCAGCGTCCGCGTCGACGCCTTGACGTTGGTCAAGGGAACGGGGGAGCGTTGGGTGGATGTGACCCGTGTGCAGCTTTCCGGCGTAACAACCCGCTAATATACCGGCTGACCGAATACCTGCGGCCAGCGAACTCTCCCTGCTGCCGGCGAACCATTCCTGTTAAGCTACGCCACTTTCACCTTGGTCTGGATGGCCTGCCATGGCAGGCTGAAGCGATCGCGGGCTTCGCTTCCAGCTGTGAAACGGCGCCGACGACCAGCTATTTGGCGTTCGAAGCCTCTCGGTTCGTCTATCCTGTCGCTTGACCGCGATTACCCTGCCGGCACAAGGAAGTCCTCGCCGCCTCGCGATCTGGAGGAATATGCTTCGTATCCCGAAGTGGTTGGTCGCAATGCTACTTTTGACGTTCACGGCGCCTGCGCAGGCGCAACATACAGGAACCTTGCAGCCCTCCACTCAAGCCCCGGCTAACGACTGGATCGCGATCAGCAATGGCTACGCTAAGCTGCTGACGGATGTCTCGTTCGCGCACCACCCCGAAGCTGGATCGCAACAGGGACTGAGTCAGTACGACAACGGGATCGCACAGCCTACCCTGGCCAACGAGGATCAGGAACGGCAGGAAACGCAAGCCGTACTTCTGAAGCTGAAGACGGCGGCTGCCGGGCCGCAGCCAAAGCAAGTCTATGAAGACCTGCAAATTATGATCGACCGGGTGCAACTCGACTTCCGGCAGCAAGACTACGATCGTGCCCACGAGGTGCCCTACTACAACGCGAGTGGTCTCGTCTTTGGCGGACTCCACATTCTGCTGGACGAGCAGACGCCCGCCCAGCGCCGGCCATCTGCGGTGGTCCGAATTCGCGAGTATGCCGGTCTGGAACCCGGCTACCAGCCCTTAACCGAGATTCTGAAGCAGCGGGTGAAGGAACAAATGGCCAAGCCCGGAGTGATCTATCCGGCAAAGGTCGAGATTGAAACCGAGATGGGACGCAATTCCAACTATCTCGAGGGCATTGCCTTGCTGCTGGAGAAGTACAAGCTGACGGGATGGCAGGAGCCTTACGTCTCACTGAAGAAGCAACTCACCGACTATGACGCGTGGGTAAAAGCTGAAGTCCTGCCGAAGGCGAGAACCGACTTCCGCCAACCGCCCGAGGAGTATGCGCTCGAGTTACAAAGTTACGGCATCGATATACCGCCTGACCAGATTGCCGCGATGGCACACCAGGCATTCACCGAGATACAAGGCGAGATGAAGGGAATTGCCGCCGAGATCGCGCAGCAACACAATCTTCCCTCGAGCGATTATCGCGACGTGATGCGCGAACTGAAAAAGAAGCAGCTGGTAGGAGAGGCAATCCTGCCGTTCTATGAAAACCGGCTGAGGCAAATCGAGAAAATCATTGTCGAGCAGCAGATTGTGACCTTGCCTGACCGGCCGGCCAAGATCCGGATTGCGACGGCGGCGGAAACCGCGCAGCAGCCCGCGCCGCACATGCAGCCTCCTCCGTTCCTGCATAACACCGGCGAGAAAGGCGTGTTCGTGTTGCCGTTAAATATCCCTGCTGCGCCGGGCCAGCCCGCGTCCGAACGGTACGATGACTTCACCTTCGATGCGGCGGCGTGGACTCTCACCGCGCATGAAGCGCGACCGGGACATGAGTTGCAGTTCGATTCCATGCTGGAGCACGGCGTGTCACTGGCGCGGGTGCGGTTCGCCTTTAACAGTACCAACGTCGAAGGTTGGGGACTCTATTCCGAGTACCTTATCAAGCCCTACATGCCCTTGGAGGGCCAGTTAGTATCGCTGGATTATCGCCTGCTGCGGGCAGCGCGGGCATTTCTCGACCCTGAGTTGCAGAGCGGAAAGATCACCACGGCCGATGCTTATCGGGTATTGCAGGACGACGTCGTCTGCTCCCACGCATTTGCCGAGGAGGAAGTTGAGCGGTATACCTACCGGGCGCCCGGCCAGGCGAACAGTTATTTTTACGGCTATACCAGGCTAATGGATCTGCGCCAAGAGACAGAAAAGGCACTCTCGGCAAAGGGAGTTAAATTCAACCAGAAGAAGTTCCATGACTTCATCCTGGCCCAGGGCCTGCTGCCACCCAACCTTATGCGCCAGGCGGTAATGGAGCAGTTCGTTCCCGCGCAGAAATAAGACCGGGCAACCTATACATGGAGTCCAGCGATCTACGGTTCCCTTGGGTCGCGAGGAAATGAGTTCGAATAGTTACGCCCGCGTGTGGCAACGGTTACTTCTCCGCCATTGACCAGTTGCTGGCGGAGGGAGAGGGATTCGAACCCCCGGTACCCTTTCGAGTACAGCGGTTTTCAAGACCGCCTGTTTCAACCACTCACACATCCCTCCGCGGTGCGTCAGGCAGCGCCGTGCACATTAGTTTACATTACATAGGAAGGTCCACCGCAGATGGAAGCAGCGCTTGCACGATGCGTGGATTCGCTCTGGACTTTTGGTTGAATAGCATTGACGGAGCAAAAAAGGTATAGCTGCCCATTTCACCAGACCGAATCGAACCCAGGTGTAAGCAGCAAAGCTGGGGACGCACCGCATCTAAAGCGAGCACAACGCACTTACGAAATGTGCTCCCGGCCACGTAGCTATTAGATTGGCGATCTGTGAGTTCTTCTAGAACAAGGAAACAACCCGCCCCGGGACCAGCCAGCTCCGATCCCGCGCAAACGACGCCCAATTCTCAGACCGTCGACTCCGTCTTCGCTGGAGGCGGCGAGATGGGTGAGCTGATGCGCGCCTTCGACTGGTCGCCGACCTCAATGGGTCCGGTATCGTGCTGGCCCAGAAGCCTGATCACAGCGGTGCGCATCATTCTCACTTCGCGTTACGCGATGTTTGTGTGGTGGGGCCGGGAACTGGTGAACCTCTATAACGATCCCTACCGCGCATTTCTCGGAATTAAACATCCGGCCGCGCTGGCTCAGTCGGCACGCGACGTCTGGTCGGAGATTTGGGAGCAGATCGGGCCGCGCACCGATGCCGTGTTGCTGCGCGGCGAATCGACTTTCGACCAGGCTTTGTTGTTGCTGATGGAGCGCCATGGATATCTGGAAGAGACCTACTTCACCTTCGGCTACAGTCCTCTTCCCGATGACCAGGGCAACATTGGTGGTCTGTTTTGTGCGGTAACCGAGGAAACCGCGCAAGTGCTCGGGGAGCGTCGTCTGCGGCTGTTGCGCGAAATCGCGGCGGCAACCGCAGCGGTCCGCACACCGTTGGAGGTATGCCGGTCCGCTGCTCGGTGCCTGTCGCAGGCACGGCGTGACTTGCCTTTCAGTCTGATTTACCTGATCCAGCCCGATAGCAAAGCTCTGGCACGCGCCGGTGAGGCGGGCATTGCTCCCACCCATCCCGCCGGGCGGGAGTATATCGAATTGGACAGCCCGGGCACGTCGCCCTGGCCTTTCCAGCAGGTCATGGAGACAGGTGAACCTGTGCTCGTCCAGGATCTTCCGGACCGATTTCCGGAGCTTCCCACGGGCGAATGGAGTCGCGCTCCGGAAAGCGCCATCCTGTTCCCGATCGCTGATCAGGGACAGAAGCGCCCGGCCGGCGTATTCGTGGCGGGGCTCAATCCGCATCGCAAGTTCGACGAAGATTTTGGCGGGTTCGTCGCCCTGCTCGCCAATCAGATCAGTTCTGCCATCGCAAACGCGATGGCCTATGAGAACGCATGCCGGAGCGCGGAAGAGCTTCGCCGCAATCAGCAACAGCTGCAGATAGCGCTGGTGGCCTCACAGCATTTAGCCGCTATCGTTGAATCCTCCGACGACGCGATCGTCAGCAAAGACCTGAACGGCATCGTCACCAGCTGGAACTCCGGCGCCGAAAAGATGTTCGGTTACACCTCCCGGGAGATGATTGGCCGTCCCATCCTGACCATCATTCCTCCTGAGCTGCAAGACGACGAAAACCGCATCCTGGCAACGATCGCCCGCGGAGATCGAATTGAACACTTCGAGACGGAACGTGTGGGCAAAAACGGCCGGCGGATTGAGGTTTCCCTGACCATTTCCCCGGTCAAGGATGATGAGGGACGAATTATCGGGGCGGCCAAGATCGCGCGCGATATAACGCAAGCCAAGAGAG
>Ga0335074_10001998_pt1 | contig 27698 bp, 18 predicted proteins | sample Lox_Sample_23_FD_206715 | JGI IMG/M metagenome (GOLD analysis project Ga0335074, IMG submission 206715) | Soil microbial communities from Loxahatchee National Wildlife Refuge, Florida, United States - Lox_Sample_2.3 | ecosystem: Environmental > Terrestrial > Soil > Wetlands | place: USA...
CGGACCAGGCGCCGGCCGGGAACCGCCTCGCCCAAGCGAATACCCAAGTCCAAAGAAGATACCGCAGATCAGGACCAGGCCGAAGAAAACGCCCAGCAAAGACTTCATGCCGAGAGTGATTTCGGTATCTGTTTGCTCTTCTTCGTCCGTTTCCTGAATCAACCTCATATCTTTTCTAACCCGCTAAGTCGGTTCTTGTGGCGGCTTCGGCTCCATAGACGGTACCGTCGCGTTCGCCATCGGGACAAACTTTCCCAGCAGGGCTATCAGCTCGACCGGCAATGGGAAGACCACGGTGGTGTTTTTCTCCGTGCCGATGTCGGTAAGTGTCTGCAGATAGCGCAGTTGCAGCGTCAGCGGCTGTGTGGCCAGCATGTTCCCGGCATCCACCAGGCGCTGTGCGGCAGCGAATTCGCCCTCAGCATTGATGATCTTGGAGCGTTTCTCACGCTCCGCTTCCGCCTGCTTGGCCATGGCGCGGAGCATCGACTCGGGAAGGTCAACCTGTTTGACCTCGACGCTCACGACCTTTACCCCCCATGGCTCTGTTCGCTGGTCGATGATTGTCTGGATGCGCTGGTTGAGGGCATCGCGGTGAGAGAGCAGGCCGTCCAGCTCGACTTCGCCCAAAACCGAGCGCAGCGTGGTCTGGGCGAACTGGGATGTCTGGTAGACATAGTTTGCAACTTCAATGACGGCTTTCGCTGGGTCGAGCACACGCAAGGTGATGACAGCATTTACCTTGATGGTGACGTTGTCGCGGGTGATGACGTCCTGCGGCGGGACTTCAAGCACTTCTTGCCGAAGCGAGATACGAACAATCTGATCGATCGGTCGGAAAACTAGAATAATCCCAGGACCCTTCGGGGGCAGCAACACGCGGCCCAGACGGAAGATCACGCCGCGTTCGTATTCGCGCAGGATCTTGATGGAATTGAAGAGGTAGATAACTAAGACCAGGATTACAATGAGCCCGGGAATTCCGATCATGAGACTTCACCCGCCAGCGATTGTATCGCAGGCGAACAGAGGGATTGCGGTTAATCCGCAATGCGTGCCGTTTCGGGAATCCTGTCCACTAACAACGTTAGGCCATCCACCGAGCGGACGCGGACCTGTTCTCCGAGAGCCGCAGGGCCGGACGATTCCGCCTGCCAGAGCTCTCCGTGAACGAGGATCTGTCCCCGCGGCATGAGCGGTTGCTGGGCGATGCCAATGTTGCCGATCAGCGCCTGAGGGCCGGTAACGACCTTGTTCCCGCGCGCGCGCATGGCGATACGAACCAGGAACACGGTAATCAGCCCGAAGGCAAGTCCGCAGGCGATCGCCGTCGAAATGTGCACCTGCATCTCCGGGATCGGCCCTTCGACGAGGGTAAGCGTTCCGAAAACAAGCGCAAGGATGCCGGTACTGGCCAGGACTCCGTGGCTGGGAAATTTTGCCTCGAGCAGCAACAGGGTGAACGCGGCGATAAGCAGCATCACCGCCGTATAACGGATAGGCAGCATGTTCAGCGCAAAGAACGCAGTCAGCACGAGCAATGTGCCCAGCGCGCCGGGAATGATCGTTCCGGGTGAGTTGAACTCGACATAAATCAGCAGGCCGCCGATCACGAGTATCAGCACCGCGAGGTTCGGATTCATCAGCCGGTCAAGGATTTCCTCGCGCACCGTTGGGTCAAGCGGCACTAGGTCGGCGTCGCGCGTGTGTAGCGTAACGGTGCTGCCGTCGAAGCGCTTGATGGTGCGGCCGTCGATCGCGTCGAGAAGCTCCCGGTCGTTTGGCGCGATAAGGTCGATGAGATGAAGCTGCTGGGCTTCCTGCTCGGTGTAAGACTTCGAGTTGAGCACCGCATCCTGTGCCGCCGTCGTATCTCGTCCGCGCCGCGAGACGTAAGAGCGGAGAAAGGCCGTCGTGTCGTTCTCCAGCTTCTGCTTCATCACCGCATCGAGCTGGGCGCCTTCGACAACCGGATGCGCAGCCCCGGCATTGGTTCCGGGAGCCATGGCGGCGATATCGGCCGCCTCGAGCAGGAAGAAGCCGGCCGATCCTGCGCGGCTTCCTGACGGCGCAACATAGACGATGACCGGTACCGGCGATGCGAGTATTTTCCCGACCATCGAGCGCGTCGACTCAAGCAGGCCCCCCGGCGTGTTGAGCTCAATGAGCACCGCCGCCGCATGATCGACGGACGCAAGCGCGAGGCCGCGCTCCAGGTATTCTTCGCTGATGGGCTGAATGGTGTCGTCCAGGTGAAGGACGACCACCCGCGGCCTGCTGGCGGAGCCCTCCGTGCGTGCAGGCATCGCCGCAAACGCGACCAGGATTGCAAGCACAACCACGGATTGCACCAAAGGCTGCCTCATGGAACCTGCTGTCCTCGCGATTCTAGCGCCTGCTTCATACCGCGTGCACTCGCGTTTGACGGATCGAGCTTCAGAGCCTGGCTAACTTCAATGGCTGCAGTGCCGAGCTGGTTTGTCTCCAGGTCGAGGCGGGCGAGCACGAGGTGCGCCGGTACGTTAGGCGACAGTGCCAGAGACTTTTGCGCCGTTTGGCGCGCTGCGTTTGCATCGCCGTTATGCTCGCGAACCTGAGCAAGGCCGGCATAAGCCAGTGCAGAGGACGGATTTGCCTCCAGTGCTGACTGGAACAACCGTTCGGCTTCGAGAGTAAGACCGCCATTCATAAACTGATCGCCCTGCGTCACCAGCGCGGAGGCTCGCGCGTCAGCAGGTAGCGTGGCCAGGCGCAGGGCTTCCATCTGCTCCATCTCAAAGGCCGCCTGGCGGAAGCCGCTTTCGTTATATGAGCGCTTGATGCGCTCCAGGGGCAGCGTATCGTCGGGGACGGCCTTGCCGCGGTCGGGATTCACCTTGACCGATGTGGGATTCTTGAGCGCGTTGGCGAAGGTCAATGCTTCGGTGTCCTGCGGCCGTAGCTTGAGCTCCTGGTCGATCTCGCGGATAGCCCCCTGGATGTCGTTGCGGCGGCGGAGGCCGACCGCAAGGTTGAAGCGGTAGTCAGGATCCTTGGGATCGGCCGTAACGGCTTGTTGGAATAGGGGAACAGCATTGCGCCCACGCCGGCTGGCCGCAACCGCCTGGTTATTGACCACTTCGGGCAGCGGCAGGCGGATGCTTACGAAGGCGAAGGCGTCTTCGGCTTTCAGGTAGTTCGCTGTGTAAAAGAAGGCCAGCCCGCGGTAGAAGTCGGCCTCGAGGGCCTTCGGGTCTTCCTTTGAAAGGCGCCCAAAGGTCGCGGCAGCTGAGTCATATTCCTGATTGGCGAAGTATGCCATGCCCAGGCCGAACCACGCCGGGGTGAAGCTCGGATCAAGGCGCAGAGCCTCTTTCAAGTGGACAATGCGTTCGGAGGGTGCCTCGGCAATGATGCCGCGGATGTAGTTCTCAAAGGCTTCGACACCGAGTGGCGCATCGGCGGCGAGAAAGCTTTGTTCGGCCACAGAATAGGAGGGGTCAAGCTGGCGGGCCACCTGCCAAGCAAGGCTGTTCAGGATAACAAGCAGGCTCTTGAGGTCGCCCTCCTGTCGAATCGGAGGGCTGAGCTTGAGAGCCTTGACGTTCAGAATCTGGGCCGATGCCGTAAAGTGGTTGCCGGACAGGGTGTAAAAGCCAAGAATGACCGAGTCCGCGTCGAGCGTCTGGGCAATTCGGATAGTAGTGGCGTGCGAAGGCTGAAACGATTGCGGCAGGCCCAGCCGATCGAGCGCGTACAGTCGATCGCCGCGGCCGATGGTCAAAAAACCGGCCGAATCCAGGCGGCGATTCAGTATGTTGGCAGCGCCTTCGCCGATCCAGTCAAGGTTGGGCTGGGAAGTGTGATTCTCGAAGGGCAGCACCAGTAGCAGGCGTCCCTGCGGCTCCGCGCCAGCTGACGGATCTGCGGGCGCGGTCTGGGCCCTGACACTTCCACAAACAAGGACGATTGAAAATAAAAGGGATGACGAAAACCAGAAAAAACGCCGCACATGCCGGATTATAGTTGGCCCGCGCCTCTGATTTCAGCGCTCAAGAAGCTGAGCCTCCTGCGGACGGTTGAAGTGCAGAACGGCCGCCCATTGTCCCTTGCGCTCGGCCCGCCAGGTAACAGAGCCATCGAGAATCCGCGCGATTACCGCAGGCGTAAGGTCATGATGGAAACCGAAGAAACGCATGTCAAGGACTTCGTTTCGGCGCCCAAGGCTGAACGGCAAATGCGGCGAATCATATTTCGTTGAGAAGACGAAAGCCGCCGTATATGCGTCGGCCATCTGCTTCGCCCTCTGGATATCAGAAAAGGAGAAATTGTCGATCGCAACAACAGGTATCGGCTGTTTTACATAGCCGAGCTCGGGCTTCGAAAGCTCGTCGGTTGCCGGCCACGCTGTCAGCACGACGGAGTGCGGGTAGTGCTGAAGAATATCTGCGATTGCGGCCTGGTGGAGCAGGATCACGTCCCGATAAGCGAGATTGTCCTCGGGTGCAAAGCGATACGGAGGGTTGACGAACAGTCCTGCGATGAACGCGACGGCGCTTAGTGCGACCAGCGCCGGCCACTGTTTCACACGGCGTCGGAAGGTATTCACGCACAACAGGATCATGAGCGGATAGAGCGGAAGCAGGTAGCGCGTGAGGAGCGCTCCGCCAAGGATCGAAAACAGAGCCAGATTGGCGAGGATCACAACATAGAACAGACCCTGTACCTCGAAGGAAACGCGAGGCCGCACAATACCGTCGTCTTCCTTCAGCGGCGGCAGTAGCATGCAAGCCAGCATCAGGAGCACCGGCACGAAGAGATTCATGTGCGCCGTGATATGCAGTAGGCGATGGGCGAAGGCAATCAGCACGCGCAGCGGAGTAAGAGTAGCCGTTGCGTTGTAACGGAGATACTCGGGATTGCCGAAAATAAAGCCGGTCTTGCGCCAGTGATACACATACCAGAGGTTGAGCGGCGCGATCGGCATGCAGAGGGCTGCCGCCCGGTAGAGACGTTTCCCCAATCGCGACCGGATAGCGAGCCATAGCTCCCACCCCGCGACTGCCAGCGGCGTGACGATGGCGGTTTCCTTCGACAGAGCAGCAAGCGAAAAGCAGCCCACCGCGAGCCAAATGCCGGAACTGCGTTCGCTGAGCAGGAAAACGATCGCCCATAAGGTCCCCGCCGCAGCGAAGACATCTGCGTGCGCGAGTGAGCTTTGCGCAAAAAAGACCGGGTAGATCGCTGTCAGTCCCGTAGTTGCCGCTGCCACGAATTGCTTTCCCGTGGTGACAATGGCCAGCCGCCAGGTTGCGGTGAGCGCCGCCGCTGCCACAAAGCACATGCCTACCCGCGTGACCAGCGGCGAGAAACCAAAGACCTTCCACGCCACTGCCAAATAAATCGAAGGCAGCGGTGGATGAGCGTTCGAGAGCGTTGAGAAGGGAATCAGCGAGCCCGTGCGAAAAAAGTCATAGGCGGCGGGAATGTAATATCCCGCTTCGTCCCAGTAGTAAGGCAGCCGCAACAGGGGCCCATGCGCTGCGATGACGGCAAGAAGGATAATTGGGAACACGGCCCAGAGAGGGAAGGATCGAGATTGACGAACTTCCTTGAGCGTCGATGAGTCGGACACGCGCCAGTGTATCAATTGCCGCATTTGCAAAATGCCATGCCATGCATCAACGCGGAAAAAGCTGCTGCATGCCGGTGCTCAGGCCATTCCACATGATCTGCACACCTATTACCACGAGGATGAAGGCGGACAGACGCATCAGGATGTTCGTGCCCGATTTACCGAGAGCCCTTACCAAGCGATCAGCGTTTGCGTAACAGATGTACACGGCAATGCACATCAGCACCATAGCAGCCAGAGCCGCAAGAAAACGGCGGGGATAGCCGTGATCGAATCCAACTCCTGCCGTGTGGCGAAGGTGAGCCCCGAGCGTGATTGCGATGGAGATGCAACCGGGGCCGATGGTTAGAGGCAGTGTTAAAGGAAAAAATGCGTGCTCCAGAGCATCCTCGAGCGTGGCCGGTTCCGCCTTGCCGGACGACTCCTCGCTTTGATTCAGCAAACTCCAACCCGTGATAGCGACGACCAGGCCGCCCGCAAGCTGCACCACGAACAGCTGGACTCCCAGCGCGGCCAGGATCTCGCTGCCGACCAATAACGAAACGATGAGGATTACGAATCCATAGGCCGAGATCTTGCGTGCAAGTACTTTCTGGATCGATTCCGGATAGCGTCTGGTCAGGCTGAGAAAAATGGGCGCCGTTCCGATTGGATTCACGACCGGGAACAACGCGATAAATATGACCATCAGAACCTTGATGAAATCAACGAAATAAATCACAATTTAATCTCACTCGCTGCCGCTAGCTGCAAGGCATCAGGCGGCATTTCAGATGAAGTGCAAAGGGTGTGTTGCAGGAGCTTAGACGATGGAAATTATAGTGCCTGGATTTTCACTTGCGGCACTTGCCCTGCGCGTACAGTGCCGGGCGTTGTCATTCCTGCGGATCGCAGTCGCCGATCAGGCACGCGCCGATGCGCCGTTCAATGAATCGCCGTTCCATGGGGCTGCGCGCAAGCGCTAGCGCTTTGCAGAAATGATCGCGCGCAGGCGTCGGCCTTCCCCCGCGTAGCTCGAGTTCGCCGAGTGCGGCCGGATAGAAAGGATAGGAGGCAAGCCGATCGAGCCCATCGATGGTCCGGATCTCTTCAAGGCCGCGATCAGGACCCTGGTACTGGGCGACCGCGATGGCCCGATTCAGAGCCACCACCGGAGACGGGTGAATTGCCATCAGCGTGTCATAGAGGGAAATAATGCGCTCCCAGGCAGTTTCTTCGGGAGACTGCGCACGTACATGAACGGAGGCAATCGCCGCTTCCACGTGATACTGCGTCAGCTCTGGCCCGGTTGCCGACAGGTCGAGAAGGCGTTGCCCTTCGGCAATCAGCGCCCGATCCCAGCGCGAGCGGTTCTGCTCGAAAAGCGCGTGCAATTCCCCGGAGGAATCGACACGACCGGGCAGTCGTGCAGCGTGCAGACACATCAGCGCACCGAGGGCCAGCGTTGCCGGTGTCGCTGTGAGCGGATGTCTGCGCAGCAGTCCGGCCAGTCGCAGTGCTTCGCCGCATAACTCGACGCGCACAGCGGATTCGGCGGAAGCCCCGTGGTATCCCTCGTTAAAAAGCAGATAGAGCGCCCGATGTACAGCCGACAGGCGTGTGGAACAGTCCGTGGCCGAAAGTTCGAAAAGCTTTTTCGAGCGGGCCAGCACTTTTCTCGCCCGCGTAATGCGCTTCTCGATTGCGGCGGTGCTGCTCAGGAAGGCCGCTGCTACCTCGCCTACGCTGAAGCCGCACAGGATATGCAGAATAAGCGCGATCTGCGCGGGCTCAGCGAGGCCCGGATGGCAGCAGGAAAACATCATGCGAAGCTCGTCATCCTGCATGGCGGCTGCACCCAACAGTTCATGGACGACGGGCGCGAGTGTCCATTCGCTTTCGAGAAAGCGACCCAGTTGGGGGGCGAAGGTTCGCGCGGTGCGCTCGCGCCGCAGGACGTCGATGGCGCGGTGTTTTGCGGTGGCCATGAGCCACGCAGAGGGATTCTCCGGCACCCCGCGGAATTTCCAGACTTCGAGCGCCCGGCAGAAGGCGTCCTGAACGACGTCTTCCGCCAGCGCTAGGTTGTGGACTCCGAAGAGACGGGTGAGCACGGCAACCATGCGTCCGGCCTCGTGCCGGAAAAGATGCTCGTCGGGCTCGACCGCGCGCGGTTCCATCACATATTAATCTGCATGATCGGGCGCACTTCCACAAAGCCGTCCTTCTCGAAGATCGGACATCCCTTAGAAAGCTCCGCAGCCTGGGTGAGGTCCTTTGCTTCGATCAGCGTGTAGCCGCCCACCATGTCCTTGGCCTCGGCGTAGGGGCCGTCAGTGATGGATTTCTGCTTACCCTTCACCACCTTGCCACCCGGCTCAAGCGGGTTACCTATCGCCTTCAGGTGGCCGCTGTCGCCGAGTTCTTTCATCCACGCCACCCACTTCTGCATGTTCTGCTGCATTTCTTCCGGCGACCCCGATGAGTCTCCGCCGCGATAGAGGAAAAGAAAATCGCTCATGATGATTCTCCTGTTCGTGAGTTGAAATTTTGGTGTTGCAACTCTTAAACGCGCGAGAGCGTAACCCCGGACAAATTTTTTCGGTCCGGCGAATATTTTTACAAATACGAACAGGCCCGAGTTTAGTTCCGTGGGGAGTTCAGAGTCTGGCAGAGATGGCGGAGGGTAGCTCGTCGTCTCAGTGCACCGGGCCATGGGGCATGGGCAGGGGATGAGTCTGCGGCTCGAGGGCAATTTCTCCGAAGGTCTGCTCATATTGAGCGATGTTCTGGCTGAGGACGTTCAAGAGCGCCTTGGCCTGCTGCGGGCTGATATAGATGCCTTGGCTATTCTCAATCGTGACCGCGTCAGCGGTGTCCTGGTGGACAAGGCCGAAGGCGAGGAAGAAGTCCCAGACACTTACCCGGACCTGAACGCTGTTGGCGTAGTTTTCGCGATAATCCTGCGCTTTCTGGATGTGAATCTTAGGCTGGGGATGGTTCGGGTTCATATGGCTAAGGGTATAGCAAATCGAAGAGAACCAGGAATGGTGCGAAAAGGGGCAACTTGGACTCGGTGGATTTTCAGTTCCTGGAGTGCCTCGATGCTAAATGTTGCCACTCATCAGATCTAGTCCGGAAACACCAGGGACACATTACTTCGCAGGATTAGGAGTGACATCGACAAATTCCACGTTATCGAAGAAAAACCTGGGCAACGCGTCACTTGCGTTCCGCATATAGAAGACGATGTCGGCGGCAACCGCATCCTTCGGAGCGGTATAGGGAGCCGGCGGCGCAAAGTTCTGAAGGTCATACACCGTGAACCAGTCGGACACAGATCTGTCGACCAAGTTCGTCGTGTACTGATTGCCGATAGGAATCTGCTTGCCACGATTCGGGCTGGAAGGTGGACAGACCCACTCAATGCGGTCGACAAATGCCACATAACCGCGAGGATGTCCGGGCGACTTTCGCTCTGCTATATAGTTCTCACTGCGATACCGGTAGCGCACACTGTACTGATGGCCCGGTGTCACCTTCACCCGTTGTCGGACCTGGACCTCGCCAAATCCTTTGCCGCCGTTGGCGGATTTCATAAAGGCGGTGTAATCGGGATTGTTGAATGCAGCGGCCGGAAAAGCTACGGGCGCGGACGCCTCAAGCAGCAGCGAGTGATGACCACTGAACGGAGCGTCCGTGCTCATCTCGGCAGTGTTTCCGTTAACAGCCTGGCTGATGAACCAGCCCTTATCCATGTCTTGCGCAGAGGTTACGAATGCACCCTCGAAACCTTCATCGTGGAGAAGATTGGGACCTAGAGGCAAGGCGATCTTGCCCCAATCATTTGGCTGGAGGGTGGCTTCGGTCGCGAGATCATCAACAATCGCGGTGTCGTGGTTGTAATAATACAGTCGCAGAGAGCGGCTCGCGCCTGTCTCATCGGCGAAAATCACACCAACATCGCCACGCAAGTCATCGGTCTCTTTCGGATCGAGGTTAAGGTCTTTGAGCGCTACTGACGCCTCTACGTTGTAAAACTTGTGGGCCGCATCGCGCTTGACCGCGACCTTGGCGCCGGCGAGCCTAATGATCTGATCGATTCGCGCGGATGCAAGGCTGACCGGCGACGCTGTCCCCGGCACCACCGGGCGATAAAGAACGGCGATCGGCTTGCCCTGAAAAATACTGAAGAGCAGCCTCTCATCGCCCGCAGTGGCGGTGCGGCGGTGCGGATCCGCCTTCAGCACAGTCTGGATCATGAGGTCGACGCAATCACCACTGATAAAGAGATTGCGCCAGTCCGCGCCGCTGTTGCGCAGCGGCGGATTAGGTTCGTTGACCCTATAAGCGAGATAAAGATTATTCGCGTCTCGGCCGAGTGCGATGTTGGCGCTCCTGCCCTGGCCGCCGTCGAGGGACGCTCCATAATTGAGGTTCCAGTCGGAAAGGTCGCCGTCGATCACAGGGGGTGTATTCAACCAGGTCACCGCCAGCACCGGCTTAGGTACCACAACGGGTTTGGGTGTTGCGCGAATCATCGCAGCCAGCTTCACGCCGCTGTCAGTTAATTGGAAAGCGCCCCCGAAACGGCCCTCCTGCTCCAGTCCCTTGATTTGGAATATGTGCTCGGCCTGATTTCCGCCGTTGATTACATAAGGAGTGTGATCGGGAGCCTGGTAGTAATAGAGTGCCGATTCACCCCGGAGCGAGGTGGGGCCCAGCCATGTATCCTCGAGCATGGTACCCACGAAGAGCCCGTCGGTCGTAATGAGGAACGGCCGTTTACTGCCGTGATACAGCCAAGTGCCGAAGACGTCGCCCAGTTTGGGAAAGTTGAAGTCATACTGTACGCCATTGGCGTAGACGCTCCCGCCTGAAAGTTGTTTTGGCTGGGCGATCGCCCAGAGCTTCTTTCCATTGAGGTCATATGCGGCGATTGCGTCGGTACTATCGTTCGACTGCCCCATTCCCTCGTAGGCGAAGGTGACGAGCAGCTTTTGGTCGTCTGTGACATGAAGGTTGCTGATTGTATGTTTTGGAGGTAGAGAGATGATCGGCCTGGCGGCGGCCATGTCGTAAATAGGGGCGCCATCCTTCGTCCAGCCCTTCACATCGAGGCGGAAGACGGCCGCATGGTCGTGAAATACACCTGCGGCAAAATAACTCCAGTCAGGCGAAACGTCCGAACCCCAATAAGAGCCGAGCGCAGGTTGTGCTTCCTGGCTCGGCTTAACCCAGTGCATTTCATCCGGCTGGACTAGATTGTCGCCGTTCATATCGGTCCAACTGTAGTTTTCACCCGCATGACCGAGGAAACAGTGAGGAAAGAAGCCCCCGTAAGGGTGGTACAGAACGGCATCCCAAACGACTACCCCAGTTCCGTCATTACCAAGTCCTGCAACTACATTGCCGAAGGCAGCCACGGGACGATATACATCGCCTTGGCGTTGCAAGATAACAGTCTTTTTCTCGCGATCAACGACATATTCCCTTCCGTCATGGTAAAGAATCCGGCCTTGGCGTACAGCCAGATCATGGCCGGTTGGCGTGAATGGATCGTCACCATTCTGCCGTCGATAATCGATCGCTAACGGGGTATAAGTCTTTCTCCCGAAGTCGACTTTGAAGCTGGTTCCTTCGGCGTGCACCAGCGTCGGATCTTTTGGATCCATCCAGAAGAGAGTGCCACCACCGTATGGCGTCGGCCCGATGTAGTCCTTCAAGAAAGACCCGCTTCTTGCGTCCCACACGCTGATTCGTTTGGGCGATCCATCATCTTCCGCAACCCAGAGCTTGCCTGCGTCCGTCACGGCAATGCCGCGGGGAACCAGCATGCCAGTAGCATCCCATTTGCCCACCCAGGGACGACCGCCCTCCTTCCCAATGGCACGAAGGAATTTCCCGCTAGGGCTGAAGACCTTCACCTGAAATGAAGTGGCCCAATCACTGACATAGATGTTTCCGGCTTTGTCGGTTGTAACGCTGTCTGGTGCAATCAGATCCGATGTAACCATCGGCGTCACCGTCTTGCTGCGAACGTCCACCTTCACAACCTGCTTGGCGCTGACGGCGAGGATGGTGTGGTCATCCATCGGCGCCAGTCCAACTGGGCTTGCAACGTGGATCTCCTCCCCGTTCGGCTTGCCCGTAACCGGATCCACAACCATCAGCTTATTGTCGTAATTCAACGAGACGTAGAATTTGCCACCTACCGCGGCGAGCCCCAAAGCGTTCGTCGACTCACCGACGTCACTGTAAAAGTAACGTGGCTGGCCACCGTAGACCGTCGGGGCGAACGACCGTTTATTCCGGAGCACGTCCAGCCAGGTGTAGTCGTTCCGATAAGGCCAGGTTGTCACGATCTGGTTGGGCTGCTTTAAGGTGAATTGCGCCGGTTTGCCGGTACGCTTGTCGAAACACATCAATACAGCTCTGCCGATGGCGTTCCTGCCCGTGTATACGCGCGTGTTATCGGTGAGTGATGCGCCAGAATAGACTGCGTACAGGTAGTCACCGCTCAGCGCCAGACTTACGGCACGCCCATCTGCTGTGACTCGGATTCCCCACTGGCGCTGTCCGCTTTCATCGACAGCAATGATGGAATAGCCTAGTTCGTTGCCCGGCGCAGCCAGGTACACCCATTTGCCGTCAGTCACCGCAGCCTGGGGATCATACTCGTCGCTGAGCCAGTCGCCCTTGTCATCGGGCGTCGGCCAAGGCGGGTTTCCCGGATTGAGAACGCTCATTTTGTAATCTGTCGTTATTGGCGCGTGGTATACGCCCTTCAGGGTATAGTTGCCCGGCGCGACCGGATCGCCATATTGGTCAAGGCCGTCCCAGTCCTCCTTGTTTTGCCCCGCATACCGAAAGTCACCCTGCGTCAACCATCTGACTAACTGGCCGTCTTTGTCGTAAAGACCAAGCGTCAGATCTCCGTCGCCGGGCATTCTATACGGAACCGAAAGAACCGGGCGCTTCTCCGGTATCGCTTTGGTTTGGAACGCATGACGGGTCTTGAGAATTACTGAGATTGGCTCGGCCAGCATCGCTGTCATCGCCGAGTCGTCTTCCGCCTTGATTACTCCCATAGAGGTGTTGCCGTCGTCGCCGGCAACACCTCTCCGTTGATTAAGCTCGTTACCAAGGTCGATGTTTTGTGACGGCACCGGACTCGAAGCTGGCACCACGTCTTGGAGACCCGGCTCAAGAGGTATCGCCGCGATGTGGCCGGTAGTGAGGGCGACGAGTAGCGAAAAGACAATGAATCGAATGTTCAAGCGGGCCTTCCGCGTTGTTTCCCACATTTGAAAAGTTGCCTTCGCCGTCTTCGCGTTCTCACTTTTCGCATTGACGATGCAGGCATCTGTCGAGGTGACGGCGATGTAAAGTCGCTAAGATTTGAGTCCAGGTGGGCACTAGATCGGGCATAGTGCCGCGAGGTCGATGATGAAAACACCTGTATTTTATTGGTGCGAAAGGGGGGACTTGAACCCCCACGGGTTGCCCCGCCAGATCCTAAGTCTGGTGCGTCTGCCAATTCCGCCACTTTCGCATCAATGGCTTGCGTCTTTCAGTTCGGGTTGTGGACAAATCTGGTGTCAGTCGCCTCACGCGTTCACCGTCCCTGTTGGCACCAGTGTATCAACTGCCGCCTGCTTGTGTTTGCAGGCGCTAAATGCGCATAGCGCAGGGTCATTTGGTGTCCTGGTGCCAAATAAGTTCGCGCACGCGCCGTCAAGTTCACACCTCCGCAAAAACCTCAGGCTCTTCCGGAAGTGATTGAATAATCATGAAATATGATCTATTAATTGTAATATAATTAAAAATTATGATCTATTTATGGAATTTGAAGCTGACGGTTCGGCACATGTGAAGCTCTTAGAGCTGAGAATGCTGAATCGCTACGTAGTGTTTTTAGTCGAGGACGTGTAAATGACTGTTTCTGCAATGGATTCTGTTCCATGTCGACGGGGGTGTGCCGTGGCGGTGCAATTTTTGGAGTACTCAGGATTCGGCTTCCACCATGACCTCAGGTGAACTCAAGATGCTTGGCCAGGCCAGGTGCTGTGGACTAGGAAGGCAAAGGCGATGACGGGGTCTCATAATTACGATCTGAGTCCTGTGATCAGAATGGAAGGTCACGGGGAAGAAGCTTGCCTGGAAGGCTGGGCCGAGGTCGCAGGCTGTCTGAAAGAGTACCTTTCATCGGGAAAACATGCGATTGCAATTGAGTGCTATCCGGGAGTGATGCTGGACGCCTTGCGGAAAAGAATCGCTGCAGTATTCCCGCACTGCACGATTCTGAATGTCGAGGACGCATATCTTGATGCAGCGGTACTGAGGGAGCAATTTCAGAACGCGCTCACAATGGATCCTGTGTTCGGAAGGATGGAGCACTGGCCAATTGCAAGCTATTTCGATCAACGCCGCACGGCGGTCTTGAGAGCAGCTATTGAACTGAATAGTTCGGTCACATTTGTCATCGGGGCCGGCACCCGGCACATTCTCCCAGAACCGAATCTCCTGATCCACGCAAACGTAACGCGATGGGAACTGCAGAAGCGACAACGCAACAAAAGCATCTGCAACCTTGGCCTCGAGAATCATGAGGATTCAGCGCAATCGCTGTACAAGAATGCGTATTTCCTTGAGTGGAGGGTTGCTGATGAGATTCGTCACTCTCTCTATGACAGGATTGACTACTTTCTCGACCTCGACGATCAGGAAGTCCCTCGAATGGTGCGAGGCAACGTTCTACGCGGAGCTGTCGCAGCAGTAGCCAGGCAGCCCTTTCGAGTGGTGCCATTTTTCGATCCGGGGCCGTGGGGTGGCTATTGGATGATGCGGACCTTCGATCTTCCCCAGGATGCTCCAAACTATGCCTGGTGTTTCGACTGCGTTCCAGAGGAGAACGGCGTCACGCTTGGTTTCGGATCGCGGCGATTTCAGCTCCCAGCCATCGTATTGGTGCACGAGCAGCCCATCGCGCTGCTGGGGGAGGGCATCTATAAGCGCTTTGGTGCGGAATTTCCCATCCGCTTTGATCTGCTGGACACGTTTGGTGGTTCCAATCTCTCGCTGCAGGTGCATCCACTGCGCGAGTATATCCGGCAGCATTTCGGAATCTCCTACACCCAGGATGAGAGCTATTACATTTTGGACCAAAGCGGTGATTCTCAGCTCTACCTGGGGGTTCGCACAGGAGCGAACCGCGAGCAGATGCATAAGGACTTGGAAGATGCCCAGGAGGGCGGGCCTCCTTTTCCCGCCGAACGTTATGTAAATATCTGGCCGACCCGCAAACACGATCATTTCTCGATCCCGGCAGGGACGATTCACTGTTCGGGGCGCGACAATTTGGTCCTCGAGATTAGCGCCACGCCCTACATCTTCACATTCAAGCTGTGGGACTGGGGCCGCCTCGGGTTAGACGGCAGGCCGCGTCCGATCCATCTTGAACATGGCTTGGCCAACATCCAGTGGAACCGCGACACGGAGTGGGTAAAGAGGGAACTGCTGAACCAGACTGAAGAAGTTTCAAGTGGTGAGGGGTGGCGCGAGGAACGTACAGGTCTTCATCGCTCGCAGTTTCTGGAGACGCGCCGCACGTGGTTCACTAAGGCGGTCACCCACAATACAGCAGGCAATCTGCACGTGCTAAATCTTGTGGAGGGGGAAGCTGTCAGCGTGGAAAGTCCCACCGGCGAATTTTCACCTGTCGAGATTCACTATGCGGAGACCTTCATTGTTCCGGCCTCCGTGGGGGCATACACCATCCGGCCGCTGAGCACCTTGGGCCCACCACTGGCAGTGATTCGAGCCTATCTACGCGACGGCGATCAACGATAGGCAGCAGGGATTAACGATAGCTCAGGCCAGTGTTACCGCGATTCCGAGTTTCTCAAACGGTGCAACAGCTTCCGCGGTTGCGCCCTGGTCGGTGATCAGACCGTCAATTTCGCGCGTTTCACACAGAAGCCACTTACTGACCGTGCCTAGCTTGCTGCGATCGGCAACCACGATTTTCTTCTTTGAATGACGAGCCAGCTTGCGGAGCACCTCAGCCTCAGCCGGATTGGTGCAGGTCAAGCCATGTTGTGCGTCGATGCCATCGACGCCGACAAACATGATGTCCGCAAAGAGCATCTCGGTTGCGGAATTCGCAAGTGGGCCGATTAGAGTAAACCAGTTCCCACGCAGGATGCCTCCAGTGACGATAACCTCGATGTCCTTGCGGTTGCTGAGTTCCATGGCGATATTGACGGTGTTGGTGATGATGGAAATGTCGCTGAGCACTTTAAGGCTGCGAACAACTTCAGTGGTCGTTGTGCCGCCGCTGAGCGCAATTGTTTGCCCCGTCTGAACGAATCCGGCGGCCGCGCGCGCGATGCGGCGCTTTTCTTCGGCGAAGCTGGTGATCTTGTCCTGAAATGATGCGTCGTGGCGAAAGGGCTCGTAGAAGAGTGGACCTATCGGTACAGCGCCGCCGCGAACCCGCTTCAGCAAGGACCGGCTCTCAAGATATTCAAGGTCGCGCCGGACAGTCGCAATCGAAGCTCCCAATGCCGCACGAAGATCGTCGATGGAGACGCTGCCGGTCTCCTGAAGATTGCGAAGAATGAATTCCTGCCTTGCGACCAAATTATCTGTCTTGTTGGCCATGAAGGGAGCATACCAAAGGAGATTGCGATCAATTTGTTGACCCCGCCGATTGCAGCGTTTACTAGCGACACTCAAGCCAGGGTGATCTATGAATCACAAAGAATGATCGAAATATAGACAAACAATCTTTAATGCGGGGATCGCCCTCAATCACTGTATACAGTATGCAAATCCACTTTAGAAAATACCGGCTCACGCATGCAAGATCCACAGCTTTCGGAGGCAGAAGATGAAGAGGATTCTTTTACTGATTTTGATGGGCTGCTCGTTTGTACTCTGCGCGCCTGCGCAGACGACGAACGGACTCATCACCGGTGTGGTCACAGATCCGACCGGAGCGGTAGTGCCGGGCGCTCAAATTGTAATCACCAATCAGGGAAACGGCTTGAAGAGAACAACTGGGACCCAGGCAGATGGCGAATACATTGTGCCTCAGCTGGCTCCGGGCGTTTACGACATCGCGGTGTCGAAAACGGGCTTCAGCCAAGAGAACCAGAACAGTGTCCAGCTTGAGGTCAACCAAAGCCTCACGCTGAATTTCAAGCTGGGGATGGCGTCCACGGCACAGACCGTGCAGGTCACCAGCGCGGCGCCTATGCTGAATACGACTTCAGCCACTCTGAGCAACGTCGTCAATCACGAAGAGACCGTGGATCTGCCTCTGAACGGCCGCGAGTTCACGCAGCTCGCGTTGTTGTCCCCGGGGGCATCTCCGGTGGAGAACGGCCAGCAGACCAGCTTTGTAGTAGCACTCGGAGCAGGAGGCATCAGTCCCTCGATCAATGGACAGCGCGGCGAGCAGAACAACTTCACGATGGACGGCATTCTGAATAACCAGATTTACACCAATACCTGGGTGATCGCCCCTCCACCCGACGCAATTCAGGAATTCAACGTTCAGGCACACATTACCGACGCGCAATTCGCGATCAGCAGCGGTGCAAACATCAACGTAGTATCGCGAGCCGGGACGAATAGCTTCCACGGCGCCCTCTGGGAATTTCTTCGCAACGATGCGCTCGATGCACAGACATATCCCGGCACCAGTCGTTTACCATACCGGCAGAATCAGTACGGCGTTTATTTTGGCGGCCCGGTCTTCATTCCGAAACTGATCAATGGCAAGAACAACACCTGGTTTTCGCTGTACTGGGAAGGATTCCGCTCTGCTCAGTCAACAAGCTATCTGGCGAGCGTTCTGACTCCCGCCATGATCGGAGGCGATTTCTCTTCTGTGCTTGGTAGCCAGGTAGGATCAGATAGCCTGGGGCGTCCAGAATATGCGAATGAAATCTACGATCCACTGACCAGCAGGCCCGATCCGTACAATCCTGGACAGCATCTGCGCGATCCCTTCCCGAACAATACAATTCCTGCCAATGAAAACAGGGTCAATCCGGCCAGTCTGCTCTATCTCCAGAAGTATTATCCAACGCCGAACCTGAATGTTGCCGACAATGTTTTTCCATATCAATTCTCAGGAGCAAATAACACGGCCAGCGATGTTTTCGGGGGTCGGCTGGATCATCAGTTCACGCAAAACGACACACTCTTTGCGCGCTTCAATCGCGCCAAGCAGACTCTCACCACGCCTGAGAGTCTCCCAACCTACCAGCACTTTCTGGTCAACTACGGACAGCAGGCAGCGGTTGGATATACCCATGTCTTCAATCCCAGGACGATCCTGAATTTTCGGTACGGATATTCCTACATCAATTACAACGATTCGGATGAGCCTGCGGGAACAGCCTTTGCACAGTCCGTCAACTCCACCGATGCATTCCCGGTCCATGACGGTATTCAGTTGGCTCCCGCGCTCAGCATTGCCAACGGCTTTACCGGAACCAACCAGTTCGCGGTTCCGTTGGGTCCGATGGAGGCGATGGATTACCACGTAGACCTGTCGAAGGTAATCGCCAATCACACGCTGGGTGTGGGAGGCATGTATTACCACCTGCGCAGTTACGATGATGGCTGGATTGCCGGCGCCAACTTCACCCAAAACGCCACGTCTCAGGATGGCACTACAGGGCCGACGGGATATGGGGCTGCGAGCTTCCTGCTGGGAACCCTGGATAGCTATACTCCATGGCTTGGAAATACCGGCGCAGATCAGACCGTGAACTGGTGGGGCCTCTATGGCCAGGACCAGTGGCAGGCGACAAGGAAGCTGGTGCTGACTGCTGGTCTTCGCTGGGATTACGTCAGCCCGCCGAACTATCACAAAATCGTTTCAGGTTTAAACGTGTTGAACGGACAGTTCATTGTCACCGGAGCAGTGCCGCCAAGTGTTCCTGCGGCCACGGGACCCAAAGGATTTTTCAATCCGCAATATAACGGATGGGAACCCCGCTTCGGAGTTGCTTATAAGTTCACCGATCGGACGGTCTTGCACGGCGCATTTGCCGTTCTGGACGATCACAACAACACGCTCATTCAGGAGAATCAGAACATCCGATTGTCCTGGCCGAGTGGTGTCGCTGCCAATCTCACCAGTCTCGATCTTGCCGTACCGACCACCTATTTAGATAATCTTCCGCCTGCCTCGTCGTTGCTGGGCGGACTGGCTCCTTATGCCAGTTACGGTGGGAACCCAGACAACAAGATCCCCTATGTCATGGAGTACAACCTTGGCGTCCAGCAGCAATTGTCGAATTCCACTTCTTTAAAGCTGGATTATGTGGGCTCGCTCGGTCGGCATCAGTACATCGTGCCCGAGGCGAATACTGCACTCTATCCAGGACCTGGACCGGTGATTGATCGAGAACCGTTCCCCCAGTATGGAGGCCCATTCTCCTTCTCGTGGAATGAAATGCCCTCCAGCTATAACGCTCTTCAGGCGCAGCTTCAAAAGTCCCTGTCGAACGGACTGTTTTTCCAGGCTTCCTATACATGGTCGAAGTCTCTGGATTGGCAGTCGGATCCTTACACGAATAACGAGCCGGATTTCTACAATCTGCATATGGACTGGGGTCCGTCAGACTATGACAAGACGAATATGATTGTTCTGACCGAGGTCTATCAACTGCCTTTCGGCAGGAGCAAAGCCTACAGGAGTGGAGCTAATCGATGGGTCCAGGGAGTTGCCGGTGGCTGGATGCTGGGTTCGATCGTCACCTTGAATTCCGGCGCGCCCTTCAATGTGTTTGCCGGCGGCGATATCGCGAATACCGGATCTCCGGGACAACGAGCCGAGAGGACGAGCGCGTATCCCTATTCGGGTTCGGGCTTTGTCCAGACGAGGACGGATTGGCTCAACAAGGCTGCATTCACCCAACCCGCAGCGTACACCTTTGGCAATGAGCATCGGAATGATCTTGTCGGTCCTCGCTTCGACAATTTCGACGTAAACCTGTCGAAGAACTTCCCGCTCTTCGAGCGCTCTACCCTTCAGTTCCGCTCTGAGTTCTTCAATATCTTCAACCACACGCATCTCTCCAACCCCGACGACACCGTTACGGACGGAACCTTCGGCAAAATATTGACCGCCGCAGGTCCCGGACGCCAGATACAGTTTGCGTTGAAAGTGTTGTTCTAGCTGCAGAGCGCCGCTCTCTTTGGGCGGCCCATACTTTTGCCTTCGAACCAGACCCGAACCGAATCGGATAGAAAAGTTGATCGTGGAGATCCCTGGTCGTGTTGAATAAAAAATTTGTAGCCGGAATTGTTCTGTTTGGCTTGTCCTCACTGACGGGCCACAGCGTCTATGGGGACACGAGCACGGAGAGCCACAACACCGTCTTCAGGATTGGCACATTTGACCGATCTTCATTCGAGTTTGCCTCGGGCGCCCCGACACAGCCGGTCAACTTCATCGTCGGCCAGAGCGATCCGGCAAAAGAGTGGTACGCGAACCAACCGGCTGTGCTGAGCTCCGCTTCCGGACAGACTACAACTGACGCTGCAACTGCGCCTCGGACGGTTTGCTTTTCTCTTGATAGCGCGCCAAAGGGCGCCTATCAGCTACGCGTATCGGTGTTGATTGAGACGGCAAGTGTGCCCGCTCTGGGAGTGGACATAAACGGCAAGCACGGCCTGCTTTACCTGCACCCACGGCTCGACTACAGCAACGGCGACCAGGGTGACTCCTTCTACCCGGCATTTTCCCATGCTGAAACAGCTTTTCAGTTTCCCGCCGCTTATTTGAAGCAAGGTGAGAACACGATTACGTTTCAGGCTGTTGAGCAAGCCGATCAGGCTGTGCCGGACGCGAGCCTGACTTACGACGCTGTCGAGCTCGATCACGTAAACGGCCCGGAGAATCCGCATGCTTCCTCCGCGCTCATCGTGCCGACAATCTTCTTTCACCAGAAGGACGGAGAGACCAAAGAACTGGTCGAAGTTTTCATCGTATCGGCAAAGCCATTCCGGACAGGCGCAGCAGTCGACTTGGCCATCAACGACAAGTCCTATCACCAGACCGTACAGAACGATGAGGATCTTGGAGAAGCAAAGCTCGACTTTCTAGTGGCGGATTTTCCCAAAGACGCGCATGCGCAGCTTACCTGGAGTGCTGATGGACATCAGCAACACAGCGAGCAGCAAATCAGCCCGCAGAAGAAATGGATGATATTCGTCGTGCCGCACATCCACGTGGACGTCGGCTATTCGGACTACCAGGCAAAGGTTGCCGCGATTCAGAGCCGAGATATTGATGAAGCCTTGGGCATGATCGATCAAAACCCGGATTTCCGATACAGCCTGGATGGCGAATGGGATCTGGAGCAGTTCCTGAAGACACACACACCCGCTCAGCAGGCCCGCGCAATAAAAGCTGTTCAGGACAAGAAGCTCTATATTCCCGCGCAGTATGCGAATCTGCTGACCGGATTCCCAACCGCGGAGACGCTGATACGTTCTCTGTACCCCAGCGCGAATTTCAGCCGTGTGCATGGGACGCCGTTCAACTACGCGAATATCACAGATGTGCCCTCGTATTCCTGGTCCTACGCGTCTGTTCTGGCAGCTGCAGGGATCCATTATCTTGCGGGAGGCAGCAATAACTACCGTGCTCCGGTATTGCTGCAAGGCCATTTGAACGAGAATTCTCCGATGTGGTGGGAAGGCCCGGACGGGAGCAAGGTGCTCCTGTGGTATTCGCGAATCTACCAGCAGATGCAGATGCTTTTTGGGTTGCCTCCCGTTATGGCGGCAGGGCGCGATACCCTGCCGCTCTTCTTACAGATGTACGAGGGGCCTGGATACCATGCCGATGAAACGATGATGTACGGCACGCAGGTGGAGAATACGGACTTGTTCCCGCAGCAGGCACAGCTCGTAAAGAGCTGGAATGAAGCCTACGCATATCCGCACCTGGAATACTCGGGCTTTTACGATGCCCTCCAATCGATTCAACAACAATTCGGCAACGACATCCCAACCATTCGCGGAGACGGTGGTCCTTACTGGGAAGATGGCATCGCATCGGATGCCTACTATGCGGGGATTGAACGCTGGAACGAAGGACGTGCCCCAACAGCGGAGAAGTTTGCCACGCTGACCTCGATCGTAAATCCTCTATTGCGGCCGGACATGGCTGATCTGGCCCGCATGTGGACAAACATGATCCTTATGGATGAACACACCTGGGATTCGTACAACAGCATTTCTGATCCGACCAGCATGGAAGCGACAAAGCAGCTGAAGGTCAAGGATCAATATGCCGTCAGTGCCCAGGCCATCGCCGATTTCATTACGCGGAACAGCATGGCAAGCCTGACCGGCGCTATCCCAGTAGGGGCAAATAAAGTTGTGGTCTTTAACAGCCTTAACTGGATGCGCAACGGTCTGGTTACGATCGATATCACGAAGAATTCCGATCTCGTCGATCTGACTACGGGACAAACGGTTCCCGTTGAAACTCTCTATAACGGCCCGAGTTTTTATCATGCTCAGTTCACGGCCACGGATATCCCGGCGGTTGGATACAAGGTCTATGAGATGCGGCTGGGGGCACCTCCATCACCGGCTCCCGCGGCTGAAAACGGTGCGACGCTCGAGAATACTTATTATCGCGTGACGCTTGACCCGTCGACGGGCGCGATCAAGAGCATTTTCGACAAACAACTGAATCGAGAGCTCGTGAACGAGAGCAGTCCGTACCGATTCGGCCAATATCTATATGTGACGGGAGGAGACAAAGCTCCGAACACGGTTTTGCAATACAGCCACGTGTATCCGAAGCCCGCGATCGATATTCACCCTTCGGAGGGTGGCAGCGTGGTCTCGGTTTCTCACACTCCTTATGGTTGGGTAGCGCGCATGCGGAGTGTCGATGTGAATACTCCATCCATCACCAGCGAGATTCGACTGTTTGACCAGACGAAGAAGATTGAACTGGTCGAAGATGTTGAGAAGAAGGACGTCGATACGAAAGAGGGGGTGTATTTCGCCTTCCCGTTTGCAATGAAGCAGCCGGAGATTCAGTACGAGGTGCAAAACGGTGTCGTCAACCCGGCAAAAGATATGTATCCGGGGGCCGGGCACGAGTGGCTTTCGGTGCAGCATTGGGTTGCGCTGAATGAGAGCGGGGTCTCTGTGGGTTTGCTGCCGCTCGATGCGGCGCTGGCAACCTTCGGCGATATTAATCGCGGACAGTGGCCGGAGAAGTTCGAGAAACGCGACGGAACCGTATTCTCTTACATCATGAACAATTATTGGGACACGAACTACCGGGCTGGGCAGGGAGGCCACTTCCAATTTCACTACGTTATTACAAGCTCGTCTTCCACCAATGCGCCAGAGTTGAGCCGGCTGGGTTGGGAGGAGATCACTCCACTCGAGGCGAATATCGTGACCACGCAGGATAAGGCACTCTCGGCTGCGCAGGAATCCGGGACCACCAACAGCCAGGCAAGCGAGATCGAAGATAAAATGATCGGCGTATCCGGGGCAGCCTGCATTCTGGATCCGAAAGAAGACAGCTTCCTGAGTGTGGACGACCCTGATCTGCTGTTTGAGACCTGGAAGGCTGCGGAAGACGGTAACGGCACGATTCTTCGCTTCCTGGACCTCGGAGGGCAGCAGCGAACGGTGACTGTTCAGGTTCCACTTCTGCATCTGGAACAGGCATGGCAGACTAATGCCGTGGAAAAAGACAGCGAGAAGCTTTCGCTTTCCGGAGACAATGCTTTCAGCTTCACCATCCACCCTCATGAAATTGCTTCGGTTCGAATCGTTGGAGCAGACACGTGCAAGGTTCAGTGAAACGTAACGTGAACGATGCTGGACAGCGTATAAAGATACCTGAAGGGGCGGCATCGATCGCCCATAAACCGGAGATGCTGGGCTTATATCCTTAGCATCTACGGCGATTGATTGGAGGTATTCTCCCTCACGGATGAGCGTTTCTCGTCGCAGCTTTCTCTACCTGTGTGGTAGCGCGTGGGGCACGCAGCTCTTTGGACAGGTAGCCTCAAGGGGCCTGAAGCAGGGTAACCTTCCAGCACCATCAGGGCGCCCTTTCGATGCTTACTTCGTAGACGTGGCCGCGAGTGCCGGTCTCACGTTTCCAACCATCTATGGCGGCATCGATCATAAGGAGTACATCCTTGAAGCGGATGGCTGTGGCTGTGCCTTCATCGACTATGACAACGATGGCTGGATGGATGTGCTTGTGCTGTCCGGGATGCGGCTGAACGGAACTCCCGCGAATACCAGCAACCGTCTTTACAAGAACAATCGTGACGGCACCTTCACAGATGTTACAGAGAAAGCCGGTCTGCTCTCAACCGGGTGGGCAATGGGAGTATGTGTTGGCGATTACAACAACGATGGTTTTGAGGATCTGTTCTGCACGTACTACGGTCAGAACAAACTCTATCGCAACAACGGCAATGGAACCTTCACCGATGTAACGCACCAGTCTGGGCTGGCGCTGCCAACCAATCCTCCGGGCTGGGGTGCGGGTTGCACATTCGTCGACTATGACCGCGACGGGAACCTCGATCTGTTCCTTTCCACCTATATACAGTATGACCTGAAGACTGCGCCGACTCCGGCCAATGATCTGAACTGTAACTGGAAGGGCAATCCTGTGAACTGCGGGCCGCGGGGCCTCACCCCAGGCTTTCCGGGAGCGCATGTGCTCTATCGGAACAACGGTGACGGTTCATTTACTGATGTAACCAAACAGGCCGGGATCGACGGGCCGCCGCGCGCCTACGGGATGACAGTCGTCGCTGCGGATTTTGACGAAGATGGGTGGCAGGACATTTACGTCGCCTGCGATTCCACTCCAAGCCTCCTATATATGAACAATCACGATGGGACGTTCAGAGAAGAAGGGCTCTTTCGCGGTGTCGCCCTGAGCGACGATGGTGCGGAGCAAGCTGGCATGGGAGTGGCAGTAGGAGACTTCAATCTGGATGGGCACCTGGATCTCTTCAAGACCAACTTTTCAGACGACACCAGCGATCTATATCGAAATGATGGTCACGCAAATTTCCAGGATGCGACACGGACCAGCCGGATCGGGGTAGAGTCGCGTTACACGAGTTGGGGAACAGGTATGGTGGATCTGGACAATGATGGATATCCCGACATCTTTCTCGTGAGTGGGAGCGTCTATCCCGAGATAGAGAAGAAGCTTCCCCAGTATCCAAACAAGAGCCGAAGGCTGTTGTTCAGAAACTTAGGCGATGGCACATTCGAGGAAATCGGCCAGCAGGCGGGGCCCGGAGTAATGACTCCTCATTCCAGCCGGGGTTGTGCCTTTGGAGATTTCGATAACGATGGCGATCTCGACATTCTTATCGTCAATATGAATGAACCGCCTTCGTTGCTGCGGAACGATATAAAAGGCCAACATCACTGGACCAAAGTGAAGCTCATCGGCACAAAATCGAATCGAAGCGCAATCGGGGCGCGGGTTATCGCTCACTATGACGGAAAGAGCAACGTTCAGAGCCTCGCGAGCCAGTCCAGTTATCTTTCTGCAAACGATCCCCGGCTTCACTTTGGGCTGGGCACATCGCAGCGGGTGGATTTGGATATTTTCTGGCCCAGCGGTCAGGTCGAGCGCTTGAAAGCGATCGATGCCGATCAACTGATTACCGTGCAGGAAGGCAAGGGAATTGTTGCTAAGACGCAGTTCCACGCGACGTAGAACAGAGATGTGCTACTTGAAGCCGCGCCGTTGCTGGATGATTTTCCGGGCCGGCGTTGCACTCACGCTTCTCCTCTTCGCCGTCAGTGGAGCGAGAGGGCAGAAAAGTGGCAACAGTTGCGATGTTCGGAACACTCTGCACCGTATCGATGGCCTATTGAAGCAACATCAGGAGGCAGAGGCGAAACTTCTGCTGCAGAATGCGGAACAATGCCCAAATCTCACCCAGCTCGAGACCTTCAATATTGGCTGGTCTTACGGCAAGATGCATGACTTCAAAACTGCACTGAAGATCTTTGCTCGAGTCGATGTGGATGTGCCCGACCCATTGACCCATGCCTACGCCGTCGCACTCGGCGAATTCGAACTGGGGGACTATTGTGCGGAAAAACAGTGACGCACTCTGTCGCGACCTTCTGCGCCTCGGCAAACTGGCCGGCATCGGGTCAACAACGTTATCAGGTTCAGATACGAGAACAAATCTTGCGGATGCTCTTGAAGCTGCGCACGAAGAATCAGATAAGCATCCTGATATTGACCAAGCTTCGCATACGATACGGCTAGAAGATTTGCGCAGTCAGGATTCAGCTCATGCTTTTCCTGTGCGGTCGTGAGGGTCTTGGTGGCCGACCGACATTTATCGTTCGCGGCGCAACGGAGACCTTGCTGGGGCAGCTAAATGATGCGCGCAGCGACTTTGGAAGCGCCGCGAAAATTTCGCCCGAGAAGGCGGACCCCCGCTTCTTTCTGGCCTTGACCGACTACAAGTTAAACAACTACGCAACCGCAGCGGCTGATCTGAGAAACGCAATAAAGGCGGGGGTTACGAGTTCGGACTTGCACTATCTGCTGGCCGAATGCCTGCTGAAGCTCGACCCGACGAAACCCGATGAGGCTATTACCCAACTGGATGAGGCAATCCGGATCGACGGGAATTCTGTACCTGCCCGAACACTGCGCGGGAAGCTGCTCCTGGCTGAAGGGAATCCGCGGAGAGCAGTCGCGGATCTGGAAATTGCCCACAAGATTGATCCAACCATGCGGAGCGCTACGTATAACCTGGCCCGGGCCTATTTCTCGGTTGGCAAGCGGCAGGAAGCGCAAGGACTCTATCGGCAGCTACAAACACAGACCACGGACACCGTGACAGAGCTAAGCGACCGCAGGATTAAGGAAGTGCTGTCGGGCAGTCCATAAATTGGCATCGAACGTCAACGGCGTGCCTTGAACTTTCCCTAAATTTGGCTTCAAGGACTGTATACTGTAGGCGTCGAATCGGGTCGATTGAAAGAAGTCCTACAACGAAATGCCGCCCACACCTCAGCTTTCTGAACTGCCCAGGGCCACTTTAAAGACGCATGTCGTCGAACGAATTCGTAACGCAATTCTGACCGCCGTTTTTAAACCCGGTGAAAGACTCAATGAAACCCATCTTGCGCAGCAATTCGGAGTGAGCAGAATTCCCGTGCGCGAAGCTTTGCTTCAGTTGCAGGAACAGGGACTGGTGATGAACCACCCACGCCGCGGCATGTTTGTTGTCATGCTCAGCGAGGAGGATGTTCAGAGAATCAACAGCCTGCGGATTGTACTTGAGGCTGAGGCCATCAAGCTGTGTCGTGCCAATCTGACTCCCAGCTTCGAGAAACGCTTGGAATCACTGGTAGAAAAGATGGAAAGCACAAACACCGAGTCTGATTTCGATGCGTCAAAACTGGATCTCGAGTTTCATCGGAGCGTCTGGTCCGCAACAGGAAATCCATACCTTGAGAAAACGCTGAACTCCCTGGTGACAGTTCTCTTCTCCCATCAGGCGCTTGCTTATATGACAGCCCACAGCTCACTTCATTGGCCATTACGTCATCACCGCGATCTTCTGGATGTGATTCTGGGCAAATCAGAGATGAGTCCGGAGGCCGCAATTATGAAGCACCTGCGCCACCGTTATACGAACCCGGAACGTTATTCCAGCCTGGCACATACTCAGGTCCTTCTTTCGCAGCGGCAGCAGTAACAGAGCAGAGCGCTTGCGATCTGCTCGAGGCTATATTGTGTTTCCTAAAATGTATACAGTATGCAAAGGAGTAATACATGGATCGGCGCGAGTTTCTGAAGGGTATGACCATCGCTTCCATCAGCCCGCTTGCTGCCTACTCAGGTGCCCTGAATATTCAGCCAGACCACACGATTGCGAGAACAGACCCTAGGATGCGAGAGCCTTCTTGACGAGCTTCTCGTAGCGGGCTTTTTCGAGGGCCTTGGCGAAAACCTCCCGCTCTGCCTCCTGGGGAACGACACATACACCATCGATGTCGCCAAAAATGATATCGCCAGGGT
>Ga0335074_10002000_pt1 | contig 27688 bp, 24 predicted proteins | sample Lox_Sample_23_FD_206715 | JGI IMG/M metagenome (GOLD analysis project Ga0335074, IMG submission 206715) | Soil microbial communities from Loxahatchee National Wildlife Refuge, Florida, United States - Lox_Sample_2.3 | ecosystem: Environmental > Terrestrial > Soil > Wetlands | place: USA...
CTGAGCGGCTGCCGCGCCACCTGCCGCAACAGCTTCATCACCGTAGGCCGCTCGTTGTAAACCGGAATGATCACCGACAGTGTGTGGAACTGTTCCGGGGTGCGATCCTGATCGAGTTCGGCCAGCTCCTGCGGAATGCGGTTGTTGCCGCTGCGGCTTTTGGACTCGGAGACCAAATAAACTCCAAGAATGACGAGCTCGGGATCGATGGGGTGGCGATATCGAGGTTCCGGGAAACAGATATAGTAAACCAGCGGGTAGAAGAGGACGAGCGAGGCGAAGAGAAAGACGCCGTGAATTCGGCGCTTCAGCGCCAGCAGCAATCCCCAGATGCCGACCACCGACAGCAGCAGGTAATGTGTGTTCTTGGTCTCCGCCAGCCAGTCAATCTTCGATAGCCTCGGTATCCCATTCCAGAAGTAATACACACGCTTGAGGGTGATCTCGGCGAAGCGGCCGGGATTTTGCGTAATCCACTCACGTGCCAGCCGTCCCTGATCTCGGCAGAAGGCGAGCTCGCCCATGCGCTTGTACTTCTCCATCACGATGGCATTTTGCGTGGGATGATAGGCGAGCACGTACTGGCCGTCGGCCAGCGGGTTGTTGCCGATGCGCAGTTCATTGCCAAAATTGTCGCGGATGAAGACGAACTGACCCATCGAGCGGTAATTGCGCGCCACCCAGGGCATGATGGTCATCCAGAAAACGACGGCGCTGACGACAGCGGGAACGACAAATCGTTTGCCGCGGCGATGCAGTTGATACACCAGCCAGCATCCTGCGAAGGGCAGAAAGCCCAGCGCCGCAGGATTACTAAGCGCGGCAACGCCCCACAACAATCCGTAGCCAATCCAGGATGAGCTGCGCTCGTCGCCTTCCATCTCGACCGTCAGCATGAAGAGCAGGCTCAGCAGAAACGCCGACAGGCTGGTCTCCCAGATCCAGCGCACCGACCAATAAATCGCGTCGGGATAGAGCGCCCACACCCAGCCCGACCATATGGCAACGGTTCGGCCAAAGATGCGAAACGCCGTGCGGTAGATCGTCCAGCAGGTGAGCGCGCCAAAGACGCTGTTGCAGGTCAGCATCACGAACGCCGACGCCGCCAAATAGCTGCCGAAGATGCGAAACGCGATGGAAACGATCCAGGGATAGATGGGCGCGGTCCAGGCGGAGGGTCCGGTGTTGCCGCCAAAGGGCGAGCTGAAGCCCAGGCCGTTGGCAAGCGAGTAGGCGATGCGCCCGGTCTCAAAACCGAAGCCGAAGTTGTGCTCGTTGGTGCGGATGCGGTAGGTGTGCGCGATGAGAATCCATAGCACGCGCACCGCGAAGGCAATCCCAACCATAACCCACGGTGATTGCAGAAATGATTTCAGCCGGGATGGCGGTGCTGTTTCAGCTATGCCGGAGGTGGCCGCTGCCGGCGGCGATGAGGTGGGCAAAGGCATTGCGGATAACGAAAATTGTATCGTAAGGAAGGGATAAAGACTGGGCGGTTGCCGGCGGGAGGGTTATCGTGCCGCGTGGCCCCTTATGCCGGCGATATTGCTGAAATTGCGATCCAGTTCGATGGGGGGAGCGGTACGCACGAGCCGGTAGCGAACATTGCTGCCACACTCGGAGCACATGGGAAATTTTCCACCCCGGGTTATGCTCACCTCGTGATAGAGCCGATGACGATAGTGCTGAACCTGGTACACCCCAGATTCCGGCACCTGATCGGCTGGTTGGAAGACCTCATCCGTCATGTTGCCCCTTGCCCGGGGAATTTGTGAGGAGCAGAGAAGTTCGCGCGTTGCCACCCGCAGCCGCAGTACGCGAACCCATTAGCTACCTCGACGCGGCTTCACTCTGACAGGTTGCCCAGCGACCCGAGGTTTAGTTTGAGATCTTCCTGCGATAGGCCGAAGTGCTGCGCCAGCTCCTTGATCTTCTCCTCCAGCTTCATCAGCGCTAGGCCCATGTCTTCCACCTGCTGATCGCTGAGCGAGCCACCCTCCATGCGACGGATCGCTTGCCGCTCCAACAGCTGTCGCAGTAACTCGATCAGGCCGAGCACGAGCTTCGCTAATCCCTGCTCGATGGTTTCCTGGGAACAGTCGATGCGCTGCGGCAACTGCTGCTCCAGACCGTGCAGCTGACGCCGTAACTCCGAAACAGCGTGGTCGACTTCCTCAGGCGTGAGTTGCTGCGGCTTATCCACGAGCGCCCCGCGGAGCGACGAACTCGCTTGGCGGCCATGGCCCGCTCAGTCGCAGGCGAACACCCTCCGAGGCGCCGGCGGTGCGCAGCGATGCGATGAAGCGCTCGCGCTCGGAGCGCGGCACCAGCGCGAACCAGCGATGCTTCTTGTTTTGCTCACGCCCGCGCCACTCGCGGACCGTGTCGGCGCTGACTTTCCTGAGCTTGCCCTCGACCGCTGCGACTCGGCCCAGCGCTTGCTGCCGGCGCTTGAGATATTCGCGACCACTCACCGGGGTAGCCAGGTCAGTCTGCTGCTCGTCAGCCCAGATGCCAAGGATTTCGTATTGCACCGCGCCGTCGACCCGCACCAGCGCGTCGCGATACAGTTCCTGCTCGGGAGCGAGATGCGGCTCCAATACTTCCGGGCTTTCAAGCAGAGTAGGCAAGCGGAAGGGAATGGGCGTGGTGACGGCCAGGATCTCGCGCAGTACGCGATGAAATTCCAACGCCGCTTTCTTCAGCGATTCGGCGTCAGCTAACAATTGCGGATTCTCGATCTCACTCCAGTAGACGCGCACACCCAGCATCTCACGCGAGTGAATCGTGGCATCGGAAACTCCCGTCGCGACGTTTACGACGGGATTGGGCTGAGTGACGCAGTAGAGCAGGACTGGCATGGGTCAATAGACAAGGGTAATTGAAATTGGGTTGAGGGAAGGAATGAAATTGAAAGTGCGCGAAAGGTAACCCCCTAACACGGTCACCCGGAGCGGAGCGGCCGCATGTTTTGCCGACTGCTGCATTTGCGGCCGGGCTGACGCAGAGACCAAGATGCTTGTAAACGTGCGCCCGAAGGATCCGGCCGGCAAGAGCAGCAACAATAAAACAGCTTCTCGAAAACGTTAAGCTCACGAGCCCAGCCCCTCACCGACTAATCGCGGTGGTTCAGTCCAGCCTGTTCCCGATTGATGTTCCGCAGCGCCGTCTCCACCGACGTCAGAATCACGTTCAGTCCCACGTACACCAGATCGACGCCGGCCAGGGAAATCACGATGCTGCCATGAATAATCACGCCAGAGTTTAGTACGTGGTCCAGAATGTCGAGCAGCGAGATGTCGTCCTCGCCTTCGAGCGATAGAGTGGTGATCGATTCGCCGTTACTGGACATGTTCCCCCACAAACGAATACGGCGGCCACGGCCCGCTGCAGTCGATGCGCCGCGTACCCTTCCAGCTGGTGGCGTACTTAGCCAGCGCCGACTCCAGCTTCTTACGGTCCTTGCGGCGGATGAGAAACGATCCGTGCCACACGAGACCAGGTTGACCGGCGCTGGCTTTGCCACCCGGACTGGCGGCAACCGCAAGCTTTGTCAGAGCTGTGATGAAATTCTGTACTTCCGTATCGAGCTTCTTGCCGGTCCTCGGCTTGAGTAGTTCCGCCTTGCGCTTCAGATAATCCGCTCCGCCGGCGTCTTTTGCCACGGCGCGAGCCATCGGCTTCGCGATGGCGAATACTTTGATGCCCCATTCATCGGCGTCGGCCACTCGCTCGAAGGCAGCCCGCAGCGCGCGCTTGCGGTCCTTCGCATGTTGCGCGAGCGACTCTTCACTCAGGAACACCGTTCCGAAGCGAGCCGGCAGCGTAACCAGACGAGTCGACAGTTCGCCTACGACGCGCTGATGCCGCAGCCCGGCCGTCGCCAGCCATTCCAGATCCTGCATACGCTCATTAAGTTGATCGGCGAATTCGTTCTTCGAGACCCGGCTGACCCAGCAGAGATAGTCGCCACAAAGAAGCGCTTCAACGCGGCCGGCGCCGTCGATGGCCTCGCTGGCGATATTCGGCGGGGCGGCTTTCGGCATTTGCGAAATCGCGTAGAGATAGAGCACCGGCGCGGAAGTTGCAGTGTTTTTCAAGGATTTCGATACTGTCCTGGTTCGTGACGGCATTGCAAAACCATTCGGTCGTCGACGCGGGTGGAGCACCGCTTTAGCGCTGCAGTTTAGATGTGGCGATACTACACTTTCAGCGGCGGTTGGCAGAGTCAGGGTCAATCGGCGTTACGCCAGCCGCCAGAGCTCACCTGTGAATTGCTGCAAGCCTTTCGCTCCCGCAATCGGCTCGTCAAATTCTCGCGTGGCGAAAACCGTGCTGTTCCTGAGCTGTCGCCGCAGACTTGCCAGCGAGGCTGCCTGCCATCGGGCAGCCAGCGTGCAGCGAGCGCATCGTCCGCTATCGCCCATCAGCACTCGATTCACGAACGCCGCTCCCAACGGCGCGTTTAGCCCTTGGAGCGCGCGCAGCAGTCGCCGCGTCTCATAATCCGGCAGCGGCTCCGCCAACGTCACCAGCACCAGCCGGCAGCGCTTCCCGTCGCGTAGCATCGCCGCCAATTCGCGTACATTTTGCGACAGTGCGGCGATCTCCACTGCCGCATCCTGAGCGATGGCCAGTGTACGGTGGGCGGCCAGGGTTTTCAACAACACCCGCGCCCACGCCAGCAGCCGCTCCGGTGTTCGCAATACTTCCAGCGCATGTCCGGTTGGCGCCAGGTCAATGACCATACGCCCGCCGGTCCGCAGCAGGTCTAGGATACGGAAGATGGCGAAGATCTCGTCGACGCCGGGCGGCACGACATCGAGCAGCGCCAGCAGAAACTTGCGATCGAGGCGGAGGTCGAGATGGACGCCGCGCTCCTCGCCGGTCATGGCGTCGTTCAGGCGAGCGCGCAGCCGCCCTGACCACTGCTTGAATTGCGCCAGTGCGTCGAATTCCACGGCCAGCAGCTTGCGGTCGCGCAGGACGGGCCCGGGCTCGTTACCGATCTTCGTAGCGAACACATCGTCGAGCGAGGGAGCGGGATCGACCGAGCAGGTGGTAACGGTTTCGCTTCTAGCAATCTTGCGATGATGAAACGCCAGCGCCGCGGAAATCGTCGTCTTGCCAACTCCGCCCTTGCCGACGGTGAGCGTGAGGGGAGTTTGTAACTCCGGCCATTTCGCCGGAACAAGGCGAAATTTCGCACCCTTAGGAGACTTGGTGATCGCGGAGCGCACAAGTGGGATGCGCTCGAAAATGTGTACGCCGAAAACGCGCAACGGCCCGACGCCCAGAATTGGGCAGCCGGGATCGTGCGCCGTGTAGACCTTCGTTTGCGGAAAATGCTGCCGCAAGAATTGCCGTGCCGCGACGCTCTGTTTTGCTCGCTTCTTACAGTGCGGGCAGCTTGTTTTACCCGGCGCCACGCGATTCAGCACGATCTCCGCGAAGCGGTTTTCCACGGCGCCGTTCGCAAACGCCGCAGCCGAGCGCGCGGCCTCGTTCAGCGAGAACGGCTCCGGCGTGGTGACCAGGACCAGCTTCGAGCCCTTGGCTGATAGCGCCGCTTCCACGCGCTCGACCATTCGCGCCCAGCGATCCAGCGCCGGCTCATGCCCGACACGTCCGCCGAAGTGCTGCGCCAGAACGACATCGCGGGAGGCCGCAGTTTCCAGTACATCGAGGAAGCGGGCGAAGTGCTCCGGCATCTGGAAAAGACGGATGGCGTGGCCCATAGGCGCGGTATCGACCACCACCTCGTCGTAATCGCTATCGAGGAGTTCGTGAATGGCGAGCACCGCCGCGACCTCGGCCATGCCCGGCAGGCTGGTGTCGAGCAGCGGTGCGAGCTCCTCGCGTGTGAAAAGACTGCCCTTGTTGAGCAGCGCGAGGATATCGTGACGTTCACGAGTAAGAAATTTGTGAATCTGGCGATCCGGATTGATTTGCCGCGCCCACAGCTGGCCAGGAGTGGGCAGGTGGTTGACGCGATCGGAGAGTTTCACCTGCAGCGCGTCGGCGAGGGAATGCGCCGGATCGGTGGAGATGAGCAGCACACGCTCCCGACGGCGTTGCGCGGCCTGATGCAGCGCGTAGGCCGACGAGACCGTCGTCTTACCCACACCGCCTTTGCCGATGAAGAAAGTGAAGCGAGGCACGGCCCAATCTCAGCACAGCGGATCAAGTCTAGGCAAACGGTGAGGCGGCGCTTGATCAGGTTTGGAGTTACTCCCTCACTCGCGTACCATGGGTATTCAACAGCAGCCACGCCATGAAATTGTTTTTCGTCGCAGTTTTCCTCCTGGTCTCATCGTTGTTAACGACGCTGGCGCAGCAAGCGCCTGCCGCCGGCAGCACGCCGCCATCTTCCGCGAAGAACGCAGCACAATCGCCCTCCACAAATACGGCGACGCCACCGTCTTCGGGCAATGCGGCCACGCCGGGCAAGCCATCGACGCCGGCGTCCAGCTCGCAGGCGGGCGCGGTGCAATCTCCCACGCCTCCGGACTATTCGCAGGAAGCCTACGTGGTCGAGCACTCCAGCCAGAAGATGCGCTTCGAGAACGACGGCACCGGCAGCATGGAGAACGAGGCGCAGATCAAGATCATCAGCGAGAGTGGCGTGCAGGCGCTGGGCCAGCTCAAAGTGGGATACAACGCGCTGAGCGAGAAGCTGGACATCGCCTACGTGCGCGTGCGCAAGCCCGACGGCACGGTGGTCAATGCGCAGGAGTCGGCGGTGCAGGACCTGACCTTCCCGGACGCGCCCGTCTACACCGATTATCACGAGAAGCACGTCAGCGTGCCGTCGCTGCGGCCCGGCGATGTGCTGGAGTATCGCTTGATTCACACCATCACCAGTCCGCTCGCTCCCGGGCAGTTCTGGACCAGCTACAACTTTGTAGAGAAGGGAATCGTTCTCGACGAAGAAGTCGAAATCAACGTACCTAAGGATCGGCAGATCAAGCTGAAGACCAAGCCGGGCTACGATCCGAAGATCACCGACGAGGGCGACCGCCGCATTTACCGCTGGACCCATTCCCACCTGAAGGACGAAGACGACAAGAAGAAGAAAAAGAAGGAGATGGAAGATGAGGTGGCAACCATCCAGCTCACGACCTTTAAGAGCTGGGACGAACTGGGCGCGTGGTATGCCGGACTGGAGCGCGACCGCCGCGTGCCCGACGCCAGCGTGAAGGCCGAAGCCGCGTCGCTGGTCAAAGGCAAGACCGACGACATGGCCAAGGTCAAGGCGCTTTACGATTACGTCTCGCGCAATATTCGCTATGTGAGCCTGTCGTTCGGACTGGGCCGCATTCAGCCGCACGCCGCCAGCGAAGTCCTGGCCAATGGCTACGGCGATTGCAAGGACAAGAACACGCTGCTGGCGGCGCTGCTTGACGCCGAGGGTTTCCACTCCACCTCGGTCCTGATCGGCTCACACATGAAGCTCGATCCCGACATCCCCTCGCCCTCGCAGTTCGATCACGTCATCACCCGGGTTCCGGTTGACGGCAAGGAGATCTGGCTCGACAGCACGCCCGGCGTGGCGCCATTTCGCATGTTGTCGGCGCAGTTGCGAGACAAGCAGGCGCTGGCGATTCCTCCCGACGGCAACGCCGTCATCGTAACCACGCCGGCTGAGCTGCCATTCCAGGCCTTCGATCGCACCAGCGTTGTCGGCAGCGTCAACGACAGCGGCACCCTGACCGCGCACGTCAACGCAGCATCGCGCGGCGATACGGAGATGATCCTGCGCTACGCCATGCGCCGCATGCCCAGCAGCCACTGGAAGGACATCTTCGACTACATGATGACGCGGGCGAAGATGCAGCATACGGAGATCACCAACCTGAAGGCCAGCGATCCCAGCAACACCGACGATCCGCTGACCATCGAGTTCGATGTCAGCGCCAGTAATTACTTCGACTGGGCAGCCGCGGAGTCGAAGTTCGTGCTGCCGCTAGGCTCGATTCATCTGCCGAACGAGGAGGACGAGGACGACGACACCACCTCGACCGAGCCCATCAAGCTGGGCGCGATTCGCGAAGACAAAGCCGATGTGAAGATCAGCTTTCCCGCGAAGTACAAAGTACACCCGCCGCTCGATGTCGAGCTGAAGCGCGATTATGCCGAGTATCACGCGACCTACAAATTTGACGCCGGGACGCTCACCAGCGATCGCACGCTGAAAGTGGCGATGTCGGAGATTCCGGCGTCGCGCAAGGAGGACTACGCCGCCTTCCGGCGCGTGATCAGCGCCGATGAAGCGCAGCAGGTCACACTGGAGAGTCAGTCGCCGGCAGGGGCAGTTGCCGGTAGCGGCAGCGATCAGTCGGCCGACGATCTCTTCAACGCCGCGGTTGAGGCCTATCAGAACCAGCATTACCAGACCTCGATTGACCTGTTGCAGCGGGTGGTGAAGCTGGATCCGAAATACAAGGGCGCGTGGGACGATCTGGGCGATGCCTACATGAATCTCGGCGAGACCGACAAGGCTATCGCCGCCTTCAAGCACCAGATCGAAAACAATCCCTACGATGCGTTCGCTTACAACTCGCTGGGTCTGGCCTATCAACGTCTGGGGCGCTATCCGGATGCCATCGAACAATTCCACAAGCAGATCGAGGTGAATCCCCTGGATCCGTACGCGCACGCCAGCCTGGGCCAGCTTTACCTGGGACAGAAGAAGTTTTCCGACGCGGTGCCTGAATTAGAGAAAGCAGTCGACATCCAGCCGAAGAATCCGCTGCTGGAGATTGCGCTGGGGCAGGCATACATCGGCACCAATCAGACCGACAAGGGCATGGCGGCGTTCGAGAAGGCTATCAGCATCTCAGCCACGCCGCTGGTTTGGAACAACATCGCCTACTCGCTTTCCGAGCAGGATGTGCAACTCGACCGCGCCCAGCAGTATGCCGATACGGCCATCAATGCGCTGGAGACGCAGTTGCGCGACGTAAGCCTGGACAATCTGCGCATGCAGGATCTGGGAACCACGCAGTTGCTGTTTGCCGTGTGGGACACGCGCGGCTGGGTGGACTTCAAGCGCGGCGATCGGGATGCCGCGGAGAAATACATTCTGCCGGCGTGGGAGGCCGGCGGCTCCGGCGACGAGGCCGAACATCTGGGCGACATCGCCGACAAACGCGGCAAGCGCGAGGAAGCGATTAATTACTACGTGCAGTCGTTGCTTTCCGACGAACCCAGCCTGACCGCGCGAGCCAAGCTGACTGCTCTCGGCGTGAACGACATCGATAAGCGCATGGACGCTGCGCAGGCCAAATTGACTCCGCGCCAAGTTCCTCTCAACAAATCTGATAAAGGCACGGCGGAATTCTTCCTGCTGGTTTCACCGGGCAAAGTCGAGCAGGCAAAGTTTATTAAAGGCGACGATAACCTGAAAGCCTTTGTCGATGTCCTGCAGAAAACCGATGTGCAGATGAAGTTCCCACCGCAGTCGCAAACCCATGTCGTGCGACGAGCCGTGGTTCACTGCGGAACAACTTCGGCCGCGCCATGCACGGTCGAGCTGGTGCCAACGACCGAGGTCCGGTCGCTGGAATAGTGGGTTATAGGCCGAGCTTCGTATCAGGGTACGACTTCAGTCGCGCCCGGTTACAAAGCGCTCGCGGAACCACTCCTTCAGCGCCTGAAGGCGTGCTGCACCCGATATTCAAATCAAGTTCACTAGCCACTGCCTCTTCCAATTCTGCTGTAGAATTTTTCGACGGAGGTTGGTTGTATGACCGATTTGCGCTATCCGATCGGAAAGTTTGAGTGGCTCCAGCCGGACACTCCGGAAGCAAGCGCCGAGGCCCGCGAACAATACATCGAGGTACTGGCGAGAACACCTTTGCAGATGCGCTCGGCAGTGCAAGGGCTCAGCCCGCAGCAGCTCGACACACCGTATCGCCCCGAAGGCTGGACCTTGCGGCAGGTTGTGCATCACGTGCCCGACAGCCACATGAACGCTTATATCCGCTTCAAACTCGCGCTCACCGAGCGGGAACCCGAGATCAAATCGTACAAAGAAGCCGAATGGGCCAAGCTGCCGGACACGACGGTCACGCCGATCGAAGTTTCATTGCAACTTCTTGCCGCACTGCACTCGCGTTGGGTCGTCCTGTTGCAGAACATGCGACCGTCCGATTTCGAACGCACACTGTGCCATCCTGAACGCGGAGTACTCACGCTGGAACAGATGCTGGCCATGTATGCCTGGCATTCCGGCCATCATCTTGCCCACATCACCTCGCTGCGTGAGCGCATGAATTGGAATCAGCGCACCGCAGCGCAGTCGTAATTGGCAAAAATAAATTCGCATTGCGGTGACCGGTGCGTCATTCGCCGCAATGAAATGCGGCCCTGTCCAATCGAAAGTGAATTTATGTAACGCGAGGATGAGATGCGCTTACCTCGCCGTCAACGAATCGTCCAAGCCAAGTCGCGGAAAGTTTCCAACCCAGTGAACTTTTCAGTGGCACTCGGCGTATTAGCCGGGTAGGAGAAGTGCGTCAGCTTCGGCTGGCACTCGAGTTGCAACAAAACGTGCGGGGTCAAACAGTGTGTTTCGCCAGCGGTTTGGCGGCCCAGGCGAGACAAACTTGAGGGAAGGCTTGACGGCGTCCCTGTGCTGTTTAACCCCGGTTTCACATTGTATGCTTAGCGGCACGAAATGCAAGACGTCCGGGAGGCCATCCTTAGGGTGAACTCCCGGAATCCGCAACCAGTCCGGCTTTTGGACTTGTCGGATGTGATCCGCGTGGGCTGCCAGAACGAAGTCACAGACAGAAAAACAGAAGGAGATTGGGAAATGACTCGTACACTGGCTCGTCCTACAATGTTTCTGTTGGCACTGACTCTCAGCCTATCCATCGGCGCTTTTGCCGCCTCCAAATCGCAAAGTATCACCCTCTACCACGATGCCCAGATCAACGGCAAAACCCTTCCCGCCGGCGACTACACGGTGAAGTGCGACACCACCGGTTCAACCGCGCAGGTGCGGTTTATGCGCAACGGCAAAGAAGTCGCGTCCGCAACTGGACAGGTTAAGCAGCTGGCCAGCGCGCCGGAGGGCAATCAGGTGGTCACGCTGGATGGCAATGGAGGTCCCGCCACCATCACGGAAATCGATTTCAGCAACAGCAAGAGCGGCGTGAGCTTCGAAACTTCGTCGGCCATGTCGGGTGCACAGTAATCGTCCAACAATTGCAGACGACGGAAGGGGGCGTGGAGCTCCCTTCCGTGTAGATCGGACTACAGGAGTTTTCGCAGCTCGCGCCGCAGGATTTTTCCGGACGCGGTGCGCGGCAGTTTTTGGACGAAATAAACTTCGCGCGGCATCTTGTAATGGGTTAGGCGCTCGCCGACGAATGCCTGGAGTTTTTCCGCTGTTGGTACGCCCGAGGTCTCGCCCTCGCGCAGCACCACAAAGGCGCAGGGAATCTCCTCGCCCGCTCCATCGACTCGCGACACCACACCGCAATCGGCGACCGCAGGATGCTCCAGCATCACGCTCTCGACTTCCGCAGGAGCGATGGAAAATCCCTTGTACTTGATCATCTCCTTTCGCCGATCGACGACGTAGTAGAAACCCTCGTCATCGACGCGCACGATGTCACCGGACCAGTACCAGCCGTCGCGCAACGCCGCAGCCGTCGCCTCCGGCGACTTCCAGTATCCCTGCATAAACTGCGGTCCGCGCATCAGCAGCTCGCCAATCTCGCCCGGCGCCACATCGTTGCCACTCTCGTCGACCACGCGGCAGTCGGTCTGCGCAACCGGCATGCCCACCGACTGCGGCCGGTACAGCTCGGGTGGCGCGAGAAATCCTAGATGCGTGACGGGCGATGCTTCGGTCATTCCATAGCCTTGGCGGATGGGTATGCCGGTCGCGGCGGTGAAGCGGCGCGCCAGCTCCGGCGCCAGCGGCGCCGCGCCTGACTTCACCCAGCGCAGACGATGCTCACGTGGAAACTTGCCCTGCTCGGCCGCCTGGCAGTATGCCAGCAGCGTGGGCGGGACGCACAACGTTTGCGTTACCGACTCTTGCTGGATGATCTGCAACGAGCGCTCGCAATCGAAGCGCGGCATCAGCACCAGCGTGCAGCCGCGAATCATGGCCAGGCTGAGCCCTACCGTCAGGCCGTAGATGTGATAAAGCGGCAGGAAGCACAGCATCACATCGTCTTGCGTGAACACGCCGTACTCACCGGGCGTGAGCGTCTGGTAAACGTTGGCGACAAGGTTGTGGTGCGACAACATCACTCCCTTGGGTAAGCCGGTGGTGCCGCTGGAGAAGGGCAGCGTCGCCAGGGTCGATCGGGGATCGTTCGCCGGCGTGGGCAAATTCACGCTTGCTGTAGTTTGAAGCAGGCACTCCCAGGCCTGCGATCCGCTCGGCCCCGGCGCGCGCACTGTGTATACCCGCCGCAATGCCGGCAGGCCACTCAGGTTTATGCCGGTCAGCAGAGTGCCATCGCTGATAAGCGCGACCGCATCGGCGGCCTCCAGTTGATAGTGCACCTCACGCTCGCGATAGGTCGGGTTCAGTGTGGTCGGAATCGCCCCGGCCAGCGTCGCAGCGTGGTAGGCGACTCCGAACTCCCAGCAGTTCGGCAGGAAGATGCCAATCGTCTCGCCCGGACGAATGCCGGCTGCGACCATCCCCCGCGCCACGCACTCCACCAGCCCGCCGTACGCGCCATAGGTGATGCGACGCGCTGGAGTGCACGAGGCGTCAACCATGGCTATTTTTGACGGATGCCGCCGGCAAGACTCCAGCACCACATCGTGTACGAACTTGCCCTCGGGATCGGCAAAGAGCTGCGTTCGCAAGCTGGCGGCTGAGCGTGGCATAACTGAATGCGCACGAGTGTATCAGGTGACGCGATCGAGCTTCGACACTTTGTCATCCCGACCGAGCCCGCCTGTTTGTTATTTTGGAATGGCACGACGATCCGGTCGCGAGTTTCGTATCCGGGCACGGTTTCAGCCGTGCCGTAACGCTGTCAAAACGATCCGGGCTTTAGCCCCTGCTTGTTTATGCGTGGCCTCACCTACAAGCGCGTTCTCATCACCGGCGGCGCCAGTGGCATCGGCGCGGCGACTGCTGCTCGCTTTGTCGAAGAGGGTGCGCGTGTCGCCGTTCTCGATCGCGATGCCGAAGGTTGCGAACGAATTCGCCGCGAATTACCCAACACCGTGATTGCCGTGGCCGACGTTTCCGATTACGCGCCCGTCCAGGCGGCCTTTGCGGCCATACAGCGCGAACTCGGCGGCCTCGACGTGGTCATCAATAACGCCGGGATCAGCATTCGCCACAACTTTCTCGACATCACGCCGGAAGAGTGGAACCGCGTGATGGCTGTGAACCTCACCGGCGTCTTCTACGTGGCGCAAACTGCGGCGCGCTACATGCTGGAGCACACCGGCGGCGTGATCCTCAACATGGCGTCGACCAACGGTATGGTCGGTCATCCCTACTACGCCGATTACAATGCGACCAAGGCAGGCGTCATTGCGCTTACGAAATCCATGGCGCTGGAACTGGCGCCCAAGGTGCGCGTCAATGCCGTTGCCCCCGGCTACGTACTCACGCCGATGCAGCGCGCCGAATACACCGATGCGATGTTGGAGGCGGTGAACCAGAAGATCCCGCTGCGGCGTCACGCCCAGCCGGAGGAGATCGCCGCGCTCTGCGCCTTTTTGGCGTCCGACGAGGCCGCTTATCTCACCGGCCAGGTGTACGTTATCGACGGCGGCGAGATCGCCGGAGGTCTGGCCAGCCGCTGAATCCTGCAGATTCTGCTAAGTGAAGATGGGTCCGCTGCCATCGAAACGCGGGGCGGGCTAACGATGATCAAGACTAGCCACTGCTTCAGATGCCCAGCCCTGTGACCCTCCATCCCGACCCATGCACTTTGTACCGCATGTTGAGTGTGATGAGCAGCGCGGTCATGGACTCAACGATGCGCGCGTTCTCCAGCTTGCCGCCATCTATGGCGCGTACGCCGGGAATCTTGATTGCCAGCTCCGACGCGACCTGCCGCGCGCGATCGTCGTCGCTGCACACAATGACATCGCAATCGACGTCGCCATCGCCGGCCAGTATGGTAGAGGACAAGCTGTGAAACGCCGCAGCGACGGCAACGTTCTTGCCCACCATCTCCTGTGCCTGCTCGGCCGCGGAGCCTTGCCAAACGCCCAGCACTCGGGTGGGCCTTCCGCCGACCGCCGCCGCCAGCGGTACGGTCGCGTCAATCAGCACCGTCTTTTGGCGGAACGACGGCTTCAATTGTTTGAGCAATTCGGCCTGTCCAGAGAAGGGAACTGTGAGTACCACAATGTCGCACATCTTTACCGCGACGGCGTTTTCCACCCCTTCGACACTGCCCAGCGCTCCAGCTTTTTCCGCGATCTGTGCCGCAGAGGTTTTGGCGCGCTCGCCATCGCGCGAGCCGATCACCACGGATTCGCCTGCCCGCGCCCAGCGCAGCGCCAGCCCCGAGCCCTCGTGACCAGTCCCACCGATGACGGCGATCATGCGTTGCCGCCTGCGGTCACAGCTTCGGCATCTGATCCCACAATGGGGTAGACGTACTTTGTGTAGAGGGTGTTGCGCTGCGCGGGAATTCGGCCAAGCTCCAAAATTCGCTCCTGAAACTCTTTGGCAGAAGTATATTGGCCGGCTGTCGCTCCTGCCAGCCGCGAGATGTTCTCTTCGAAGAGCGTCCCGCCGTAGTCATCCGCACCAGCCAGCAGCGCCAGTTGCGAAATTTCGCGCCCCAGCTTTACCCACGAAACCTGGATGTGATGGATGACGCCCGCCAGCAGGATGCGCGCCAGTGCGTGTACCTTCATGTGCTCGACCAGCGTGCCGCCGCTACGGGCCAATCCTTGCGCGAAGAGCAGCGTGTGGTCATGAATGAATCCCAGAGGAACAAATTCCGTGAACCCTCCCGTGTGCGCCTGGATCTCGCGCAGCAGCAAGAGCTGATCAACCCAATGTTGCGGCGTCTCCCGATGACCGTACATCATCGTCGAAGTGCTGCGAATCCCGCACGCATGCGCGGTTTCGATCACCTCGCGCCACTGTGCGGTGCTGAGTTTGTTGCGCGAAAGCACATGCCGCACGCCGTCGTCCAGAATCTCCGCTGCCGTACCCGGCAAGGTGTCGAGGCCGTTCGCCTTGAGCATCAGCAAATACTCACGGATCGGCATTCCCGTCAGTTCAACCCCATAGATCATCTCCATGGGCGAGAAAGCGTGAGCGTGCATCTTCGGCGTCGCGGACTTCACCGCGCGCAGGATGTCGCGGTAATAAAACGGCGGCAGGCCGTGTGGCAACCCGCCCTGAATGCAAACCTCGGTCGCACCCCGTTTCTCGGCTTCGCGGCACTTGTCGCCGATGTCATCCAGCGAGAGGAAGTACGCCGTCTCATCGCGCGGCCCGACACTGAAGGCACAGAACTTGCATCCCACAAAACAAACATTGGTGAAATTGATGTTGCGGGTGATCACATAGCTGATGACGTCGCCCACCAGTTGCTGCCGAAGCTCATTGGCTGCGACCACCAGCCCGAACAAGTCATCGCCCTCGCAGTTGGCAAGCGCGAGGCATTCGTCACGACGCAGCACGCCGCCGTCGCGCGAGCCCAGCACCTTCTCGATCGGCTCGCGCACCGGCGCCGACACCCGCCGCGACACGTCGTGCCAGATCGTTTCCTGCAGCCTGTGACGATTGCACCAACTCAACGCTTGCATCTTTTCCCCAATCCTACCGAAACAGATCTTTCTCCGATGGCCTGACCAACTGCTTCGCACTGCCATTGCCTCGCCGGTACGGATAACCGCGAATGACACAGGCCGGGATATGGGTATCCTTTCCACAAACCAGCCCCGCCATACAGGCCAATTCGTCGGCCACGGTTTCTTGCGTCGCGTGCATCTTGTAGCCGTAGGCATCCCGTTTGCCGCGATAATCGTGAATTACCTCCATCCCGGCTGCGCCGATCGCGACCTCGCACAACCCTTCGCGCCACGGGCGGCCAAAGCTGTCGGCAATGATCACCGGCACATGCAGCCCGCTGCGCTTCTTCAACGTTCGATGGATGTGCGCCGCTGAACGATCCGGATCGGCCGGCAACAAAACCGCTGTTTTACCGCCGTCGACGTTGGAAACGTCCACGCCGCTGTTGGCGCAGACGAAGCCGTGCTGCGTCCTGGTGATCAACACATGCTTGTTGCGAAGCACCCGTTTCGCCTCGCGCAACGCGAGTTCGACCACGCGAGCATCCTGCCCATTCCGGGCGGCAAACCGCCGCGCGGCGGCGGAAGGTTTCACCGAAGCCAACGCCACCTTGCGGTCCTCGGCTTTGGAAACGATCTTGTGCTTGATCACAACAATGTCGCCTTGGTGCAGCCGCAGCCCGCCCAGGGCCAGCGCGTCCACCACCAGATCGGCGATGTTATCGCCGGCAAAAACCTCGCGAATTCCGAGCACTGGAATAGCGCGGATTTCCAGGTGGGGCAAGCCCGAATGCGGGGCTGGTCGCGGCCTTCGTCCGGCCCGGGTTACGGTGTCCTGTGCAGTTCTGCTCACACCGCTGCTTTCCAGGCATCAAGATCATGCTGACCAAGGGCCCAGGAGCGCAACAGGCGCTGGGCGTGGGTCTCGCCGCCGCGTGCCATCAGCATCTCCAATTCCTGCGGATTGTCGATGTCCAACCCGATCCCCGGCATCTCCAGAATGACAAGTTGCTTGCCGGTTTTCTTCACCGCCTCGCAATGCGGCAGAAAGCTATCGTTGCCAAAGCGCAGCGGGATGATCGAGGCCGGCCTGCGCAGAATGCAATTGCTGCCACGGCGATCATAGGCCGGCACCAACACCGCGCCATGCTCCGGAGCCGAGTCCAGTACGCGACAAAGCTCATGGCTTTCGATCAGCGGAATATCGGCCGGAACGACCATCGTCGTGTCATAGCCGCGCTCCTCGCTGCACGCCGTCGCCATCTCGATGGCCGCGGTCTCGCTTTCGTTGCGCGTATCTTCGATTACCAGAAATCCGAACTCCTTCGCCAGTCGCTGTGCGCGTGCATCGCCCGTGACCAGCGCCACGTCGATTCGATCGGCGACACCCGCAGCTGCCGTCATCACGTCGCGCAGCATCGCCTCGGCCAGTTGCGACCGCTGCTGCTGGTCCAAAGCTGCAGCCAGGCGCTGCTTCGCGGTGGCCACACTCTTGAAGGGGATAAGCAGAATCGCTTTCATCTCAGGCCTTCGCACCTTCCGAAATCGCACATGCGTCCAGAACGAACGCCGCCAGGTCGCGCTTGTCGTTCATAGAACGCATGATCGTATTGGTGTAAGCAACCCGCGCGGATCGTGAATTGTGTTTCGTATGGCTGACGGCCGCGAGCCGGGAGCCAACTGCCGACCGCTCGCTCTCGTCGGCCACCAGCACATCCAAAAAATCTTCGTAGGCCTGCACCACACCGGCACTCGTGCTTGGCCAACCCATCATCTGCATGAGTTCGGCCGCCGGTCCGGACACCGCGGCTCCTCCCACAATCGGACTCACCGCGATCACCGGCGCCGGCGTTCGCCGCAGCGCGTTACGAATTCCCGGCACCGCCAGGATGGGTCCGATGCTCGTCACGGGATTGCTCGGCGCAAAGATAATCGCGTCAGCCTGCTCGATGCTCTCGATCACCCCCGGCGCGGGTCGCGCCACTTCAGCGCCCTCAAAGCGCACGGCGCTGACTTTTACTTGATGCCGCTCGCGGACAAAGTACTCCTGGAAGCTGAGCATGCCCTTCGCCGTGTCGAGCATGGTCGCGACACGATCGTTCGACATCGGCAAGACGCGCGCGCGAACTCCGAACCTAGCCGCCAGCTCCGCCGTAGCCTCGCTCAGCGTCTTGCCGGCGTGCAGCAACGCTGTGCGCGCCAGGTGCGTTGCCAGATCGAGATCGCCCAGGCTGAACCACGCAGGCTGTCCCAGCTGCTTCATGCGCTCCAGGCAACGAAAACTGTCGCCCTCCACGCCCCACCCGCGATCCTTGCTCAAAAGATCGGCCAGGCCGTACAGCACCGAATCGATATCGGGCGAAACGTGCAGACCCCACCACTCGACGTCGTCGCCGATGTTAACGATGACGGTCAGCTCCTTCACCCGGTCGCGGGCAAAGCCGGACTCCGAATCCTCCGGCGCCATCATCTGTTGCAAGCCCTGCACCAGCTTCGTGCCGCCCGTCCCGCCCGTGAAAACCACGATCATCTATGCAGCCCTCGCATATCCTTCATGGTCCATCGCCGCGGCCAATCGTTCTCCCAGCAGCCCACCGCGCGCAACCACGGCCGAAGCAAACTCGGGATACACCGGCAGTCGCTGCACCAGCTTCTGGCCGGCCGCTTCAGTGCGGCGCTGTAACTCCAGCAGATGCGGCCAGGGCGCCTCGGGATTGATGTAATCCGGCGTCAGGGGCGAGATTCCGCCCCAATCGTTGATGCCGGCTTCCAGCAGGCGCTCATAACCCTCCGGCGTCGGCGAACGCCGATCATGCGTAAACTGGGGCACAAGATTGGGCGGCGCCTGAATATTCATCTCTCGCAGGATGAGCCGCGCCACCGCCAGCGTCCGTAACATATCGCCGATCTCGGGCTGCGGCCATTTCGCCATGGGAATCCGCGCCTTCGCGCGAAAATTCTGAACGATGACTTCCTGGATGTGACCATATTTTTCATGCAGACTGCGGATTGCCACCAGGGACTCGACCCGATCTTCCATCGTCTCGCCGATGCCGAGGAGAATTCCCGTGGTGAACGGCACGCCCAGCTTGCCTGCATCTTCAATGGTGCGGAACCGCAGCGCGGGAACTTTGTCTGGAGTCCTATCAGCGGGATGGGCCATCGCAAGCTGTGGACTTGTGCTCTCCAACATCAATCCCAGGCTGGGATTACTGGTGCGCAGCCGCTCGATCCAGTTCGGGCTGAGCAGCCCAGGATTCGCGTGCGGCAACAGCTTCGTCTTGCGCAATACCAGCTCGCACATTGCTTCCAGATAATGCAACGTGCTGCGATAACCCAGTCGCCGCAGCGTCTCGCGCATCGCCGGGAACAACGCCTCCGGCCGATCACCAAGCGAGAAGAGGGCTTCAGTGCAGCCTAGCTTCTCACCTTGCCGCACAACCGCCAGAACTTCATCGGGCGTCATGGTGTGCGCGCCCGGCTCGCCAGGATCGCGACGGAAGGTGCAATACCCGCAGTAATCGCGGCACAGATTGGTCAGCGGAAGGAAGACTTTACGCGAATACGTGACCACACCGGGGTGATGCTTTTCCTTCAGCGCACGAGCGGTTGCGAGTAGATCAGGCAGCACGTCGTCATCGCATCGCAAGAGCCGCACCGCGTCGCCAGGATCAAGCGCAGCTCCCTCACGCCGCGCCCGCAGAATTCCGGCGAGATATTTTGCCGATTGCGCGCTAACCGCCTCGCGTACGGCGGTGGTTATGGCAGTTGCGTTCATGGCTTTCGCTGAACCACGCGGCAATCCGAAATCATTTACCTGTCCTGCGCCTCGTTCTTCCCGTAGCGTCCGCGAAAATATAGCAGCGGTTCGCCCTCACCCAGTGCGACCTCTCGCACCTCGGCGACAAAGATAGCGTGATCCCCGGCCTGGTGTGCGTCAACAATCCTGCAGTCGAGATTGAGCAGAGCGTTGTCCAGCACTGGCCTGCCGCTTTTCATCTTGCGGTAGCGAATCCCCAGGCGGCGCGCTGAATCCGGATTGCGTTCCGGATCGGCAAAATACTCAGAGAACGCGTCCTGATCCGCCTTCAGCACGCTGACGCCAAACTCACCGCGCTCGCGCAAGTGCAGGTACGTCTCGGCCAGATGATCGACGCAAACCAGCACCAGCGGCGGCCGCAGCGACACCGAGCAGAACGCATTGGCGGTCATGCCGTGCACGCTGCTGTCGGCTGTTTCCACCGTGATGACGGTTACGCCGGTGATAAACCGGCTCATCGCGGCGCGAAACTCGTCCGGCGCGACCACTCCGTCCGCACTCGCGCGCGGGAAATCCTCACCAGGTTTGTGATAAGCCTGCGCCATCTCCAGCCCACAATCGCCCACTATACCTGATTGGCCTGCTTCTCATCCCGAGGCGCTTCGCTGACGCCAGTAAAACCCGAGACTTGGATCCTTCGGCTCGCTACGCTCGCTCAGGATTTCGGCTGCCGGCTCCTGCTGCGCTCACGCCAGCAAAACGCCTCAATTTGCGGTAATCTGGCACAGCAGAAGAATTCCGGAGAATCCCGCCGCCAAGCCGCATGGAGTGCGGGAGCCGGGTATGGGGTGGGGATGTATCCTGGGGCCTTCGCGTATCATCGCGCCGCATCCTATTCCGAGGCTATTTTGCAGCTGAGCCAGTTGGGCGAGGAAGCGAAATTCCTCGCCGGCGGCCAGAGCCTCATCCCGTTGATGAAGCTTCGCCTCTCGATCCCGCGCCATCTCGTTGATCTCAACTTCATTCCCGAAACTTCGTACATTCGCGGCAACGGAGCCTTGCGCATCGGCGCCATGACACGGCATTCGCAAATCGCTGCGGCGCCCGCGGCCGCTACAATTCCCATTCTCCGCGATTGCGCTGCCGGCATCGCCGATCCGCAGGTCCGACATATGGGGACGATGGGCGGCTCCATCGCCGAGGCCGACCCCACCGGCGACTGGGCGCCAGTTCTGCTGGCCACCGGCGCAACCGTGAAGACGCTTGGCCCGAGCGGCCAGCGCAGCATCGACATCGGCGACTTCATCCTCGACGCTTTTCAGAACGCGCTGCAGCCGGCGGAGCTGGTTACCGAGATCGAAGTTCCTCACCCGCCAGCCGGTAGTGGCGGTGCATACATCGCTCTCAAACGCTGTGCTCCCGTCTATGCCAGCGCCAGCGTTGCCGTGCAAGTCGCTTTGCATGGCGACCGTAGCTGTCGAGACGCGCGTCTTTATCTAGGAGTTTTGGGACTTGTGGCAACGCGTGTGACTGCCGCAGAAGAAGCATTGCGAGGGCGGCTTGCCGATAACGAAACGATGAAAAGAGTCCGCGAAGCCGTGATGGATACGGCGCAGCCTACCTCCGACATGCGCGGCTCAGCTGATTACAAACGCCAGGCCGCCGGGGCGCTAGCGAAATTGGCCGTCGAAGCCGCGTTCCAGCGTGCCCGCGGGGAGCACGTGGAGGTTACCCATCTCTATGCCTGATGCTATCCCTCGCCTTCGCCTCAGCGTAACCGTCAATGGCAAGCAGTACACGCGCGAGATCGAACCCCGCACCCTGCTGGTGCAGTTTCTGCGCGAAGCGCTCAGCCTCACCGGTACCCACATCGGCTGCGATACCAGCTACTGCGGCGCCTGCACCGTGATGCTGAATGGCCAGACAGTGAAGTCCTGCACGGTATTCGCGTTTCAGGCCGACGGTGGCGAGGTGCTCACGGTGGAAGGACTTGCCAAGGACGGCGAGCTTCACCACGTACAGCAAGCCTTCAGCGACTGTCATGGCTTTCAGTGCGGATACTGCACGCCAGGCTTTCTGATGAGCACGCTGCAGCTGCTGGAAGAACACCCTCATCCCACAGAATGGGAGATTCGCAAAGGTATCGCCGGCAACACCTGCCGCTGCACCGGATATCAGAACATCTTCAAAGCCATTCGCACTGCGGCTGCCGGAGGAGAGAACATTGGCCATTAATTTTTCTGGCGAGTTCACCACCCCACGCGCTCCGGAAGAGGTCTTCGAATTCCTCTCCGATCCCAACCGCTTCGGCCCGCTGCTTCCCGACTTTCAAAGCATGACGATGCAGGATGCTACACACTTCACGGTGAAAGTGAAGGTGGGAGTGGGCAATATTCGTGGATCGGCGGAAATCAAGATGGAGCTGAGCGAAGCAGTGAAGCCGCTGCGCGCCCAGTACAAGGGGCAGGGAACTGCGGTTGGCAGCCAGGTGACGGTAAGCGCCGGTTTTGACCTGTCCGCACTAACGGAAGGCACCAAGGTCGTCTGGCAGGGTGAAACCAGCGTCTTCGGAAAGCTAGCTTCAATGGCCGGCGGAATGCTCGAACCGCTCGGCCGCAAGAACATCCAGAAATTGATTGAGGGACTACAGAAGGTTCTATCGGCAGCGGCAATTGCCCTGCCGGTTGCAGCGCCGGCAGCTGACTTGCACGATGCGATATCCGACAATGTCGGCGTACCACAGAGTGGGATGCTGGTCAGCACAACTCCAGCTCAAGATACTGCCGGACCTGCGGCCACACCGCCGTTCATGGCGAGTACCGGGCCTCGCGAAGAAACGGTTTCGCTTCCGGCTCAGGGATCTCAACCGCAACACGGCGGCGAATCCTCTACCAACGGCAACTCCAGCCCGCAGGGCGGAACAAACATGTCCCAGGACGTACGTCCTGGGTAACTACGCTGCTAGAGAAGCGAGGCCTATAGGGACAGCACCCGATTCCATGGCTACCTCAACGCATAACCAAATCGCCGACTGGGTTGGCCAATCGATCAAGCGCAAAGAAGACGGGCGTTTGGTCCGCGGCAAGGGCAAATTCGTCGACGACATCAAGCTGCTCGGCATGCTGCACCTGGTTTTTGTGCGCTCGCCCTACGCTCACGCCAACATCCTCGCCGTTGACGTGACAGAAGCTGATCGGGTCCCCGGCGTGATCTGTAGCTTAACCGGTGAGGAAATCTCCAAGCGCATCGATCCCTTCTTTGAGATCGGCCCTGCGCCGAGCAACCGCATCCTCGATTACCCTATGGCGGTCGATCGCGCGCGTTATCAGGGCGAGCCGGTCGCGGCAATCATTGCCGAAAGTCCGGCCATCGCAGAAGACGCAGCCGAGCTTGTGCGGGTCGAATATGAGCCGCTTCCCGCGATAGTCGACAGCGAAATCGCCGCTACGGACGAAACGATTCTCCATCCTGCCATGGCAACCAACGTCGTCTGGCACGGCGTTTTCGAATATGGTGATATCGCCCAAGCGTTCGCCCAGGCCGCTCATGTCATCCAGATCGATCACCTGCACATGCACCGCTTCTCCAGCACGCCGCTGGAAACGAATGCGGTCATCGCTCAATGGGATGACAGCGATCAGCTCATGTATTTTTGGTGCAACAATTCCTTTCCCACCATCGGCATCCAGCTGCTCGCGCCCGCACTGCATCTGCGCATGGATCAAGTGCGCCTGCAGACGCACGACATCGGCGGCAGCTTCGGCATCAAGATCACCAATTATCCGCAGATGGCGGTGTGCGCGCTGGCTTCGCGCAAAGCCAACGGCGCGCCGATCAAGTGGTCGGAGACGCGCAGCGAGCACATGAACGCCAGCGCCCACGGAAACGAGCGCACCTTCCGCGATACGCGCGTCGCGCTCGACCAGAACGGCGTGATCCTTGCCGTCGAATCACGCCACATTGACGACTGCGGCGCTTATCCGCGCTATGAGCCACTCGGCTGCGTGATCTGGTCGCAGGTCACGCCCGCCACCTATCGCCTGCGCAATTTACGAATCGATTTTACCCAGGTCGTCACCAACAAATGTCCCGTCGGCCCCAATCGTGGCTATTCGCGGCTGCAGCATCTGTGGTTTCTGGAGCGTGTGCTCGACATCTGCGCCCACCAGCTCGACATTCCCGCCGACCAGATGCGCCTGCGCAATTACATTCAGCCGGACGAATTCCCATACACCACGCCGAACGGCTGCATCTACGATTCGGGCGACTATCCTCGCATGTTGCAAGTTGCCAAGAACCTCATTGGATGGGAAAAGTGGCAGGCCGAGCGCGCGAAAGCCCACGCCCAAGGCCGGTGGTTCGGCATCGGCATCGGCACCACGCTCGATTCCGGCACCAACAACTTCGGTCAGTCCCAGATCGTCAATCCGCAGGCACCGTTCTCCGGCAACTCGCAGGCCGCCAGCGCCAAGCTCGATATCTACGGCGAGGTCATCGTCGCTGTCGGCTCTGTTCCGCAAGGTCAGGGTCATGAAACTACGGTTTCGCAGGTGGTCGCCGACATTCTCAACATCCGTCCTGAGATGGTGAACGTGCGCGTCGGCTTCGATACCGAACGCAACGTCCACACTGGCCACAGCGGCACGTATGCCAGCCAGTTCGCGGTCTCGGGACTATCGGCGGTAAATGGCGCGGCGCGATTATTGAAGGCCGAGATGGCCAAGCTCGCCGCCTTTGCGCTACAAGCGAAGGAAGACGACCTGGAATTCGGTATCGGCAAACAGGGTCCGGAGATTCGTGTTCCGAACACGGAGAAAGCGATTCCTTATATCGGCCTGGCCAATCTCGCCAACGTGAATACCGCCGTGGTTCCTGAGGAACTGCGCTCGCTCACCTTGAACTGCCGCTACACCTGGCGCGCGCCGTTCCAGGTTCCGGACGTCGAAACAAAATATGGCAATCTGACGCTGACCTACTCGTCCCAGCTGCACATCGCGGTCATGGAAATCGACAAGCAGACGTACATCCCAAGGATTCTCGACTACGCGGCAGTCGACGATTGCGGCACGGTCATCAATCCCATGATTGTCGAAGGCCAAGTGCATGGCGCGACTGCGCACGGCATCGGCGCGGCGCTGATGGAGAATTGCGCCTACGATGACAATGGCAACATGCTGACCTCGACCTTCAGCGATTACACGCCGATTACTGCGATCAATATGCCGAACCTGAAATACGGCAATATCGAGACGCCGTCGCCCCACAGCTACAGCGGCGCCAAGGGCATGGGCGAAGGCGGCGGCGCACCGTTGCACGCGATCAGCGCCGCGCTGCAGGATGCGCTGTGGAGCGACGGCATCGTCATTGACGATTCGCATAACAACGCCAGCACATTGTTTGACACGATTCAGAAGAAACGGCGGGGCGAGTTGAAGGACAATGTGAGAGTTACGCGGAGTAGAGAGTAATCACCACGCAGGCACGGAGGTCACGGAGTTAGCTTTTGCTCCATTGTTTCTGCATGGCTAACCGACAAACAAGCGGAAAGCTTGGTCTAGAGCCTCAGTGTCCTCCGTGCCTCCGTGGTGAAGACCGACAATGACAAAGCACATCCTCATCGTCGGAGCCGGCGCCATCGGCAGCCTCTACGCGTCGCATTTGGCGCGGGTGGCCGACGTTTGGGTCTTCGTTCGCCGTGAAGAGCATGCGCGCAGCATCAAGGAACGAGGCATTCACGTCACCGGGCGCAACGAGTTTCATACTCACTTGAAAGCGAGCAATGACCCACGCGAATTGCCGGAGTTCGACTTCGGCATCGTCGCCACCAAAGCCAACCAGACACGCGAGGCCTTTGCGCCAGTCGCGCATTTGTTTCCCGACGCCGCGGTACTCTCAGCCCAGAACGGTCTGGGCAGCGAGGAGATCATCGCCGAGCTGATGCCGTCCGGCTATGTCATCCGCGGCACCACCTTCATGAGCGGCACACGTCTGGCGGACGACCACGTCCACTACGAACTCAACACGTCGACCTGGATGGGACCGTTCGAACCAACCAACACCTCCTTCGAACTGGTGGAGGAGTTGGCAGGGTTGATCAATGCCTCGGGGCTGAAGGCCGAAGCGCTGCGTGATGCCCGGCCGGCGCAGTGGTCGAAGCTGATTTTCAATGCTTCGGTGAATGCGGTTTCCGCCCTGACCGGGCTGCCGCACTCCCCGCACTTCGCCGCCGAGGGTGAATTCAGCGATCTCGGGCACCTCTTGCACCAACTGATCGAAGAAGGCAAGACGGTCGCAACCGCGCTTGGCATCGAACTGCGCGAAGATCCCTGGGCGATGAACTGCATCGGCGCAGAGACGAACCATCCGCCTTCGATGTTGTACGATGTCCGACATTGTCAGACTACTGAGGTCGACTTCCTCGGCGGCGCCATTGCGCGCGAGGCGCAGCGAATTGGAGTAGCTGCTCCGCTGCATAGCACGCTCTATCGTTTGATCAAAGCCAGAGAGGCGAGCTGGTCGTGGAAGAAGGAAAATGTGCTGGAAGCGGTTCGCAGCCAATGACGGAACAAGATTAGAACTGGTCGGTCATGCCATATCCGGTTGATCATAAAAAACTGGCTCGCGTGCGCGAATTAATGACGCGCGCGAGTCTTGATGCGCTTGTTGTTCGCGCCCCCGACAACATCGTCTACTTGACGAACTACTGGTGTATGAAGGGCTACGACATTGTGGTATTTCCTCGTGAGGGCGAGCCGACCCTCATCGTCCTTGAGCCGCAGGAAGAAGACGCACGCCGTACCTCGTGGACAGAGGACCTCCGGCTTTTCAAGAGCTACGACGATCGCGATTCCCGGCCGCCGACGTTTCGTTCGCTGGATGTTGCCTTGCAGGTCTTGAAAGCGCGAGGTCATACCGGCTGCATCGGATTGGAGCTGTCGCAGGGAACGCAGTCGGCTGATCGCATGGTTGGCGAGCCGACTACCTGGACGCAGCCCTGGTTTGACGCATTCAAGCCCGTCGCGCGGAAAGTGGTTGATGCGTCGGGCTTGCTGGCGGAAGCACGCTCGATCAAGACCGATCAGGAGATCGAGCGCATGAAGTTGGCCAACGAACTAGCTGCGCTCGCTATGGAACATACCTTTGAGCGGCTGCGCCCCGGCATGAAGGAAAGCGAGGTCGCGGCCATCTTTGAGGGTTATGTGCACGCGACCGGCATCGGTTTCAAAGGCAAAGTTGAAATGGCGCGCGCCTTCACCCTGGTGTGGTCGGGGAAGGGAATTCGAACCTTCACCGCAACCGGCGACCGTCCCGTCCAGGAGCACGAGCCGACGCTTTTCGAAATTTGGGTCTGCGTCGATGGCTATTGGAACGACCTGACAAAGAATCTTTGTCCTGGCGAATTGTCGCCGGAGTATCACCAGCTGCTCGATCTGCTGCTGGCCGTGTTCCACGAGGCGGCGGCCTTTGCAAAAGATGGAGCCAGCCTGCCGGAGTTGGATCGTCTCATCCGCGCCCGCATTGCCGAAGGCGGTTATCCCGGGCAGCCTTCGCATGCTGTATGCCACGGTGTGGGAGCTCGGGCCCATGAGCCTCCGTACGCGCATCAAGCTGGAGTCGGCACGATCCGCAAAGACATGGTGCTGGCAATCGAGCCGGGAATTTACTGGCCCGGTGGTGGGGGGTTGCGTCTGGAAGATAACTTCTGGATTACCGGCAACGGCAACGAGAAGCTGTGTGCGTTTCCCGATGATTTCCGCCTGTTGCGTAGGGCTGGCACCAGGAAGGTCTCGAATTGATGGCGACCGCGGGCAAAGCTGCTCTATCTGACAATGTCAGAGATGCCATTCTCAGCCATATTCGCGCGGACGAGATCGTCGCCATGTGTTGCGACGTGATCAACATACCGAGTCCCACAGGGTCGGAGCTGGCGATGGCCGAGTATATGCGTGCGGTTTTTGAACGCCTGGGACTCACAATTACGTGGCAGCAGGTGGAGGATGCGCGCGCCAATGTCATCGGGCGGCTGGAGGGCAGCGGTAACGGTCAATGCCTGATGTTCAACGGGCACATGGATACCTCAAACACCGGCGATGAAGATTTCCTCACCGGCATGGGTTACAAACCGCACGCAGTCGTCCAAGACGGCATGATCTACGGCCTGGGCATTTACAA
>Ga0335074_10002001_pt1 | contig 27687 bp, 27 predicted proteins | sample Lox_Sample_23_FD_206715 | JGI IMG/M metagenome (GOLD analysis project Ga0335074, IMG submission 206715) | Soil microbial communities from Loxahatchee National Wildlife Refuge, Florida, United States - Lox_Sample_2.3 | ecosystem: Environmental > Terrestrial > Soil > Wetlands | place: USA...
TTAACTGAGGCATGCAAACTCCCTTTGGTAACCGTGATATTTCTTGTCGGCCGCGTTCCCGTTTGTTTGACGGTTGCAGCGGCCCGGGCCTAACCAAAAATGGTCGACGGCCGGACTCGGTCCGATTTTGGTGCCATACTTTTGTTATGCCTTTTGAGAAACCGCGTTACATCGGTGTCCTTTTCGCGCTAGTCGCGGCCGGAGCAGCGCCAATGCTGGCGCAGAGCGACGTCAAAATGACCGTTTTGAAGCATCTGAAAACCTCGCGCGAATTCACGCTGAAAGTAGCCGAACAGATGCCGGATTCATCCTATGGTTTCAAGCTTACGCCTCCGCAAATGAGCTTCGCCCAGCAGATGGTGCATCTCTCGCAAGCATTGTCGGTCTTCACGTCGCCGCTGGTCGGCGAAAAACCGGATTTTGCGAAGCCTCCGTCGCTTGAGAAAAAGGATGTCATCGCATTCGTGGGCAAATCGTTCGATGTGGCAATTGAACGTGTCTCGAAGCTGACGCCCGCGCAGCTTTCCAAAACGTACCAGAGCGAAGATGGCTCCATGACCGGTACGGAACTACTTTTGGCGATGCTCGATCACACGACTCACCATCGCGCATCGGCTGAAATGTATTTGCGGGCCAAGGGCATAACGCCGACGGAATATGAATTTTGAGCGGTAGTGCGGCAGCCTGGTAATGGGACTAGCGGTACCGCCACTGGTAAAAATCCCAGGTGATGCTTCCAGCCAACCAGCGTCTGCGATAATGTGGTCCCAAACAAGCCATCACGTTCTCCTTATGTGAGATGACTTGGTCCAAGCGTACTTTCCAAGCCTAGCTCCTTCTCCCTCCCGTTCCTGGACGGGAGGGTTTCTTTTGCAGGCACTCCATCGAAAATTCGCGTTAACACTCGATCCCCAGCCCAATCATGAAAACCTCTCCTGAGCCGGACTTTATCGATTATTGGGAGCGCGGGACTTTGTGGTGCATTGGCGTGCGCGTTTGGCGAGATCGATGCCAGGCCATCAAGTGCGCTCCGAATGAGCCGGGAACGCACATGTTTCTGGTGGAAGCATCCTATCCGCTTCCGTTCTTGAACCTGCAAGGGCGTTCGCCCGTGCCGCTGATTGTGTTCGCGATCGCGACGCACATGATGATGCACCCGGACTCTGATTTGCTGGAGGTGCTCGGGTCCACCAAGAGTCTGTCGGAAGCGCGGGAAGGAGCTTCGCTCGATTACGGTGACGGACCTTCAGGGAACAATTCATCCTGCGTCCAGTGACCCGCGAAACTTGCGGGGTTACTAACCCGCGTGCCGCCGTACAACGGTTCTCTGCAGAAAGAACGCGATAGGAACACAGACGATTGATACCAGCGCGAGATAGCGAAAGTCGTCGACATAGGACCATAACTGCGCTTGGCGGTCCAGGCTGTTCTGAATCACGCCGTAGGCGCGGCGCGTGGCGAGCTGCGGCCCGGCATGCAGGTGCATCAGCAGAACCAGTCGATCGAGTGTGTGACGCAACGCGAGGCTCGCGCCTGAAAGCGAGTGCACCAGCTCATCACGATGGACCTGTCGATGGCGCATCAGGATTGTATTCGCAGCGGCAATGCCAATGCTTCCGCCCATGTTCCGCAGGAGATTGAAAATGCCGCTGGCGCTGTTGATCTGGTCCTGACGCAACGTACCGAGCGCGGAGCTCGACAGTGGGATGAAAACCGCCGGCAGCGCGAAGCCGGCAATGGTGATTGGCCAAAACAGCGACCACGGTGAAATGGAGAGGGTCAGATCGCTGGTCCAATAGCCCATCAAACCGAAGACCAGGAAGCCGGCGGCGATGATCTTTCGGGAGTCCATCTTCGAAGCCATGTAGCCCACCAGGACGGCGCTGCAGAAGGCTCCTATTCCTCGTGGACTGACAACCAGTCCGGCAGTTGTTGCGTCGTAACCCATCAGCGTCTGATAAAACAAAGGCAGAATCGCGGTCAGGCTATACACGCCCGCGCCGAACATGAAAATCAAAAACGAACCCAGGAAGAGATTGCGATTCCCGAGCAGCCGGAGATTCACCAGCGGTTTGCGATGCAGGAATTCGCGCAAGAGGAAAGCTGCCAGCGCGACGGAGAAAAGGACGAAGGCCAGCTTGATTTTCGAGCTGCCGAACCAATCTTCTTCCTGCCCTTTATCGCAGATGAACTGCAGGCAGGCGGTCCAGATGGCGAGCAGCCCGAAGCCGATCCCATCGAGGCGCCCCGGTTTTGCGGATTTGATGTACGGCGGATCTTCCAACACGCGGCTTTGCAGGAATGCCGCCGTGAGACCGATTGGAACATTAATATAGTAAGCCCAGCGCCATGAGATTGTATCGGTCAGCCAGCCTCCGAAGGTTGGCCCGATGATCGGCGCCACCACCACGCCCATGGCGTACATGCCCAGCGCCTGGCTCTGTTTTTCCGGCGGGAAGCTCTCCATCAAGATCGCTTGTGATAAAGGCTGCAGAGCGCCGCCGCCCGCGCCTTGAATCGCGCGCGCGAGCAACAACAGGCCCAGGCTGTTGGCGATCCCGCATGCGAAGGAGGCGGCGGTGAAAACCAGGACCGAAACGATCAGGAAATTCTTGCGCCCGAATTTCTCGGAAAACCAGGCGCTCGACGGAAGGAAAATGGCATTGGCCACCAGATAGGTGGTCAGCACCCAAGTGGCTTCGTCGTTGGTCGCCGAAACACTGCCGGCGATGTAGGGGATGGCCACGCTCGAAATGCTGGTGTCCATCACTTCCATGAAGGTCGCGAGCATGACCGCCACTGCGATCATCCAGGGGTTGTGTTGCGGGCGCCAATTTGTGTTGCCCGGCATCAGGCAACCCCCGGGTTCGGGAGCCCACTCATTTCACCCACACCTTTGGTTCCACGGACATGCCAGGACGCAGACGTTGCGCGTTCGGCTGTCCGGGCTTGAAACGGATGCGCACCGGCAGCCGTTGCACTACCTTCACGAAATTGCCGGTCGCATTCTCCGGCGGCAGCAGGCTATACTCGGCGCCTGTCGCGCCGGGCAGGTTTTCGACATAGCCATTGAAATCTTGTGAAAGCGCATCCACGTGAATGGTGACCGTCTGGCCGGGATGCATATTGCGAATTTGCGTCTCCTTGAAATTGGCCGTGACCCAGAGATCGTTGATCTGCGTGATCGCAAACAATTCCTGGCCGGGCGAAACGTAACTGCCCACCTCGACCGTTTTGTCTCCGACAATCCCCGGCGCCGGGGCGAAGATCTTGCAATAGCTCAAATTCAACAGCGCCTGCCGCAGACGCGCATCGGCAGCCTCAATCGCCGCACGCCGTGTGGCCACATCCGCCCGCTGCGCCACCACGCGCCGGGGTGAATTCGCCTGCGCTTCGCTTGCGCGCTTGCGGGCTTGCTCTAAAACGTCCGTGCGCTGCTGGACGTTCCGCCGCGCCGCCTCGGCCGACGCTTTTCGCGCGTCGACCATATCGTGAAGCGCACGCAAAGTGGTCAAGCGCTGGTCATAACTTTCGCGGGATACTTCCTGTTTTTCGACCAGTAGCCGGTAACGGGCCTCTTCGGCCGCGGCGTTCGCCTCATTCGCTTCCGATTGTTCGACGTCGGCCAAGGCTGCGTCGTAATTGCGCTCGGCAGCCGAGAGCTCGGCTTCGGCGCTCGCTACATCCAGCGATGTGGAGGCTACGTTGGTCTGCTCCGTGGTTTGGGTGATCGGCACGCTCGGCGATGCGGCCTGTAATGCGGCTTCGGACTGCGCGAGGTTCGCTCTGGCCTGCGCGACCGCGACCTCATAATCCTTCGGATCCAGATCCACCAGCACTTGTCCCTTGACGACGTTCTGCGTGTTCTCGACATAAACGCCGATGACTCGGCCCGTGATGCGGCTGCTGATCGGATCGGTGTGCCCGCCTACTTCGGCATCGTCGGTGGATTCATAGCTCTCGAGGTAGTTCCATACAACCGTGCCCGCAATTATCAGCACAATCAGGCCTGCTACCAGGAGCAGCGTGAGGATCGGATGCAGCTGGATCCACGCCACTGCGCGCTTTCTCAGCGGAGGCCGGGGTGGTTCTTTGTTCTCGTCTTCCTTGTTTTGGTTTTCGTCCGCCGGCTTCTGGTTCCGCAACTGATCGTGCTCGCTACGCAGCCGGTCGATCTCCGTTCTCAAGCGGGCCTGTTCTTCGTATAACAGCGCCAACCGGTCGCCAGGCCGCGCGTCTCCGTTTTCTGGTTGCGGCATTTACTGCGCTCTCAAGAATCGATGAATATCCTGCTCAGCGGCTCCCATCGCGCGAGCCAGTGCGATTTTCGTCAAGCTACTGATGGAGGTAAGAACAGTTCGCATGCCCCGGTAGTCCAGTCGTAAATCAGACTCCCTGGCGGCATTACCGTTACTTGGACGCGGTTAGGGACGGTGCGCGTTAGAAGGTTTGCGTCACCTGTAGCTGCGCGTGCTTCAAACTAAATCCGCAAAAACGAAGCCATCCCGCTCCACGATTTCGCCTACGGACACCTTGATGGGCTGGCGGAAGCCGGGACCGGCGTAGACGAAGGAGTGGAATTCGCCGTTTTCGCCGCAGGGGTCGATGTGGGGAGGAAGATCGGCCAGGAATTGCGCATCGAAATCGCGGCCGGCAAACTCGGCGGGTAGAATGCGGGGATCGACGCAGGTGATTTTGGCGCGCAGGCCGGAGGCGATCATGGTCCGCGCGAGATCGGCGGTAGGAATTTGCCAGACCGGGAATAGCGGCTCAAGGCCGCTGCCCGCGAGCTGTTTCTCACGATAGGCGCGGATATCGGCCAGGAACAGATCGCCGAATGCCATGCTGTCAACACCCTCGCGCAAGGCGCGGGTGCAAAGATCGCGCATGCGGGTTTCGTACTCATCGTTAGAACAGGGCCAGGGAAGGGGGACCGTCCAGAGCGGGAGTCCAACCGAGGCGGCTTGCAATTCGAGCAGCTCACGCCGGACAGCATGCATGGCGACGCGATCGAACTGCTGGTTCAGAGTGGTGAACAGGGCGACGACTTCGACGCTTGGGTCTTGCCGGAGGAGATGCAGCGACCAAGCGCTGTCTTTGCCGCTAGACCAACTTACCGCGACGCGTTTCAACGCGCGTTACGCTGCGACGGGGACGCGTTCGTTCGAAGCCACCGTGCGGCTCAGCCAGGCGTAGAGCCCGAACAGCACGCCGGTGTAAAGAATGTCGCCCGCGAGCGTCCAGCCGAAGAACGGGATGGCGACGGTGTAGCAGGTAGCGAGTCCAGCAGCGGTCTTGGGATAGCCCGGGAACCAGAGCCAGCTTCCGAAATTGGTGATCAGGAAAAACTGGATGCTGTTCAAAAGCGTGACGGCGGCGATGCGCGAGATTTTCTCCGTGTTCCGAAGGAAATGGCGGCCGAGCCAGACGCTGATCAGAAAGCCCACATAGGTGAAAAGTGAATACCGGCTGTAGGCATGGAATCCGTACAGCGGGGAGAGGATCGGATCTGTCACGGCCAGCAGCGCAAGTGGAACCAGGTAGGCTTGCCAGGGTGGCAATCGCGCACCGGCGAACAGACTCGTGGCGCCCACGGGCACGAAATTCGGCGGATGCGGCGCCAGGCGCGCAATGGCGCCTAGCACCGTGAGGGACAGAGCAACAGGGCGCCAGTTGGCCTTGGTCATCAATACCGATTATAGCTCCCGAGGGCTACGCTTCCGTGACGTTCTTGTCACCCTTCAGCCGCTTGCGAAGGATTACGAGTCCGATCAAGCCAGTGCCGATCAGCAGATACGTGCTGGCCTCCGGCGCGGCCGACATGTCCTCAGCACCGAAGCTGAAGTTGTCGAGCAACGCTTCGGTTCCGCTGGAGGGTGTGGCGGCGGGCACGGTGAGCTGCATTGAACTAATGGCGGTATCGGAGGTGATTCCAAAGAAGGCCTCCGTGTTTCCGCTTAGCGTAGGAACTGTGTATTGGTTGCCTGCCACGGTAATGCTGTAGCTCATGGCCGGAGAACTGGCGGTCCAAAGGTCCAGGCCAATCGCGGTAACGTTGGCGGGCAGGACGATGTTGATGTAGGGGAGCGGCGCAGTGGTGCTCGAGGGACTCACGCTCTCCAGCAAGGCGTCGCCCGTACCGTCGTTGTACCAGGTGAAAGCGCTGGTATCGATTACCTGAATGTCCGATGTGCCGGCGGAGTTATATCCGATGAACTCAACGCCGGAAGCTGTGACGCCGCTGGCGCTGTAATAGTTTGTGACACCGCCGGAGGGGGCCAAGCCGGTAAACGTGACGGTTTGAAAGCCCGCGGCGGTTGCGGCCTCCCAGCTAGCCTCACTGCTATAGGTGGTGATGGTGGTGGAGTACGCGGGCACGAACGCTAGCGCAACGCCAAGGATAAGAGTCGAAAAACGGAACATCGCTTTCATTTAAGGCACCCCGTTTCGGTTTTGAAACTGGTAAGTGGGGGCGATGAGATCTTGCTCTCGCTCGATTTTGGCGAAGCGGAATGCCTAATGGGACAGGGACGCGCTGACCTTGAGAGCGTATTCCTTAGCTTTGGCTAGGATAGGCGCGGGATCGAGCGTGAGCGAACGGCCGGCGCGGACGATCGGTTTACCTTCCACGACGGTGTCGTCGATATCCGATCCTTTGAGCGCATAGACGATCTGCGAATATACGTTGTACATCGGCACGGCATGTGGGCGATCGAGACGCAGGGTGATGAAGTCGGCGTGCTTGCCGTTTTCAAGCGACCCGATTTCTTTGTCGAGTCCGGCGGCGCGTGCGCCGAGGATGGTCGCCATGGCGATGGCCTGCTCAGCGGGAAGCACCGTGGGATCACCGGTAGTGACCTTTTGCAGGTCGGCCGCCAGGTTCATCTCTTCCATCATGTCGAAATCGTTGTTGCTGCCGGCCGGGCCATCGGTGCCGAGGCCGACCGGAATTCCCAGCTTAAGCATGCTGACCACGGGCGCGACCCCGCTCGCGAGTTTCATGTTGCTGGAGGGGCAATGCGCGACGCCGGTGCCATGCGCTTTCAGGATCTTTTGATCCGCGGCGTCCAGCCACACACCATGCGCGACCAGCGTCCAGCCGTCGAGAACGCCAAGCGATTCCACCAGACGCGTGGGGGTCATGTGGCGCGTGCGCAGTGCGTCGTCATTCTCGGTCTTGGTTTCGGACAGATGCATCGTCAGCGGCACGTGATATTTGTTGGCGAGCGCGCGGGCGGCCTTCAGATCGGCGTCGTTGTTGGTGTAGATGGCGTGCGGGGCGACGGCGGGAATCACGAGCGGATCGTGCCGGTATTGCTGGATGAACTTTTCGGTGTAGCGCAGCATGTCTTTGGGCGTGGCGGAGTCGGGCGATTTGAAGCGGATCATGGTTTCGCCCAGGATTGCGCGCATCCCGGCTTCCTTGGTGGCTTGCGCGGCGCGGTCCTCAAAATAATACATGTCCACGAACGTGGTGGTGCCGGAGAGCATCATTTCCAGGCAGGCGAGGCGCGTGCCCCACAGAACGAAATCGGGCGTGACATTTTTGGCTTCGGCGGGAAAGATGAATTTGTTGAGCCAGTCCTGCAGTTTCAGGTCGTCGGCGATGCCGCGGAAGAGCGACATGGCGGCGTGGGTGTGGGTGTTGATCAAGCCAGGCATCAGGATGTCGTCCGGACGGTCGGCGTGCTGGCGCGCCTGGAACTGTTTCTGGATGTCGGCGCGCTTGCCGACGCCCACGATGCGTCCGCCGCGGACCGCGATGGCGCCGTTGTCGATCAGGTCATGACGGGCGTTCATGGTGACGACGTAGCGGGCGGTGTAAATCCAGTCGGCCGGTTCGGCCTGCAGAAAAAGAGCGGAAAGGGCAAGGAAAACGGCGAGTTTAGAGGAACGAATCATCGAAAGGCCTCGGGAACAAATCTTTCATCTGGAAGGTTTCGGTTTTGCCGCGCGGGTTGACGAGAGTGAGCTCGATATCGCCGCAAAACTCCCACAGGATCTGGCGACAGGCGCCGCAGGGCGGCGTCAAAACATCTGTGTCGGCCGCGACCGCAATCCTCTGGAACTTGCTCGCGCCTTCTGAAATCGCTTTGAAAACGGCGACGCGTTCGGCGCACACCGAGAGCCCGTAGGTGGCGTTCTCGACGTTGCATCCGGTGAACACGCGGCCATCGGCGGCTTCCAGGGCGGCGCCTACCAGGAAATGCGAATAGGGTGCGTGCGCATTGTTGCGGGCGGCGAGAGCTTGGTCAGTCAGGTTCATAGCTTCGGCAAAAGGGTTGTCAAAAACCGGACCAGCGTGTCGCGCACTTTGCGGCCCGCCTCCAGCACTTCTTCATGATTGATCTTCTGCGGCAGGATGCCGGCCGCCATGTTAGTCACGCAGGAAATGGCAAGCGCGCGCATGCCAAGATAATTTGCCACGATTACTTCGGGGACGGTCGACATGCCGACCAAATCGGCGCCGATGGTGCGCAGGAAGCGAATTTCGGCGGGCGTCTCGTAACTCGGTCCAGTGAGCGCCGCATATACGCCATCGCCGAGTTGGATCTTCAACTGTTGCGCGACTTCGTGCGCGACCGCGCGGTATTTGGCCGAATACGCCTCGCTCATGTCGGGGAAGCGCGGCCCTTCGGCATCGTCATTCGGTCCGATGAGGGGGTGCGAACCCTGCAAGTTGATGTGATCGGAGATCAGAACTAAGGCACCTTGTTTATAGGACAGATTGATCCCGCCGGCTGCGTTGGTGAACACGACGCTTCGGACGCCGAGCCGATGCAGCACGCGGACACCAAACGTGACTTGCGCCGGCGTATAGCCTTCATACAAATGCGCGCGGCCGGCCATGACCACGACATCCAGCTTGCCGAGTTTGCCGAACACCAGCTTTCCCAAATGTCCGATGGCTGTGGAGACGGGCCAATCGGGAATCTCGGAATAGGGAATCGCGATGGGATCAGCGAGTTCATCGGCGAACGCGCCCAAACCGCTGCCCAGTACGACGGCGATATGCGGCTCGCGCACCGTCACGTTGCGAATATAGCCGACCGCTTGCTGCATTCTTGGTCAGTGCTCCGGCTACAAAAGCATCCCGGCGATACAGGCCGTCATGAAATTGGCCATGGTTCCGGCCGCGAGGGCTTTCAAACCAAGGCGCGCGAGATCGGACTTGCGGCTCGGCGCCAGTCCACCGATGCCACCGATTTGAATGGCGATGGAGCTGAAATTGGCGAACCCGCAGAGAGCATAGGTCGCGATGGTGAAGGAGCGGGGATTAAGATACGGTTTCATCGGACCGAGCTGCTGGAAGGCCACAAATTCATTCAGCACCAGGCGGGTGCCGAGCAGATCTCCGATGGTCCGGCAGTCGTGAAAATTGATGCCGAGCAGCCACGCGATAGGCGAAAACAAGATGCCGAGGATTTGTTGCAGCGACAGGTGGAAGTAGCTGAGCATGCCGTTGCACAGCGCGATCAACGCCAGAAACGCGATCAGCATGGCTGCGATGTTTAGCGCCAAGTGCATTCCGTCGCTCGCGCCGCGCGCCGCGGCATCGATGAGATTCGCTCCCGGCCTCTCCACCACGACTTTGACATGGCCCGCGGTGACGGGCTTCCCGACTTCAGGCACCAGGATCTTGGCGAGCATGATGGTGGCGGGCGACGTCATGATCACAGCGGTCAGCAAATGCCGGATCTCCACGTGCGCCATCAAGACGTAAGCGGCCATGGTTGCTCCAGAGACGTGCGCCATGCCGCTCACCATGATGGTGAACAGCTCGGATTCGGTCAAGCTTTCAAGAAACGGACGGATGGTGATAGGCGCTTCGGTCTGGCCCATGAAGATGCTGGCAGCGACGTTGGTGGCTTCCGCGCCGCTCGCGCCCATGACGCGCTGCATCACTACCGCCATGGCATTCACCAGCACCTGCATCACGCCGAGATAATAAAGGATCGCGAACAGGCTGCAAATAAAAATAATGATCGGCAGGACCTGGAAGGCGAAGATGGCGGGCTGGCCGCCGCCGAGTTGATCGCCAAAAACAAATTTGCTGCCGGCCTGCGAATAACCGATCAGCGCGTTTACCTTATCGCTCAGGATTTCGAAGACGCGCGCGGCCGGCGTGCGCAGCACGATAAAGGCGAAGGAGAGCTGCAGTCCCAGGCCCCACAGGATGATGGATGGCCGGATGGCGCGTCTCTTGTTAGAAAACAGCACGCAAACCAGGAGAATCGTGAGGATTCCCAATACTCCTGTGTACCGCTGCATGCTACTCAACTAACAACTTCAAGAATTAATTCCCGCTCCTCGGGCGGTTGCGCGGAAATACGGAAGGCATCTTCGATTTCCGATGAAGCTTCTTCGACGTGTTCGTCGCGCGTGTAGTAGACGCGGCACAAGACCGCGCCCGCATCCACTTTTTGACCGACCTTCACTTCCAGAATCACGCCCACGGCGGGATCAATGCTATCTTCTTTAAGATTGCGTCCGGCGCCGATTCGCGAGGAGGCCAAGCCGATGTCTTCGGCGGCGATCGCGCTGACGTAGCCGGAGCGCGGTGAAGCAATCTCGCGTACGCCGGTGGCGTTGGGCAGCAGGTCGAACCGGTCGAGGACTTGCGAATTCCCGCCCTGCGCCTCGATCACTTCCTTGAACTTGCGGTAGCCGGAGCCATCGAGCAGCTTGGATTGCGCGATCTCGCGCGCCTCGTCGAGCGTGTGAACGATCTTGGCGAGGAAAATCATGCGGGCCGCGAGCTCGAGAGCCAAACGCGTGAGGTCCGTCGGCCCGGCATTTTGCAGGGTCTGCGAAACCTCCATCACTTCGAGCGCATTGCCCACGGCGAAGCCCAACGGCTGGTTCATGTCGGTGATCAGCGCCTGCACCCGTTTGTCGGCGCGCCGCCCGATGCCGACCATCATCTGCGCCAGACGCCGAGCATCCACCTGCTTCTTCATGAATGCGCCGTTGCCGACCTTGACGTCTAAGACCAGCGCGTCCAGGCCTTCGGCGAGCTTCTTCGACATGATGGAGGTCGCGATTAACGGAATGGATTCGACGGTTGCGGTTGCATCCCGGAGCGCGTACAGTTTGCCGTCGGCGGGCGCCAGCTCCGCGCTTTGGCCGATAAACGCCAAGCCATGCTTAGCCAGTTGCGCTTTGAACTCTTCGATCGTCAGATCGGTGCGGAAGCCGGGAATCGACTCCAGCTTGTCCAGCGTGCCGCCCGTGTGGCCGAGGCCGCGGCCGGATACCATCGGCACCACGACACCCGCCGAGGCTGCCAGCGGAGCCGAGATCAGGCTCGTTTTGTCGCCCACCCCACCAGTGGAATGCTTGTCCACTTTGACTCCGGGGATGGAACTGAGATCGATAGTTTCACCGGAGCGGACCATGCACTCCGTCGCCGCACTGACTTCGCGGTCCGTCATTCCGGAATAGAAGACGGCCATGAGGAAGGCGGACATCTGATAATCCGGAATTTCATTCCGGTTGTAGCCCTCCACTAGCGCGGCAATTTCCTCTGGCGATAATTCTTCACCATCTCGTTTTCGGTGGATCAAATCGACAGTTCGCATTATGAGTCTCCCAAGCGTACCATCTGATGTATTTGAAAGTAAAGGACGTGCGGACACGGAAACCGGTGCTTTCCCGAGGGCTCAGGAACATTTCCGCGCTGGGGCGCGACAGTGCGGTGAAGAGCGCCGGGTAATAATAGAGGCGTGGGCCGGTTGCTTATCCCACTTTCGTTTCTTCTGCTGGCCCAGCGATTTGGTTTCCCTACCGCGAGAATTTCGCCCGAGGCCATCGCCGCCTTTGACCGAAATGCCGCGAAGGCGGAACTGCGCATGCGCCAGGTTCCCATCGGGAACGTCAATCTGCAGAGCGGGGAACTGCGCATCGAACCGGGCTTATCGGGGAACGATGGCGAGGTGCCGGGCGGAATGATTCAGGACTGGATCGGCACCATGTTCATTTCGGGCGCGACGCTCGACCGCGTGCAAGCCGTGCTTCGCGACTACGCGCATTACAAGATGTTTTACGCTCCGAAGGTGATCGATTCCGAAGTGCTGGCACATCGCGGAGACGAATACGACATTTCTCTACGCCTTGTGGAGAAGCACCTGGTAACCGTTGTGCTTAATACCACGTACCACATCCGCTATAGCGCGCCCGACCCGCAGCACTTATTGGTGAGCTCCTGCTCGACGCACGTGGGCGAAGTGAAAGATCCGGGCACGTCCTACGCAGATGAGTTTCCACCCGGTCAGGATTCGGGTTTTCTGTGGCGCTTGAATTCGTATTGGCGATTCCGAGCCGCCGATGGCGGGATTTATGCGCGCTGCGAAGCCGTTTCGCTGTCACGCGATGTGCCGCTGGGCCTGGGCTGGATGCTGAAGGGTTTTCTCGAGGCGCTGCCTAAGCAATCCATGCAGAATACGCTGCGCGGCACGCGGGACGCGATTTTAGGGCGGAAGGCGCGTTAATGAGGGCTAGCGGGCGAGTTCCGGCGCGGTGAGGCCGTTCAGCACGCGGCCGTCCGGAATTGGTTCGCCGAAGGATTGAACCACGGGAATCACGCCGCCCCAAATCGGCAGCGCGTAGTCTTCTTCGTCGTCAATGGGCGGTCCGGTGCGAACCTTCGCGGAGACTTCATCCAGCGGGAGCGCAAGCACGCTGGTGGCTTTGAGCTCCTGATCGGTCGGTTGCTTGGCTTGTTCCCAGCGGCCCCGAATCACGTGGTTGGTGAAGCATCCGAGCGCGGCGCGCTTCTCAGCCGGATCGGTGACCTGCCGCGCTTTTCCAAGGACGACGACAGAGCGATAGTTGATCGACGTATGAAACGACGAGCGCGCCAGAACCAATCCGTCGACCAGCGTGACGGTGAGGCAGAGATCCAGATCTTCGCCGTCGCGCATGACGCGGCTGGCGGGCGATCCGTGAATGTAGATCTGTTCGCCGGAGCGGGCGTAAGCGGTGGGGATGACGAACGGAGCACCGTCGATTACGAATCCCACGTGGCAGATGAAGCCTTCATCGAGGATGGCATGCACCTGGGCCTTATCGTAAACACCACGCTGCGAGCGGCGGCGTACCTGGGTTCGTTCGGTAGGTGTGTAGGAGGGCGGAGAAGCTTGCATTGTCTCCTGAAGATAACCCGGAACGTGGACGGTTAGAAGAGCCACTTTTGTTAATCTGGAGCAGTCCACTTATGCGCACCGCCATCGTGCTCGATCCGGACTCTGGGGCGCCGCTCCATCGACAGATCTACGATCAGTGGCGGCAAGGGATACTGACAGGCCGCTTCCGGCGCGCCGAGCGCGTTCCATCCACGCGGGATCTGAGCGCGGCGCTCGGGATTTCGCGCAGCACGGTCACGCAGGCCTACGATCAGCTGCTTGCGGAAGGATATTTGGAATCGGCGCGCGGATCGGGCACGTTCGTCTGCCGCAAACTGCCCGATGAAGTGTTACACGCGCGGCATGCGCAGGCGCCGCAGCCGGGGAAGACTCCGCCAATCCGGCTTTCGCGCTACGGCTCGGCTTTGAACACCGATTTTACGTATCCCGCTGCGCCCCCGGGGTTCATCGGCTTTGCACAATGGCGCCCGGATCTGTCGCTGTTTCCGCTTTCGATCTGGCGCAAACTGATGACGCGGCGGCTGCGATCGAGTGCGCTGGAGTTGTTCGATTACGCCGATCAAAGCGAAGGCTATGAGCCGCTGCGCAAGGAAATTGCGGCCTATGTGGCGCGGTCGCGGGCGGTGCGCTGCACGCCGGAGCAGGTGATCATCGTGAATGGTTCGGCGCAGGGCATCGATCTGTGCGTGCGGTTGTTGCTCGATCCGGGCGACGAGGTCGCGATAGAGAATCCTGGCTATCACGGCGCGCACCGGATTTTCGCGGGGTATGGAGCGCGATTGCGGCCGGCGCGCATTGACGAAAACGGCGTTGTTATAGGCGATCTTGGCCGAAAAGCGAGGCTGGTGTACGTCACGCCGTCGCACCAGTTTCCGACCGGAGTTGCGATGTCGCTGGCGCGGCGGCTGGAGCTGATCGAATGGTCGCGGCACAATCAGGCCGTCGTGATTGAAGACGATTACGATAGCGAATATCGCTACAGCGGGCCACCCTTGCCGTCCCTGCAAGGTCTGGCGGCGAATGTGGCTGTAATTTACCTTGGAACATTTTCGAAAGTGATGTTTCCGTCGCTGCGGATCGGATACGTGATCGTGCCGCCGGGTCTGACCGGGCGGATGCGCCGCGCCAAATGGCTGGCGGACCGGCAGACGCCGGTTCCCGAACAGGCCGCGCTCGCCGACTTCATCGCGGAAGGGCATCTGGAGCGCCACATTCGCCGGATGAGGCGCATTTATGGAGCGCGGCGGGATGCCTTGGTGGAATCACTCGAACGCCACTTCGGCGGCCGCGTGGAGATCCACGGCGAGGCTGCTGGAATGCACGTGCTGGCGCGCTTCCATGACGCCGGAAAAATCGCTGAGCAGGCCGCGGCGGCGAAAGTCCAGCTCATCAGCTCGGCGAGTTGCTATTTGGGTGAGCCCCCAAGCGGCGAGTTTATTCTTGGGTTTTCCTCAATCGGCGAGCGTTCGATTCGCGAAGGTATCAGGCGCCTGGCTGCTATTCGATAACGGGCATGGCGTAGCGGTATTCGCGGCGAAAAACTTCGCTGAAGACCTGAAGCATCCCGGCGTGGATCGCGCCGTTATCGGTGAGCAAATGCGGGCCGCGCAAACGCGCCGGATCGCCATGCATATCGGAACATCGGCCGCCCGCTTCGGTGACTAACAAAATTCCGGCCGCCATGTCCCACGGATTCAGGCCGAATTCCCAGAAGGCGTCCAAGCGCCCGCTCGCAACATAGGCGAGGTCGAGCGCAGCGGCTCCGGCGCGCCGCACTCCATGTGTGATCATGGCGAGCTGATAGTAAAAATGCACGTTGACGTTCTGATGGCGTTTGCGGCTGGGAAATCCGGTGGCAACCAGCGCGTCGTCGATGTGTTGCACGCGCGAAACATGAATCGGGCGATTGTTCAGCCAAGCGCCCGCTCCGAGCTCGCAGGCGAACATTTCATTGCGTTCGGGGTCGAAAATCACGCCAGCGATAATTTCGCCGGCCTTCTCGAGCGCCAACGTAACGTTGTACATCGGAAAGCCATGCGCAAAATTCGTGGTGCCATCCAGCGGATCCACATACCAGCAGTATTCGGCCGATTCGCCGGCGTGCCCGCCGCTTTCCTCAGCGACGATGGAATGCGTCGGGAAATGCGCGTGCAGCCGCTCGATGACGAACTTCTCAGAGGCGCGATCGGCCTCGGTGACGAGATCGTGTTCGCCCTTCAACTCAAAACCGATGTGGCGTTCAAAATATCCGTGCAGCAAAGACCCGGCTTCGCGGGCGATCTCCAAGCTGATCTCCAGGTAAGAAGGCATAAATGTCGATCTGGCGCTGCGCCGCGCCCAAGAAAATCAGGCTTCCGGCTCTTCGTACAAATATTTGATGTCGTGCTTAAACAGAAAGAGATTGGGAGCGCCTTCCCGCGTCACGCGGATGAAGTTCGTATCGTAGAACTCGATTACACCCACCACCTCTTCGTTGCTGCTGAGCCGGATCCGCACCGGGATAGCCTTGTCGATCAGATAACGAAGATACTTCACTTCCTCGAAAGTCTGTTCCGGGGCTTTGGTTTTGGCTTTCACGCCGCCTTCCTCCACGTCATTGCCCCAGGCCTGATCGGGACTCATTTGCATCCCCATAATAGCCATTGCGTGTTGAGACGCGCAAACCTCGATTCGCCAAGGCGCCTTGTACGGTGACCTTCAGAGTATGAAAGCGATCTCGCGTGGAGGGGACGTTCTTAGGATAGTAGCCGATCAGATATTGCGTCCGCAGTTCGCGCAGAATGTCGTCGAAGGCGCGATCGAGTTGCGCGCCCAGGCTGGGTGTGAAGACGTGGCCGCCGGTGCCTGCCGCGAGGGTCGTGAGAGCGTTTTCGCCGCCGACGTTCCGGCCGGCGTCGTTTTCGATGGGGATCACCAGTACCGGGTACAGGATTGTGTCGGCGAGCTGCATCGCTTCAAACGCCTGCTTGTAATCCTTCGAACTGGTGGTGTCGCCGCCATCGGTGACCATGACCATCACATGCCGGCCGTTGCGGTATTCCAATTCGCGCGACGCCAGGAAAATCGCGTCGTACATCGAGGTGCCGCCTTCGGATTTCAGTTGTTTCAACATCGCATCCACGCGCGCGAAACGGCGGGTGTAACTCGTCAACAGCGTGACCTGCCAATTGAAGCTATAAAGAGCGACTGTGTCTTCGGGGTTGCCTTCGCCCAGCAGGACCTTGAGGAACCGGCTCACAGAATCCAGCTCATAATGCAATTGAATGCCGGTGGACGCGCTGGTGTCGACCATGAGCGCGACTGACAACGGCTGTTCGGTCTCGCGATCGAAGACCGCGATGTCCTGTTTGACGCCGTTGTCATAGACGGCGAAATCATTCTTGTTTAGTGAACCGATGAGCTGTCCGGCGGCGTCCTTCACGGTTACCAGCATGTGCACCAGACGCACATTGACCCGAATGACAGGCTCCGGCGGTTGTGCCCACGCGGCGAGAGTCGCGAGAAAAATGCAAACAGCCGGGCGAATCACTTTTTCAGGACAGACTCGTCCCACTCCCCTTCAACCCAAACCTCGCCGTCGGCGAAATGCTCTTTTTTCCAGATAGGAACAAGGCGCTTCAACCGGTTGATGCCTTCGAGCGCGGCCTCGAACGCCGGCTTGCGATGCGGCGCGGTAACAACGATCGCGACGCTGGCCTCGCCGATCTGAAGGCGTCCGAGCCGATGAACCATTGCAATGCGGCCGATGGCGTACGCGGCCAGGATTTCGCGGCCGATTTCAGCCATCATCTTTACAGCCATCGGTTCGTAGCATTCGTAATCCAAGAATTTGGTAGCGCGGCCTTTGGTATTGTTCCGAACCACGCCTTCAAAATCCACTACGGCTCCATCCTCGCCGCGGAGCAGCTGACGAGCGATCGCGGATGTGTCGATGGTCTCACGCGTGAGAGCAAAAAAGCAGCCAGTCTCGGTGTCATGGATCTCGTGGGTATAGCGGCCGGTCCCGTCGAAGGACTCGCCGGAGGTCCCGCCGCTGACGGGCGGGAGAAAGGCAATCTCGTCCCCTTCGCGAACGGCGGCGGACCGGTCACAGAATTCCTGGTTACAGGCCAGCACGATGCTTGATTCGAGATCCGTGAGCCGCGGAAAGTCGCTCGCATAACGCGCAAACACGGCATCGACATGTGCGCCATCCGCCAGCTCGATGTGGTCTTCCGCCCGTCCGACGATGTCTTTTAACATACCGAAAAACAGGACCTTTACACGCACGATTGTCATAGTATCAGACGGTTGGCCCGCGCTCCGGTTTCAGCGTTTCATCGGCTGGAAACGCCCTCGAACTACTCGGCCGAACGCCCGGCTACGGCACCAGATGATGCAGCCGCTCGTCGAAGGGGCTCCCGAGCATAGGCAACAATTTGGCTCGAAATTGTTTGGTGTGGGTGAGCGCCAGATGAGACTCATACGCCTTCTGGCTCCGCCAGACCTCGACCACGGTGAAATGATTCGGCCGCGCGTTTTCTTCGAGGATTTCCATGCGCACCGCGCCCGGGTCCTTGCGGCTGTCTGCTGCGAACGTTTCGAGAGCCTGCATCGCATCGGCTGTAAAGTTGGGCTCGGCGTCCACGTGCGTGACGATGTAAAGCTTGGCGTCCTGCGCGTGGGCGGCGAGAGTCGCCGCGAAAAACAGGCAAGCTATCAGAGAGGAGCGCATGGCTTCTGATAGTCTACTCCCGATGAGTTCACTCCCGATCGACCGGCTTGAAGCCGCCAAACGTGCGTTCGGTATGCCCGAGCATGCCCGATTGGCGCAGTTGCTTCGGCAGGCGAGCCGCGTGCGGTTTCACGACGCTGAAGCGCTGATTCGATATCACGAGGCGCTGCTTTTTTTTCGGGCCTATCCGCCGAATGCCGAAGTGCTGCGGCTGGCGGACGAGTTGCTCGCGGCGATCCCCAAGAAAATCGAGCAATTGCGCCAGGCGGGAGCGGATCTGACGCCGCTTGAAGAACCGGAAGTTTCGGGCATCGCCGGCACGGCGTTTTCAGCGCTGTTCACCTACGACATCACGCGCTGGCTGGCCGAGTATCATGCCAAGGCGGTCGAGATCGATTGGGACGGCTACGACGAATCGCTGCTCGCGCCCTTGCTGCGGCGGCTGCATCCGTTTGCGAACGAGGATCTGCTGGTGGAGGCCAATATCCCGTATCTCGAGTGGTTCGGTGCGGGAAAGCCGCGGGGAGCGGGTTCGGATTTGCGTTGGCTGGTGTCGAAAATCGACAATCCGGAGCTGTTCGCTCAAGCCAAAATCGCGACTCGCTGGAAGCTGGACGCACTTCGCGCCACTCGGACCAACGGGCGATTGCCGGGCCGCCGCCAGCCCTTCTTTCATGACGCGCCCTTGATTCGGCGTGCAGATATTTCGCTGGCCCGTGAGCTTGCATCGCCTAAACTGCCGGTTCAAAAGCTGACCCGCAAGGAAGGCGAAACACTGCTTGATTTCGCGCGCGAGACTTCGGCCATGCGCTATCGAGAGCTGCATGGATTCACTTACGGCGATCCGGCCCGCGTGCTCCGCTGCGATATCGGCCGCGGAGTGGAAGTCTTCGTTTGCGGCGTGCCGCCGGAGCATCGCCTTCCACTGCGGGCCTATCACGCCGGGATGTTTTTCAAGAATTCGGTGCCGATCGGGTACATCGAAACACTCACGCTGTTCGAGCACATGGAGGTCGGCTTCAACCTCTATTACACCTTTCGCGAGGGCGAAACCGGCTGGCTCTACGCGCGGCTGATGCGTTTATTTCAGCAATTGCTCGGCGCCACCTGCTTCGCGGTGGATCCTTATCAGATCGGCCGTCACAACGAGGAGGCCATCGAATCCGGCGCGTTCTGGTTTTATCGCAAACTCGGCTTTCGCCCGGCGAATGCGGGAGTCGCGGAGCTCCTCGAATTGGAAGAAGCGAAGATTCGGAAGGACCCGTCGCATCGCACCTCCGCCCGCACGCTCGAACGGCTCGCTGCCGGCTGGATGATCTATGAAACGCCCGGCGCTCACCCCGGCGATTGGGATCATTTCGAAACCCGCCGTGCGGCGATGGCGCTGCATGAATGCCCGTTCCCCCCCGAGATCGAGCGTGCGAAGAACGCGCCCGACGAATCTACCTATGTGCGCGCGCTGCAGCGGGACCGGGCGTTGCGCCGGCGAATGCTGAAGTTGGGCTCTGCGCTAGGATGATAGCCGTGGAGCGACACGATCCGCCGCAAGGGGCCCCGGAACCCCCCGCAACGCCCGTCCCATGGGTGACGCTGAAAGACGACGAGCTGCTCCAAAGGCGCATTTGCGACCTTGGCGCGCGCATTGCGGGAAGCGACCTCGAACCGAGGGTCGCGCAGCTTTATGACGAACTCAGCGCTCGCGGCTTGGTATTTCGTCCGGCCTGCTATCTGGGTGACGAATGGTTTTCGCCTGCCGGAGTGCCCGAAATCGCGATCCCGTTTTATCTGGCGCACCCGCGGCTGAAATCTCTTGAACTTCACCAAATGCTTCAGGTGGAAGGCGGCACGCCCGAATGGTGCCAGCAATTGCTGCGGCACGAAAGCGGCCATGCTATCGATCATGCCTATCGCTTCTCCACGCGGGACGATTGGCGCGCCACGTTCGGGAGTCCGGAAACCGAATACGCTCCGGAGACCTACCAGCCGCGGCCGTACAGCAAAAGTTTCGTGCTGAATCTTCCGAACTGGTACGCACAAGCCCATCCTGACGAAGATTTCGCGGAAACGTTTGCGGTGTGGCTTTCCTCCTCGCCTGAGCAGTGGCGCGAGCAATACCGCGGATGGAAGGCGCTGGACAAGCTCGAATACGTGCATTGCGTGATGGAAGAGGCCAAGAACATCCCGGTGAAGGTGAAGCGCGGCCGCCACATCTATGACGCCAGCCGCTCGAAAAAAACGCTCGCTCGCTACTACACCGAACGCCGCAAGCTTTACGCGGAGGACTTCCCGGACTTTTACGACGCGGATCTGCGCGCTATATTCGGAACAGGGGAGCCAAACGGCGAGTCCGCCGCAAAAGTGATGCGCCGCAATCGACCGGCGCTGGTGGGATCGATAGTTCGTTGGACCGGGCAACACAAGTACACCGTGGACATGCTGGTTCGCAAATTGATTGATCGTTGTCAAGAATTGAAGCTGACCTTTCCGCCGGCGCCCGAGCGCTCGCGCGTCTCGTTTGAACTGGCGGCCTACCTTTCGGCCATGGTGACCAATCACCTGCACACGGGCCGTTTCAAGAGGTTCGTCTAGACGTGAAGGTTTTGGTGTTGTTCGACGTCGCTTACCGCGCTGCGGCCGCTGCGGAATTCTCTCCGCAAGCTCTCAAGGAAGAAGAGGGCAAGCCCACCGAAGCGGACGTTCTGGCCGGTTTGCAACGGCTGGGGCACGAAGTGGAGACGCTGGCGGTGTTCGATGACGTCGCGTGCATCGTAGAGAAGTTGAAAAGCTCCGCGCCCGAAGTGGTTTTCAATTTGACCGAATCCTTTCATTGCGACCGCGCGCACGAGCCCAACATTCCGGCGCTGCTCGAACTGCTGCGCGTGAAATACACGGGTACCCGTCCCGACGGTCTGATGTTATGCAAGGATAAGGCGCTCTCCAAAAAAGTGCTGGCGTATCATCGCGTGCGCGTACCGCACTTCGTGATCTCCACCGAGCAACGCCCGCTGAAGCGCTTGCGCCGCTTTGTTTATCCGGCTTTTGTGAAACCGGCGGGCGAAGAGTCGTCCGATGGGATCGCCAAAGCATCGTTTGCGAGGAGCGAAGAGGAAGCGCTGGAGCGCGCGCACTTCATTCACGAAAAATTTCACTGCGACGCGCTGATCGAGGAATATATCGAAGGGCGCGAGCTGTACCTGAGCGTGATGGGCAACCGCAAACTCGCCGTTTTCCCCCCGCGCGAAATCTTCTTCCGCGACGTTCCGCCGGATGCGCCCAAGTTCGCGACATACAAAGCCAAGTGGGACGATTCCTATCGCAAGAAATGGGGCATCCAGAACGGGCCTGCCAACGAGCTGCCCGCGGGGATGGATGAGAAGCTCGCCAGGCTCGCGCGCAAAGTGTACCGCGTGCTGAAAATTCGCGGCTTTGGCCGCGTGGACGTACGCTTCACGCAATCCGGAGAAGTGGTGGTGATTGAGGCCAACCCCAATCCGTCGCTCGCCTGCGAGGACGACTTCGCCCAAGCCGCGGGCGCCGCGGGATTGCCCTACGATGCGCTGATCCAGAAAATCCTGGATAGCGCGAGTGCCTAAAGCGTAGTCCCACCCATGGCGTAAGGCGGATTTTCTCTCCTATCTAGGCCCAACCTCTCACTGAAGGTTTCCCGAATCCGCACCGATAAGTTAATCGAGAGCAGCGGCCGTTGAAGCGGGCATGCCTTGCGGGTATTGCCGGCGCCGTCAGCGGCCGCCTAAAGTGTCTTGTGTCCATTCCGGGGGGACGGTTCCCTTGGCTGTCCCCTCGTTTTTTCGCCTCCGCTTCAAAAACCTGACCGGCAGGACTTTCCTACACTATAAGCAGGGTCGATTATGCGAATCTCTCTGCGTGCTGCACTAGCGTTTTCCTCTGTCGCAATGATTCTGTTGCCCGCGCGTCTTCGCGCCGATGAAGGCATGTGGCTTTTTACCAACCCGCCGCGTAAAATCCTGAAGCAGAAATACAACTTTGATCCTTCCGCTGCCTGGCTGGATCATCTGCAGAAAGCTGCCGTCCGTTTCGACAACGGGGGCTCGGGGTCGTTCGTCTCTCCCGACGGCCTGGTGATGACGAACCATCACGTGGCGAGCGACTGCCTCGAGCAAGTCAGCTCGGCCGGCAAGGACTACATCCAAATGGGATTCGCGGCGCCGTCCCGTTCCGCGGAAGTGAAATGTCCGGACCTGGAGCTGAATGTCCTGGAAAGCACGGAGGATGTCACCGCCCGCGTGAACGCGGCGGTCAAGCCCGGCGAAGATCCGGCCGACGCCCAGAAAGCGCGGCGCGCTGTGATCAACACCATCGAGAAAGAATCGCAGGATAAGACCGGGCTGCGCAGCGACGTGATGACGCTCTACGCCGGCGGCGAGTATCAGCTCTATCGCTACAAACGATACACCGATGTCCGTCTGGTATTCGCGCCGGAAAATGCCATCGCGGCGTTCGGAGGCGATCCGGATAATTTCGAATATCCGCGCTACGATCTCGATATCACGTTTTTCCGCGTTTACGAGAACGGACAGCCGGTTCACGTCAAGGATTACCTGAAGTGGAACACCGCGGGCCCAAAGGACGGCGATCTGATCTTCGTGGCCGGGAACCCGGGCTCCACTTCACGCCTCGATACGGTGCGTCATCTGGAATTTCTTCGCGATCGCGCCAATCCTTACGTCATGAACATGCTGTTCCGGCGCGAGGTGCTGCTTCGCACATTCAGCGAGCGCAGCATCGAGAGCGCCCGCCGCGCGCAGGACGATCTCTTGATCTATGAAAACAGCCGCAAAGCCTACATTGGCATGGAGGGCGGTTTACAGGATCCGGCGCTGATGGATCAGAAGCGCGCCGCGGAGAAGAAACTGCGCGATGCCGTCCTGCATGATCCCAAGTTGCGCGAAGCCGACGGCGGCGCGTGGGACCAGGTGGCCGCGACCGTCGTTTCGCAGCGAGCCCTTTTCGTCAATTACGACTTGTTGGAAGGGGCCGCGGCGTTCAACAGCAAGCTGTTCGATATCGCGCGCATCCTGGTTCGGCTGGCCGAAGAGACTCGCAAGCCCAACGCCGAGCGGCTGCGTGAGTACTCGGATTCCCAGTTGCCCTCGCTTAAACAGCAGCTCTTTTCCGACGCCCCGATTTACGACGATCTGGAGACGGCGAAATTGGCCGATTCGATCAGCATGTACGCGGCAATCGTGGGCGGCGATCAGGCGATGGTCCTCAAGATCCTGGACGGCAAATCGCCCACCGATCGCGCGGCGGAGCTCGTGCAAGGTACCCAGCTCAAAGATGTCGCCGTTCGTAAAGAGCTTGCGGCCGGCGGCCTCGCGGCTATTGAAGCCTCCAAGGATCCGATGATTCAATTGGCGCGGCTGGTGGATCCCGAGTCGCGCAATTTGCGCAAGGAGTACGAGGACAAAGTAATTGAGCCTCGCCGGGAAGCTTATGCCAAAATCGCGCATGCGCGCTTTGCCTTGTATGGCGCCGATGTCTATCCAGACGCGACCTTCACGTTGCGGTTGGCATTCGGACAGGTAAAAGGCTACGAAGAGGCCGGGAAACAGATTCCCTGGACGACCACCCTCGGCGGAACCTACGAGCGTGCGGCGCTGCATGATTCCATGGCGCCCTTCGCCTTGCCCCCGCTGTGGCTGAAGCGCAAGAGCGATCTGAATCTTGCGACGCCGTTCAATTTCGTGAACACCGCGGATATCATCGGCGGAAACTCGGGCAGCCCGGTGGTGGACCGCAGCGGACAGCTGGTTGGAATCATCTTCGACGGGAACCTGCAATCCCTGGTTCTGGACTACACATACACGGACAAAGAGGCACGGGCGATCGCAGTGGATTCCGCTGCCATTGTGGAAGCGCTGCGAAAAGTGTACGGCGCCAATTGGCTGCTGGATGAATTGCTAGGAAAAGAATAGGGGCCCCGGAATCGATTGCAGCCTTTCGTCCCTTTTTTCCGGAATCCTCACCTGCTCACCATCGCCGGAAATTATTGGCATCGGCATTTAGACGAACAACGGTTTCCTGTACAAAGCAAGCTCTATGACACGGAGCCCGGAGTCCAGGTGCGCGTGGATTCCCAGATGCCGGAGGGCGCGCCGATTGCCCATCTGATCCTAGTGCATGGCCTCGAAGGATCCAGCGCCGCGGGATACGCGCGCAGTCTCGCCCAGGCCGCGCTTGAAGCCGGTTGCGCTGTCTGCCGTTTCAACATGCGCAGTTGCGGCGGAACGGAACACCTGTCGGGCCGAACTCTATATCACTCCGGCCAGACTTCGGACTTGCTTGCAGTAATCCGCCAGCTCCCGCGCGGCGTTCCGATTTTCCCCATCGGCTTCTCGCTCGGCGGCAATGTCGTGTTGAAGCTGGCGGGCGAATTGGGCGAATCCGCCGCGGATCTCATCACGGGCGCCGGCGCGGTTTCGACGCCCATCGATTTAGCCGCCTGCGTTCGCCAGCTCGACCGCCCGTCCAACATCATCTACGCCCGCCGCTTCGTAGCGCGTTTGAAGGAGCGCGTCCGCACCAAGGAGCGGCTCACGCCCGGCCTGTTCGATCTCGCCGGTCTCGGCCAGGTCCACGACATCTACACCTTCGACGATCGCTACACCGCCCCCGCGTTCGGCTTCGGCAGCGCCGACAATTATTACAAAACGCAATCCGCCAATCGGTTCCTGGACCGTATCTGCATCCCTACGCTGCTGGTCGAAGCCAAGGACGATCCGCTGATCCCGTTCTCCGTCTACGATCACCCGGCTTTTGCCCGCAATCCGAACTTGCGCCTGCTCGCTACCGAGTACGGAGGCCATGTCGGATTCATCTCCAAAAACCCGCCCCGCTTTTGGCTGGATCAGGTTCTCGTACACTGGATATTGGAAATACGGAACAAGGTTCCAGCCGGTTTCGTCCCTTAAATAGAGTGGAAAATAGCAGCGTAGGAGCTAGAGCGTCATTTCGCGAAGCGGCGGCTGTGGCAGCGGATTCGCTGCGCGCGAGCAAACTGCGCAGCTTCCTGACGTTGCTGGGCATCATTCTCGCCACCACCACGCTGATCGCCGTCATGGCCATGATCCACGGCATGGATGTATATATCGCGAATACGATGACCAGCATGGGGTCGGACGGATTTCGCATTGTCAGAATCGCCTTTGTCGGCAATTTCGATCCCAAGAAATACTTGATCATGCAAAACCGAAACCCGGAATTAAGTCGCGATGAGTTCCAATACTTGAAGGATCACGCCACGCTGGTTTCCGATTTCGGCATGAGCGCCAGCCGCAATGTCAGCGTGTCCTTGGGTTCGCAGACGTTGACCGACATTTCGTTGAACGGGGGCACCGCGGATTGGGCCGACCTGAATGACACCGAGCTCTCTAATGGGCGCTACTTCACCGATATTGAGGACCGGCATCGTTCCAAGGTCGCCGTGATCGGTGCGGACGTGAAATCCAATCTCTTTGCGGACTCTGACCCGATCGGTAAGGAGATCAAGATTGAGGGCCGGCCGTTCACCGTGATCGGCGTCGCCAAGGCCAAGGGGAGCGTGTTCGGGCAGTCGCAGGACGGTTTCGTGGACATCCCGATCGGCGCTTATTTTGAGATTTACGGCTCGCGCACTGGCATCCGCTACGCCGCCCGCGCGGTGAATCAGAACGTGCTGGAGCAGGCCAAGGATCAAATGAGCATGCTGATCCGCGCGCGCCGGCACTTACGGCCCGGGCAGGATGACACGTTTTCGATCCTTTCCTCGGACGCCCTCGTCAACGCTTGGGATCAGCTCACCAACGCCATCGCCGCGACCGCCGTGGCCATCGTTTCCATCTTTATGGTGGTGGGCGGCGTGGTAATCATGAACATTATGCTGGCCGTGGTCAGCGAACGGACCCACGAGATCGGCATCCGCAAGTCGGTGGGTGCGCGCCGCCAGGATATCCTGAACCAATTTCTGGTAGAGTCGTCCATGCTGGCCGGCATTGGAGGTTTTATCGGGGTGATTTTGGCCTGGATCATCGCGACTATGGTCCGAAGCTTGACGCCGGTTCCCATGGCCGTTCCGATTTCCGCCGTGCTGATCGGTTTGTCTTTGTCCACGGCGGTTGGCCTCTTTTTCGGTATTTATCCGGCGCAACGGGCCTCCAAGCTCGATCCGATCGAAGCGCTGCGGGTGGAATGATGACCTGGGTCGAACTCACCGCGGCTGTCGGTTTGGCGCTGGCCACCGTGCGCGAGCACAAATTGCGCTCGTTCCTCACCGTGCTGGGCGTAATCATCGGCACCGGCACCATCATCGGAGTTGGCTCTATTATCGCGGGATTGAATGGGGCTGTCACCGGCGTGATGCGCAGCTTCGGGACCAATACCGCCGTCATCTTCAAAGCTCCGATCGCCTTCCACCGGCTCACGGCCGAGGAGGCTCGGCGCAAACCTCTCACCTATGAAGATGGTTTGGCCATCGCGGCTCGCTGTCCGGCAGTGGCCTCGGTAAGTCCGTACCTGATCCCCAATACGCTCGGAAGCGGGCCTCAGATCAATACCGCGCGCTATAAGGGAAACGAAATCTACAACCCCAGCATCTCCGGAACCGATGAAGCTTACATCCAGAGCGGCCAGGTAGATATCGCCGAGGGGCGGTTTTTTACCGAGGTCGAAAATCAGCACCATATGCCGGTGGCCGTGATCGGCTCCGATGTCCCGCGCGGATTGTTCAACGGAGAAGACCCCATCGGCAAGTGGATCGATGTCAATGGCCACAAATTCGAGGTCGTCGGTGTCACCAAGCGCCCGGGAAATTCGTTCCCCGGCCAGGACGATATCAGTATCTATCTGCCGTACTTCAGCATGCACAAGCTGTTCCCGGAGTCCAAGGAGAACTTGCTCTTTGTCACCGCCAAGCCCGGCGAGCTAGCCGCGGCCATCGATGAGGCTACCGCGGTATTGCGCATCCAACGGCACGTTCCCGCCAATAAGCCGGACAATTTCTCCATCTCCACTTCCGATGAATTAGTGGAGCAGTTTCATAGTGTTACGGCCATTGTTGCGCTGGTGATGGTGGTGATGAGTTCTATCGGCCTCCTGGTGGGTGGCATCGGCGTTATGAACATCATGCTCGTTTCCGTGACTGAGCGCACACGCGAGATCGGCGTCCGCAAAGCGATCGGCGCCAAGCGGGCCGACATCGTCCTGCAGTTCCTTACAGAAGCCGTGGTGCTGACCGGCTTGGGCGGATTGATAGGGATTTCGATGGGCTGGCTGGTGTCTTTTATCTGCCGGACGGTCTATCCGGCGCTTCCGACCGCTGTGCCCTGGTGGGCGGCGGTGCTGGGCGTGGTGGTGTCCATGGGCATCGGGCTGTTCTTTGGAATTTGGCCTGCCAATAAGGCCGCCAGCCTCGACCCGGTGGTAGCGCTGCGGTATGAGTGATTAGTGCGTGCGCCGCACGGCCTTCGGCTTGCCCGCCCGTTTGGCAGCGGTTGCCGGCGGATTGAGCGGGCGGTTGCAATGCAAGCACCGCACTACATCTGACCGCGTCGACAAATGGCACGACCGGCAGTAGGTTTGAGGCAGCGAAACTGTCGTAAGACCCGGTAACATTTCTACCTTACACTCGCTACTAATCATCGGCAGAAGGCACATTTCCTTTAGGTGCGCGCCCGGACTGGCCTCACTTGCCCGGCAATGCGATGATGGTTCAGTCTACTCGTATGAATGCGAACGCCCCGGCCTCCGTCTGGCTCCACGCCGCGCGCCAAGCCATGGAAATTGAAGCCGATGCCGTCGCGCGAGCCGCCC
>Ga0335074_10002002_pt1 | contig 27677 bp, 26 predicted proteins | sample Lox_Sample_23_FD_206715 | JGI IMG/M metagenome (GOLD analysis project Ga0335074, IMG submission 206715) | Soil microbial communities from Loxahatchee National Wildlife Refuge, Florida, United States - Lox_Sample_2.3 | ecosystem: Environmental > Terrestrial > Soil > Wetlands | place: USA...
GCAGCACGGCTGGAGCCGCGAGCGCGACGACGATGCCAATGGGCACGTTGACGAACAGCACCCACCGCCAGGAGACATACGTGACGAGCAGGCCTCCGGCGATCAGGCCGACCGCCGCGCCGGCGACACTCATCGCCGCGTATACGCCCATCGCCCGGCTGCGGCGCGGGCCTTCCGGGAATGTGGTGGCGATCAGCGCCAGTGCGGTGGGTGCGACGATCGCGCCGCCTGCGCCCTGAACGGCCCGCGCCGCCAGCAGCCATGCCTGAGAGGTGGCGAGCCCGCCCGCCAGGGACGCGGCCGAGAACAGCATCAGCCCGGCGACGAACATCCGGCGCCGGCCCAGCAGGTCACCGGCACGACCGCCGAGCAGCAGCAGGCCGCCGAGCGCCAGGGCATATGCGTTGACCACCCATTCCAGGCCGCTGCCGGAGAATCCGAGTGCCTGCTGAATGTGCGGGAGCGCGACGTTGACGATGCTTGCGTCGAGTACGACCATCAGCTGCGCGGTCGCGATGACGAGCAGTGCCACGCCCAGGTGGCGGCCGTTCTTCGTGGTGGCGGCCTGGCTAGGTGCCGAGAGTGTTGTTGTCATGCCATCGATGCTGTCGGCTCGGCTGCTCCCCGTCGTCGTGCGCAGGAACCGAGTTCTGCCTGGTCAGCAGGGATGCCGTCGGGCACCTGAGTACCACACCGGGAGTAGCCGGCACTTGCGACTGCAGGCGGATGCGCTCGCTGACGGGACGCGTACGCTCGTGGAATGCGCACGGATCAGAGTCGGCAAAGGTTCTACGCAGCCGGATGGATCATCTCGGCGGGCGTGCTGGTCGTGACGGCCCGCATCTGGCGGCTGCACCTCCGCGAAGTCGAGCACCGCGCAGACGAGGCGGAGCGGACACGGGACGAAACCGCCCGGCGCAAGGCGATGGAGGAACGGCTGCGGATCGCCCGTGAGCTGCACGATTCCCTGACGCACAGCATCTCGGTGATCTGCGTCCAGGCAGGTGTGGCGGTCCACCTGGCGCGCAAGCGCGGCGAGGACGTGCCGCCGGCGCTGCTGGCGATCCAGGAGGCAGGCGCGGACGCCTCGCGGGAGCTGCGCACCACACTTAGCGTGCTGCGGAGTGAGGACGACGGCGACACCAGCGGCCTCGGCCAGCTCCACAGCCTGGTGGCCCGCGCGGAAGGCGCCGGACTGCCGGTGACGCTGACTGTCACCGGTACCAAGCGCCCGCTCCCGCCCGAAGTGGACCAGGCTGCCTACCGGATCGTGCAGGAAGCGCTCACGAACGTGAGCCGTCACGCCGGCCAGGCCTGCGCCTCGGTTCACCTGCACTACACGGCAGATTCCTTCTCCGTGCAGGTCGACAACGACGGAGCGGTCTCCGGCGCCGCCAGCAGCCCCAGCACGATCACCAGCACCGGCGGCACCGGCCAGCGGCCGCCCGGTGCCGGGCTTGGCCTCATCGGCATGCGCGAGCGGACCACGGCCCTTGGCGGCAGGCTCCGAGCCGGGCCGCGCGAGGGCGGCGGATTCCAGGTGCACGCCGAGCTCCCGGCGAGGGCAGTGACGTGATCAGGATCCTGCTGGCCGACGATCAGTCGCTGATCCGCAGTGGCATCCGGTCGCTGCTGGACGCGGAAGACGACATCGAGGTGGTCGCCGAGGCCGCCGACGGGCAGCAGGCGGTGGCGCTGGCTATAGAGCACCGCCCGGACATTGCTCTGGTGGACATCCAGATGCCGGTGCTCGATGGGATAGAGGCGACCAGGCAGATCGTCGCGGACGAGCGGCTGGCCGACGTGCGCGTCGTGATCCTTACCAACTTCGGGCTCGACGAGTACATCTTCCGCGCGCTCCGCGCCGGAGCGAGCGGATTCCTGCTGAAGGACGACCGGCCGGAGGAGCTACTCCAGGCGGTGCGCATCGCCATGCGCGGGGACGCGCTGCTGTCGCCGGCCGTTACCCGGCGCCTGATCAGCGAGTTCGTCGCTCGTCCGCCGGATGCGGTCACAGCCGTCGGGATGGAGAGCCTCACTAACCGGGAGCGAGAAGTCGTTGCCCTGGTCGCGCACGGCCTGTCCAACGACGAGATCGCCGACGCTATGGTGCTCAGCCCCGCGACAGCCAAGACCCACGTCAGCCGCGCCATGATCAAGCTCGGCGCGCGCGACCGGGCCCAGCTGGTGGTCTTCGCCTACCAGGCTGGCCTGGTCGCCCCGCGGGCCGTCGGCTGACCTGATCCGCAGAAGTTCGGTGTCGGGCGTCGGAGTCTCGGCCGCCCGGACGACGATAAGGGTGTGAGACGGCCGCAGGTGCAGCCCGACCCGGCGCTCGGGCTGCTCGAGCTCTACGACGATGCGCTGCCGCACGTCTTTGGCTACCTCCTGGCCCGGTGCGGCGACACCGGACTGGCCGAGGACCTCACGGCGGAGTCGTTCCTGGCGGCAGTGCATGCGGTCGGGAAGCCAGGCGCGCCCGATCCGTCGACTCCGTGGCTGATCGGCGTCGCCCGCCACAAGCTCGCCGACCACTGGCGGCGGGTCGAGCGGGAGGAGCGCGGGCTGCGCCTGCTGGACACCGAGCCGGTGCCCGTCGATGACCCGTGGGAGGCGGTCATCGATCAGATTCGTGCCCGCGAAGTGCTCGCGCGGCTAGCTGCGCACCACCGGGCGGCACTGACGCTGCGCTACCTCGACGGGCTGCCAGTGCCCGAGGTTGCCAGGTACCTGGACCGCACTGTGCATGCCACCGAGGCGCTGCTGGTGCGGGCCAGGACCGCGTTTTCGCCGGATTTACGAGGGAGAGGAGGGCTCGCGATGACGGACGATCCGTTCGAGGCGCTGCGCGAGCCCGTCGTGCCGGTCGAGCCCGGCCCTGAGTTCGCCGGGCGACTGCGGCTGCAGCTGACCCGGGAGGTCTTTGCCGCATCAGGAGGAAACATGTCCCAGCAGACCGTCGCGACCGGGATCAAGCCCGAAGTCGCCTGGCCTCCGGCGCTGACTCCGTACATCGTCGTGTCTGACGCTCGGCGCGCCCTGAACTGGTATGCCGAGGTGTTCGGCGCACAGCGGCGCGGCGAGCCCTACGTCAACGCGGACGGCACCATCGGCCATGCCGAGGTCGGCATCGGGGACGCGGTGCTGATGCTCTCCGAGGCCTCCAGCCTGTGGCCCGACGTGCCCGTGCGCGCTCCAGAGTCCCCTGCGACGTTCAGTCACTCCCTCCACCTGCAGGTCGAGGACGTCGACGCGACCACCGAGCGAGCCCGGCGCAGCGGCGCGTCGGTGGAACGCGAACCGGGAGACCAGCCTTACGGTCGCGCCGCCGTGATCGTCGACCCGTTCGACCACCGCTGGATACTGCTGAGGCCGCCCGCGTCGGCCACCAGGCTGCGCCAGGGCGACATCGCGAACGTGACGATGGTGGCGCCGGATGCCCGGCGGGCCAGGGAGTTCTATCAGGCCGTGCTGCAGGTGCCCTTCTCCGCCGGTCACTCCGGCGCGTGGCGTACCGAGGAGACCAGTCCGCCGCTGGGCATCGTGCCGTCGGAGGAAACTGCGCCGAAGGTGCAGCTGTCCTACCGCGTCGACGACATCACGGCTGCAGTCGAGCGCGTCCGGGCGGCCGGCGGCCAGGCCGATGAGCCGGAGCGCAAGCCGTACGGGCTGGGAGCCGACTGCGTGGACGACCAGGGCGCCGCGTTCCGCCTGTGGCAGCCGGCTGGCTGACGGGATCCGCCGCGCACACGGCACCACGTCGGCGCCGGACGGTCAGCGACCAGTCCAGGAGCTGATCTCCATGCCGTCCTCGACCGGGAAGGCGACGCTGACATAGCCGCTGGCCGGGTCGCGGATGAACTCGACATAGGGCGCCATCCCCGCGTGTGTGATGTCGTCGGCCGCCACCAGAGCGCCCGGCGCGAGCTTCGGCTCCAGCAGGTGCAGGACTGGCAGGCACAGGTTCTTCCAGCCGTCGAGCAGGACGAGCCCTATCGGACCGCCCACTCCGGCGAGAGTCTGCAGGGCATCGCCCTCGAGGATGGTGACGGCCTCGTCCACTCCCGCCTCCTCGAGGTTCGCCTGAGCGGCGGCGATCTTCTTGCGATTCAGTTCCGTCGTGAACACGCGCCCGGTGCCGTTGTCGGTGACGGCCGCGGCCAGGTAGATGGTGGAGATGCCGAACGACATGCCGAACTCCACCACGGTCTGCGGCCGGATCGCCCGCGCTAGCGCGTAAAGCAGCCGGCCGGCGTCGGCCGAGATCGGGATGTAGAGGTCTTCGTAAGCGTCAGCCTGCGCGGCGGCGGGCGCGTCGCGCCAGGAGTCGAGACCCTCGGGCACAGGCGGCAGCGAAACGTTCACCCGGCCGGACTCCTGGTCGTCGGCAGCCGCATGCAGGCGGCGCAGTACGTCGCTGGCTCGAGCGGTTGTCAGAGAATTTGTCATGACTCAAAACTTAGACGCACCGTTGCGTCTAGTCAAGCGTTGCAGCCGCTTCTCGCGCAACCTCGTCGCGGTAAGGCGTCAGCGACCTCGAGCCGCTGGCCAGCACCGTCGAGATCAGCGCTCGGACTGCCGGGCGCTGGTCTGTCCGCGGGTTGGTCAGCAGGACCAGGTCGATCGTCGCCAGCTCAGGCAGGCGGTGCCCGGGCCCGAGAGTCGTCAGCTGCGCGGGAACGAGGCTCGCCGCGAGAGCGGATATCCCGATGCCCGCGGCAACGGCGGCGATGAGGCCCTCGACCCCGCGGCACACGCAGGCGCTGCGGAAGGTCAGCCGGGCGCGATTCAGTGCCCGGCGCATCTCCGTCCTCGACATGCTCGGCGCGGGGTAGACGACGAGCGCGAGCGGTCTGGTCAGGTCCAGCTTGGTCGTCGGCGTGCCGACCCACACGAGCCGCTCGCGCTTAACGAGCTGACCGCGGCCCTCGCCGCTCGGCCGCTTGCCGATGAACACGTCGAGCTGGTCACCCTCCAGGCGCTGGTGCAGGACACCGCTCTGGTCGACGGTGAGGTCGAAGTCGACCAGCGGATAGTGCTGGCGGAAGTCACGCAGGATCTGCGGCAGCCGGGTGAGAGCAAGGTCGTCGGCAATGCCGATGCGCAGCCGGCCGCGCGGCCGGGAGCCGCTGAAGTATGCGGCAGCCTCCTGGGTGGCCGTCAGGATATTGCGCGCGAAGCCGATCATCGCCTCGCCATCAGGGGTCAGCGAAACCGAATGCGTGTCCCGCAGCACCAGCGTCCGCCCGACCTGCTGCTCCAGGCGGCGGATGTGCTGACTGACCGTCGGCTGGCGGATGCCGAGCCGGGCGGCTGCGCGGGTGAAGCTGCCGGTCTGCTCGACGGCGAGGAACGTCGCGAGGAGATGCGGATCGTAGCCCGTCATAAGGATTCAGCATAACTGTTAGCCAGTCCATTGCAGTTCCCTATAAGTCATCCGACCGTCGAGAATCGTCACAGGACAACAGCAGATCAGGAAGGCACCCTTCAGTGACTACCGCCGAGGCGATTCGGCAGCCGAGGGGTGCCTTTGCTCCCCTCTCATCCCGCAGCTACCGGATTTACCTCGGCGGCCAGGCACTGGCTAATACGGGCTCGTGGATGCAGAGCATTGCCCAGGACTGGCTGATCTTCGACCTGACGCACAGCTCGGCCGCCGTCGGCGTGACCATGGCCCTGCAGTTCCTGCCGATGCTGCTGCTGGGCCTGCACACCGGAGCGATCGCCGACCGGCTGCCGAAGCGGCGGATCCTGCTGACCACTCAGTCGCTGAACGCCGTGACGACGACGGGGCTTGCCGTCATCACGATCACCGGCGCGGCGCGCCCGGACCGCGTATACGCGTTCGCGTTCGTGAGCGGGCTGATCTTCGCGTTCGACGGCCCGGCCCGGCAGGCATTCGTCGCCGAGGTCGCGCCGGCCAGCGGCCTGCGTGCCGCCATCGCGCTGAACGCGGCCGTATTCCAGGCCACCCGGCTCATCGGCCCGGCCATCGCGAGCCTGCTCATCGTCAGCGTCGGCACGGGCTGGGTATTCGCCGTCAACGCGGCCTGCTACCTCGGACCCACGATCGGCCTGCTGCTGCTCTGCCCGTCCGATCTCACCCCGTCCCCGGCCGCGCCGCGCGAGCCCGGACAGCTACGGAAGACTCTGCAGTACGTACGCCGGCGGCGCGATCTGCTCGGAACGATCTTCCTCGTCGGTGTCCTCGGCACCTTCGGCCTTAATTTCCCCGTCGTCCTGACTGCCATGGCAAAATCGACATTCCACGGAAACGCCGGTACGTACGGCCTCTTCAACATCGTCCTGGCGGTCGGATCGGCGGCAGGCGCGCTCCTCGCCGGGGCCGGCGCTCGTCCAGGGCGGCGCCTCATCGTGGCAGCCGCGGCGGCATTTGGCGCTCTTCAGCTCGCCGCTGCGCTCGCACCCGGCATTGCGGTGTTCCTAGCGCTGCTGGTCGGCATGGGATTCGTCAACCTCGCGTTCCAGTCCATGGCGAACGCCTCCGTCCAGCTTGCCGTCGATCCGGCGATACGCGGTCGTGTCATGGGCCTGTACATGCTGGTCTTCATCGGCGGCACTCCCATCGGCGCCCCGATCATCGGTGCGGTTACCAGCCATTTCGGCGCTCGGACCGGCATGGCCGCCTGCGGTCTCCTGCCCGCGCTGGCCGCGGCCGGCCTGGCAGCGGCAGCCGTGCGCCGGCGACGCGCCGACTGGGAATCGGTCCGCCGGGCAGAAGCTGCCTGCACTGTCGCCAGACCGGTGGACGCCACTCCGGCCCGGTGCTGAACCTCGCGCGGCAGGACAGCGATCGCTACCGTGCCGTCAGCCCGAATGCGTCCCCGACGGCAGCGATTCCCGCCGCGTCGGCAAAGGCGAAACTGAAAATCACCTGATCAGCCCCAGCCGCGATGTGACCTTCGACCAGGCCGGGGATCTCGTCCGGCTGACCGACAGTGAACCCGGCGATCTCGTCCGGCTCGCCGCCCGCCGCAAGCATCTCGTGCACGTCAGCGGTGTTCTGGCTCGACGTGGTCAGGATCAGCGGCGTCATCCAGGTCACCGCAATGTCAGCGGGATCCCGTCCTACCTCCGCGCAGTGGCGGCGCAGCACGTCAATCTTGCGGGCCAGAGTGCTCACATCGCCAGTGACATTGCACTGGTCGGCGTACTGGGCCACGAGGCGCAGCGTCCGTTTCTCGCCACCTCCGCCGATCATGATCTTCGGGCCTCCGGCCTGGACGGGCCGGGGCAGGTTGCGGGCGTGATCGAGCCGGTAATAGCTGCCGGCGAAGCTGACGTCGTCGCCGGCAAACATGGCCCGGCAGATCTGGACCGCCTCCTCGAGCATGTCCAGGCGTACCCGGTCACCCGGATAATCGACGCCGAGGGCCTGGTGCTCTGCCTCGTACCAGGCGCCGCCGATTCCGAGGATCGCCCGGCCGCGAGAGATGACGTCCAGAGTCGTGACGATCTTGGCGAGGATACCGGGATTCCGGTACGTCACGCCGGTGACCAGCGTTCCGAGCTGGATGCGGCGAGTGCGGGCCGCCAGCGCCCCGAGCAGCGTGTAGGCCTCCAGCATCGGCTGGTCGGGCCCGCCGAGCGGCGGTAGCTGGAAGAAATGGTCCATCACCCAGAGGGAGTCGAACCCGGCTTCCTCGGCAGCAGTCGCCAGGCCCGCAACATGGTCGAACAAGTCCGCCGGGTCAAACCCGGAGAAGTTTGGCAGCTGCACGCCGAATTTCGTCATGACGGTCACACTAGGCCCGAGTGCGGAGAGATACGCTCGCTAGCCTCGCAGAAGCCGCGAGCAAAGCTGTACTTTGGCGATGACGCCGGGTCGGGCAGCAGCAAGACGGGAGAGCGTATGAGCACCGTGCGGGCAGCGATTACCCAGGTCGCCTGGACCGGGGACAAGGACTCGATGATCGCCCGGCACGAGCAGCTGGCACGGACAGCCGCGGCCGACGGCGTGCAGGTGATCGGCTTCCAGGAGCTGTTCTACGGTCCGTATTTCGGCATCATCACCGACCAGAAGTACTACTCCTACGTCGAGACCATTCCCGGGCCGACGGTCGAGCGGTTCCAGGCACTGGCCGCTGAGCTGGGCCTGGTGATTGTCCTGCCGATTTACGAGGTGGCCAACGAGGGCGAGTACTACAACACCGCCGCCGTGATCGACGCCGACGGCGCGCTGCTCGGTCGCTACCGCAAGCACCACATCCCGAACCTGCCCCAGTTCTGGGAGAAGTTCTACTTCCGGCCAGGCAACTCCGGTTATCCCGTGTTCGAGACCGCTGTCGGCCGGGTCGGCGTGTACATCTGCTACGACCGGCACTTCCCCGAGGGCTGGCGCGAGCTCGGGCTGAACAACGCCCAGCTGGTGTTCAATCCGTCGGCCACCAAGCCCGGCCTGTCGAACCGGCTCTGGGAGATCGAGCAGCCAGCCGCGGCCGCGGCCAACCAGTACTTCATCGCGGCGAACAACCGCATCGGCATCGAGTCCGACGAATTCGGCGACGAGGCCGTGCGCTTCTACGGGTCGAGCTATTTCGTCGACCCGCGGGGCAACTTCGTCGGCGCGGTGGCGTCCACCGACACCGAGGAGACCGTGATTCGCGATCTCGACTTCGACGAGATCAGCCGGGCGCGCAACGACTGGCAGTTCTACCGCGACCGGCGCCCGGAGTCTTACGCCAAGACAACCGCGCCCTAGGGAGTCAGCGCCATGACGATCCTGATCAAGAACGGCACCGTAGTCAGCGCGACCGGCTCGGCGCGGCAGGATGTGCTCGTCGACGGGGAGCGAATCGCGGCCGTGCTCGACCCCGGCTCGCATGCGCTCGGCTCCGATCTGGCCGTGTCTGCAGAGCTGGTCTTCGATGCGGCCGGCAAGTACGTCATCCCCGGCGGGGTGGACGGGCATACCCACATGGAAATGCCGTTCGGCGGCACGAAAGCCTCGGACACCTTCGAGACCGGCACCAGGGCGGCCGCCTGGGGCGGCACGACCACGATCGTCGACTTCGTCGTGCAGTCTCAGGGCCAGCAGGTCATGGACACCGTTGCTGCCTGGCACGACAAGGCCGCCGGGCAATGCGCGATCGACTACGGCTTCCACCAGATCATCGGCGGTGTCGACGACGAGTCCCTCAAGGCGATGGATGCGCTGATCGAGGAAGGCATCACCAGTTTCAAGCTGTTCATGGCCTACCCGGGCGTGTTCCTGTCCGACGACGGGCAGATCCTGCGGGCCATGCAGACCGCGGCCGGCAACGGCGGGCTGATCATGATGCACGCGGAGAACGGCTCGGCGATCGACGTGCTCGTCCAGCAGGCGCTGGCGCGCGGCGAGACGGCACCGTACTTCCACGGCGTGACCCGCCCCTGGCAGACGGAACAGGAGGCGACCCACCGCGCGATCATGCTGGCCGGCCTGGCCGGCGCGCCGCTCTACGTCGTGCATGTCTCGGCCAAACAGGCCCTGGCCCGGATCGCCGAAGCCCGCGACGGCGGGCAGAACGTTTTCGGTGAGACCTGCCCGCAGTACCTCTATCTGTCGCTGGAGGAGAACCTCGGCGCGCCCGGATTCGAGGGCGCCAAATGGGTCTGCTCCACTCCGCTGCGCTCCCGGGCCGAGGGCCACCAGGACGAGCTGTGGCGCTACATCCGGACTGGCGACGTCACTACGGTGGCCACCGATCACTGCCCGTTCTGCATGAAGGACCAGAAAGAGCTTGGCGTCGGCAATTTCGCCAAGATCCCCAACGGCATCGGCTCGGTCGAGCACCGCCTTGACCTGATGTACCAGGGCGTTGCGGACGGCCGGATCAGCCTCGAGCGCTGGGTCGAGGTCTGCGCTACCGCCCCGGCGCGGATGTTCGGCCTGTACGGCCGCAAGGGCGTCATCACCGCCGGAGCCGACGCTGACATCGTCATTTACGACCCGGCTGGCCACACGTCCATCGGGCTCGGCGAGGGTAAGACGCACCACATGAACATGGACTACTCCGCCTGGGAAGGGTACGAGATCGACGGTCACGTCGATACCGTGCTGTCCCGCGGTCAGGTCATCGTCGACGACGGCAGTTACCTCGGGCGGCCCGGGCACGGCCGGTTCCTCAAGCGCGGTCTCGCGCAGAACCTGATGTGAGCATGGACTTCGGCGTCGTCCTGCAGACCGATCCGCCCGCCGCCCGGGTCATCGAGCTCGCCCGGCAGGCGGAGCTCTACGGCTTCAGCCACGTGTGGACCTTCGACTCGCACCTGCTGTGGCAGGAGCCTTTCGTGATCTACAGCCAGATTCTGTCCGCGACCCGCACCGTCATGGTGGGGCCGATGGTCACGAACCCCGCCACGCGCGACTGGACCGTCACCGCATCGCTGTTCGCCACGCTCAACGACATGTTCGGCAACCGCACGATCTGCGGCGTCGGGCGCGGCGACTCCGCTGTTCGCGTCATCAACGGCAAGCCTGTCACGCTGGCCACGCTGCGCGAGGCGATCGGCGTGATCCGGCCGCTGGCCAACGGGCAGCCGGTGAACTACAAGGGCACCGAGGTACGCCTGCCGTGGGGGGAGCGGTCGCGGCTGCCGATCTGGGTAGCCGCCTACGGGCCCAAGGCACTCGCGCTGGCGGGCGAGGTCGGCGACGGCTTCATCCTCCAGCTCGCTGATCCGGACATCGTTGCATGGTCGGTCGAGGCGGTGCGCGCGGCTGCCGTGGCCGCCGGCCGCGACCCGGACTCGATCTCGGTCTGCGTCGCCGCGCCCGCTTACGTGACCGACGGCAGCAATGCCGGGCTGGAGCACGCGCGCAGCCAGTGCCGGTGGTTCGGCGGGATGGTCGGAAACCATGTCGCCGACATCGTCCGGCGCTACGGCGCCGACGGGACAGCGGTGCCCACGGCCTTGTCGGAGTACATCGCGGGCCGCGCTGGCTACGACTACAACCAGCACGGCCGGGCCGGGAACACGCACGCCGACTTCGTCCCGGACGAGGTCATCGACCGGTTCTGCCTTATCGGCCCGGCGAGCGTCCACGCCGAGCGGCTGCGGCAGCTCGAGCAGCTCGGCGTCAGCCAGTTCGCGATCTACCTGCAGCACGACGCCAAGAACGCGACCCTCGCGGCATACGGAGACACGATCAGGCCGGAGATCACTGCCCGGCGGGCGGCGACAAGCCGGTGACCAGCGCGCTGTTAGCGTGCGGACATGACTTTCACACTCAGCCCGGCCACCATCAGGCTGATCGAGGGGCGCAACTACGCGGTGCTCGCGACGATCAGCCCGGACGGCAGCCCGCACACGTCGGTGATGTGGGTCGGCCGTGACGGCGACGACGTGGTGATGTCAACGGTCGAAGGCCGGCGCAAGCAGCGCAACATGGCGCGCGACCCGCGGGTCAGCCTGACAGTCATCGACACCACCGACGGCGAGAACTATGTCGAGCTGCGCGGGCGCGTGACCATGACACCGGACGTCGGCCTGGTCGTCGACAACCGGCTGTCCTGGAAGTACGACGGCAAGGACAAGGACCCGGACCGGCCGGGCATGGTGCGCGTCGTCGTCCGGCTCGCGGTCGAGAAGGCGACCGGCCCGGCCGCCTAACCGGCGGCGGTTGTATTGCAGCAGCGTCGCTCGCCGCTCCTTTCTTTGTATCGGATATGATACGATTGCTATGGATAGCATGAGGGGAAGGCCAGTGACTGAGAGTGCGGACATTACCCCCGGGCTGAGCCGTCCCGAGCTGGTGCGCGTGCTGGAGGCAGCTGCTCAACTGCAGGCGGCTGTCCCCGACGCAGTCCTCGTCGGCGGCTCGGCGGCGGCCCTCTGGGCCAGCCACCGTACGTCGTTCGACCACGACCACGTCCTGGCGGACCTGAACCTACGCTTCGACACCGTCCTTGAGGCGATTGAGACAACCCAGGGATGGGTCACCAACAGGGTTACCCCTGGCAAGATCATCCTCGGCGAGCTTGGTGACATCGAGTCCGGTGTCCGCCAGCTAGTCCGGAGCAGGCCGCTTGACGTCACCGAGGTCGAGCTGCCGTCCGGGCAGAAACTGCGCGTGCCGACCCCGGAAGAGACGCTGCGGATCAAGGGCTACCTGATCGTCCGGCGGAACCAGGTCCGGGACTACCTTGATGTCGCCGCCCTGTCCGACCGCTATGGGATCCCGCACTCAGGGCAGGTTCTTGCCCGCATCGACGAGTATTACTCCGACCAGCGCGGCCCTGACGCGCAGGGAGTCGCAACGCAACTGGCCCGCCAGCTCGCCGATCCACGCCCGGCGGACCAGCGGACGATCAGCCAACTGGGCAGCTACAAGGACCTGGACGCCCGCTGGACCGCCTGGGAGACCGTCGTCGGCGTGTGCCGCTCGCTGGCCGTGGAGATGACGCGATGAGTGCACTGAAGTTCCGCAACATCACCGCCTCCGTCGACGACCCCGTCGAGACCTGGCCCTTCGAGGGCATCCTGACGGCGGTTGAGCGCGGCACCCTGCCCGACTGGCGGCGGCTGGCAGCCGCGATCCGCGCTGACCCCTGGGGACCCGTCGCGCAGCAAGTCCTCGAAGCCGTCGACCTGTCCCGGCCGTACGGCACCAGCGAACTCGTGAAGGCCGTCGTCGACCGTGCCCGCCAGGACTCCGCCGATGCCGAGCGCGAGCAGATCGCGGGCGAGATACGCGACCTCGTCGCCCGGTCCGGTCTGTCCCAGCAGGGCTTCGCACTCCGGATCGGCACCTCCCGACCGCGCCTGTCAACCTACATATCAGGCAAGGTCACCCCGTCAGCAGCCCTCATGCTCCGGATGCGTCGCGTCGCCGCGCAGACACGAACGAACCACGACCGGCGGCTACCGGACCGGTAGCTGCGATCGGCCAGCGAAAGTCCGACCACCCGTCTCGGGCGCCGCCGGACTACATCTGACATCAGTCAGGTGACCGGGTATCGCGGGCGGCGAAGCCGGGATGATCGGGGTCGATGTTGAAGGAGACAATCCGGCGCGGATGGATCCGGATGATCTCCGGCGCAAGATGATTCGACGGATCCGGGGTACCGAGCGTCGTCTCGGCCTCACCCCGGATCTCGAGGAAGTGCGCTCCGTCCATGTTCGGCGCGGTAACTTCATCGACCACGAAGGCGACGTCAGGGTTGCGCTGGACGTTGCGGTACTTAGCGCTGTTCGCCATGTTGAACCCGGCGATGTCGATCGTCCCGAGGGCGGCGTTGTAGGTGAATCCCAGCGGCTTGACCTGAGGGCGGCCATCTGCGCCGATGGTGGCCAGATGCCCGCGCTGCTGCCGCGCCAGGAATCGCTGCTCTGCGTCAGTGAGCGTCACCTCAACGACATGAGGACTTCAAGCGCGGTTGAGGTCAAGAACCCCTTGCGCTGTCGACGGCGACTCGGTGCGAGCTGCCTAGCCGAGGCGGCTAATGTCACGCACGGCACCCGTGGAAGCCGACGTTGCCAGAGCCGCGTACACCCGGAGCGCCTCGCTGACGGGCCGGTCCCTGTCCGCGGGCCGGTAGCTGCCGAGCCCGGCGATGAGCCGCTCCCGGCGAGCGGCCAGCTCTTCCTCCGGTACTGCCAGTTCGAGTGACCGGGCCGGAATGTCGATCTCGATCCGGTCACCGTCCTCGGCGAGCGCGATCAGCCCGCCGGCCGCGGCCTCCGGGGCGATGTGGCAGATGGAGAGCCCTGAGGTGCCACCGGAGAAGCGCCCGTCGGTGACGAGTGCGCACGCCCGCCCCAGCCCCTTGCCCTTCAGGAAGCTCGTCGGGTACAGCATCTCCTGCATGCCGGGGCCGCCGCTGGGGCCCTCGTACCGGATGACGACAACGTCCCCGGCATGGACCGAGCCGGCGAGAATTCCGTCGACGGCGGCTTCCTGGCTCTCGAACACCCTGGCCGTGCCGGCGAACCGCCAGAGATCCTCGGGCACGCCGGCCGTCTTCACGATCGCGCCCTCGGCCGCGAGGTTCCCGTACAGCACGGCCAGCCCGCCGTCTGGGGTGTAGGCGTGCGCGAAGTCCCGGATGCAGCCGTTCTCCCGGTCGGCATCCAGGCTCGTCCAGCGGGTGTCCTGCGAGTACGGCCGAGTGGTCCGGACACCCGCCGGGGCCGCGTGGAATAGCTCGACCGCGGCCGGGCTGACCGACGGCGAGCGGATGTCCCAGGCGTCAAGGAACGCGCCCAGGGACGTGCTGTGAACCGAGTGCACCTCGCTGTTCAGCAGCTCGGCGCGGTTCAGCTCGGCCAGAATCGCCGGGATTCCGCCTGCCCGGTGCACGTCCTCCACGTGGTACTTGTCGCTGCTCGGCGCGACTTTGCACAGGCACGGCACCCGGCGCGACAGCTCGTCGATCTCCTTGAGCCCGAAGCCGACCCTGGCCTCGTGCGCGGCGGCGAGCAGATGCAGGATCGTGTTGGTCGAGCCGCCCATGGCGACGTCGAGCGCCATCGCGTTCTCGAACGCGTCGCGCGTCGCGATAGCGAGCGGCAGAACGGACTCGTCGTCATCCTCGTAGTACCGCCGGGCAAGCTCGACGATCAGGCGTCCGGCCTCCTCGAACAGCCCGCGCCGGGCCGCGTGCGTAGCCAGCGTCGTGCCGTTGCCGGGCAGCGCGAGCCCAATGGCCTCGGTGAGGCAGTTCATCGAGTTGGCGGTGAACATTCCCGAGCACGAGCCGCACGTGGGGCAGGCGTTCTCCTCCAGCACCGCAAGCTGCTCGTCGGTGACGCTGGGGTCCGCCGCGGCGATCATGGGGTCGATGAGGTCAAGCTTCTGCGGATCGCCCGAGACAGTCTCCTCGGCTGGGCGGACCCGGCCGGCCTCCATCGGACCGCCCGACACGAACACCGTCGGAATGTTCAGGCGCAGGGCCGCCATCAGCATGCCGGGCGTGATCTTGTCGCAGTTGGAAACGCAGATCAGGGCATCGGCGCAGTGCGCATTCACCATGTATTCGACCGAGTCCGCGATCAGTTCCCGGCTCGGCAGCGAGTAGAGCATTCCGCTGTGGCCCATCGCGATGCCGTCGTCAACAGCGATCGTGTTGAACTCGCGCGGGATCGCGCCCGCGGTCCGCACGGCGTCGGCGACCACCTGGCCGACCTCACGCAGGTGCACGTGGCCGGGCACGAACTCGGTGAAGCTGTTCGCGACGGCGACGATCGGCTTGCCGATGTCCTCCCCCGCTACCCCGGTGGCGCGCAGCAGGGCGCGCGCTCCCGCCATGTTCCTGCCGTGGGTGACAGTCCGGGACCGAAGCGGCGGCATGACGTGCTCCTCAGGAAAGATCGGCAAACTACGCACTGCTCAGCACAGAGTAGCCACCAACGGCACCCGGTTGATCGGTAACGTCGCGACCGCCGCGGTCAGCCGCCCGCGGCCGCCGGATCGGGCGGCAACGGGAAGCGGATTTCCGCGGCGACAGAATGCTCGCGCAGCGGCGTGTCCGCCTCGATGTGCCTGACGGCGCCGCTGTCGCCGATGACGGCCAGCACGAGCTCGTTGATGACGTCGGGCGTCGGGCGGGTGGGCTTGCCGCACAGCGGGCAGACGTCGCCGGCTAGTCCCAGCCAGCGGGACTCGTCGCAGACTACTCCGGCCATCGTCACGTCGTCCTGCACGAGGAGCCGCTGGATGGCTGCCACGCTGCCCGCCCACAGGCAGTCCGCCGGACCGACGACAGCGAGGCCGCCAGCAGCAGTCCGGTCGAGGACCTCCGCGACGGTGCGCTCTTCCTCGTCCCGCTCGTAGCGCTGCAGGACGCCGCTGGCGCCCGCGTGGATCTCGGCCAGCTGCGAGCCATCCGGGTTGATGGTGAACGTCCCGGCAACTCGGTCCCGCAGCTCGCGGGGCAGGAACTCAAGGAAGCCCGGTACCTCGGCCTCGTGCCCGGCAACGATCAGCAACTCGTATCGGCCGGCTTTCATCAGCTCGCCGAGCGTCTGCGCAACATGCCGGTAGTGGCGCTTGAGCAGCTCCTCGGCCCTGTCTCGCACCCGGTGCTCGTCCAGGCCGGCGACGGCGTTCGGCGCGTGGATCATCTGGTCTGTGAACTCCGTCAGCTCGCGGAGCTCGTCCTGGTAGAACTCCCAGGCACTTGCCGCCTCCTTGTCGACGATCACCACGCAGCTGCGGTGGAACTCCTCGAGCACGGCGAGCAGCGGGCGGACGAAGGCCGTCTCGTCGACCACCACTTGGTCGCGCACCGGCCGGGGGAGCGTCACCTCCTCGTACAGGCCGCGCCCGCTGCAGGAGAACAGCGCGATTCCGGCGGGCGGCCAGTCCTCCTCGCCGAGCCGTTGGCGGATGTGCTCGATGTCGCTGCGCAGCGACAAACGCTCGTCATGCCCCGCTGACGTGTCCTTGGCCAGCGAATCGGCCTGGTCGAGAAGGCTGGTCACCCGGGAATCGATCTCCCGCCTGCTGATCCCTGGCTCGATCGCCGCATACAGGGAGAGAACCGGCAAGCCGCCTCCCTGGAGCCCGACGATACGGTCAACGGTCTGAGCGGTGATCATCGGCATTCCCCCATGGCCGGTTTCTTCCATTGTCAGCCGGCTCGCGAGGGCGGGGGCCGCCGGGGCCGATATTCGCTGGCGTTCGGGCACCCGCTTCCCTTAGATTCTGGCGCGGCACCGGTGACGAGCAGGAGGGGTCCTGGCGATGGTCATGGTCTTCCGTGGCAGGGCGGCCTCTCGCGCCGAATCCTGCCGGCGCTCACTTCCTGCGTGACCGAAGGCTGACAGCTCAGCTGGCCCGCGACAGCGGCGCCCGCGAGGGACAGCTGGCGGTTGACCTCGGTGCTGGTGGCGGGGCGATTACCGCGGAACTGGCGGCGACGGGCGCGCGCGTGATCGCCGTGGAGCGGGACGGCCGGCTCGCAGCCCGGCTGCGGCGGCGCTTCGAGCATCAGGACCTCGTCACGGTTGTCGAGGCAGACCTCCGGTCGATGCCGCTGCCGCGACAGCCGTTCCTGGTCGTGTCCAGTCCGCCGTTCTCGCTCACCACAGCGCTGTGCCGGCGCCTGCTCGGGGACCCGGCCGTGCCACTGGCGGGCGCGGAGCTGATCATCGAGCGCGGCGCCGCCCGCCGCCTGGCCGCGTCCCGCCCGCGCGACGCGGAGACCGCCTGGTGGACGGCCCGATATCAGGCACGGCTGATACGCGTGGTCGGCCCCGGCAGCTTCGTTCCGCCGCCGCGCGCCCATGCTGCCTGGCTGACGCTGCGCCGCCGGCCCGGCCTCCTGTCGGCCCGCGGCCAGCGTCAGCTGCGCGCAGTTCTCGCGTCGGCCTACCGGCGGCCCGGCGACCGGGTCGATCGCGTGGTGGCACTTCCCCGGCGCCTCCTGCTGACCGCAGGCCTCGAGCCGACCGCGCCGGTCGCAGACATCACGGCCGACCAGTGGCATCGCCTGGCGATGCGCCTGGACGGCGGCACGACGAGACCCGGTTCCTGACCCGTCAGGCGATCAGAAACGTGGTATCCGGCGAAGCCGCAGCTGCCAGGTCCGCGCAGACTGCGGCGGCCGTTATGAGGCGAGTTTCGCCTCCGACGAACTGCCGTCCTGGTGGTCGTGGACAATCAGCACTGGCCGCTCAGACCTGGTCGCGATGTCCGCGGCAATACTGCTGCCGATGTGGCCGGCAAGCCCGGCATGGTGATGAGAGCCCACCACGATGAGGCTGGCGTCGCATTCGTCCGCGGTCTCGATGACAGCCTCCCAGGCCGGGGTGCCCTGAACCGCGTGCGGTTGCGCCCGGAATCCTGCTGCCTCCGCCAGCGAGGCCCCGTGCTCGGCTGTGTGCTCGGCAGCCTCGCCGACGGCGCCCGCGCATGCCGCGTCGAACTCATCCCCCGGCTCTGGCACGAAGCCGACGCCGAAGGTCCGCCAGACGGTGACGACCAGGGCGTCGCGGCGCACCGGAAGCTGACGAGCAGCTTCGGTGATCGCGGCCATCGCCTCCTGCGAGCCGTCGTAGGCGAACAGCACGGGTCCGGCCTCTCCGCCGCGGCGGCGAGCCGGGGCCCGGACCAGGCGGCTGACGGCACTGCGCTGCGCGCCCGCCGCGGCTGGCGCGACCACGACGGCGGCCCGGCGGCGCACCCGGGCCAGTAGAGGCGGCGAGTCCCAGGCCGGTTCCTGACCGCCCATCCAGGTACTGAGCTCGGGAGCAGCGGGGCGCACGCCGCCGAGCACGTACAGCAGGATGCCGGCGACTGCCGCGCCCGCCGCCAGCGCGAAGCACACCCATAGTGCCGTGCCGAGCTGCGGCGTCCCCAGGCCGGCCAGCGTTGTCGCGAAGTGCAGCAGGATGGGCGCGATCATGAACGCGGCCACGGCGCGCAGCAGCTCAAGGATGGCGAACACCCGCTGGATCGCCGCCGATCGCAGCGAGAAGCCAGCCAGGAACAGCGCGGGAGTGACCGACGCGCCGATCCCGACGCCGATCAGGCCGGAGCCGACCAGCGTCGCGGTGGACGACGGCGGCACGCTGATGCGCAGCACGGCGACCCCCGCGGCCAGCAGTATCAGGCCCATAAGGGCGAAATAGTGGATCAGGCGCCTGCTGAACACAGCGCCGAAAGCGAACGCGGTGACGATCGCCGCGCCGAGCTCGGGCAGGAAGAGCAGCCCCAGGTGCAGCGGCGAATACCGGGACGCGAGCACAGTCGCGGTAAGCGCGATGGCCGAGGTGGACGCGGCTGCGGCGCAGACGGCCACCACGATGCCGCTGACCGGGATTGTGCTGGCCAGCGCGCGCACCGTGAGCAGCGGGTGCCGGGACCGGTACTGGTAGATCCACAAGATGATGATCAGCGCTAGGCCGCCGAACAGCGGCACGACGGCGACGGGGCTTCCGAACGGGTGAGTCAGCAGTTCCGAGGCGCCCCAGAAAGCCGCGACCGCGCCGGTGGCGGCCAGGCCGATTGCCAGGCCGTCCCGCGGAGCGGAGCGATCGGCCGGCGGGGCGTCCTGGAACGTGAGCAGCGAGAACGCCAGGCCAGCCGCGGCGATGCCGGCCACGATCCAGAACAGCGGGCGCCAGGCGTGGAAAGACGCCTGCGCGCCGCCGATCAGCGGGCCGGCGGCCACGGCGCCGAAGATACACAGGTTGAAGATCACGGCGGTCCAGCGAAGCTTCGCCGCCGGGAAGCCAAGGAACAGCGGCGGAGCGGCGGCGATGAGCAGCATGCTGGTGCACAGGCCCTGCAGTACGTGCCCGATGATGAACATCGCGGGATCGACTGCGGCGGCGGCCAGCACGGAGCCTAGGACGAGCACGCCGGCGTAGACGATCAGCAGGCGTCGCTGCGGCAGGAGCTGGGCCAGCTGCACGGCCAGCACCGTACCGAGTGCATAACCGCCGTTGGCCAGCCCTCCGGCCAGCGCGATCGTCTGCAGGCTCATGTGCAGCTGACTGGCGATGATCGGACCGACCGGCTGCAGCGCCGCAGACAGGCCCAGGTACGGCACAAGGAAGAGAACGACCATGGTCGCCGTGGGGCCATACCGCCCGGCCAGCGGACCGGGCGGCAGCTCCCGGCGCGGGCTGTCCGCCTGGACCGGCGGACTGGACGGCGAACCCGGCAGCGAACCCGGCAGCGAACCCGGCAGTGCCCGTGGGCGTCCCATCGGATCATGTTTGCCGGCCGTCCCTGGCGCTGCTGCAGCGGGCGGGGCGGGCGCGCGAAGTCCCCCGGTTCTAGGGGAGTTCGCCGATTGTGAGGTATGCCCCGTTAACGGTCAGGGTTGTCGGCGAAGTCGCCGGGCGGGCCGACAAGAACCGGGACGTCGGTCGTTTGCCTGGCCTTCTGCGAGCTCGCTGGCCCCCGGCCGCGTACGCTGCAGCAGATGGTCACGCGATTCGCCGGCGTTTCCCCGATTTGGGTGATCCGTCGCTGCCAGCTGCTCGACGCGGCTGACGCCGTGCGCCACGGCGAGACCGTGGCCTGGGCGGATCTGCCCGCCGAAGCACGCCCGCAGGTACGGCATGCCTGAGCTTCCCGAGGTCGAGTCGGCCCGCACTGTGATCGAGCGGACCGCGCTGCGGCGCGTGATCACCGATGTCGACGACAGCGACACCTACGAGTGCAGGCCGCACCCTCCGGGTGAGATCCGCGCGGCTCTGCTCGGCCGGCAGCTCACCGCGGTGTACCGCCGCGGCAAGAGCATGTGGTGCGACACCTCCGCCGTCCTCGACTCGGGCCCGGACGACTCTGGCGGCCCGGAACTCGGCATTCACCTGGGCATGTCCGGCAAGATCGTCATAGCCGACGGACGCGGAACCGAGGTCGACGGCGGCGACTACTGGGAGCGCGGCCGGGCCAGCGGCGATTACCGCTATACCCGGTTCTCGCTGGCGTTTGCCGACGGCGGCTCGCTGATGCTGATCGACCCTCGCCGCCTGGGCCGGGTGCGCCTCGACCCGCCGGTCGAGCAGCTGGGCCCCGACGCTCGCGATATCTCCCCGGCCCAGTTCCGCGCGGCGTTCGCGCGCGGGACCGCCCCCGTCAAAGCGCGCCTGCTCGACCAGGAGGCAATCGCCGGCATCGGCAATCTGCTCGCTGACCAGGTTCTGTGGCAGGCGAAGATCCTCCCGGCCCGTCCGGTCGGCGAGCTCAGCCGCGCGGAGGTAGACAGGCTCGGGCGCGCAGTCCGCCGCAGCGTCCAGGCCGCCGTGGCCGACGGTGGCGTGCACACGCTGCCGATGATCGCGTTCCGGAGGCAGGACTCGGCGTGCCCGCGGTGCGGGACACTGATGACGCATGGCACCGTGGCCGGCCGGACGACCTGGTGGTGCCCGCGCGAACAGGTCTGATCACTATGCTGGCCTGGCCGGATCCGAGGAGGCGCTGATGAGCGGTCGGCCGTCCGCCGCCGCGGCACTAGCAGCTGACCCGGCACGGGCAGGGCTCATCTGCGATTTCGACGGCGTACTCGCTCCGATTGTTGCCGACCCGACAGCCAGCGCGCTGCCGCAGGCGGTCGCGACCACGCTCGGCGCCCTGGCCCGGCGCCTCGCTCTTGTGGCGGTCCTGTCCGGGCGTCCGCTCGAATTCCTGCGCGAGCGCGTGCCAGTGCCAGGCGTGCAGCTTCTCGGCTCCTACGGAATGGAGCGCTACCGCGACGACCGGCCGTACGTGGTGCCTGCGGCCCGCGGCTGGCTGCAGTCAGTCCGCGAGGCGAATGCCGAGCTCGCCGGTCACTTTGCGCGCTGGCCAGGTGTCCGGGTCGAGGACAAAGCGGTGTCGGTGGCCGTGCACTGGCGCCAGGCCCGCGATCAGGACGCGGCTGCCACGGAGGTGCGGCGGGTCACCTCGTCGATTGCCGCGACGACGGGCCTCCGTATCGAGCCGGGAAAGCTCGTCGAGGAACTCCGGCCGCCCATCGACATCGACAAGGGCTCGACCATCGCGGAACTGCTGAGCGACAACAATGTCGGTGCAGCCGCGTACGCCGGCGATGACGTCGGCGACCTGCCCGCGCTCGAGGTGATTCGCGCGGCAGGCGGTTACGCGCTTGTCGTCGATCACCGCGACGAGACTGATCCCCGCTTGCTCGAGGTCGCGGACCAGGTATTCCCCGACACTGTCGCGTTCGCGCATTGGCTCGCCAGCCTGGCCGAGTCAGCGAAGGCTTAGGGCCGCTTCCAGCCCGGGTCGCGGCCGGTCAGGCCGAGGAGCCGGGCGAGCAGCGGCGCGTCGTCCGGGACTGGCACCGGAGGGCCGAACAGGCCCGGAGTGCCGTCGGGGCTCTGCGCCGCCGTCGGCTGGACGAACGCGAGGGCGGCCTCCACTATCTCCGGCTCGGCCGTGTACTCCTGGCCGGTGGCTACCGCGATATCCCAGCCGTGCACGACGACCTCGTTGATGGCCACGCTCCCCGCGACCTCGGCGGGCATGTCGATTCCGCCGGCCCGGGTCATCCCGGTCCAGGCCCCGGCGTCTCGCCAGCCGCTCGCCAGTCCCGCAAGCCGCTCGGGGATGCGGGTGCGCCAGTCCGGTGTCAGCCGCGAGCCGTCGGGCGACGGAGCCTGGCTGCCCTCGGCGAGATCCTTGCGCGCCGCGAACGTGAAGGCAGCCGCGAGTCCGTCGAGGTGATCGAGCAGGTCGGCGACCGTAGCGCCCTCGCACGGAGTCGCCGCGCCCAGCTGACCGTCATCAATGCCGACGACAACCCGGGCCACCGTCGCGGTGGCTGAGGACAGATCCGGCACCTCGCTGATCCCTCCCACTCGGCACGCGCCACGCCTCCGGAATACGCGACTCAGCGTAGCCGAGTGGACTGCCGTGGCAGGCGAAGGGCATCCCCGTAGACAGTCAGGCGACGTCTCCCTTGATCGAGAACGCTGACATCCGCCGGACCGACAGGACGAGGGCCGCGACGGTGACGACCGCTCCCATGACGATCGCAGTCCCGGCAGTCAGGTTCGCGTGCAGCGCGCCGGAGTGCGCGATGGAGTTCGCAATGGCGAGGGAGTAGTGCCCGGCAGCCAGCAGGCTGACCCCGGGCACATAGTTCGCCAGCAGCGCCTCCCACAGCACCACGTAGAGCAGACCGAAAGCAAGCGCGCGGCCCGGGCTGAAGACGGCGGTCGCCATGACAAACAGTGCGTTGTAAATGACCGATCCGGCCAGCGCCCCGACAAACAAGCCGATTGCCAGCTTGCTGCCCGGCCCGGTGGCGATCGCGCCGGCAAGGTACTCGGGCACGGCGGCGAACGCGGCCGTCAGGCCGACCGCCACCACGTACTTGCTGAGGACCACGCTACGACGGGTGACCGGCGTCGCCAGCAGGTGCACAATGCTGCCGTCCTCCACCTCGGCTCCGATAACGCTGCCACCGATGATCAGCGCGGTCAGCGCCAGGATGACGGTGTAGCCGAAGGTACCGAGGAACTCTGGTGGCCACACGTTGCTGTGTGCGGTTGCCTTGAGCAGCGCCGAGAGGCCGATCAGGATAATCGGGGGAACGGCGAGGAGGAGCGCGCGCCTGCGCCCAAGGACGGCGCGCACCGTCAGCCGCATGATCACGCCGTTCAGCATGCCTCGCACAGGCGTTCCGTCCTCTCGCTCCGGGGTCATTTCAGGCCGCCAGCAGATAAGTGAAGACGCTCTCCAGCGATTCGTCGGCCGGAAGCACCTGAGTGAGGCGGATGCCGTGGTCGCGGGTAAGGCGGGCGATCTCCCTGGTAAAAGTTCCGTAGTCGCCTGCACGGACCTGCAGTCCCTGCGCAGTCAGCTCGACGGCGGTCACGGCCGGCCGGCCGATCAGCGCGGCTCCGAGTGCCCGGTCGTCGGACGACCGGACCATGAAGACGTGCGGCCGGTTCGTCATCAGCCGGCGGATGGCGCGGAAATCGCCCGAGGCCGCGAGCCGCCCGCCGACGATGACCTGGATGATCCCCGACAGCCGCTCCACCTCCTCGAGGATGTGCGAGCTGAAGACGATGACCCGGCCGCGCTGGCCCTCGGCGTGCAGCAGGTCCATCATGTGCAGCCGCTGCCGCGGATCCATGCCGTTGAAGGGCTCGTCGAGGAGAACGACCTCGGGGTCGTGTACGAGCGCCGCGGCCACCTTGATCCGCTGGCGCATGCCCTTGGAGTAGGTCGAGATGCGCCGGTCCTGCGCGTCGGTCATCTCCAGCAGCTCGATCGCCCGGCGGGCGGCGAGCTGCGGATTGCTCAGCCGGTGCAGTTGCGCGGTCGTGGTCACGAACTCCGCGCCGGTGAGGAACGCGTAGACCGAGTCCCGCTCCGGGACGAGCGCCACCTGCCGGAACATGCTCGGCCGGCGCCAGGTGGACTGGCCTGCGATGGTCATCTCGCCGCGCGAGGGCGGCAGGAAGCCAGCGATCATGTGCATGATGGTGGTCTTGCCCGCGCCGTTCGGGCCGAGCAGGCCGGTAACACCGGGACCGATGCTCATCGTGATGTCGTTGACCGCCACCACATTCCCGTACCAGCGCGAGACACCGCGCGCCTCGATCGTGCTCACGCCACGCCTACCTTCCGGTACCTGGCCACAAGACCGGCTACGGCCAGCACGACCAGCACGACGAACACCGCTCCGTAGACCGGCCCGAAATGCCCGATGATGGTGGCCTGCACCTGCCGGACCGGATGTCCGTGCGCGGGCCGTGCCCGCAGCCATCGCAGCACGCCGCCGAGCAGCGTGAACGGGCTGATCAGTCCGGCCAGACTCGCCAGCGCCGGCGGCTGCCCGTTCGTGCCCGGTCCGTACGCCACGCTGCCGACGTGCATGAGGACCTGGGCCAGCACGTAGGTGAAGAACAGCGGGACCGCCACCGCGCTGATCGCGAAGACCCGCCGGCCCGTGAGGGATGCCAGCAGCAGCCCGATGCTCGCCAGGAGTACCGCCCAGGCAGCTCCGTAGAGCAGGCCGGGACCAAGCTGCCGGGTCTGTGCCCAGACAGCACGGGCGCCGTGGGCCTGGGTCACGTTGCCGACGTACAGGATCAGGATCGGGATGTCGACCACGGCCAGGCACGCCAGCACGAACGCTGCGAGCTTCGCTGCCGGGTAGTCGATCCGGCTGATCGGCCGGGCGAAGTACAGCGGAAGGCTGTGGCTGCGCAGGTCCCCTGACACCAGGTTCGGCGCCTCGACCGCAACGAAGATGAGCATCACGACGATGCGCAGCGCCGGCTGGTAGTCGTCGTAGCCGATGATCGAGCCGCCGGCCGGATCGGCCGCCAGGGCGACCGCGTTGACGATGGCCGGAAGGCACATCAGCACGAACAGCAGGACCGGGAAGATCTTCGCCCGTGCGCCCCGGCCGATGCCGAACGCCGCACGCAGACTGTGCCAGGTCAGCGCCAGGACGATGGATCCCCGGCCCAGGCGCTGCGCGTCGTAACGGCGGTATCCGATGTTGTGGATCACGCCGCTGTCGCCAGCGGCCTGCCGGGGCAGCCGGTGCCCGCCAGCGGTGACGTCAGCGGACATCCGCTGCTCCCGTCGTCTCGTCGGTCCCCGGCTGCGCCGGGCTGGCCCCGATCGTCGGATCCTCGCGGAACAGTTCCTCGAGCCGGTGCCTTCGCTGCTCCAGCCGGCTGAGCGGCAGGCCGAGGTCGGCGACCGCGTCGCGGATGACGTCGAAGGTGCCCTCCCCGGATAGCTGCACGAGAAGTCCGCGCTGGTAGGGCAGCGCCCGCAGCTGGCGCCGCGTGAGCTCGGCTGCCAGCTGAGCGAGGCCTTCGTCGACCTCGACCAGGAGAACGGCGCTTGCCTGCGTGATCGAGCTGACGGAGTCGGCGCGCAGCAGGTGCCCGGAATCGATGGCGACCAGATGGTCGCAGATCTGCTCGATCTCGCCGAGCAGATGGGACGCGACCACGATCGAGATGCCGAACTCCGCGCCGATCCGCGCGATCAGCTCCAGCATTCCGGTCCGGCCCGCTGGGTCGAGCCCGTTCGTGGGCTCGTCGAGCAGAAGCAGCCGCGGATCGCCAACCAGTGCCTGCGCGAGCTTGACTCGCTGCTTCATGCCGGTCGAATAAGTGCCGATCTGCCGGTACCGCTCCTCGTAGAGACCGACATGCCGGAGCGAGTCCGCGGCTCTCTCGCGCGCCGCGGTGGCCGGAAGACCCGACATCCGGCCCAGGTGAGTGACCAGCTCGGTCGCCGTGACGTCGGACGGAAGGCAGTCATGCTCGGGCATGTAGCCGGTCAGGGTCCGGATCGCGAACCCGTCGGTGACACAGTCGCGCCCGAAGACTGCGGCCCGCCCGCTGGTCGGCTCCAGCAGTCCGAGGAGGATCTTGATGAGTGTCGATTTGCCGGCCCCGTTAGCGCCGACAAGGCCCGTGACACCGGGCTCGACCGTCACGGTCAGCTGGTCAAGCGCGGTCACTGTCGCGCCGTAGCGCTTCGTCAGCCCGAGCGCCTCGATGACAGCAGGCGGCCCGGCCCGGCGGGCCTGCTCGCCTGCCTCCGGCAGGACTGTGCTCATGGTGTCCTCCGCATCTGCCCGAAGGCAGCACCCCGATCGCGCACCCCACCCTGTCACCTGACCGCGATTCATGCGTCAGCCTTCGGGCTGATTTCAGCTACTCCGGAAGAGCGAGGCGTCAAGCCTGACGGGACGTAGCGCGGCAGGCGGGCGACCGTGCTCCGGCCGCGGTCGCCTGCAGGCAGCCGGATACGTCAGCGACGGCGCGGAAGCGCGAGCCGGCCCTTCGGCCGCTCGCCGTCCAGCCGCAGCCAGTACCCGACCGGGAACAGCCGCAGGTTGAGGCGCGAGTCCACCAGGCCCCACAGCCCGCGCCGGGCGAACAGCGCCACCACGATCGCGACCAGGCCGAGGATGATCAGGTACCACGCGTTGAACGACGCGAGCGTCTGCTGCAGCACCATGTACAGGATCGTGCCGAGGATCGGCCCCTCGATCGTCCCCAGCCCGCCGATGATGACGGCGAATGCCATCTCCGCGGTCCACTGGATGCTGAAATCCGCGCTCGGCTGGACCTGAAGCTGGCTGATCGCCAGGACTGCGCCGGCCGCGCCACAGCCGGCACCCGCCACCACGAACACCAGCAGCCGCGCCAGGCCGACCCTGGCCCCGGAGCTGCGCGCCGCTACCTCGTCGTCCCTGATCGCGGTGAGTACCAGCCCGAGCCTGCTGCGCAGCAGGAGGTAGATCCCGAGCAACGCGACGACGGTCACGGCCAGCGCGGCCCAGTACGTGTACGCGGTGAGCAGCGTCGAGCTGAGCCCCGCGAAGCCAGGCAGTGGCATGCCGCTGCCGCCGCCGATCGAGGAGAACCTCTCGATCACGAGCATGATGGTCGCGGCGAGCACCCACGTGGCGATCGCGAAGTAGCCGCTGCGCAGCCGGGAGACGAGCCACCACAGCGGCAGCGCCGCGACGCCGCAGCCGATCGCCGCCACCGGCAGCGCCGCGAACGGCGAAGTGCCGTGCAGGGCCAGGATCAGCACGAAGTACGCACCGAGGCCGACGAACGCCTGCTGCCCCACCGACACGAGCCCGGCGTAGCCAGCCAGCAGGTTCCACATGCTGGCCAGCGTCAGCACAATGAATCCCTGTACCAGGATCGCGGTCGTGCCCGAGTACACGACGTACGGGAAAAATGCGAGTACGACGACGACGATCAGCGCGCCCGCGCCGGTCCACGCGACGTTCCGGCGCGACCGGGTGACCCGGTACTGCTCGGCCGGGCGCGCAGCAGCCTGGGTGGCAACGCTCATGATCCCGCCCTCCGGCTGATCAGTCCCTGCGGGCGCACCGCGAGCACGACCAGGAACACGATGAACCCGGCGAGCAGCTCGTCGGAGATGTTGATCTGAGCGCCGATCTGCTGGGCCACGCCGAGCACTACACCTCCGAGCAGAGTGCCCCACAGCGAGCCGAGCCCGCCGATCACCACCGCCGCGAACGCGAAGAGCAGAATCGTGTCGGTGCCCGTCGTGGGGTCGAGGTCGGAGTACATGCCGAACGCGATGCCGCCGAGCGCGACGGTGGCGAACGCGACCGCCGCTGCGATCCCGAACACATGCCGGTAGTCGGCACCGGCGAGCTGAGCCGCCTCCTTGTCGTCGGCGACCGCGCGAATCAGGCGGCCGTACCGGGACCTCGACAGGAAGTACTGGAGCCCGAGCAGTACGG
>Ga0335074_10002004_pt1 | contig 27672 bp, 16 predicted proteins | sample Lox_Sample_23_FD_206715 | JGI IMG/M metagenome (GOLD analysis project Ga0335074, IMG submission 206715) | Soil microbial communities from Loxahatchee National Wildlife Refuge, Florida, United States - Lox_Sample_2.3 | ecosystem: Environmental > Terrestrial > Soil > Wetlands | place: USA...
CATTCCGCGACGCCATCACCGACAACTTCCGCGTCAGAGAACCCGCAAAATTCCGCATCCTCAAGTGAGCGGAGTATTGGTTCTTTTTTAAAAAAGAACACTTCCTATACCTTTCTTCACGCGGCGGCGGCAACGGCGTGGCCGGCCGAGAGGCGCCAGATCCGGTCCAGCCGCTCCACCCCGGTCAGCCGATGCGCAATCAAAATGACCGTGCGCCCCTCCGCGACATCGTTCAGCGTCGCCAGAAAGGCGCGCTCGGTGTCCGAATCGAGCCCGGCCGCCGGCTCGTCCAGGATCAGGATCGGCGCGTTGGACAGCAGCGTTCTTGCCAGCGCCAGCCGACGCCCCTGGCCACCCGAGAAGCGCGTGCCGGCTTCGCCGACCCACGCGTCCAGCCCGTCCGGCAGCGCTCGCACCACATCGCCGATCGCCGCCTGGTCGAGCGCTGCCCAGAGCGCGTCCTCGTCCGCATCCGGTCGGCCGAGCAGCAGGTTGGCGCGGATCGTATCGTCGAACAGATGTGTCGCCTGCGACAGCCAGGCGACGCGCGAGCGCACCGCGTCCGCGGCCAGCGTGGCGATATCGGTCCCGCCGAGCAGGATACGCCCGGATTGCGGCGCCGCGACCTTCAGCGCCAGCGCCGCCAGGCTCGACTTGCCCGCGCCCGAGGGGCCAAGGATCGCGACCCGGGTCCCCTGCGGAATCTCCAGCGTCAGCCCCTCGAACACCGGCGGCCGGTCCGGCTGCCAGCGGAAGGTCACCGCGTCGAAGCGGAGCGCGGTTGCGATCGGCAGCGGTGCAGGACGGACAGGATCGGCGACCGGGGGCGGCGCCTCGGCCGCGGCCAGCACGCGCCGCGCCGCCGCGGCGGCATGACCGGCGAGCACGCCGGCGCGCGGCAGGCCCATCGCGGTCTCGAACGCGGCCACGGTCAGGAACACGGCGACCGCCGTCTCGGGCGAGGCGCCGGCGGCGACGAGCACCGCGAACAGTGCCGCCTGGCCGCACAGGAACGCGGCAGTCCCGGCCAGCGCCGAGCGCCCGGCCAGTGCGCGCTGCGCCGCGAACAGCGTCGCTTCGCGCGCCTGCACCTGCGCCAGCACGCGGCCCTCGGCGCCGAAGGCGCGCACCTCGCGCAGCCCGGACAGTGCGTCCAGCGCCGCGATGCGCAAGCCGGCATGGCCGGCGGCAAGCCGGTCGCCGGCACCGCTCGCCATCCGGGCGGCGATTGCCGGCAGGGCGAAGGCGGCGATCGCGAACAGCACTGCGACAGTGACCGAGACGTGCGGCCCGACCGGCCAGACCAGCACGAGCAATGCGGGCACGATCAGCACCGCCCCGGCCAGCGGCACCAGGATGCGCAGATAGAGCCCGTCCAGCGCCTCCACGTCGCCCACGAGTCGGGCCAGCATGTCGCCGGCGCGGCGGAAACCGAGCCCACCGGCCGAACTCCGCGCCAGGCCGCGAAAGAACCACACGCGCAGATCGGCAAGCGCGCGGAAGGTCGCGTCGTGGGTCACCAGCCGCTCGCAATAGCGCAGCACCACGCGGGACGGGCCGGCGATGCGCAGCAGCAGCCCGGCGGCGAGGCCGGCGCCGATCAGCGTGCCGGCGATCATCGCGCCCGCCCCAGCCATCAGCGCCAGCGCCGACGCCAGCGCGGCGAGCGACAGCACCAGCCCCGCGGCGAGCCAGAGGGTGCGGCCGCGCCACAGGCCGAAGATCCGCAGGATCGGGCGCATCAGGCGACGCCCCGTGCGAGCTCGGCGCGGCCGGCGCGGATGTCCACGCGCCGTCCGCCAAAGGCATGCGCCGCGGCGGAATGGCTGGCCAGGATGACGGTGCGGCCGAGGGCGAGCCGCCGCAGGCTCTCCAGCACCTCCGCCTCGGTCGCCGGATCGAGATGCGCCGTCGGCTCGTCCAGCAGCAGCAGTTTCGCGTCCTTGAGAAAGGCGCGGGCGATCGCGACGCGCTGCGCCTGGCCGCCGGAGAGGCCGAACCCGCCCTCGCCGACTGCGGTGTCCAGGCCCCGCGGCAGGGCGCCGGCAAACTCGTCGACGCGGGCTGCCCGGGCAGCGGCATCGACTTCCTCGTCGGTCGCGTCCGGCCGGGCGAAGCGGATATTGTCGCGGATCGTGCCGGCAAACAGCGTCGGGCGCTGGCCGATCCAGGCGACGAGCTGCGACAGCGCCTGTGGCGTGATTGTCGCGATATCAGCGCCGTTGAGCGTGACCCGCCCCGAGTCGGGGCGGATGAAGCCGAGCAGGATCTCGAGCACGGTCGATTTCCCGGCGCCGGACGGACCGGCCAGGATCACCGTCTCGCCGGCCGGGGCGCGGAAGCTGAGACCGTCGAGCGCCGGCCCACGCGCCGGATCCCAGGTGAAGCGGACATCTTCGAAGGCGATGCCGACGCCGCGCGCGGCGACGGTGCGTACCGGCAGGTCCGGAGCCGCGGGCGGCAGCGGCGGCAGGCCGGCCAGTGCCTCGGCCGCCCCCGTGGCGTGCAGCCGGTCCTGGTAGGCGGCGGAGAAGGCGCGCAGTGGCGCGAAGAATTCCGGCACCAGCAGCAGCACGAACAGCATGGTTTGCGGGCCGAACCGATGCGGGATCACCCCAGCCGGCAGAGGCCGGAGCATGGCGCCGTAGCGGAGTGCCAGGACCACCAGCGCTGCCGCCGCGGCGCAGTCGAGCGCCGCGGAGGAGAGGAAGGCGACGCGCAGCACGCGCATCGTGCGGCGACGCAGCTCGTCCGCAGCGCGGGTCAGGGCGATCGCCTCGGCCTCGGCGCGTCCGGCCAGAACGATGGTCGCGATGCCGCGCACGCGGTCGAGGAAGCGGGCCTGCAGCCGGGCCAGTGCCACGAACTGGCGGCGCGAGGCGGCGGCGGCGCCGATGCCCGCCACCGCCATGGCGACCGGGACCAACAACCCGGCGACGATCAGCGCCGCAGCCGCCCAGGGATCGACCGCGAGCACCGCCAGCGCCACCAGGATCGGGCCGGCGACGGCGAGCGTCGCCGCCGGAATCCACCGGCCGAACAGCCCGTCCAACGCCTCCACCCGATCCACCGCGATGGCCGCGAGATCGGCGGAATGGTAGCGGCGCAGCAGCGCCGGGCCGGCCGCGAGCAGACGCGACAACACGTCGCTGCGCACCCGGCGGCGGCCGGCAGCACCGGCGGCGAAGGCACGCTGCTCGGTCAGATACCCGATCGCGCTGCGGCCGAGCGCAAGCGCCGCAAAGGCAGCGAGTGGACCGGTCACGGCGATGCCGCTGCGGGTCAAAGCCGCCACCAGCACCCGGGCGACGCACCAAGTCTGCGGGATCACGAGCAGGATGCCGAGTCCGCCGAGCAGGATCGCCGGCCCCGCCGGGCCACGGCCGAGCCGCGACTGCTCGCGAGTCCAGTCCCGGGCCACTCCCCGCGCTCGTGCCATCCGCCCACCCCGAAGCTGCCGCCGAGACTGGCCCGGCGCCCGGTTGCCGCGCCCGGAGGAGTCTCCCGGACCGGGCGCGGGTCTCGTCAGGCATCGGTGCGATGCCGTGGCCGGTTTGTCAAAGCCCGGATCACTGGCGGCTCTCCGCCGCATGAAAGGACGGACAGGCGCCCGCTGCTACTTTGGCCGGGGCCAGGAAACGGCCCGCCGGGAATCGGATTTGAGAGACCGAGCGCTGGCTCCGACGACGGCGCCCAGCTCACCGACGATACCGTTCTGTGTCGGGCCAGTACCGCGACACTTGATCCGGCATCGCGGTGGCTGGCGACACTTCGAACCGACGGCCGACCGCCCGGCGCTGTCCCCCGGGCGGGTGCAGAGGCAGTGCCTCTGCCCTAGCCGTGACCGCGGCTACAATCCCACGCTTCCCTGCATGATCCCACCATCGGCAAAGATCGTGGTCGCGGTCATGTAGCTCGCACCATCGCCGGCGAGGAACACCACCAGGTTGGCGATCTCCTCCGGCGTTGCCATGCGCCCGAGCGGGATCGCGGCGTTGAGCTTCGCCAGCAGCGCAGGATCGTGCATCGTCGACAGATTGATCGGGGTCGCAACCGCGCCCGGCCCGACGCCCACCACCAGGATGCCGTGCGGCGCCAGCTCGACGCCGGCGGTGCGCGTCAGCATGCGCACGCCCCCCTTGGCGAGGCAGTAGGCGGTATTGCCCGGCATCGGCCAGTCCTCGTGCACCGAGGAGATGTTGATGATGCGACCGCCGCCGCCCTGGCGGATCATCTGCTTCGCCGCGAGCTGGGTGCCGAAGAAGGCGCTGCGCAGATTGATCGCCAGCACCTTGTCGTACTGCTCCTCCGTGGTGTCGAGCACGGAGGTGCGGGTTTCGATGCCCGCATTGTTGACCATGATGTCGAGCCGGCCGAATGTCTGGACCGCCGTATCCACCAGGGATTGCAGCTCGGGAACGCGGCTGACATCCGCCTTCACCCCGACCGCCTTCTCGCCCAGTGCCGCCATATCGCGCTGCATTGCCTCGGTGTCCTCGGCATGGGCGACGTAATCGATGACGACGCTGGCGCCGGCGGCGCCCAATCCGAGCGCGATCGCCTTGCCGATCCCGCTGTTGCCGCCGGTGACGATCGCGACTTTGCCCTTCAGCGACATGACCTTCCTGCTCCGTGATGTGCGGCTGCGTCATGCCGCCGCCAGGCGGCTCTGTAGCACGGGGTGCGGCATCGAGCCGCCCGCCGTATCGGGACGGCGGCGCTTTCGGTGGGCAACGGGTCCGCAGCCACCAGCTCTGCCGCGGAGGCGCCCGCGACGATCGGCCAGGTCCGACTGCCGGGGGGGACTGGCGGTACGGAAAAGACGCCAAAGAGCGCGGGATCCTCGCGGCCCGCCAGGCCTCGACGGCGTGCCGGTATGGTCGCGCCCGGCCGCCCTTGCGGCGCCGCGACGCGAGCGGCAGATTCGCCGCGGATGCCGCCAAACCGCCGTACCCTGCTGGCCGCGCCGCTCCTTCTCGCCGCCCCTGCCTTGTTTGCTCCCGATACCGCGCCGCGGGCGGAGGCGCCGCTGCTCGCCGTCAAACTCAAGCCCGACGAGGACGAGGTCGCGTTCCAGTTCGATCTGCGGCCGCAGGAAACCATGCTCGGCTTCGACGGGTTCACCGAGGTGTTCCGCTTCCCGGGCGAGGCGCGGCCGCTGGCGAAGCTGCCGATCGCCGGGCGGCAGTTGCTCAGCGTCGGGTTCGACGCCGACGCGCTCGCCGGCGTGAAGCAACGCCTCGCCGCCCTGGTCGGCTGGGACGGCCGGGCATTGCGCGTCCTCGATATCGAGATCCTTTCGTTCTCAGCGGCCAGCCTGACCGCCAAGCGAAGCCTCATCGGTCGCATCGCCGCGACCGCCGACCGCCGCTTCCTGCGCGTGGTGTTCGACGCCGCCGAGCTCAGCGTGCCGGGGCCGCGCGCGCGCCGCGAATCCTGGGCGACGCTGCTCGCCTGGCGCTCCGACAGCATCCTGCTCGACGTCTCGCCGCATCGCGGTCGCCCCGGAAGCTGGCAGGCGCGGATGGAGGAGGCGCGCGACAAGGTGGCAGCACTCCTGCGACCCAGCCCGCGCACCACGATCACGCTCGACATGCTGGGGCCGACCGGGCTGCTCGATCCGTTCGGACGCTGAGGCAAGGCGGTCAAACCGGGCCGGCGGCGACCGGCTCGGCCAGCTCCGACGCGGCGGTCGGGCGCAGCGCCAGCCGCACCCTGTAGCGTGTGCCGGCGCCCTCCTCCTGCGCGACGTCCAGCCCCGCACCGAGTTGCCGCGCAAAGCCGCGAATGAGCTGCAGCCCGATGCCGTCCCGCGTGCCGGTCTCGGTCTCCCGCCGGCCTTCGGGCATGCCGATCCCGTCATCCTCGATCACCAGTTCCGCCGCCCCGTCCGACGCGGTGAGCCGCACCGCGATCTGTCCGTGCCGGCCGCCGGGGAAGGCGTATTTCAGCGCGTTGCTCACCGCCTCGGTGACGATCAGGGCCAGCGGCACGGCCTGGTCGCTGGAGATCTGGATCTCCGGCGCCTCGATCAGCAGCCGGATGCGGCTGCCCTCCCGCTCGCCCATGGCCTGAAACAACTGACCGCAGAGGTCCTCGAGAAAGTGGCGCATGTTGATCGTGTGCAGCTCGCCCTCGGCATAGAGATGGCGGTGCAGCGTCGCCAGCGCGCGCACCCGGTCGCGCGCCGATTCGAATTCGGCGCGGGCCTGCGGCGAACGGATGCGGCTGGCCTGCAGGTTCAGCAGCGAGGCGACGATCTGCAGGTTGTTCTTCACCCGGTGGTGGATTTCCTGCATCAGCAGCCCGTGGCGGTTCAGCGCCGAGCGAAGCTGGTCCTCCTGCACCGCCAGCGCCGCCGTCGCCGCCGCGAAGTCCTCGGTCAGGCTGCGCAGCTCGGCCGGCATCGTCGCCTGGTCGCCGGGCTCGAACCGTCCGCTTTCCCGCCAGCCATGCACCGCGCCGGTGAGCTGCTTGATCGGTCGCACCACGCCGGAATCCGCGCCGAGCGCGACTGCGAGCAGCCCGGCGGAGAGAAGCACGCCGAGCACGACGATGCGCTCGAGCAGCATGGCGCGCGCCTCCTGCAACGCCGCCTGCGCCGGGTGGCCGGTCGCCAGCCACAGGCCCGGACTGAGCGGCATGGCGGCATAAGCGAAGATGCGACGATCGCGTGCGCGGCCCTGCACCGTCGCCGCGTCCGGCTGCAGCAGCTCCGGCAGCAGCGACGCGGAGGGTTCGGCTCCGGCCGGCTGGCCCTTGGCACTCCAGGGCCGCCCGTCGGCGCGGTAGAGCCAGATCAAGGTGCCGCCCTTCCGGCTGTCTCCCAGCAGCGCCGATAGCCGCAGCGCCGCCGCCACCGTACCGCCGGGCCCATGGCCGGCGGGCAGTGGATAGGTCGCGATCAGCGCCAGCTCGCCCGAGACCGGCTCGCGATCCGGTGGCGAAAGGGACAGCCCGCCATCCTCCGAGCCCGCACCGAGACGGCGTCGAACTTCCGGCGGTAGCGCGGGCCGCGGGTCCGGCGCCGGCAGCGCGCTGCAGCGCACCCGCCCGTCGGGGGTCAGCGTCATCAGATTGACCAGCCGGGCCGGCTGCAACGGCAGCACCACGCCGAGCGCAGCATCGCAGGCTGCCCGGTTCGCGCTCTGCAGCGGTGACAGCGTGGAAAGCGCGGCGAGAAGCTGTTCCAGTCCCTCGATCGTGGCGCGGTCGCGGCCGATCTCCGCGGTCCGCACGGACACCGCCTCGTGCAGGGCGCGATCGACCACGAGCTGGTAGTTCTGCCACGTGATCACCGCGGCGAGCACAACGACGGGCACTGCCGCCAGGCCGAGCAGTACGGTCAGGCGGGCCCGCACGGTGGTGAGCCGCCGCCCCCGCCATTGCTGCCACCACTCGGAGATGGCCGCGCCCCGGGCCCGCGGCCGCGCGATCACTTCTTCCGGTCTGCGCGGTCCTGCTCGATCAGCCGCATCAACTCCTCTGGGATCGGCTCGCGCGCCACGTCATCGAACAGCTCATGCAAGCCGCGCTTCAGCCACAGATCGAACGCGGATCCAGACTCGCCCGCCTTCCGCTGCGGCGCCGGGGGTGGCTTGGGTTTGCGCGGCGGCATCGTCGAATGCTTCATGTCCGGAATCCGAGACCGGGTGGCGGCCGACGATCCTGGACCACCTCCCGGTCATTCCTACAGCAGACGAGCGAATTTACAACCGCCCGGCCACTACAGCCGCGCTGACGGGCTGCCGGCCGGATGGGACGTCCCGGCACGGCGCGCCTGAGCCTTGCCTGCGTTCGCCGCTGCCGGCTTCGCGGGCGTGTCGCCCATCAGCCAGGATTCGAGTTGGCGGCGGGCGCGGAATACGCGGCTCTTCGCGGTGCCCACCGCGCAGCCCGTCGATTCCGCCAGGGCCTCGTAGCTCATGCCGTACACCACCACCATGAGCAGCGCCTCGCGCTGGTCCGCCGGCAGGGCGGTCATCGCGCGGCTCAGCTCCTTCAGCGCCAGGCGGTTCTCATGCGATGGCTCGGTCGCGAAGGCCGAGGCGGGCACATCCTCGATATCGGCAGTGTCGCGGCGCCGGCGCAGGTTGGAGATGAAGCGGTTGCGCAAGATCCGATGCATCCAGGCGGCGAAGTTGGTGCCCGGGATGAAACTGTCCTGCGCCGAGAGCGCGTTGCAGACGGCATCCTGGACGAGGTCTTCGGCCGCCGCGCGGTTTCGCGTCAGCGCCAGTGCCTGCACCCGCAGCTTCGGCAAGATCGCGATCACCTGATCGTGGAAATCGCTCGTATTCGTCATTTCCTGTCCCCAATGGCCATGACCGAGCAATGCCGCGCCGGCGCAAAGGGTTGCCTCGCGTGCTTCACGAAGCCGGGAGGCGGCTTGGGGCGGCGCCGAGGGGGCTCACTGCTCCGCGGCCGGCAGCGCCTCCTCCCCCGCCGCGAGACGCGCGAGCTGGTGGCGGCCGCGCGAGACCCGCGCCTTCATGGTGCCGACCGGGACCGCGCAAATCGCTGCCGCCTCCTCGTAGGTCAGCTCCTGCGCGCCGACCAGGACCAGCGCCTCGCGCTGCACCGGCGGCAGGCGCCAGAGCAGACGGTCCAGTTCGGCGATCTCCGCGGCTCCCGCCTGGTGCAGCGGCCCCGGTTCGGCCGGCCGTTGCTGTTGCAGCGCTGCATGTTCGCGCCGGCGGCGACGTGCCTGTTCGTAGAACGTGTTTCGCAGAATCGTGAACAACCAGGCTTTGAGATGCGTGCCCGGGGTGAACTGCGCCAGCGCCGACAGTGCCCGTACCAACGTATCCTGCACCAGATCGTCCGCCTCGCCGCGGCCGCGGACCAGGAAGCGCGCGAAGGCGCGCAGATCCGGCAGCAGCGCCGCGATCGCGCCATGCAGATCGTCCGGCGTGAAATCCTCTCGCGAGCCCGCCCCCAAGATGTCACCCTCTGATCTCGCCGCCGGGTCAACGCGCGGCCGGCTGGAAGGTAGTTGGCTGGAAGGTAGTTGCTGATGAGCTCGATCCACCGCGAAGAGCTGATTCGCGCGCTTCCTTACGCGCGGCGGTATGCCCGTGCCCTGACCGGCAACCAGGGGCTGGGCGATCGGCTGGTGGCGGACAGCCTGCGCGCGATCATCGAGGCCGGTCCCGCGGGCGATCCCCGCCTGCTGCTCTATCAGGCCGTCACGAGCCGGTTCGATGCCGGCAGGCAGGGCACCCTGCCCACCACCGGTCCGGAAGCGCTGTCGATGCGTCAGCGGCAATTGCTGCTGCTCACCACGCTCGAGGAAGTGGCACTCGACGACGCGGCGGCAATTCTCGGGATCGCCCCGGCCCAGGCCGCGGCGGAGCTGCACGAAGCGCGCGAGCGGCTGCACGCGGCTGCCGCCACCGACGTGCTGATCATCGAGGACGAGCCGATCATCGCCATGGACATCGAGGAGCTGGTGCAGAGCTGCGGCCACCGCGTCGTGGGCGTCGCATCCAGCGAGCCGGAGGCGATCGACCTCGCGCGGCGGACGCGGCCGGGGCTGATCCTGGCCGACATCAATCTCGGTCATGGCGGTGACGGCAGCACCGCCGTGGCGCGGATCGGAAAGATCCATCACGCACCCGTGATCTTCGTCACCGCCTACCCCGAGCGGCTGCTCACCGGGGAGGCGGTCGAACCGGCCTTCGTGATCACCAAGCCGTTCGAGCCGCTGGCGCTGGCGATCGCAACGTATCAGGCGGTGACGGGCGGCGTCAGTCTCGGCTGAGACCGCGGTGCCTGCGGTCGGGACGGCAAACGCCGACCGATCCAGGCAACCGCTCGCGGATCGGTGCGCTCTTGCCACTGATCCCCGTCGCGAGTCAGTGATGCCAGACCCGTCCGGCCGCGACGCCGCACCGTCCCGACCACAGCAGGGATTGCCTGATCCCATGCCCGATCCGTCCACCCGAGTCGGTCCCAGGATTTATGCCCTCGATCTCGCCCGTCTCGCCCCGGGTGCCGAGACCGATTCGTGGCTCGACCACGCCGCCGGGCTCGGCTTCGACCATGTGCTGCTGCCGGTGCCGTTCGCGGCGACCCGCCATGCGGGCGAGCGGCTGCTGGCCGATCCCGCCGTCCTGCATCCGGCGGTCGGCTCCGGCCCGGCCGGCGAAGCCCTGGCGGACCTGGCGCGCCGGGCCCGCGCGCGTGGCCTCGGTCTGCTGCTCGACGTGGTGCTCGACCGGATCGATGCGCATGGCCGGCTGGCCGGTGAAGCGTCGGAGCTGTTCGCGCCGCCCGATCTCGTCGCCCTGCCCGATCCGCGCCACCCGGTCGAGACCGGTGACGTCGCCCTCGCCCGACTGGATGGGCCCGACGCGGCGCGCCGGCTGGCCGAATGGTGGGGCGGGCAGGCCGCCGGCTGGGCGCAATCCGGCGTCGCCGGGCTGCGCCTGATGGGATTGCGGCGCGTGCCGTCGCCGGCACTGCACCCGTTGCTGGACGGGCTGCGGCTCGCCTGCCCGGGGCTGATGCTGATCGCCTGGACGCCCGGGATCGCCTGGGAGGCGCTGGCCGGGCTCGGTGGCACCGGTCTCGATTTCGCGGTGCCCTCGCTGCCCTGGTGGGACTGGCACAGCGACTGGCTGTGGCAGGAGATCGAGCTGCTCGGCGAGGTCGCACCGCTGCTGGTTTGCCCGCAGGCGCCGGACGGCCCCGAGATGGTGCAGCTCTCGCACCATCCGGTGCTGCGCGAACGGCAGCTGCGTCGCGCGGTACGCTTCGCCGCCGGCCTCGGCAGCGGCTGGATGCTGCCCATGGGGCTCGAGACCGGCCACGGCGCCGGGGCCTGGGACGGCATTGAGGGGCCGGTGCTGCCGCAGGCGCTGCGCGAGGGCGCGGCGGTCGATTTCTGCGCCGAGATCACCCGGCTGAACGCCGCGATCCGGCAGGAGCCGGCGCTGCGGGCGCCCCGTCCGCCGCGCCTGCTGGCGGGCAGCGACGGCGGTGCGCTCGCGTTGCTCCGCGCCGACGCGGCGGATGCGCGCCGTGCCAGCCAGGCGGCGCTGCTGCTTGCCAACGCCGATGCGGCGCACCGGCGGGTGGTCGCGGTGCCGCAACTGCTGTCCGCGATCGGCGGCGAGTTCACCGATTTCCGCCCGCTGCTCGACGGCGACGGCGGCTCGCTCGACGATGCGCCGGAGCTAGGGCTCGCCCCCGGGGAAGTGCGGCTCTACCGCGCCGGGCGGCCGGTGACCCAGGCCGCCGCCGCGGCGCCGCTCGATCGGCAAGGCGCGACCGAGGCGACGCGGGCGCCGCGGATCGCGATCGAGGACATCGCCCCGCGGGTCGCGGGGCTCGCGGTCGGCGTCAAGCGCGTGCTCGGCGAGCTGGTCGCCGTCGAGGCCGACGTGATCTGCGACGGGCATGACAAGCTGGGCGTGGCGCTGCAATGGCGCGGCCCGGGCGAGACCGCCTGGCAGGAGGCGCGGATGCGCCCGCTCGGCAACGACCGCTGGCAGGCGAGCTTTCCGCTGCGCCATCTCGGCCGTTGGTGGTATCGCGTCGTGGCCTGGCGCGACGCCTTCGCAAGCTTCCGCGACGAGCTGGCGAAGAAGCATGCCGCCGGGGTGCCGACCACGCTGGAAATCGAAGAAGGCCGGCAGATGGTCGCCCGCGCCGCGGCGCGCGACAAGGCGCTCGGCCGGCTGATGTCGGCGCTGGAAGTGGCCGGCGAGCCGGGACGGCGCGACCAGCTGCTGGCGGAGGACACCGCGGCGCTGATGGCGGCGGCGGATGACCGCCCGTTCGCCGTGACCGGCGAGGCGATCGCGGTCGAGGCGGAGCGGACCGCCGCCCGCACCGCGAGCTGGTACGAGATCTTCCCGCGCTCGATGAGCGACGACCCGCACCGGCACGGCAATTTCGACGACGTCATCCGGCATCTGCCGCGCATCCGCGCGATGCATTTCGACGTGCTGTATTTCCCGCCGATCCATCCGATCGGCCGCACCAATCGCAAGGGGCGGAACAATTCGCTGCGGGCCGGGCCGGACGATCCCGGCAGCCCGTACGCGATCGGCGGCGAGGAGGGCGGGCACGATGCGCTGCACCCCGAGCTCGGCACGCTCGAGGATTTCCGCCGGCTGATCGCCGCGGCGGCGGAGCACGGGCTGGAGATCGCGATCGACTTCGCCATCCAGTGCTCGCCCGACCATCCCTGGCTGCGCGCGCACAAAGGCTGGTTCGACTGGCGGCCGGACGGGTCGCTGCGCTACGCCGAGAACCCGCCGAAGAAATACGAGGACATCGTCAACGTCGATTTCTACGCCGACGACGCGATCCCGGATCTCTGGCTCGCGTTGTGCGACGTCGTGCTGTTCTGGGCCGGGCAGGGGGTGCGGCTGTTCCGTGTCGACAACCCGCACACCAAGCCGCTGCCGTTCTGGCAATGGATGATCGGCGAGGTCCGCGCACGCTACCCTGATGCGATCTTCCTCGCCGAGGCGTTCACTCGGCCGAAGGTGATGTACCGGCTGGCGAAGGTCGGGTTCTCCCAGTCCTACACGTACTTCACCTGGCGCAACACCAAGGCCGAGCTCGCGGCCTACTTCACCGAGCTCGCCGACGGGCCGCCGCGCGAGTTCTTCCGGCCGCACCTCTTCGTCAACACGCCGGACATCAACCCGGTGTTCCTGCAATCCTCCGGCCGCGCCGGGTTCCTGATCCGCGCCGCGCTGGCGGCGACCCTGTCCGGGCTGTGGGGCGTCTACAGCGGCTTCGAGCTGGGCGAAAGCCGCGCCCTGCCGGGGCGCGAGGAGTACCAGGACAGCGAGAAATACGAGATCCGTGCCTGGGACTGGCAGCGGCCCGGCAACATCGTGCCGGAGATCACCCGGCTCAACCGCGTCCGCGCGCTGAACCCGGCGTTGCAGACGCATCTCGGCGTCACCTTCCTGAACGCCTTCAACGATGTCATCCTCTACTACGAGAAGGCGACGCCGGACCGGTCGAACGTCGTGCTGATCGCGGTCAGCCTCGATCCGCACCAGCCGCAGGAGGCGGATTTCGAGCTGCCGCTCTGGCGCTGGGGCCTGCCCGACGGCGCCGCGCTCGAAGGCGAGGATCTGGTCGGAGGCGGCCGCCTCGCCTGGCAGGGCAAGACGCAAAGGCTGCGGCTGACCCCGGATCGCCCGTATGTCATCTGGCGGGTCCGGCCCGCCGCGTGAAGCCAGTTCCCGTGAGAGGATCATGAGCGAGACGAGCCCGACGCCGACCAGCGATCCGCTGTGGTACAAGGACGCCGTCATCTACCAGTTGCACGTCAAGTCCTTCTTCGACGGCAACAATGACGGCGTCGGCGATTTCAGCGGCCTGATCCAGAAGCTCGACTACATCGCCGAGCTCGGGGTCACCGCGATCTGGCTGCTGCCGTTCTATCCTTCGCCGCGGCGGGATGACGGCTACGACATCGCCGACTATCGCGGCGTGCATCCGGAATACGGGGCGCTGGCCGAGGTGCGGGCGCTGATCGAGGCGGCGCATGCGCGGGGCTTGCGCGTCATCACCGAGCTCGTGGTCAATCACACCTCCGACCAGCATCCCTGGTTCCAGCGCGCGCGCCAGGCGCCGGCGGGGTCTCCGGAGCGCGAATTCTACGTCTGGTCCGACACCGACCAGAAATACGCCGGCACGCGCATCATCTTCATCGACACCGAGAAGTCGAACTGGACCTGGGACCTCGAGGCGCAGGCGTATTTCTGGCACCGCTTCTACTCGCACCAGCCGGACCTCAATTTCGACAACCCGGCGGTGATGGAGGAAGTGTTCTCCATCATGCGCTTCTGGCTCGATCTCGGCATCGACGGGCTGCGGCTCGACGCGGTGCCCTATCTCGTGGAGCGCGAGGGCACCAACAACGAGAACCTGCCCGAGACGCACGCGATCCTGAAGCGGATCCGGGCCGAGATGGACCTGCACGCGCCCGGCCGGATGCTGCTGTCGGAGGCCAATCAATGGCCGGAGGATGCGCAGATCTATTTCGGGGAGGGCGACGAGTGCAACATGTCGTTCCACTTCCCGCTGATGCCGCGCATGTACATGGCGATCGCGCGCGAGGATCGTTTTCCGATCACCGACATCATGCGCCAGACGCCCGACATTCCGATCAACTGCCAGTGGGCGATCTTCCTGCGCAACCATGACGAGCTGACCCTGGAGATGGTCACCTCGTCCGAACGCGACTATCTCTGGGAGACCTACGCCTCGGACAAGCGGGCGCGCCTCAATCTCGGCATCCGGCGGCGGCTCGCGCCGCTGCTGCAGCGCGACCGGCGACGCATCGAGCTGATGAACGGGCTGCTGCTCTCGATGCCCGGCACGCCGGTGATCTATTACGGCGACGAGATCGGCATGGGCGACAACATCCATCTTGGCGACCGCGACGGCGTGCGCACGCCGATGCAATGGTCGATCGACCGCAACGGCGGCTTCTCCCGCGCCGATCCCGCGGCGCTGGTGTTGCCGCCGATCATGGACCCGATCTACGGCTTTCAGGCGGTGAACGTGGAGGCGCAGGAAGCCGACCCGCACAGCCTGCTGAACTGGATGCGCCGGATGCTGGCGGTGCGGCGCCAGCACCAGGCCTTCGGCCGCGGCACGCAGCGCTTCCTCTATCCCGGCAACCGCAAGATCCTCGCCTATCTGCGCGAGCTGCCGAACAACGATGGCGGCGACGAGACCATTCTCTGCATCAGCAACCTGTCGCGCTCGGCCCAGGCGGTGGAGCTCGAGCTCTCCAGCTTTGCCGGCCGCGTGCCGGTCGACATCGTCGGCGGCTCGGTGTTCCCGCCGGTCGGGCAGCTCAACTACCTGCTGACCCTGCCGCCGTACGGGTTCTTCTGGTTCCTGCTGGCGACCGAGGCGGCGCTGCCCGCCTGGCACAACCCGGCGCCGGAGCCGCTGCCGGAATTCGCGACGCTGGTGGTGCGCCGTGACTTGCCGGAAATCCTGCTCGGCTCCGACCGGCGCATCCTGGAGGGCGAGGCGCTGCCGGCCTATCTGCCGAAGCGCCGCTGGTTCGCCGCCAAGGGCGAGGTGCTGCGCGGCGTGCGCATCGCCTATGCCGTGCCGGTGCCGGAGCAGCCGCTGATCCTGACCGAGATCGAGGTGCAGCTCGCCGACCGCGCCGAGCGCTACGTGCTGCCGCTCGGCCTCGCCTGGGAGGACGAGCCCTCCGACCCGCTGGTGCAGCCGCTGGCCCTCGCCCGGGTGCGGCGCGGGCCGCGCATCGGCCATCTCACCGACGCGTTCGCGCTGGATGCGCTCGCCCGCGCCTGGCTCGGCGCGATGCTTCGGTCGCTGACGATCGAGCTGCCGGACGGGGCGGGGGAGATCGGCTTCCGTCCGACCTCGCGCTTCGCCGCGCTCGAGCTGCCGGAGGATGCCGAAATCCGCCGCCTGTCGGCGGAACAGTCGAATTCCTCGCTCATCGTCGGCGACACGCTGGTGATGAAAATCGTGCGCAAGGTGCTGGCCGGCATCCATCCCGAGGCGGAGATGACGCGCCTGTTGACCGAACGCGGCTTCCCCAACATCGCGCCGCTGTACGGCGAGGTCGTGCGCGTCGGGCCGGACGGCACGCCGCACACGCTCGGCCTGGTGCAGGGCTTCGTGCGCAACCAGGGCGACGGCTGGGGCTGGACGCTCGACTTCCTCGGCCGCACGGTCGAGGAACTGGCGGTGACCGGTGCGGCGGAGGACGAGCCGCCGGCCGAGGCGTTTTCCGAATACAACATGTTCGCTGCCGCCATGGGCCGACGCCTGGCCGAGCTGCATTCCGTGCTGGCCGAGCCCGCCGAGGAGGCCGATTTCGCGCCGGAGCCGGCCGAGGAAATGGCGCTGGAGGAATGGGCATCGGGCGCGATCGAGCAGCTCGACGACGCGCTGGCGATGCTCATGCGCCAGCACGACTGGCCGGATGAGGCGGCCGAGGCGCGCGCCGCGTCGCTCGTCGAGCAGGCGCCGGCGCTGCGCGCGACGATCGCCCGCCTCGCCCGCCGCGGCGTCGGCGCGCTGCGCACGCGCGTGCATGGCGATTTCCATCTCGGCCAGGTGCTGGTCGTCTCGGGCGACGCGTACATCATCGATTTCGAGGGCGAACCGGCGCGCAGCCTGGAGCAGCGCCGCGCCAAATCCTGTCCGCTGCGCGACGTCGCCGGCCTGCTGCGCTCCTTCGACTATGCCGCGGCGGCGGCGGCATCCGGCCGGGTCGCCGTCTCGCCGCAGGTGGAAGAGCGACGGGCGCGGCTGCTGGAGCAGTTCCGCGCCGAGGCTTCGTCCACCTTCCTCGCCGCCTATCGGGCGGTGCTGGACGAGGCGCCGCGCCGCTGGGTGCCGCGCACCGCCGAGGCGGCGCTGCTCGATTTGTTCCTGTTGGAGAAAGCCGCGTACGAGATCCGGTACGAGGCCGCCAACCGCCCCGCCTGGCTCGGCATCCCGTTGCGGGGCCTCGCCGAGATCGCTGACCGCATCATGGCGCCGGAGAGCATGCATGCCTGAGGACGTCCCCGACTGGGGCGCGGTCGAAGCGCTGGTGCAGGCCCGCCTCGCCGATCCGTTCGGCCTGCTCGGCCCGCACGACACGCCGGCCGGGCGCGCCATCCGCGCCTTCCTGCCGGAGGCATCGAGCGTCACGGTGATCGAACGGCAGACCGGACTGCCGATCGGCAAGCTCGCCCGTGTGCATCCGGCCGGCTTCTGGTCCGGCATCGTGGACAGCCGCGCGCCGTACCGGCTGCGCATCGCCTCCGGCGGCGATGCGCACGACATCGAGGACCCGTATTCCTTCGGCCCGGCGCTGGGCGATCTCGACGTGCATCTGCTCGGCGAGGGCCGCCACCACGACTATGCGCGGCAGCTCGGCGCCCATCTCACGACACTCGAGGGCGTGCCGGGCGTGCGCTTCGCGGTCTGGGCGCCGAACGCGCGCCGCGTCTCCGTCGTCGGCGACTTCAATCGCTGGGACGGGCGCGTGCATCCGATGCGGCTGCGCTACGGCGCCGGCATCTGGGAAATCTTCCTGCCGCGGCTGACCGCGGGCGCCGTGTACAAATACGAAATCCTCGGCGTGCATGGCGAGCTGCTGGTCAAGGCCGACCCGGTCGCCTGGGCGACCGAGGCGCCGCCGGCCACCGCCTCGGTGGTCGCGACCGGGCGGATGCCGCACTGGACCGATCAGGACTGGATGGCGCAGCGCGGCGCCCGCGCCGCCTATGACGCGCCGGTCTCGATCTACGAGGTGCACGCCTTCTCCTGGCAGCCGGCGGTGGCGCGCGGCCCGGAAGGCTGGCGGGCGCTGGCGGAGCGGCTGGTGCCGTACGCGGCGCGGCTCGGCTTCACCCATATCGAGCTGATGCCGATCATGGAGCACCCGTTCGGCGGCTCCTGGGGTTACCAGCCGCTCGGCCAGTTCGCGCCCTCGGCGCGGCTCGGGCCGCCGGAGGATTTCGCGCATTTCGTCAATGCCTGCCACGGTGCCGGCCTGGGCGTGATCCTCGACTGGGTGCCGGCGCATTTTCCGACCGATGCCTATGGCCTGGCGCGCTTCGACGGCACCGCGCTCTACGAGCACGAGGACCCGCGCGAGGGATTTCACCGCGACTGGAACACGCTGATCTACAATCTTGGCCGCAACGAGGTGCGCAATTTCCTGCTCGGCAGCGCGCTGCACTGGCTCGAGACCTACCACGCCGACGGGCTGCGCGTGGATGCCGTCGCCTCGATGCTGTACCGCGACTATTCGCGGCCGGCCGGCGAGTGGATCCCGAACCGCTATGGCGGGCGGGAAAACCTGGAGGCGGTCGATTTCCTGCGCGAGCTCAGCTACGTGCTGCGCGCGCGCGTCCCGGGTTCGATCCTGGTCGCCGAGGAATCCACCGCCTGGCCGGGCGTCAGCCGGCCGCCCGAGGAAGGCGGGCTCGGCTTCACGTACAAATGGAACATGGGGTGGATGCACGACACGCTCCACTACATGGAAGAAGACCCGGTGCACCGGCGCTGGCACCACGGCGAGATCACCTTCGGCCTGATCTACGCCTTCTCCGAGCATTTCGTGCTGCCGCTGTCGCATGACGAGGTGGTGCATCTGAAGGGCTCGCTGCTCGGCAAGATGCCCGGCGATGACTGGCAGAAATTCGCCAATCTGCGCGCCTATTACGGCTTCATGTGGACGCATCCGGGCAAGAAGCTGCTGTTCATGGGCGGCGAGTTCGGCCAGCGCGGCGAGTGGAACCACGATTCCGGCCCGGAATGGTGGGCGCTGGACGATCCACGGCATCGCGGCGTGCAGGCGCTGATCCGCGATCTCAACCGTCTCTATCGGGAGGAGCGGGCACTGCACGTGCGCGACGCGGCGCCGGAGGGGTTCCGCTGGGTGGTGCTGCACGACGCCGACCAAAGCGTCTACGCCTATCTCCGATTTGGCGAGGAAAACGATCCGCCGGTCCTGATCGTGTGCAACTTCACGCCGGTGCCGCGTTACGCCTACCGCCTCGGGGTGCCCCGCGGCGGCGCATGGCGGGAGCTGCTCAACACCGATGCGGAGACGTATGGCGGGTCCAATGTCGGCAACAGCGGGGCGGTGGAAGCCGTGTCGGAGCCGATGCATGATCTGCCGGCCTCGCTGGAACTGACGCTGCCACCGCTTGGAACCATCATCCTGCGCGCGGCCTGAACCTGGTCGCGCCCGGCCGGAGCCTGGCATGACCGACCGCTTCGCCATGGCACTTCCCTTCGGCGCCGAGCCGCGGCCGGACGGCGCCACGCGGTTCCGCCTCTGGGCGCCGTCGGCCGCGCACGTCAGTCTGGAGATCGCGGGCCAGGCACCGGTCGCGATGCAGCCGGAACCGGGTGGCTGGTTCAGTGCCACCGCGCCAGCCCCGCCCGGGAGCCGCTACGCCTACCGGCTGCCCCGCGGCCTGCGCGTGCCCGATCCCGCCTCGCGTGCCCAGGCCGGCGACGTGCACGACGAAAGCCTGGTGGTCGATCCCCGCGCCTATCAGTGGCAGCACGCCGACTGGCAGGGCCGACCCTGGCACGAGGCGGTGATCAACGAGCTGCATGTCGGCGCGCTGGGCGGCTTCGACGGCGTCCGGGCGCGGCTGCCGCGGCTGCGCGATCTCGGCTTCACCGCGATCGAGCTGATGCCGGTCGCGGATTTCCCGGGGCCGCGCAACTGGGGCTATGACGGCGTGCTGCCCTTCGCGCCGGATGCCGCCTACGGCCCGCCCGAGGCGTTGAAAGCGCTGATCGATGCGGCGCACGGGCTCGGGCTGATGGTGCTGCTCGACGTCGTGTACAATCATTTCGGCCCGGACGGGAACTATCTGCACGCCTACGCCGCACCATTCTTCCGCGACGACATCGAGACGCCCTGGGGTGCCGCGATCGATTTTCGCCGCCACGAGGTGCGCGATTTCTTCATCGTCAACGCGCTCTACTGGCTGGAGGAGTATCGCTTCGACGGGCTGCGCTTCGATGCGGTGCACGCGATCTCGGAGCCGGATTTCCTCGACGAGATGGCGGCCGCGATCCGCGCCGCAACCGGGCCCAGCCGCCACGTGCATCTCGTATTGGAGCACGAGGGCAATGCCGCGCACCATTTGCGCCAGACGCCCGACGGGTCGGGGTTCGACGCGCAATGGGCGGACGATTTTCACCATTGCCTGCACGTGCTGCTGACCGGCGAGACCGAGGGCTACTACGAGGATTTCCGCGAGCCAACGCGGCTTCTGGCGCGCTGCCTCGCCGAGGGCTTCGCCTATCAGGGCGAAATCAGCCCGCATAGCGGCCAGCCGCGCGGCGAGCCGAGCGCGCATCTGCCGAGCACCGATTTCGTCGTCTGCCTGCAGAACCACGATCAGATCGGCAACCGCGCGCTGGGCGAGCGGCTGACGACGCTCGCCAAGCCCGACGCGCTGCACGCCGCGACCGTGCTGCTGCTGCTCGCGCCCTTCGTGCCGCTCGTGTTCATGGGCGAGGAATGGGGCACGGCCCGACCCTTCCTCTACTTCACCAGCCACGAGGAGACACTGGCGAAGCTGGTGCGCGACGGGCGCCGCGCCGAGTTCCGCCATTTCGCCGCCTTCCAGGACCCGCACCGCCGCGAGCAGATCCCTGATCCGAACGCGCCCGGGACCTTCGCGGCCTCGATCCCGGACGACGCGGATTCGGCCATCGCGCGACGCTACGCCGAGCTGCTGGAGCTGCGTCGCGACTACGTCATCCCCGGCATCCCGGGCTGCCGCAGCGAGGGCGTCGAGGTGCTGGGTGAGGCCGCCGTGCTGGCGCGCTGGCGCCTTGGCAATGCCGCGCTGCTCACCATTGCGCTCAATCTCGGCCCTGAGCCGGCCAGCGCCGCGACCGCGCACGGCCAGCGGCTGTATGCGACCGGCGAGGCGGGCGAAGTGTTGCGAGGCGGCGTGCTGCCGGCGCGCAGCGCGGTCGCATTGCTGGAGCCGCCGCGGTGAGCGACGCGGCGCTTCGCGCACTGGCGCATGAGGCCGGGCTGCAGCTCCATTGGCGCGACGCCTTCGGCGCCGACCACGAGGTGATTCCGGAAACGCTGCGCGCGGTGCTGGCGACACTCGGCCTGCCGGCCGCGAGCGAGGCGCAGATCGAAGCCAGCCGCGCGCAATTGCGCCAGGAGGCGACGAGCCTGCCGCCGCTGGTCACCGCGGAATGCGGCGAGCCGGCGATCCTGCCGGTCGCGCCGGGACGGTTCCGCCTCGACTTCGAGGAAGGCGGCGCCTTGGAGGGCGAGGCGGCGCCGGCGGCGGGCGGCGCGGCGCTGCCCGCGATCGACCGGCCGGGCTATCACCGGCTCGCGCTCGGCGATCGCGAGATCACGCTGGCCGTGGCGCCGCGCGCCTGCTTCGGCCTCGAGGAGGCGGCGCCGGGACGCCGGCCCTGGGGGCTCGCGGTGCAGCTCTACGCGCTGCGTCGCGCGGGCGATGGCGGCCTCGGCGACCTCGCCGCATTGCAAGACTTCGTGCCCGCCGCCGCATCGCACGGGGCCGCCGCCGTCGCGATCAGCCCGGTGCACGCGCAGTTCACCGCCGACCCCGACCGGTTCAGCCCCTACGCGCCCTCCAGCCGCGCGGCGCTGAACGTGCTCTGCGGCAATCCCGGCCCGTACGATCCCGATCCGCAAGGCGCCGAAGAACAGCGCCTGGAGGCAGCGCCGCTGCTCGACTGGCCGGCGGCGACGCGCGCCCGCATCGCCAGGCTGCGCCGCGCCTGGGAGCGGGCGCGCGGCGACGGGGCGCTGCGCGCCGAGCTCGCCGCCTTCCGGGCCGAGCTCGGCGACACGCTGGAAACCCATGCCCGCTTCGAGGCACTGCACGAGGCCTTGTTCGGCGCCGATCGCACGCGCTGGAACTGGCGCGGCTGGCCGGCGGAGTTCTGCGACCCGGCGAACCCGGCGGTCGCCGCCTTCGCGCGCGATCACGCCGAGGCCGTCGATTTCCACGCCTTCGCCCAGTTCCTCGCCGATCGCGGGCTGCGGCAGGCGCAGCAGGCGGCCCGCGCGGCCGGCATGCCGGTCGGCCTGATCTCCGATCTCGCCGTCGGCACCGATGCCGGCGGCAGCCATAGCTGGAGCCGGCAGCGCCAGACGCTGCTCGGCCTGGTGATCGGGGCGCCGCCCGACCTGCTGAGTCGCGAGGGGCAGAACTGGGGCATCACCGCCTTCTCGCCGCGCGGGCTGCGCGCCCATGGCTACGGCGCCTTCCTCGAGATGCTCCGCACCAGCCTGCGCCATGCCGGCGGCGTGCGGATCGATCATGCGATGGGACTGGCGCGGCTCTGGGTGGCGCCGGAGGGCTGGCTGTCCAAGGACGGGGTCTATCTCCATTTCCCGGTGCAGGACCTGCTGCGCCTGGTCGCACTCGAGAGCCGCCGCCACCGGGCGGTGGTGCTGGGCGAGGACCTCGGCACGCTGCCGGAGGGATTCCACGCGCAGCTGCAGCGCGCCGGGATCATCGGCATGCGCGTGTTGTGGTTCGAGCGCGACGGCGAACGCTTCCGCCCGCCGTCGCGCTGGACGCGCGATGCGGCGGCGATGACCAGCACGCACGACCTCGCGACGGTTGCGGGCTGGTGGTGCGGCCGCGACCTGGACTGGCGCGCCCGCCTGGACCTGCTGCGCGACGAGGCCGGCGAGCGCGCCGAGCGAGTACGTGACCGCACGCTGCTCTGGCAGGCCATGCGGGAGAGCGGCGCCGCGGAGGGAGAGGAGCCCGCGCCGGAGGCGGGCGACCGGATCTGCGACGCCGCCGCCCGACATGTCGGGCGCGCTTCCTGCCGGCTCGCGCTGCTGCCGGTCGAGGACGCGCTGGCGATCGCGGAGCAACCGAACCTGCCCGGCACGCTGCACGAGCATCCGAACTGGCAGCGCCGCCTGCCCGGGCCGGCCGCAACGCTGCTCGACGATCCGGCCGTGGCGGCGCGGCTCGCCGGGTTGGATGCCGCGAGGCGGGACGCATGACATTGCTGCGCGCGACCGCGCGGCTGCAGTTCCATCGCGACTTCCGGCTCGACGACGGCGCGGCGCTGGTGCCGTACCTGGCCCGGCTCGGCATCTCGCATCTCTATGCCTCGCCGCTGCTGACGGCCCGGCCGGGCTCGACGCACGGCTATGACATCGTCGATCACAACGCGATCAATCCCGAGCTCGGCGGCATGCCGGCGCTCGAGCGGCTGGTCGAGCGGCTACGCGCCCACGACATGGGCCTGATCCTCGACATCGTGCCCAACCACATGGGCGTCGGCGGCGCCGACAACGCCTGGTGGCTGGACGTGCTGGAATGGGGCCGGGCCAGCCCCTATGCCGAGTTCTTCGACATCGACTGGGATCCGCCCGATCCGCTGCTGAAGAACCGGCTGCTGGCACCGTTTCTCGGCAGTGCCTACGGCGAATGCCTGGCTCGCGGCGAGCTGGCGCTCCGCTTCGACCAGCACGACGGCCGCTTCTTCGTCGCCTATTTCGACCACCGGTTCCCGATCGGCCCGCGCGACTATCCCGGCCTGCTGCGACTGGCCGGCGACGCGCTTGAGGCGCTGGCGTCCCGCTTCGCCGCCATGCCGGGCGGCCGCGCGGCGATGCGCCGCCATGCCGAGGCGGCGCGGGAGGCGTTGTGGGCACCGGAGCACCGCGCGGCGATCGAAGCCGTGCTCGCCGCGCATGACGGCGCGACCGACGCCGGCCGCGAGCGGCTGCACCGGCTGCTGGAGCGCCAGGCCTACCGCCTCGCCTGGTGGCGCGCGGCGTCGGACGAGATCAACTGGCGGCGCTTCTTCGACATCAACAGCCTCGCCGGCGTGCGCGTCGAGGTGCCGGAGGTGTTCGAGGCGACGCACGCGACGGTCCTGCGCCTCTATGCCGACGGGCTGATCGACGGCGTGCGCATCGATCACGTGGACGGGCTGGCCGATCCGCGCGGCTACTGCCGCAAGCTGCGCCGCCGGCTGCAGGCCGCGGCCGGCGAGCGGCCGGCGGCCCTGACCGGGGAGCCGGCGGTGCTCTGGGTCGAGAAGATCCTGGCGCCGCATGAGCGCCTGCCGGCCGACTGGCTGACCGACGGCACCACCGGCTATGATTTCATGGCGGAAGTCGCCGGGCTGCTGCACGACCCGGCCGGCGAGGCACCGCTAACCGCGCTCTGGACGGCCCAGACCGGCCGCCCGGGCGATTTCGAGGCCGAGTCCGAGGCGGCGCGGCGGCAGATCGTGCGCGAGGTGCTGTCCAGCGAATGGTTCGCGACCTCGGCGGCGCTGCACCGCGTCGCGCGGCGCGATCTCACCACGCGGGACTACACGCTGACCGCGATCCGCTGGGTGCTGGCGGAGCTGCTGATCCATTTCCACGCCTATCGGATCTATGCCGGGCCGGCCGGCATCTCCGAGCCGGACCGCCGGGTGCTGGACTGGGCAATGGCCCGCGCCCGGCGCAGCGTGCGGACGGCCGACCAGGCGCTGCTGGAGCTGGTCGGGCAGTGGCTCGCCGGCGACGGGTTGCGCAGCGTCCCGGCCGGCACGCGGCGGCAGGAGCGGCTGCGCGCCATGGTCCGGTTCCAACAGCTCTCCGCTCCGACCGCGGCGAAGTCGATCGAGGATACCGCCTTCTACCGCTACGGCCGCCTGCTCTCGCGCAACGAGGTCGGCACCGAGCCGTCGCAATTCGCGCTCTCGCCGGCTGCCTTCCATGCCGCCAACCGCGAGCGGCTCCGCCGCCTGCCGCGCGCCCTGCTGGCCACCGCGACGCACGACCACAAGCGCGGCGAGGACACCCGCGCCCGGCTCGCCGTGCTGAGCGAGCTGCCGGGCGAATGGGAGGCAGCCCTCGGCCGCTGGACGCGGCTCAACGCGATCCTCAAGCGCGAGATCGAGGACGGGCCGGCGCCGGACGCGGCCGACGAGCTGATGCTGTACCAGACCCTGGTCGCCGCCTGGCCGCTCGAGCTCGCGCCCGACGACGAGGCGGGCGTCGCCGCCTTCGCCGGGCGCGTCGCCGCCTGGCAGGAGAAGGCGGTACGCGAGGCCAAGCGCCGCTCCGGCTGGGCGGCGCCGAACGCCGCCTACGAACAGGCTTGCCGCGATTTCCTCGCCGGCGTGCTGGATCCGGCGCGGCCGGCGCGAGTGGTCGACGACATCGCCGGCTTCGCTGCGCGGATCGCGGTGCCGGGCTGCATCAATTCGCTGACGCAGACGCTGCTGCGGCTGACCAGCCCGGGCGTGCCGGATCTGTACCAGGGCAGCGAATTCTGGGATTTCAGCCTGGTCGATCCGGACAACCGGCGCCGGGTCGATTTCGTCGCGCGCGAGGCGGCACTGGCCGCGGCGGAGGCACCGGCGGCGCTGCTCGCATCATGGCGCGACGGACGCGTGAAACAGGCGCTGATCGCCCGCACGCTTGGTTTTCGCGCCCGCGCGACTGCAATGTTCCGTGAGGGCGCGTACCTGCCGTTGCGCGCGGAGGGGCGGATGGCTGACCATGTGGTTGCGTTCGCACGCACCCATGAAGGCCGTGGTTGCGTCATCATCGGAACAAGATTGCCGGCCAGATTGGCCGCGAGCGACGGGATGCCCTTGGCGCCGGCCACGGTTTGGTCGGGAACGACAATCACCCTGCCGCGTAACCTTGCCGGGCGCGCGGTACATGACGCGCTCGGTGCGGCGGGGGTGACAGTGAAGAGCGCAGCCGGCCGCCTGCCAGTGGCCGAGTGTCTGGCGGGCCTGCCCGTTGCGCTGCTGGAGGTTCGATGAACCGGCTCGTTGTGGTGTCCAACCGCGTCCCGGTGCCCGGATCGGGCGGCCAGGCGGGCGGGCTCGCGGTCGCGCTCGAGGGCCTGATGCAGCGCCACGGAGGGTTATGGTTCGGCTGGAGCGGCCAGGTCGCCGACAATCCGGGCACGCTGCACGTCACCGAGGCGGAGGGCGTGCGCTACTGCACCGTCGACCTGACCCAGGACGAGCACGACCGCTACTACACCGGCTTTTCCAACAGCGTGTTATGGCCGCTGCTGCATTCCATGCCGGAGCTGTTGCAGTACGACCGGCGCGACGGCGCGGTCTACCGGCACGTCAATGAACGGCTGGTCGAGTGCCTGGCACCGCAGCTCCGCCCGACCGACATGATCTGGGTGCACGACTACCACCTGATGGCGATGCCGGCGCTGTTGCGCGCCCGCGGCGTCATCGCCCCGGTCGGCTATTTCCTGCACATCCCGTTCCCGTCGCCCGACGTGCTCGGCATGCTGCCGGAAGCGGGACAGTTGCTGCGCGACCTGCTGGCGGCTGACCTGCTCGGCTTTCAGACCGACAATGACGTCGAGAATTTCACGCTGGCGGCGCAGCGCCTGGCAGGCGCGACGCGGCTCGCACCCGACCTGCTGATGGCAGGCGGGCGCCGGGTGCGGATCGGCGCCTTCCCGGTCGAGATCGAGCCGCGCGAACTCGCGGTCATGGCGGAGGAGGCGTGGCGCACGTCGGGGGCGGAACGGCTGCGGCGCAGCCTGCACGGGCAGAAACTGATCCTCGGCGTCGACCGGCTCGATCCGACCAAGGGGCTGATGCAGCGCCTGGCCGGCTACCGGCGCCTGCTGGAGACCCGGCCGGAATGGCGTCGCCACGTCACCTTGCTGCAGATCGCCCCGGTCTCGCGCAAGGAGGTGGAGAGCTACCGCGAGCTGCGCGACGAACTCGATCGCGAGGCGGGCAGCATCAATTCCGACTGGGGCGAGGCCGACTGGAATCCGCTGCGGGTGATCGCACGCGGCGGCCCGCGCGCCACCATGGCCGGCTACATGCGCGAGGCGCGGGTCGGGCTGGTGACGCCGCTGCGCGACGGCATGAACCTGGTCGCCAAGGAATACGTCGCCGCCCAGGACCCGCAGAATCCGGGCGTGCTGGTGCTGTCGCGCTTCGCCGGCGCGGCGCGGCAGCTCACCGCGGCGCTTCTCGTCAACCCGCACGATCCCGACGAGATCGCCGAGGCGCTGGATCGGGCGCTGCATATGCCGCTGGCCGAGCGGCAGGATCGCTGGCAGGCGATGTGGCAGGCGATCGAGGGCGCCTCGCCGATCGGCTGGGGGCGAAGCTTCGTCGCCGCGCTGTTGCGGGCCGGCGCGCAGGCGCACCCGGTGCCGAGCGCCTCCCTGACGCCGATCGCCGCGACGCCGATCGCGCTGCGCGAGCCGCCGATCGGCGGCTTCGATCCGCGCCGCGTCAAGCAGGGCACCGCGAAGCCGTCCGGGTTGATCTGAAGCGGGCTGGCCGGGGCGGAACTGCCGAAGGCGGGGCGCCGCAAACCAGCACCGGCAGCCGGCGTCGCATCACGCCGGCTCGGCGTCCACCCGCACCAGCATCTTGCCGAAATTGCGCCCGGCGAGCAGCCCGGCCAGCGCGTCCGGCGCCTCCTCCAGCCCGTCCACGACGTCCTCGCGATGGCGCAGGCTGCCGTCCAGCACCCAGGGCGTTGCCAACTCCCGCCACTCGGCCGCGCGTTCCGGCTTGTCGAACACCAGGAAGCCCTGAATCTTCACCCGCTTTGCCACGACGAACGCGAGGTTGGGCCCGGGCGGCGGCTCGGATTCATTGTACTGCGCGACCAGGCCGCACATCGGCACGCGGGCGAACGGGTTGAGCAGCGCGAACGCCGCCGCCTGCACAGCGCCGCCGACATTCTCGAAATAGACGTCGATGCCGTCGGGACAGGCCGCGGCAAGTGCATCGTCCAGATCGAGCACGCGGTAGTCGACGCAATCATCGAAGCCGAGCATCTCCTGCACGTAAAGGCATTTCTCGGCGCCGCCGGCGATGCCGACGACGCGCGCCCCGGCCCGCTTGGCGAGCTGGCCGGCAACCGAGCCGACGGCGCCGGCGGCGGCCGAGATCACCACCGTCTCGCCGGGTTTCGGCTCGCCGATGTCCCTCATCCCGGTGTACGCCGTCACCCCGGGCATGCCCAGCACGCCGAGATAGGCGCCGAGCGAGGGGAGCCGCTGCGCGGGCGGCCGGTCGATACGGGTGAGCCCGGCCGCCGGCGAGACGATATGCGTCTGCCAGCCGCGCGGCCCGAGCACGATGTCGCCCGGCTGGAACTCGGCATCGCCCGAGGCCAGCACCTCGCCCACCGTC
>Ga0335074_10002005_pt1 | contig 27669 bp, 21 predicted proteins | sample Lox_Sample_23_FD_206715 | JGI IMG/M metagenome (GOLD analysis project Ga0335074, IMG submission 206715) | Soil microbial communities from Loxahatchee National Wildlife Refuge, Florida, United States - Lox_Sample_2.3 | ecosystem: Environmental > Terrestrial > Soil > Wetlands | place: USA...
TCAAGTGCTCTAGCGTGAAGCGGTGGCCGAAGATGCGTGTCTCGGTAAAACTCGTCTGGGCGAGATAGGTCTTCATCGACATGATCAGCCGGCTGTCCAGCGGATCTTCGAGATAGGCGGTGATCGCTTCGGGTCCTGCCGCGTGGTGCAGCACGCTGCGGCCGGGCCGATGCTCCGTCCAAAAGCACAGCACTGACCGGAACACGTCGAGGCTGGCATGCCGCCGCGTCACAACCGAGCCATCGTCATGCAGCAGGGCCACGACGCTGTTGGTGGTGCCGAAATCGATGCCGACCGCCTTGACCACCCGGCCCTCCACCCAAAGGGCGCGGGTTCAAGCCGGATTGGCGGCGCAAGGCAAGAGAAAAATGCCGTCCAACGAAAATCGCCCCAGGCGCGGCGCAAGCCGCCAGGATCGCAGCGTTACGGCCATGCGCTCAGGCGCGACGCCGCGGTGAAGTCCACAAACAGCCGCACGCGAGGCGGAATCGGATGGCCCGGCTGGAAGACGGCAAACAGTTCGATCTCGTCGCACCGGTACTGGGACAGGCAGGCAACCAGGCGCCCGGATTGCAGGTCCTCGGCCACATCCCAGAGTGCCTCCAGCGACAGGCCCCGGCCCTGCAGCGCCCAGCCGTGCAGCACGTCGCCGCTGCTGCTGGAAAGACTGCCGCGGACCTGGATCTCCTCCGCCCCGGTCTTCCCGTGGAACCTCCAGCGATCCTGCAGCCGGTGCCGGCGCGCCAGGCGCAGGCATTCATGGGCCGCCAGATCGGCAGGTTTCTCCGGCACACCCCGACGCGCCAGATAGGACGGTGCCCCGCACAGCACGAGGCGCGTGGCGGCAACCTTGCGAGTGATGGCGGCGGGATCGTCGGGCCGGTCGATGCGCAGGGCAACGTCGATGCCGTCCTGCCCCACTTCCAGCCCGGCATCGGACAGCACCAGATGCGCCTCCAGTCCGGGGTGCTGTGCCGCGAAATCGGCGAGCAGCGGCGCGATGCGGCGCCGGCCGAGTTCCATCGGCGCCCCGACCTTCAGCAGTCCGCGGGCCGCGGTGCCGTGCGCCGAGACCTCGGCCTCGGCGTCCCGCAGGCTGGCGAGGATCCCGCGGCAATGCTCGTGAAACAGCGTCCCCTCGGCGGTCAGGCGGAAACGCCGCGCGCTCCGTTCGGCCAGCCGCACACCCAGCCGCGCCTCCAGCGCCGACAGCCGTCGGCTGACCGCCGGCGGCGAGGATCCCACGGCGAGGGCGCCCGCGGAGATGCCGCCAGCCTCGACGATGGCACAGAACAACTCGATATCGCCGATGCCGTCCGGCAAGCCAGCCTCCATGCTTCCGGTTCACGGAAACATAGCACGCGCCGGCGCCTCTTCGAGGCCGGAGCCGAGCCCCCATCGGGACGCTATTGCCGAGGCCATCCGGCAAGGCCGCCCCATCCGCACGGCCGCCCCCGCCACCAACGCGGCCCCATGCTTCCGATGCCGGGAAACATAGCATCCGCCGATACCACCTTTGCGGCCGCTGCCGAGCCCCAATCTGGATCGCCGTCAACGCAGTGCCCGGAGATAGCCATGAACGGCTTCGCCGTTTCCGTCGCCTTCGGATTTGCCGTCGGCGCGATTTACGGCCTGGTGCAGGTCCGCTCCCCGGCGCCACCGGTGATCGCCTTGGCCGGTCTGTTGGGCATGGTGCCGGGACAGGGCGCGATCGACCTCGCGAGACAGCATTTCCGTACGCAGGCACAAGAACTGCCCCAGCCCCCATCGGACGATGTCCGGGGACTTCGCTCCTCTCACAGCGGGCCCGCCAGGCCCACTGCCACGCTTTGAGGCGCAGGAAATCCCAGGGAGATCGCCATGTCCGCGACAGCCGAAGCGACACCGGGGCGTCCGGCCGGGCCAGCGACGGGGAGCCAGGCCACGGCCAGCCCGGCAAGTCCGGCCACGGCCAGCCCGGCAAGTCCGGCCATGGCCAGCCCGGCAAGTCCGGCCACGGCCAGCCCGGGCATCTCCATGCTGCTTGGGCTCGGCCTCGCGACCTGGATGGAGTTCTACACCTCGGACGGTGTGAACCTGGTCCTGCCCGACATGGCCGGCACGCTGGGCCTCTCGCAGGACCAGGCAAGCTGGATCCTGACAACCTACCTGTCGGCCCTGTTCTTCGGTGTGCCGCTGTCGATCTGGATGGCCGGGCATGTCGGCTACCGCCGTTACATCATCGCCAGCACGGCGGTCTATGCGGCGACATCCGTCGGCTGTGCGATGGCGCCCGACGTCACGACGCTGCTGATCTGGCGCGCCATCCAGGGCTTCGCCGGCGCCGGCCTCACCATGTGGTGGCGTGCCGGCATCTACATCGTGATGCCCGTGCCGCAGCGCAGCCAGTCAATGTCGCGCGTTTCCGTGATGCTGTATCTGGCAACGGCGGCGGGCCTGCTGTTCTGCGGCACCGTCACCGACAATTTCAACTGGCGTCTGATCTTCCTTCCCAACGTCGCGGTCGCGGTCATCGCCATCCGGCTGCTGCATCGCTATTTCCCGGATCTGCCGCGGCCCGAGGATGCGCGGACAAAAGCGGTGGACAAGCTCGGCATCCTGTTGCTGGGCATCGCGGTGGTGGCGCTGCAAACCGTGCTGAGCCGCGGCGAGATCGACGACTGGTTCGGCTCCGGTCGAATCCAGTTGCTCACCTGGATCGGATTGATCGCGCTGCTGCTGTTTGCCACATGGCAGCTCAGCGCGCGCAACGCCACGCCACTGCTGCACCTGCGGCTGTTGGCGGATCGGAACGTGCTGGCGGCCATATCGCTGGGCTTGTTTGCCGGCATCATCCTGACCGGCAGCCTCTATGCCCTGCCGGAGTTCCTGCGCAACGTCTTTCCCTGGCGCCTGAGCGCGACACAGGCGGGCCGCATCATGTGCGCCTATGCCCTGACCGCAGCCATGATCCGGCCGCTGGTGAGCAGGGGTATCGCGCGGTTCGGCCAACGCAAGGCCATCGCCTTCGCGTTCACCATGCTGGTGCTGTCGATGATGCTGTTCGCGCGGCTGATGACCACCGGCACGCCCGACATCTACTACATGCTGCCGCTGGTTCTGTACGCCTTCTGCCTGGCGCCGATGCTGTCGGCGATCGCGAGCGGCACGGTGGGCAAGCTGCCCCTGGGGCAACAGCTCGACGCGGTCGCGATCTACATGAGCTTCCGTCAGTTCGGCGCATCCTTCGGCGTGACGCTGGTGAACATCCTGCTGAACTGGCGCGAGTCGCTGCATTCGACCCGGTTATACGAAAACCTGACCGCCACCGGCGTGCGTACATCCGCCTGGATGAACCAAGCGGCCCATTTCGCGGTTGCCCGCGCCGGGGCGTCGCCCGCCGATGCACAGCACATGGCGCTTGGCTTGCTCAGCCACGCGGCTGCGGGTCAGGCAGAGACCCTCGCTTACGCCGACGCCTTCGTATTCATGGCCGCGATCGGCCTCGCCGCACTGTGCTTCGTCCCATTGATGTCGCCGAGGGCAAAGAAATGACCCAGACAAATCCCGAACTGACGCTCGATGCTGTTGCCGCCGGCGATCCTTCGCTGAAGCATCTGGATCCGGTTGCGAGCAAGCCGGCAGCCCCCGGCTCTGCTGCGGACGTCAAACCGCGCGAGCCACCCCGCGCGAAGCGGCTGCGGCTGCGGGTTCCGGTCTGGACTCTCGCGATCGGCGCCGCGTTGCTTGCCGCGGCAGCCTATATCTACGTGCCAAGCCTTTATTTCGTCGAGACCGACGACGCATATTTCCAGGCTGACACCATTGCGGTGATGCCGAAGGTCCCTGCTTACGTCACCGGGCTTCATATCACCGACAACAGCGCGTTCACGGCGGGCGAGCTTCTGGTGCAACTCGATCCGCGCGACTACCAGGCCGCCGTCAACATCGCCGCCGCGAACCTGCACGGCGCGCAGGCGGCGGAAGCCGTCGCCGAATCGCAATTGCCCGAGCAAAACCAAATCATCGCCTCGGATGAAGCCAATATTGCCGGTGACCACGGCACGTTGACCTTCGCAAAGGAGGAGCTGTCGCGGTTCACGCATCTGGCCAGCCAAGGTGCCGGGTCGGTGGAGCAAGCGCAGCAGGCGCAGGCCGGCATTACGCTGCGGCAGGCGACGCTGGACCGGGATACATCGACATTGGCCGCCGCACGGGCGCAAAGCGAGGTATTGGCGACCCGGGTAGAAGAGGCGAAGGCCAATGCCGTCCGCGCCCAGGCGGCGCTCGATGAGGCGAAACTCAACCTGTCATACACGAAGATCTATGCCACGGTGACAGGAACGGTTGCCAATCGCACGGTGGAGCAGGGCGACTTCGTGCAGCCGGGCCAGACGCTGTTTTTCGCGGTGCCGCACCGGGTTTACGTCATCGCCAATTTCAAGGAGACGCAACTGACGGATATGCGTGCGGGCCAGCCGGTCACGATTGATGTCGATGCTTTCCCGCACCATGTTCTGCATGGGCACATCGACAGCTTTCAGCGGGGAACGGGTTCGAACTTCGCGCTGCTGCCGCCGGAGAACGCCACTGGCAATTTCGTCAAGGTCGTTCAGCGTGTCCCGGTGAAAATCCTGATCGACGATTTCGACGGGATCCCTGCCAGCATGATCGGTCCGGGAATGTCCGTTGAAGCAACGGTCACGATCCGCACCCCGCCGCGGCTTTAGAAAAAACGGGTCTTCCGGTCACTGGCGGCGTGAGAATCACTTATGTTCGTGAGACGTTCACTCTTGGCGTTGTTCAGATGACAGCCGACGGTCTGCTCTCTAGGGCGAGGGTGATCGGGTGGGCACGAAATGATTGTGTGCCGACCCGATCACCCTCACCCTCGATGCTTCGCATCTCGACCTCTCCCGCTTCGCGGGCGAGGTTAGTGGCTTGCGGGTGAGGTTAGGGCCCGAGGCGGAATAAACGAGTCGCTTGAGGGGCGCACCGGCTCCAACGTGTCATGGTGCGCGCAGGTGCACCATCCACGTCTTTGTCTTTGCAGCCGCGGCACGGAAGTCGTGGATGGCCGGCCTGCGCCGGCCATGACACGGTACGCACGAGCGCTGCGCCAATTGGGGCACTTGTTTCGCCTCAAACCCTTAGTGGCTTGCGGGCGAGGTTAGGGCTCGAAGCGGAATAAACGAGTCGCTTGAGGGGCGCACCGGCTCCAACGTGTCATGGTGCGCGCAGGCGCATCATCCACGTCTTTGCAGCTACGGCATGGAAGTCGTGGATGGCCGGCCTGCGCCGGCCATGACACGGTACGCACGATCGCTGCGCCAAATTGGGGCACTTGTTTCGTCTCAAACCCTTAGTGGCTCGCGGGCGAGGTTAGTGGCTCGCGGGCGAGGTTAGTGGCTCGCGGGCGAGGTTAGTGGGGGCGCAGTGCGGCGAAGGGGTGGTCTGGCGCCTCCGCATCGATCTCCGGCAGTTCCGCGCCCGGGGCACGCGGGTACGGATCCAGCGTCAGCGCCAATTGTTCTGCCGCGGCTTCGCCCAGGTCCAGCATGCCGCCGGCGTAACCGATCTCGTCGTCGGCCTCCGGATCCGGATCGTCGCTTTCCTGCCCCTCCGGCACGAACCGCACGCGGAACGTCTCGTCGATTACCGCCGGAAAATCCTCCAGCGACACCACGCAGGTCTGCACCACGCGCGCCTGCAATCGCCCTTCCGCCAGGATCGTCGCCTCTGTCAGCCGCATCAGATGGAACTCGACGCGCAGCGACTCCACCGCGGGAATGTGCATGCGCCGGGTCAGCCCAGCGAGTTCATCCGCGGCCGCTTCCACCACCACATCGAGCCCCGCCGGGCCAATCCGATCGGCGGCCACCGGCCGCTGCAATTCCTGGGTCATGCCACAGCCTCCTCCGCGGACAGAAAGCGCGCCTGGCCCGCCGTCAGCGCGGCAAATGCCTGCCCGTCGAGGCCGGCCGCCTGGGCCCGCACCAGCCGCGCCAGCCGTGCTGCGCAGCCTTCCGGCGGGGTTGCGCCGCGCCAAACGTTCCGCACGAGCGCCGCTTCCAGCGCCAACGGATCGGCGGCGGACAACGCCGCGTCATAGGCGAGGGCGCGGCCGTTGAACGCCTCCCACATCGCGCGCACACGGCGGCCGACCGACAGGTCGCCGACGCCCATTTCCCGCAAGGTCACGTCCATATCGCTGAACATGGCATCGAACACCGCCTGTGCCAGGGAGGGCCCCGGCTGTTGCTCGCGCTGCAGCCGCCGCACCAGCAGGACCGCGTGCAGGCATACCATGTCGAAGCGTCCGTCCAGCGTATCGGCGACGCCCAGCGACGCATACAGGTACGGATCGCGCGCCGCGGCCACGGCGGCGCCATACAAGCTGAACCCGATGCGTTCGCGCTGGCCCCGCCGGGCCCGGCCGAGAACTGCCGTCAATTCCGCTCCTTCCTGAATCGCGCCGCCCAACGGGAAGCGCCGGGCAGGGCAGGGGCCAGGTGCCAGTCCCTTTGCAACCAGTCCTCTGGCAACCAGTCCTCTAGCAAGCGGGGCGCCTGCCCGAAACCCTGCCCTGACAGGGCAGCCGGGTGAAGCACGGGTGCGTTACACCGACCGCCCGTGCTGCCCGATCGGTCCTGTTTTTACCACGGAGGCGAGGGCGGAGGGCCACGGTGGGCCACAGGAGCCGGAGGCTCCCCGCTGCCAGTGGGCCGCTCCGACTCCCGGGGCCCACCGTGGCCCTCCACCCTTGTCTGCCATGTAAATGCGACCGGCGGCGACCGTGTGGCTATGCGGCGCAAGGCCGGGAGCGGTTGGCGCTGTCGAATAGATTATGGGGCGGAGAGGAGCGGAGAGCCGCGGAGGCCGAGTTCGTGGTGCAGTCTGTTCCAGAAACCCTCCGCGGCTCTCAGCGGTCCTCCGCGAATGTTTTTCAGACCGAGCCAACCGCTCCAGGACGCGCCTGGCTTGGTCGCACATGTTCCATTTTCTGCCATGGCGGTGCGGCCGAGGCCGCCAGCTGACTCCGTGGTGAAAACGCGGTGCTGCAATCGTTGATGCCGTTACGGGTGGCCATGCACGCTGGCCGGCACGGTGCGGTCTCCAACCTCGCGCGGGTTCATCGCGATTACCCTGCCTGCCCTGATCAGCGTCTTGCGGCGACACGGTGCCAGGGGTTCCCCCCGAAATACCATCCGCCGATTGACAGTGCGGGCGCCGTCGTGACACCCACCAGCCGGCGTCCCGCGGAAGCGGACGCCCCGGCTTCGAGGATTCGCATGCCCCGCCTCACCCTTCTCCGCACTGCCGCATTGGGAACGTCGCTTCTGTTGGCCGGTTGCGGCTGGCTGGCACCGCCTCCCATCGTGCGCGGCAACCATCCGGAAGCGGACCAGTTGAAGGAACTGGTGCCTGGGACCTCGACCAAGCAGGACGTGACCTCGCTGCTCGGCTCGCCCACCGCGCACGCGACGTTCGACGACAACACCTGGCTCTATATCGGCGAGCGGACCCAGAAGCGCGTCGGGCAGGTGCCCGCCGTGCTGACGCAGAAGGTCGTGGTGATGACGTTCAACGACGCCGGCGTGCTGCAGCATATCGATGCACGCGACCAGGCGGACGCTATGCCGGTCTCGGTTGTGGCCCAGACAACGCCGTCGCCGGGGACCGAGGCCAATTTCTTCCAGGAACTCTTTGGCAACATCGGCCGGTTCGTGCCCGTCGCCTCGGGGCCGAGCGGTGGCGGTGGAGCGCCCGCACCTGCCCAATAGCGGCGGCTGCCGGTTTCTCTGACCGGTGGAACGACTGTTCGTTTGAGTGCCTGAGCAACTCACGCGACAGCACGGAGCGGGGGTCGTTATCGATACGCTACGACGTCCTGCCGGCCTGACATTGGCGGTTTGTTTTCGACATCGATAAGGGACACAAAATCGCCTGGCGCGCGGTGCCATGCGCGGCTGATGTGCAGCATTAGTCGATGTCGTCGTCCGAGGCGAACAGCGCAATCAGCGGGCCGGCGGCTATCAGCACGTTTCGCGTGCAATCGGGCTGTCGCGCCGGTCCGTTCGGACGCTGCTGAGTTGCCCATTGGCGCACGGCTTCTCACCTGGCGCAGGAGGGTTTTTCAACCCGAGCCTCAGCTCCAGGGTATCCTTCACGAGGTTCCCAGGCGCTTCGCCTCCTCCTCCAGCCGCGCTTCTAGGGCAGCGCCCAACCGCACGGAGAGGGCCATCGACGCCCCCGTTACGTATGCGTGTATTATACCAGCCCGCAAAAAGATTGACCCATGCGTTACGCGCGGACTTGGCTCGGGCACCCACGTCCTTACGGCGTGAGCCCAACAAAGACGTGGATGGCCCGCCTGCGCGGGCCATGACACGGATGCGTCAGCCTTTACCACTGCGAGACAGGATGCGCCACTCGAGACGGGATGCTCCAGTCGAGACGGGATGCGCCACTCGAGACGGGATGCTTCACTCGAGACGGGATGCTCCACTCGAGACAGGATGCGCCACTGCGAGACAGGACGCGCTACTGCGAGTCCGTCCCGTGTACGAAACGTTCTGGCAAAATTCCCGGCGAGTTGCGGGGCGTGCGCCAAGCTGAGGTACTGTACTTAGATCAGTCTTTACTCCTCTGATCTTGCTTCACTTTTCGCCAAATCTCCTCCATTTCTTCAAGCGACATCTCAGCTAACGTCGTTCCCGCAACTTCCGCGCGTTGCTCCATGGCCTGAAACCGGCGTGCGAACTTCAGGTTGGCATGCCGTAAACACGCTTCCGGGTCGAGGTTCAACTTGCGTGCGAGGTTCGCCAGCACAAAGAGCAGATCCCCCACCTCGTCCTTCAGCCGCTCCGGGTCGGCCGCGGGCAGTTCCGCCCGCACTTCCGCAGTTTCCTCATCCAGTTTCTCAAGCACTGCTTCGGCGTTCGGCCAGTCGAAGCCAACGCGCGCGGCGCGGGCGGTCAGCTTGGCGGCGCGGGTCAGAGCGGGCAGGGCGGTCGGCACCCCCGCCAGCGTGCCGGTCTCGGCCCGGGCGGCGCGCTCGGCGGATTTCTGCGCCTCCCAGGCTGCGGTTTGGGCCGCGGCGTCGCGCGCGGCGGCATCGCCGAAGACGTGGGGGTGGCGCCGGATCATCTTGTCGGCGATCGCGCGCGCCACGTCGGCGAAGGCGAAGCGGCCTGCTTCCTCCGCCATGCGGGCGTGATAGACCACCTGGAACAGCAGATCGCCGAGCTCATCGGGCAGGGCGGCGAAGTCTCGGCGGCCGATGGCGTCCGCGACCTCATACGCCTCCTCGATCGTATAGGGCGCGATCGAATCGAAATCCTGCTCGCGGTCCCACGGGCAGCCGGTCGCGGGATCGCGCAACGCGGCCATGATGTCGAGCAAGCGGCGCAGTTCGGCCTCGGCCGAGTCGGGCGGGGCAGGCATGAACTGCGGATAAGGCGCGGATGGGCGCCGGCGCAAGCGCGGCGTTCCCCGCTGGCATCCCGCTGGCATCCCGCTGGCATCCCGCTGGCATCCCGCTGGCGTCGCGCTGGCATCGCGCTGGCATCCCGTTGGCCCTGGCTAACCCGCCAGCTGCGGCTCCGCATCCTGGTCGAGGTTGCGGGCGATCAGCCGGGTTGCCTCCATGCTCGGGGCCGGGCGGCCGAACAGATAGCCCTGGCCGAGGTTGCAGCCGGCATCCCGTACGATCGCCAATTGTTCCTCGGTCTCGATCCCCTCGGCCGTCACCATCATCCCGAGCCGCCTGGCCATCGCCGCGACCGCGTCAATGATGATGATGCAGTCGTCCCGCAGTTCCATGCCGCGCACGAAGGTCTGGTCGATCTTGAGCTTGGTGAACGGGAATTTCCGCAAATAGCTGAGCGAGGCGTAGCCGGTGCCGAAATCGTCCAGTACCACGCCGACGCCGAGCGCACGCAGTTCGCGCAGCGCTGCCAGGACGTCGTCGCCATCCTGCAGCAACAGTGATTCCGTGATCTCCAGTTCCAGCCGGCCCGGGTCGAGGCCGGTCTGGTCCAGCACGGCCTCGACCATGAGCGCGACGTTGCTGCCGTGGAACTGGCGCGGCGAGAGGTTCACGGCGATCCGCACATGGTCGGGCCAGGTCGTCGCCTCCAGGCAGGCCTGCCGCAGCACCCACTCTCCGATCACTGTGATCAATCCGGTTTCCTCGGCGAGCGGGATGAACTGCATGGGCGGGACAAGGCCACGCTCCGGATGACGCCAGCGCAGCAGTGCCTCGAACCCCGCCACCCGGCGCCGGGCGAGGTCGATCACCGGCTGGTAGTGCACCTCGAGCTGGCCGAGCCGGAGCGCATCGGCCAGATCGGCGGACATGGCACGCCGCATCTGCACCTTCTGGTCCATTTCCGGCTCGTAGAAGCACCACGTCGCGCGCCCGTTGGCCTTCGCCTGGTACAGGGCCATGTCGGCATATTTCAGCAGCAGCTCGGCGCTCGCGCCCGCTGCCGGCTCGACCGCGATGCCGATGCTGACGCTGACCAGCACGCGCTTGCTGTCGATCTCATATGGCTCGCCGATCGCCTGCACGATGCGCTCGGCCAGCCGTGACGCCTCGCGTGCCGAATGCGTATATTCCGGGATCACCACGAACTCGTCGCCGCCAAGCCGCGCCACCAGATCGGCCGCGCGCGTGCAGGCGCGCAGCCGCCGCGCCACCACCTCCAGAAGCGCATCGCCGGCGCTGTGGCCGAGCGAGTCGTTGACTTCCTTGAAATGGTCGAGATCGAGCAGCAGCACCGACAGTTTCTCGTCGGATCCGCGCGGCAGTGCCAGTACTTCCTCGATCCGCTGCCGATATTGCGTCCGGTTGGGCAGGCCGGTCAGCTCGTCGTGATGCGCAATGTAGGCGATTCTTGCCTCGGTGCGGCGCCGCTCGGTCACGTCCTCATAGGTGGCGACCCAGCCGCCATCCGGCAGCGGCCGATGCGATACCGCAAGCGCCCGCTCACCTGCCGGCTCGTACACGAAGGCAGCGGGGCGCCGTTGCTCGCTGAGCCGCAGGTGCTCGTCCCGCAGCGCCGGCGTGAAGGCAAGTGCGCCCAGCGCTGTGCCAGGGACCGCCGTTGCGGGCTCCAGGTGGAACATCGTCACAAACGGACGGTTGCAGACGATGAGCCGCTGATCGGCATCGACCATGCAAAGGCCTTGCGACATGTTCTCGAGCGCCGCGTGGAAATGTGCGTTGCGCACACTGAGTTCGGCGTTCGCCACCCGCACGGCGTGGTTGGCCACGGTCAGCTCGTCGCCTTTCTGCCGCAGGCTGTCGGCGAACTCCCGCAGCGTGACGTGTGCCTTCGACAACAGCCGGTTGCGGCGGAACAGCAGGCCGACCAGCAGCACCCCGTACGCCACCAGCGCCGCGAGCAGGCCGGTCAGCCGCCAATGGTCGCGGCCCAGCCGTTGCTCCGAGGTGGTGGCCAGGTTCGACTCCACCGAGTAGGCGAGCGCCGCCAGATTGAACAGCGGTCCGTCCATCGGCCGGAGCAATCCGATGATGCGCGCCGGCACGCCCGGTTGCTGGATCGACGGCATCAGCAAGCCGGCGGCCTCGACCGCGCTGAAGAACGCTTTCTCTGGTGGCAACAGCGCGGGATTGTTGGCGAACAAGCGCGTGGTGTAGCCGCTTTGCAGGGTTCGTACCTGGCTCACCAGGATGTCGTAGCGCAGTTGTGCCTCGGTGGGATCGCCCCGGCCGGCGGACATCTCCAGCTCGGTGAGCGCCACCTGCAGGCGCAACGATTTCACCAATGCCTGCGAGGTGACCGAGGTGACATCGAACTGGAAGCTGCGGCCTATGTCGCGCTGGTCGCGCAGCAGGATGGCCGACAGGTAGATCGCCGAGACCGCGAACAGTACCAGGACGCCAACCGGGGCGAAACGCCAGAGTCTGAAATCCCGGAAGCTGGAGAGATGATGCAACACGCCGCCCACGCCACGCGGTCAATCAGAAGACGTCGATGGTGGCGACCTGCCAGACCGAACGGCTGTAGTATTTCGAATTGGCCAATTCCGGGAACCGGTCGAACGGATAGATGATGAAGCAGGGTCCCTTGTCCTTCACCGAAACATACTGGCCGCCGACCTTGAGCGCGAGCAGGGTGCCGAACTTCGCGAAGTCGCTGACCGGCAGTTCGCTTGCGTAGTCGTCGAGCGCCGTCGCCCGGACTGTCTCGCCCTTGGCATCCACTGCCTGCATGATGCGGTCGAGCCGGACGCCTTCGAACTGCACGGGGTGGTCGTACCACGGGGTCGAGGTGATGAAGGATGCGGTCCCGAGTGATTCAAGCAGGGGGGCATCGAACCGCGCCACGCCGCCATCGTTGGTCTGGCTGATCTTGCCCGAAACCGTGAGGATCGGCTTGCCCGCGGGCTTGCGCAGCAGGGCGGGGAGCGCGCCCGCGATTTGCGCGAAGGCCAGGGACGCTGCGCAACCAAGCATGGCGCGCCGGCCAATGACGGGAAGCAGCATGGCAATACCTCCTGCTCTTCGGTGGAAGCCGTCTGGCCGGATGAACAACAGCTCGTTGTACGGCATCCGGAATCAGCCGAACGCGATGACCAGTCCTTAGGGCCTGTTCGGAATTAACCGGATCGATCCGCTGAACCGAACAGGCCCTAAGCTTTTGTTTTCAGCGGCAGCTTTGTCGGCGTGCTGCCGCACTTATTTGCCGACGCTGCCTTAGCCCCCACCCGTGCTGCCGCGGCGACGTGCGGCAAGGCGTTGTCGCTTGGGTTCTCGATGCGCCGGCCTCGCGCCGCCGGCGATGCGGCCGGAAGCGGACGGGCCGCGGCAATTCATTCTCGCCGAAGGCCAGCGCGGCGACATGGGTTGCATCGCCGAGCGCGACCATCCGCGGGAGCTGTAGCCCCGCGCCTTTTGCCGGAACTTTGCTGCTGCGAATTCTTACCGGAGCCGTCTTGATGAAAGGTTAATGGCACCGCGTGCGTTGTGAAAAGGAGATCCACCGTTGCACGGAACACGGGTCGAACGCGCTGCGTGGGCTGACGGCAGCCCGACGCACGGCCGTGTCCATTCGGAATGGCGACGCGGGCGTCTAACGGCGACGTCGAACGTCAAGTCTCGCGGTCGATACCCACCGACTCTGGTACCCACTATCAGTGGCGCGTGAGTCACGGCCTGCGTGTCATTGTGAGGAGCGGAGCGGGGAAGCAATCTCCCGTGGGGCAATCTCCCGCGGGGCAATCTCCCGCGGGCTCGGCTTCGGCGGCTCGTCAGGCAGGAGATTGCTGCGTCGCTGCGCTTCTCGCAATGACATACTGGGGCTGTGTCGCGCTGCTCTGGTTCTGGGTACTAGTGCCTCGGCGCAGAAATTGTGACCGGTTGCGACAGAAACACCTCAGCATCGTCGGACCATCCGCCTGCCGCGTTCGCCGGTAAAGCGGGTTTCCTTGGAGTGGCCGCTTTGGGTGGGGAGCGGACACCTGGACGACACGGCGCGTTCCGACTGGTTTTGCCCAAGGTCGATTGGTCATCTTCATCGGCTGTAACTGTTAGGGAGCAATGTTGCTCTCAGCCCAGGCTTGGGTGCAGACCGCATGGTCAAAAAGGAATTTTGCCGCAGATGCACGCTGATGCACGCAGATGAGATCCGGACCAGAGACCTGTCGGGGCGTATCATTGGCTGCGCTTTCCGGGTGCAGAACATGCCGGGGCAGGGTTTCTGGAAAAGGTGTATGAGAACGCCCTGGCGTATGAAATCCGTGCGACGGGGCTCGCGGTTGCACTGCAGAAGGGCATCACCGTTTACTACGACGGTATTGTGGTTGGGGAAGATGTCGCCGACCTGGTGGTTGAGGACGCGGTCGCCGTGGAACTGAAAGCCAGCAAGGCACTCGACCCTGCGCATACGGCGCAATGCATAAACTATTTGACGGCGACCGGCCTGCAGCTATGCCTGTTGTTGAACTCTGCCAGGCCACGCCTCGAAATCCACCGGATTGCCCACGAACTTTGAATCTGCTCCGGTCTATCTGCGTGCATCCGCGTGCATCTGCGGCAAAAATAAACCTGGCCGCCCAGGGGCAACGGCCCTGGCATTTTGGTCGAACGGCCGAGCGCGCATCCGGGCGCACTTATACGAGCCCGCAAAATGCCGGACTCATCTGTCGCATGACCAGCGAAGCCCGGCCACCCCGGTTTTTATTTGGGGCAGGCTGCAAAGACGTGGATGGCCGCGACGAGCGCGGCCATGACACAGGGGGCGCATGCGTCAATCTTTTCGTAGCCTGGTATTATACCAGCCAACGTTGAGCCTGACTCATCCGCGTGATGGCCGGCGAAGGCCGGCCACCCGCGTCTTTATCTGGTGCGGCTTGGAAAGACGTGGATGGCCGCGACGAGCGCGGCCATGGCACAGGGGGCGCATGCGTCAATCTTTGTGGCCTCACGCCCGAGGATGCGCGTTCCGCCAAACCTCCATCAGCCGCGCCGTCTCCACGCTGGTATAGCGCTGCGTGGTGGACAACGACGCGTGGCCCAGCAGCTCCTGGATCGACCGCAGATCGCCCCCGCCGTCCAGCAGATGCGTGGCAAAGGAATGCCGCAGCGCATGCGGCGTCGCATGTTCTGGCAATCCCCGCAGCCGGCGGAACAATCGCATCGTGCGCTGCGCCACCGCCGGGTCCAGCCGCGCCCCGCGCACGCCGACGAACAAGGGAGCGTCCGGCCCCGCCGAAGGATGCAGCGCCAGCCACGCCGCAACGGCGGCGCGTACCGCCGGCAGCACCGGCACCTCCCGCGTCTTCGACCCCTTGCCCACCACCCGCAGCGGTGCATCGCGCCCCGGCAGAGGCGCATCCCGCACGTCCAGCGCCAGCGCTTCGGCAATGCGCAGGCCGCACCCATACAGCAGGGTGAACAGGGCCTCGTCGCGCGCCTGGACCATCGCGCGGTCGTCGACCTCACCCGCTTCCTCGGCGGCCGCCCGCGCTTGCTCCACCGGCAGCGCCTTCGGTAGCGGGCGTTTCGCCCGCGGCGTTGCAATCAGCCGCACCGCCGGATTGTCCACGCCCTGCCGCCGCGCCAGCCAGCGGAAGAACGTCCGCACCGCCGCCAGATGCCGCGCCCGCGTGGCGTTCGAAGCGCCGTCGCCGGCCTCGGCGGCCACCCACGCCCGGAAATCCGCCGGCCGCAACGCCGCCAGCGCCGCGACATCCGGCTCGCCCCCCAGGTGCTGTGTCAGGAACCCAAGAAACGCGGCGAGGTCCCCCCCATAGGCCTCCACCGTCAACGGCGATGCGCGGTGCTCTGCGCCAAGCCAGTCGAGGAACGCCGCGCGCGCCGCTGCCGCCAGCATCAGCGCCCGAGCGCCGCTGCCACGGCCCGCCCCAGGAATGCCAATGCACCTGTCCCCTGGCCCGGATCCAGCGCCCACGGGTCCCGCGCCAGCAGGGCGAGCAGGGCGGGCGGGCCTTCGCCCGGCACCAATGCCAGCGCATCATGCTCTGCCAGGCCGGCGGCTTCCGCGTGCAGCAGGCGCGAGTCGGTGGCGACCTCGCGGAACAACACCTGCCGCCCTTCCAGCAATCGCGCCACCGTCCCCAGCGGCAGCGCCCGCGCACCGGGATGCAACGCCTCCAGGCACAGATGCACCGCATCGACGCCCAGGATGCCGGGCATCTCGTGCGTCACGCAGTCCACCGGATCGGTCGAGCGCAACAGCGCCAGCACCGCCTCCTGCACCCTGGCGGCAAGGCCCGCGGCGGCGCGGCCGGCAGCCAGCACGTTGTCGGCGCGCTCGGCCATGGCCGCGGCATGCGCGCGCTCGGCCCGCACAATCGCCGCCATATGATCCGCCATCTGCTCTCCGTGCACGCGCACGGGCGGGGTCAGCAGCCGGTACAGCGACGGGTGGTCGGCCAGCCAGTCGGGGTGGTCGCGCAGGAACGCTTCGACGAGGCTGGCCTCCGACTCGTCAGGCTGCCGCAGCGGATGGGTCATGGAGGAGGCCGCCGGCAACGTTCCCTCTCGCCGTGTGGGCTTGGGCCGCGAAGCGCACCAAGGTCAGGGGGAGGGGGGCTCACACACGATGGCAGTCGAAGTACGGACCCGTCCCTCCACCTTCGGCCCGCGTCGCGGCCCGGGCGCGAGAGGCGAGGGGGAGCATCACCCGCACCATAATGACCCAGTCGATAACCCACCCGCGGCATCACGCGATGTGCTGCCCGGTTTTCGCCCAGTCCGCCAGGAAGGCGGCCAGTCCCTTGTCGGTCAGCGGGTGATTGAACAATGACCGCAGCACCGCGGGCGGCAGCGTGGCCACATGGGCGCCGAGTTTCGCCGCCTCCACCACATGCAACGGGCTGCGCACCGAGGCGACCAGCACCTCGGTCCTGAACGCGGGATAGTTGCGGAAGATCTGCACGATATCGGAGATCAGCCCCATGCCATGCTCGCCGACATCGTCCAGGCGGCCAACGAAGGGGCTGACGAAAGTGGCGCCCGCCTTCGCCGCCAGGATCGCCTGGGCTGCCGAGAAGCACAGGGTCACGTTGACCATCGTGCCCTCGTCGGCCAGGTGGCGGCAGGCGCGTATCCCATCGGGCGTCAGCGGCACCTTGATGGTGACGTTGTTCGCGACCTCACGCAGCACGCGCGCCTCGGCCAGCATGCCGTCATAGTCTGTCGCGGCGACCTCGGCGCTGACCGGGCCCGGGACGATGGCGCAGATATCCGCCAGCACGTCGAGGAATTTTTTACCGGTTTTGGCGACAAGGGATGGGTTGGTGGTGACGCCGTCGAGCAAGCCGCTGGCGGCCAGCGACCGGATCTCCGCCGTATCGGCGGTATCGACAAAGAACTTCATGCCATCGCTCCGTTTTGCGGCTAGTGCCTGTAAGGGGTTTCGGGACGCATGGGATGGTTGGGATCATATAGGATGGACGGGGGTGATCGAAAGCGAAGCGATGCCGGCGTGCGGCGGGTGCCCGTGCTGCTGCCGTACCCGTTTCCCGGCCCGTTCGACTACCGCGTGCCTCCCGGCTGCGATCCGCATCCCGGCGATGTCGCGCTGGTGCCGCTGAACCGGCGGGAGGAGATGGGCGTGGTATGGGACGCCCCGGCCGATGACGCCGTGCCCGACCACAAATTGAAGCCGCTGATAGGTCTGGTCGAAGCGCCGCCGATGCGGGAAGACCTGCGGCGGCTGGTCGATTGGATGGCGGCCTATACGTTGGCGCCTCCAGGCGAAGTGATGGCGATAGCGCTGCGCGTGCCGCGCGCTGCCCCCGGACCCGCGACCGGCTGGCGGCTGGCGGACCCGTTGCCAGACATGCGCCTGACGGACGCGCGGCGGCGGGTGGTGGAGGCGCTGACGGCAGGGCACGGGGATCAGCAGAGGGATCAGCAGGGGGATCAGCAGGGGGATCAGCATGGGGATCAGCAGAGGGATCAGCAGAGGGATCAGCGGGGGGACCAGCATCGAGATAAGCGCAGCGCCATGGTCCGTTCCACAGCAGACCTGACGCAGGCGGCCGGCGTCGGTGCTGGTGTCATCCGTGGCATGGCGGATGCCGGCTTGCTGGTCCCCGCCACCCTGCCGTCGGCTGCGCCGTTCGCGATGCCCGATCCGGATTACCCGAGTACAAACACGCTCTCCGCCGGCCAGGAGCAAGCGGCGGCGACGCTGCGGCACGCCGTGGCAGCGCGCAGTTTCTCAGTGACATTGCTCGATGGCGTCACCGGCTCCGGCAAGACCGAGGTCTATCTCGAAGCCGTTTCCGAATGCCTGCGGCAGCAACGCCAGGCGCTGGTGCTGCTGCCGGAGATCGCACTCTCCTCCCAATGGCTGGAGCGGTTTCAGCGCCGCTTCGGCGTCGCACCGGCCGTGTGGCATTCGGACCTCACGTCGAAGGTGCGCCGCACGACCTGGCGCGCGGTGGCCGACGGTGCGGCACCGGTGGTGGTGGGGGCGCGCTCGGCTTTGTTCCTGCCGTTCCCCGATCTCGGCCTGGTGGTGGTGGACGAGGAGCATGAGACCGCGTTCAAGCAAGAGGAAGGTGTGGTTTACCACGCCCGCGACATGGCCGTTGTGCGCGCACGGTTCTGCCACGCGCCTGCGGTGCTGGTATCGGCGACGCCGAGCCTGGAAACCGTCGCCAACGTGGAGGCCGGCCGTTACCACCACGTCATGCTGCCTAACCGGCACGGCGGCGCGGTGCTGCCGCACGTGGCGGCGATCGACCTGCGGGAAACACCACCGGCGCGCGGGCATTTCCTCGCCCCGCCGCTGATCGAGGCGGTCCGCGACACGCTGGTCCGTGGCGAGCAAGCCATGCTGTTCCTCAATCGCCGGGGCTATGCGCCGCTCACGCTGTGCCGCCATTGCGGCCATCGCATGCAGTGCCCCAACTGCACCGCCTGGCTGGTGGAACATCGCACCCGCAAGGAGCTGCAATGCCACCATTGCGGCCACACGGTCCCGATCCCGTCTGAGTGCCCGGCCTGCGGCGCCGCCAACAGCCTGACCGCCGTCGGCCCCGGCGTCGAACGCATCACCGAGGAAGCCGCCTCCCTGTTCCCCGAGGCCCGCCGCCTGGTGATGGCGAGCGACACGATGCCCGGCCCATACGCCGCCGCTGAAGCGTCCCGCGCCATCGCCGCGCGGGAAGTGGACCTGATCATCGGCACCCAGATCGTCGCCAAGGGCTGGCATTTTCCCCACCTGACCCTGGTGGGGGTGGTGGACGCGGACCTGGGCCTGGCCGGGGGTGATCTGCGGGCCGCGGAACGGACGGTGCAACTCCTGCACCAGGTGGCCGGGCGCGCCGGTCGTGCGGAAGCGCCTGGCCGCGTGCTGCTGCAAACGTTTTCCCCAGAGCACCCGGTGATGCAGGCGCTGGTGGCGGGAGACCTGAACGGGTTCATGGCGAGCGAGGCGGCGCAGCGGCGTCCGGGACATTGGCCCCCGTACGGACGGCTGGCGGCGCTGATCGTCAGCGCGGATTCCGGGCTGCTGGCGGATGCTCTGGCACGGGATCTGGGGTGGGCGGCGCCATCGGGGGATGGCGTGGAGGTGCTGGGTCCGGCACCGGCGCCACTGGCGATCCTGCGTGGGCGCCACCGGCGGCGGCTGCTGCTGAAGACGCGGCGGGATGTGGCGGTACAGCCGATCCTGCGCGACTGGCTGGCGAAGGTGACGGTGCCGCGCGGGTCGCGCGTGGATGTGGATGTCGATCCGGTGTCGTTTCTGTAGGCGGCCGCTCAATGGTAATCGGCAAAGATGCCGTCACTGGCCTGAAAGGCAGTATCTACGCCACCTCCACTTGCTCTCCTGTCTCAGCTTCCTCCCCAGATAAAGCCAGTGACCAGCCTCACAGGCGCTACGGGCTTCAAACACGATCGAGCGAACGCCGCACCGCCAGAGGCTGTGGGCGGCTGGATTATTATCAGGGGAGGAAGCGGAGGCAGGTGAGGACGAGGAGATGGTTTCACACTGTGCCGATCAGACAACGATTGGCATGGCCAATCCAGGAAACAAGGTCGCCGGCATGGATTTGTTTCCGACCGATGCCAGGCTCGATTCGCTAAGGGCCCGAGGCAGAATAAACGAATCACCCGGCGAGAGCGCCGGCCCTCACGTGTCATGGTGCGCGCAGGTGCACCATCCACGTCTTTGCAGCGTACAGCACAGAAGTCGTGGATGGCCGGCCTGCGCCGGCCATGACACGGTACGCACGACCGCTGCGCCAATTGGTGCACTTGTTTCGCTACAGGCCCTAAGGCAGCGTCGGCAAATAAGTGCGTCAGCACGCCGACAAAGCTGCCGCTCAAAGCAAAAGCTTAGGGCTTGTTCGACCGTGCATTCCGATTCGTTTATTTTCGAACAAGCCCTAAGTCAGCGCGCATGGAGGCAGGTCGGCCATCCACGACGTCCGTGCTGCGGCTGCAAAGACTTGGATGGTGCGCCTGCGCGCACCATGACACGTGGGAGCGGGTGTGCCCCTCAAGTGACTCGTTTATTTCGCCTCGAGCCCCAAGTCCTGGGAAACCACGTCCGGAAGAACCGAGGCCCTTCTCACGCCGTTCATTGTTCTCACATCCAAGCTACGTTTCAGCCGCGGTGCGAACGATCAGGCGACACGCGCGGCAGCCGCTTCACGCGCATTCCGTATCCTGCCGCCAATTTCCGGTGATGCCGCAACCGGACGAGGCAGCCGGACAACGGGATGCGAAAGCAAGGGCCGGAGTGTCGGGACAGGCGCGGAAGCGCATTCTCAGCGCCATGCACAAGGAGCCCCAGCCATGACGACGCAATCCCCCGACACCGCCGCTCCTGAAACCCTGCGCTACGGCTACGGCGGTACTGCTCTTGGGACCATCATTGTCGCCGAGAGCGTGCGCGGCATCGCCGCCTTGTTCATCGGCGATGACCGCGCAGAACTGCTGCGCGACCTGAAGGACGCGTTCCCCGCGGCGGAGTTCGTTCTCGACCAGGCCGGCTTGGCGCAGACCATCGCCAGGGCCACCGCCCTGGTCGATGCGCCGCATATCCGGACCGACCTGGCGCTCGATCTTTGCGGCTCGCCGTTGGAAGAGGCAGTTTGGCGTGCGCTGCAAGCAATTCCCGCGGGCGAGACACGCAGCTACGGCGCGATCGCACGGAGCCTGCCGATCGCGGCGACGGCGCAGGACGTCGGTGCGGCGTGCGCGGCGAACCGCATTGCGGTCGCGGTACCTTGCCATCGCGTCGTGAAGTCCGATGGTTCGATCTCCGGCTATCGCTGGGGCGTGCGGCGCAAGCGCCGCCTCATCAACATGGAGGCAGTCGCGTGATGTCCGCCACTCTGCACAAGACGAAGACCAACGGTGCCGACGCGTCCGCCAGGGCTGGGACACCCATGAGTTCTCCGGCGATCCGGACCCGGGTGGATGACGTGGACTGGACCAAGGTCCACGCCGATCTCGACGCCCAGGGCTGGGCGATCGTGCCAAAGCTCCTGACCCACGCTGAGGCAGACTCCATCGCGGCGCTTTACCATCAGGAGCAAGGTTTCCGCAGTCAGGTCATCATGAGCCGGCATGGTTTCGGCCGGGGGGAGTACAAGTACTTCAGCTATCCCCTGCCGCCTTTGGTCCAGGCGCTGCGGACGGCCGCCTATCCCCACCTGGTGCCCATTGCCAACCAATGGCACCAACGTATGGGCAACGACGTGCGCTTCCCGCATGACCACGCGGCGTTTCTCGACCGCTGCCATCAGGCGGGCCAGGTTCGCCCGACGCCGCTGCTGCTTGAGTACGCGCCGGAGGACTACAACTGCCTCCACCGGGATCTCTACGGCGAGCATGTCTTTCCGATACAGATCGCGATCCTCTTGGATCAACCGGGCGAGGATTTTGCAGGCGGCGAGTTTGTGATGACCGAGCAACGCCCCCGCATGCAGACACGTGCGATGGTCCTGCCGCTCAGGAAGGGTGATGCGGCCGTCTTCGCCGTCAACAGCCGCCCGGTGAAGGGCGGGCGCGGCGACTACCAGGTGAAGCTGAGCCACGGCGTCAGCAAACTCTATTCGGGCAAGCGGCACACTGTTGGCGTGATCTTCCATGATGCCGCCTGACCTGCTTTCGTCCATGCTCGAGCAAGACCAGGACGGCAGTCGCCGCGTTGTCTTGGGCGCACGCGCAAGTCTTCTGCGCGGTTTCGTATGTCGCTGCGCGCCGGAACTCATCGCTGCCATCGGCGCCATCGCCGCTGTCTCCCCATTCCGTCACATGGTCACGCCGGGCGGCTGGACGATGTCCGTGGCGATGACCAACTGCGGGCTGGCTGGCTGGGTCACCGATCGCACCGGTTATCGCTATGACGGCATCGATCCGGCGACCGGCCGGCCGTGGCCGGCGATGCCGCGGATATTCGCGGAGCTCGCCGCCGAGGCGGCCGAGGCAGCGGGTTTCACCGGCTTTCGTGCCGACGCCTGTCTGATCAACCGTTATGCGCCGGGGGCGCGGCTGTCGCTGCATCAGGACCGCAACGAGCGCGACTTCGATCAGCCGATCGTATCGGTTTCGCTGGGTCTGCCCGCCATCTTCCTGTGGGGCGGCAGGACTCGCGCCGAGAAGGTCCGGCGCGTTCCGTTGCGCCATGGTGACGTGGTGGTCTGGGGCGGTCCGGATCGCCTGACGTTTCATGGCGTCCACGCCTTGGCCGCGGGCGAGCATGCGTTGACCGGTGCCTGTCGCTTCAACCTGACCTTCAGACGGGCACTTTGAATGTGGTGGGGCACTTTGAATGGGGTGGGGCACTTTGAATGTGGTGGGGCACTTTGAATGTGGTGGGGCACTTTGAATGTGGTTGGGCACTTTGAATCGCCCTGCCCCTGGCGCGCAACGGCACGCGAGTCGAGGCCGGGACCCGGAACCGGGCAAGCGCGGCACGGCCGGCCGCATTTCATTGCGAGGGGTGAAGCGACGAAGCAACCTCGTTCGGGGAAGCGTCCGGCGCGTGCGGAGGCCCTGTGTGACCGGGGTTGCTTCGTCGCTTCGCTCCTCGCAATGACATGTGGCGCGCTATGCCACGGCCCCATTGTCGACGAATGCCACCAGCAATTGCCCCTCCTGCACTGACTCGCCAGCACGGCACGCGACCCGCTCAATGACACCGTCGGCCGGGGCCGTCAGACGAAACACGGTCTTCATCGCCTCCAGCACCACCAGCACCTGGCCGCGCGTGACCGCTTCTCCCTGATTGGCCAACACCTGCGTCACCTGCCCCGGCAGCGGCGCAATCAGCCGGCCGCCAGACTCGTCTTCCGCTTCGGCATGCGCCATCGGATCGGGCAGCGTGAAGCGGAACGTTTTTCCGCCATGCCGCACCGACAGCGTCTCGCCGTCATGGGTAACCCGGATGTGCATTCGTGTGTCGTCCAGGGTCATCGCCAGCACGCCGTCTGCCGCGCGCGAGGCGCTCGCGCGCCGGATACGATCGCCAATACCAAACTGCCATGCGGCGCCGTCTCTGCCCACCGTCACCGGATAAACTGCGCCCCCAGCATGGAATTCCAGCGCGCGCGCGGGCGTCAGGTTCAGCCACCACTGGTCCCGCGCGTGCCAAGGCGAATACGGATCGGTGCTCGCGGCGGCGTTGCGCGCGGCACTGTCCGCCTCGTCCGTCAGCACCGCCAGCGCCGCCGCGGCCAGTACCTCATCTGCGGGGGCACCCTGCCCGGCCAACAGCGTCTCCGCCTCGCGGGCGATGAAGCCGGTATCGACGCCACCAGCCGCGAATTGCGGATGCGATACGATCCGGTGCAGCAGGTCGATATTGCTCGCCACGCCTGCCACGTCGCAATCCGCCAGCGCGTGTTGCATCGCCGTCAGCGCGGCATCCCGCGTATCGCCATACGCAATCAGCTTTCCGAGCATCGCATCGTAATGGGTGGAGACGGTGTCGCCGGCGGCAAAACCGGCATCGATCCGCACCGTCTCGGTCGCCTCGGGCATGTGGAAGGCAACCACCCGTCCGGTGGAGGGCGCAAAGTCCCGCGCCGGATCCTCGGCGTACAGCCGCGCCTCGATCGCGTGGCCGGCGAGACCGATTTCTTCCTGCGTCGCCGGCAATTGCTCGCCGGACGCGACGCGCAACTGCCATTCCACCAGGTCGAATCCCGTCACCATTTCGGTGACCGGATGCTCCACCTGCAGGCGGGTGTTCATTTCCAGGAAATAGAATCCGTCTGCGTCGGCAACGAACTCGACTGTCCCGGCGCCGACATACCCAACCGCGCGCGCCGCGGCGACGGCGGCCTGGCCCATGGCGGTGCGGCGACGCGGATCCAAGCCGGGGGCAGGGGCTTCCTCGATCACCTTCTGATGCCGGCGCTGCACCGAGCAATCGCGTTCGAACAGGTGAACGGCGTTGCCCTGGGTGTCGGCGAAGACCTGCACTTCGATGTGGCGCGGGCGTTCGAGATAGCGTTCGATCAGCACCCGGTCGTCGCCGAAGGCAGACGCGGCCTCCTGGCGCGCTTCGCGCAGGGCAGCGTCGAAGCCGGCGATGTTGCCCACCACGCGCATGCCGCGCCCGCCGCCGCCGGAGACCGCCTTGATGACGACGGGAAAGCCGGCTTGTTCGGCCTGCGCCGCAAGAAAATGCGGGTCCTGATTGCTTCCGTGATAGCCCGGCAGCAGCGGCACGCCAGAGCGTTCCATCAGGGCCTTGGCGGCGGATTTGGAACCCATGGCACGCATGGCGTCGGCCGGAGGGCCGACGAAGATCAGTCCCGCTGTGGCGCAGGCTTTGGCGAACGCCGGATTCTCGGACAGGAAGCCGTAGCCGGGATGGATCGCCTGCGCGCCCGCGGCTTGTGCCGCGGCGATGATCGCAGCGATGTTGAGATAGCTGTCACGTGCCGGCGCCGGTCCGATGCGCATGGCGCGATCGGCGGTGCGCACGTGCAGCGCGTGTGCATCGGCGTCGGAAAAGACGGCGACGGTCTCGATGCCGAGCCGCCGCGCGGTGCGTGTGATGCGGCAGGCGATTTCGCCACGGTTGGCGATCAGGAGAGAGCGGAACATGGGGGGTTAATCGTTATCGCGAGGAGGCGCGCGACATACGTCATCGCGAGCAATGACGCGACATATGTCATTGCGAGGAGCGCTGCGACGAGGCAACCTCGGGCGAGGAGGTGACCACGCCTCGTCATGAACGAGGTTGCTTCGTCGCTGCGCTCCTCGCAATGACATGGTTTGTGTCACATCCGGAACACGCCGAAGCGCGTCTCCTGCATTGGCGCGTTCAACGCCGCCGACAATGCCAGGCCGAGAACGCGGCGTGTGTCCACCGGATCGATCACGCCGTCGTCCCACAGCCGGGCGGTTGCATAGTATGGATGGCCCTGCGTCTCGTATTGCGCGCGGATCGGGGCCTTGAAGCGCTCCTCCTCTTCGGCCGACATCTCGCCCGCCCCCCGGCGAACCGTCGCCAGCACGCCGGCCGCTTGCTCACCGCCCATGACCGAGATACGCGCGTTCGGCCACATGAAGAGGAAGCGCGGATCGTAGCCGCGGCCGCACATGCCGTAATTGCCGGCGCCGTAACTGCCGCCGATGATCACGGTCAGCTTTGGCACCGACGTGGTGGAAACGGCGGTCACCAGCTTGGCGCCGTCCTTGGCGATGCCGCCGGCCTCGTACTTCCTGCCAACCATGAAGCCGGTGATGTTCTGCAAGAACAACAGCGGGATGCCGCGCTGGCTGCATAGTTCGATGAAATGCGCGCCCTTCAGCGACGATTCCGAGAATAGAATGCCGTTGTTGGCGAGAATGCCGATCGGGTAACCGAACAGGTGGGCGAAGCCGCACACCAGGGTGGTACCGTACAGCCGTTTGAATTCGTCGAACTCGCTGTTATCGACGATGCGCGCAATCACTTCGTGCACGTCGTACGGGGCACGTACGTCCGTAGGCACCACGCCGTAGAGCTCTTCCGGATCGTATCGGGGCAGGGCAGGCGGGCGCAGCGAAATGGCCGGCTGCTTCACGTAATTCAACCCGGCGACGATGCGCCGGCACAGCGCCAGGGCGTGGCGGTCGTCATGCGCGTAGTGATCCACGACGCCGGAGGTGCGCGCATGGACGTCGGCGCCGCCGAGTTCTTCAGCGGTCACGATCTCCCCCGTTGCCGCCTGCACCAGCGGCGGCCCGCCCAGGAAGATCGTACCTTGCTTGCGCACGATGATGCTTTCGTCGCTCATGGCGGGAACATAGGCGCCACCGGCGGTGCAGGAGCCCATGACCACGGCGACCTGTGGAATTCCGGCAGCTGACAGATTCGCCTGGTTGAAGAAGATGCGGCCGAAATGCTCGCGGTCGGGGAAGATCTCGTCCTGCATCGGCAGGAACGCGCCGCCGGAATCCACCAGGTAAATACATGGCAGCCGGTTGGCACGCGCGATCTCTTGCGCGCGAAGGTGCTTCTTCACCGTCATCGGGAAATAGGTGCCGCCCTTCACCGTGGCATCATTGGCGACGATGACGCATTCGCGTTCGGCAACGCGGCCGATGCCGGTGACGATGCCTGCCGCGGGTACCTCGCCGTTGTAGAGCCCGTATGCGGCAAGTTGGGAAAATTCGAGGAATGGCGAACCGGGATCGATCAGTGCTGCCACGCGCTCGCGGGGGAGCAGCTTGCCGCGGGCGCGATGCCGTTGGCGCGCCGTCTCGCCGCCGCCCTCGGCCACTGCGGCGACCTTGTCGCGCAGATCGGCGACCAGCGCGTGCATCGCTGCGGTGTTGGCAGCGAATTCGGCGGAGCGCGTGTCGGTGTCGGAACGCAGGATCATGCGCGGATTGCTCGCTGGGGCATTGTGGCGGGCAGGGAAGAAATTGGGAACCGCGGATGAACGCGGATCAACGCGGATAATGCTGATGTCCAGACGAGGAGCGTAACGATGCAACCCGATGTCATTGCCAATTCCAACCGGCCGAGGCGGCCGCCGCGCGGCTGGATGAAACGGCGCGCGCGGGAGCAGAGATTCCCCCTCCCGTTGTGGGAGGGGGCAGGGGAAGGGGGCGATCAGTCAGCATCTTTCGACCCCTCCCCCCGACCCCCTCCCACAAGGGGAGGGGGAGACCTTGTTTCTTGCGAGGAGCGGAGCGACGAAGCGATCCGGGTCACGCGAAGGCAACCGCGACCGGGATCGCTTCGTCGCTGCGCTCCTCGCAATGACATGGCAGAGCGATTCGCGCTCATCTGCGCGGAGCGGTCCGGCGTCATCTGCGGGGCTCGATCTGCGTTCATTTGCGTTCATCTGCGGTTCCACATCCCTTAAGCCGTCTCAGCAAAAAGTTCCCGCCCGATCAGCATCCGGCGGATTTCACTGGTGCCGGCCCCGATCTCGTACAGCTTGGCGTCGCGCAGCAGCCGGCCAGTGGGGTAGTCATTGATGTAGCCATTGCCACCCAGGGCCTGGATCGCCTCCAGCGCCATCCAGGTCGCCTTCTCCGCCGCGTACAAAATCGCACCGGCGGCGTCTTTCCGTGTCGGCCCGCCGTGGTCACAGGCCTTCGCGACCGCATACACATACGCCCTGCATGCGTTCATTGTGGTGTACATGTCCGCGAGCTTCCCCTGCATCAATTGGAACTCGCCGATCGGCTGACCGAACTGCTTGCGTTCATGCACGTACGGCACCACCACGTCCATGCAGGCCTGCATGATCCCCAGCGGCCCCGCCGCCAGCACCGCGCGTTCGTAGTCCAGCCCGCTCATCAAAACGCGCACGCCGTCATCGACGCGGCCCAGCACGTTTTCCTCCGGCACTTCACAGTCCTGGAACACCAGCTCGCAGGTGTTGGAGCCGCGCATGCCCAGCTTGTCCAGCTTCTGCGCGGTGGAGAACCCGGGAAAACCCTTTTCGATCAGGAACGCGGTGATGCCGCGCGGGCCGGCATCGGGCGTGGTCTTGGCGTAAACCACCAGCACGTCCGCATCCGGACCGTTGGTGATCCACATTTTGCCCCCGTTCAGCACGAAGCGGTCGCCGCGCTTCTCTGCCCGCGTGCGCATGCCGACCACGTCGGACCCGGCGCCTGGTTCGCTCATCGCCAGCGCACCGACATAATCGCCGGTGATCAGCTTCGGCAGATAGCGCCGCTTCTGCGCATCCGTCCCATTCCGCCTGACC
>Ga0335074_10002006_pt1 | contig 27668 bp, 28 predicted proteins | sample Lox_Sample_23_FD_206715 | JGI IMG/M metagenome (GOLD analysis project Ga0335074, IMG submission 206715) | Soil microbial communities from Loxahatchee National Wildlife Refuge, Florida, United States - Lox_Sample_2.3 | ecosystem: Environmental > Terrestrial > Soil > Wetlands | place: USA...
GGCACGCCCCGGCTGCTGACATGACGATCGCGAACACCCCCGAGCCCGCGAGTATCACAGCACCAGAACGTGCTGGGGTCCCCGGCATCCAATCCCCTCCCCGTCCACGCGGCTTCCCCCGGCCGCTCTGTCACTATAAGTATCCATGTCGATACTTAATGAAACACTGGAGTGAGCTACGGCCCGTGTATGGCACAGGAAGAGGCCTTCGGGGGGACAGGCAGCAGCTCAGTTGCTCGCCCGCGGGACCGGCCTGCTAAAGCTCCCAGCCTGCCCGAACGCGCCGACCACCCGCACCCGCCCGCCGACTACCCGCACCCGCCCGAAGTTTTCGCGCACCGCGACGCTCACTCCAGGGTAGGCACGACTACGCGGCATCATCGGACATAGCCGACATCTGCCACCGTGGAGTGGCCTCCTGGCCGCAGATTTCTCTCGAATGCTCCCGCGACAGGTTGATCACGCAGCCGCCGCCGGCCGGCAGCTGCCGTACCGGGGCAAAACGGACGCCCAGCGGCCGTTTCCGATTACCGTGTGTACTTACACCCCTGATGAGGGGCGTAAGTACACACGATCATTCGCATAACCCCTCCTGGCAGCATGAGATGCGGTCAATCCGCCCGGCAAGCCCGGCGGGCTCATGTAGTTACCATCCCGTTATTTGAGCCAGAACCCCATAGATAGGGGGTGCAACTGCACGCGCTAGCCGGAATCGTGGCCGTGCGGGTGCTATGTCCCGTTCTGGCTGCTCACCCGGGCCCGCCGCAAGGCAGACGTGAGGGCCGCAAGGCAGACGCGAGCCGTAAGGCAGACGTGATAGGTATAGTCCGGCCAAAATGCGATCAGTTGGGTAATCTTGCCGACACCGGCGTTTGGACCAACCTTGGAAGAACGGCATCAAGCGCCGGGTGCGGATGGCCTGACCACGGCAAATGGCCTGACGCCGGGTGCGGATGGCCTGACCACGGGAACGGGTGGCCTGACCACGGGAAGGGGTGCAATGATCTCGTCGCGTCGGGTCGCGGGCCACGCGGTGTACGGCTTTGCCTGCGTTCTGGCAGCGGTGACGCTCGTCGTGGCTGGCTCCGCCCACAAGTTGCTCGGCGCGGCCGACGCGACCGGGAAGGGGATCGCCATTAACGGCAGCCCCGACGTGGGCGCGATGAACATCCTGGTCATGGGCCTGGAGAGCCGGACCAATTTCTACGGGCAGCCGCTGTCGGCTCAGCAGCTCCTGGAGACCCACTCGGGCAGCGAGCAAGCGGTCGTGGACCAGGAAGTCGGCGCTCAGGACACCGACACGCTGATCCTCATCCACATCTTCGCGGGCGGCCAGAAGGCGGTGGGCATCTCGATCCCGCGCGACGACCTGGTCACCTACCCGAGTCCGACCTACCTCGGCATCACCGAGGGCAAGATCGACCAAGCCTACGACTACGCCTACAACCTGTCGCTGCAGCAGACCTACGGCTCGTCCATGAGCCAGAACGAGCGCTACCTCAAGGCCAACCAGGCGGGCGAGGCGTTCGAGATCGCGACCGTGCAGGCAGTCACCGGGGTGCACATCGACCACTTCGTCGAGGAAAACATCATCGGGTTCTACTACCTGGCCAAGGCGTTCGGCGGCATCGAGGTGTGCATCAAGCCGGCGGCCGCCCAGGGCGGCCTGCCATATGCCGCGAACCTGACCGACTATGACCCGCTCACCGACACCGACAACTCCGGGTTCAACGCCTATCGCGACGGCTACGACGGCCATAAGGGCGGCGCGCAGTACCTCCACCTGGACGCGGCGCAGTCGCTCGCGTACGTCCGGTCGCGGGACACCCTTCCCGGGGTTGATATCGGCCGGACGAAACGGCAGCAGGCGGTCATCGACTACGTGGTCTGGAAGCTGAAGCACGAGGGCGTGTTCAGCGACTACACCCTGCTCAGCAGTCTGGTCGGCACGGCGAGCCAGTACATCATCACCGATTCGACCTTCGACCTGCTGGACTTCGCCGGCGACATGCGCGCGCTCAGCGGCAGCCACATCACGTTCGATACCCTGCCGATTTCCGGTCAGGTGAACAACATGCAGCTCAACGGCTCCAGCCAGGACGTCAACACCATCGATCTGCCCTATGTCCAGCAATACGTGAAGGCCGCTTTCAGCTCCCCGCCCTCGGCCAAGAAGGCCGGGAGCCGCGCTAAGAAGACCAAGACCGCCCCGGCGCCGCCACCGTCCACCGTCACGGTCGACGTCTACAACGGCAGCGACACGAACGGGTTGGCCGCCGACGTCTCCAGCGCGCTGACCGCCCTGGGATACAAGGCGGGAACCGTCGCCAACTCATCCGCGCAGTCGCAGACCGTCCAGCAGGGCACAGAGGTGTTCTACGGCGCCGGGGCGTCCGCGAACGCGGCGAAGATCGCGGCCGACTTCAGCACGACCGCGACCGCGCTGGCCTCGCTGCCCGCTGGCCAGGTAGAGGTGCTGCTCGGCTCGACCGCCACCGCGGTACCCTCGGGCCTGGCGTCGGCCAGCCCGTCAGCCACGGGTAGCGCCGCCTCTGCTTCGGCTTCGGCCGCGGCCGCCACCGATGACGGCGCGACGGGCGGCTCGGTCACGGTCGCGGCGAACGCCAAGTACGGCATCCCCTGCGTGTACTGACCCGTACCCGAGAGGAGATCGATGCCCGACCGCCGCGCGCTCTTGCTCGGCCGGGCCAGCGAGTTCGCCCGGGTGACCCTGGCCAATGTCCGTCGCGAGTACCCGCGCCACTTTCAGATGACGCTGCCGGGGCCGGTGCCGCTGCCGAGCCGGCCAAGGGAACTCAACCCCGCGTTCTACGGTTGCTTCGACTGGCACTCCGCCGTCGAGATGCACTGGGTGCTGGTCCGGCTGCTACGGGAGGCGCCGGACGCGGTACCGGCCGGCCAGATACGCGCCGTGCTCGACGAGCACCTGACCGCCGGCGCGATCTCCACCGAGGCCGCGCACATCGGCCAGTATGGCGGAGGCGCCCGTCCGTACGGCTGGAGCTGGGCCCTGGCGCTCACCCACGAACTGGCCGGCTGGGACGACCCGGACGCGCGCCGGTGGGCGGCGCACATGCAGCCGCTGGCGGACCTGTTCACGCCCAGGTTCGTAGCGTGGCTGCCGCAGGCGACCTACCCTGTCCGGCAGGGCGCGCACTACAACAGCGCGTTCAGCCTGCATCGCGCGCTCGGCTATGCCAGGTCCCTGGAGGACACCGCGCTGCTGGACACGATCACCGCGACGGCTCTGCGCTGGTTCGGCTCCGACGCAGGCTATCCCGGCGACTGGGAACCGGACGGCATCGACTTCCTCTCTCCCGCGCTGTGCGAGGCCGCCCTGATGGCCGACCTGCTGCCGGCCGCCGAGTTCGTGCCGTGGCTAGACCGGTTCCTGCCCGGCCTGGCCGACGAGCGGCCGGCGGCGCTGTTCACCCCGGCGGTCGTGTCCGACGACAGCGACGGCCAGATCGCGCACCTGCACGGCCTGAACCTGTCCCGCGCCTGGTGCTGGCGGCGGCTGGCGCAGACGCTGCCGGCCGATGACCCCCGTGTGCCGCCGATGTACGCCGCTGCCGAGCGGCACGCCGAGCCGGAGCTGGACAGGACCAGCGGGACCGACTACACGATCGAGCACTGGCTGGCCTGCTACGCGGTGCTGTACCTGACCTGAGTGCGATCTACCTCATAGCACTCGCCAGCGCGGACAAGGCATCCTTGCAGCGACATGAGACTGTCTGAGATCGCTGTGCTGCTCGCCGCCGGGACGGTCGGCGGCATTTTCAGCACGGTGGTGGCCATCGCGTCGCTGGTGTCGTATCCGGTGCTGCTCGCGCTCGGCGTGCCGCCGCTGACTGCGAACATGACCAATACGGTCTCGCTGGTGCTCGCCGGAGCGGGCTCGGTGGCCGGGTCGCGGCCCGAACTGGCCGGACAGAAAGGTCGCGTACTCAGACTCGGCGCGATCACGGCGGCGGGCGGGCTGTGCGGGGCCGTCGTCTTGCTGACGGCACCGGCCAGCACGTTCACCGTGGCGGTGCCGGTGCTGATCGGCGTGGCCTCGATCGTGCTGTTCCTCCAGCCGCGGCTGAATACTCTCAAGCCCAGCGACAGCAAACCCATCCTGAAAAAGACCGCGCTGTTCGCGGTCGCCATGTACGTAGGCTACTTCGGCGCCGCCGCCGGCGTACTGCTGCTCATCGTGCTCAGCGCGATGATCTCCGAGTCCCTGATCAGGGTCAACGCGATCAAGAACGCCGTCTCCGGCCTGGCCAACCTGATGGCGGCGGTGTGCTTCACCGTATTCGGCTCGGTACGGTGGAGCTTCGTGCCGGCCCTGGCGGCGGGCTTCCTGCTGGGCGGCTGGCTCGGGCCGAAAATCGCCCGGCGGGTGCCGGCCGAGGCACTGCGCGTCGTGGTCTGCCTGTGCGGCTTGGGGCTAGCGATCCACCTCGGCATGAGCGCGTACCACTGATCCGGAAAAAATTATTCACAAATAACGCGACGGGGGTTTACCCTAAGCCAATAAGCCGGCAGGCGGGGATGGGCTCCCGCGAGTTCCCGGCGGTGGCCACAACTGGAGTTTCCACCATGCTGCTACTTCTCATTGCCTTGTGCGTGGGCGGGTACCTCGTCTCGCTGCGCATCCACCCCTTGCGCAAGTGTCCGACCTGCAACATGAGCGGCCGGCACTTCGGCTCGGTCTACAAGGGCGCGTTCCGGCGCTGCCACAGATGCAACGGCTCCGGCCGGCTCGACCGGTGGGGCACGCAGGTGTTCTTCGGCGGCACCAAGAACACGGGCGTCTACCCGAAGAAATAACGGGACGACGACCACCTTGCCGGTGATCCCTGCCTCCGCTGCGTGATGCGCGGCGGCGATGTCGGCGAGAGGGTACCTGTGCACGGGCAGTCCGGTCAGATCACCGGCCGCCAGCGCGGCGCCGATGTCGGCGACCGCCGCCTGCAGCGCGCCCGCCGGCACGCCGTAGAGCAGGACGAACTTCATCGCGACGTTGGCGCTCATGCAGGCACGGACGGGGAGCACGGGATTGGCGGCCTCGGCGGCGTAGGTGACGATCGTGGTACCGGCGCGCGCGACCGCTAGGTCAAGCTCCAGGTTGGCCCCCAGCGCCACCTCGATGATACGGTCCACGGTGCCGATGCTCGCCGCGGCGCCAGGCTCCCGGTAGTTCACCACAAGGTCGGCACCCGCCTGTTCGGCAAGCGCCGCCTTCTCGGCCGAAGAAACCGTCGTGATAACACGCACGCCTGCCCGTTTTGCCATATTAATAGCGAAATGTCCCACGGCGCCCGCACCGCCCGCTACAAGTATGGTTTTTCCATCAATAGGTCCATCGGAAAACAGGCAAAAGTGCGCGGTCATCGCCGGCACGCCCAGCGAGGCGCCCAGGTCGAAGGAGGCGCCATCGGGCAGAGGCACGGCGCGCTCCGAAGGCACGACGCTCCACTCCGCGGCGGTCCCCCAGCGGCGGCCGAACGCCGCGAACCACAGCCAGACCCGCTGGCCCACGCGTGCCGGATCCACGCCGGGCCCCACCGCCTCGATCACCCCGGCGCCATCTTGATGCGGCACCTGGAAGCCGTCAACCGGCCTCGGCGTCGCGCCGCTCCTGGTCTTCCAGTCGGTCGGGTTAACGCCGGAGGCATGCACGCGGACCAAGACCTCGCCCGGCCCCGGCTCCGGCCGGTCGATGTCTTCGACGGACAGCACCTCAGCGGCGGGGCCGGTGCGACGGTAGAGCGCAGCCTTCATGGACGAAGGGTAGCGCCCGGCCGCGCACCGGGCCGCGTGACCGCCCGCTCCCCCGGCCGCCGATGCGCGCCCGCCACCGCCCCGCGACCGCCCGCCACGGCCGCCCCGCCACCGCCCGCGACCGCCCGCCACCGCCCGCGACCCCCCCGCGACCGCCCCGCGACCGCCCCGCGACCGCCCCGCGACCGCAAGGAGCTTCGTGTGCCCCGAAACCCCACCCCAGGGGTTCGTGCGCCACGAATCCCCTTCCGGCATTAGGGGCCGGGGCCACGATTCCGCTGACCGCGCGGACCGCGCGGACCGCGCGACCACGCGACCACGGTCGCGCGACCACGCGACCGCAGGAGCCGACCACAGCCGCGACACGCCATGCGTTCGACTTCAGCGGATTGACGGCCAAGCCGGTCCGCCAGGAGCCGACGGGTAAGTCCGATGGCCGACTTCGTGTGTTACCCGAGTGATATAAGTGGCCGACGGTGCGGGCGGGCGCGCCGGGATGCGGTCCATAGAGCCCGAACAACGGCTTTGATGCGCTTCATGGGAAGCTGCTGATCAGCTGTGCGCATCTGGCTGGCGGCGTACGGGCAAGGAAGTTGCTCACGTGCCGCAGGGTGCCCCTGTGACTCACGGGATGGCCCGGTTCTCCATTTAACGGGCTCTGATGCGCTTCATGGGAAGCTGCTGATCAGCTGTGCGCTCCCGGCTGGGGGCGTACGGGCAAGGAAGTTGCTTACGTGCCGCAGGGTGCCCCTGTGACTCACGGGATGGGCCCGGTTCTCCATTTAACGTGGAACTCTGCCGCAACGTGGAAGTCTACCCGTCGTATACGTATGACAGACTTCCACGAAGCGGTAAAGTTCCACGTTGTTTTCACGCTGCGCCACCCCGGGCCAGCACGAGCCGCACCGGGTCGCGCCGCCGAACGCAAACCGCCCCATAAAGTGCATCAGAGCCGATCAACGTGGTGTTCTGCCGCAACGTGGAAGGTTAACCGTCGTATACGTATGACAGACGGACACGAAGCGGTAAACTTCCACGTTGTTTTCACGCCGCGCCACCTAGACCCACCTAGACCTAGGCCAACACGAGCCGCACCGGGTCGCGCCACCGAACGCAAACCGCCCCATAAAGTGCATCAGAGCCGATCAACGTAAAAGGTCTGCCCTTCGTGCGGTGCTGGCCCTCATTTTCGGGGGTCAGCACCGCACGAAGGGGTAACGCCGCACGCTGTCGGGAAGATCTGCGGCAGACAGGCGGTGCCGCTGCCCCAGCGGGCCGCGCCGTGACGGGCCGCGCCGTGACGGCCGGTGCCGGAGATGTCCCGCTCTATCCGGCACGCAGGCCGGGGCACACGGGGTGCACGCACGCAAACCATCGAATCTCGTCAGCCGTGGACTATCGACCTGCTCTAGAGTGATCACAAGGGCGGCCAGCAGCCGATCACCAGGGTTTTAGCGCGTTCGCGCGCGGCGACGACTGCTGGATCGTATCCTCGGCAAGGCACTGGAATGTCAGCGGCCACGACCCGAGAAGGTAGTAACCGCAGATCACCATAGGGTAACTGCGCGCTTTTAAATGGCGAGCGGATACGGATCATAACCAGATGCTCACAGGAAATCCCCAGCTCAGCAACCCGGTTCCGATCAACTTTCCAGGCATTACTCTGGTACAGCTCTGGCTTGTCCATCACAATTAAGTATCGGACTGGCCGGGGTCGGAACCAGCTCGGAACGAGGTGATTATGCGGCTGCGCAGGCGATCGGGGCGGCACGCGGGCAGCCGCGTTGCCGCCTGGCTGACCCGTCCCGCCGGCCGTATAGCCGTTGTCGGCACGCTGACGATCATCGTCGTCGTCACCGTCACCCCCGCCAACGGGGCGGCTACCGACGTCGCCTCCCATGTTGCCACCGCCGTCCATGACCTGATGATCTCCAAATCCGAGACGCTGAACGGGGAGTCGTTCACAGGAACCGCCGCGGTGGGCGCGCTGTTTTCCAGCACCAACGGCAAGCTGGACAACCACTTCTGCACCGCGAGCGTCGTTAACAGCCCGGTCGGCGACCTGGCCATCACGGCGGCGCACTGTGTGGCCGACAGGTCAGGCACGATCATGTTCGTGCCCGGGTATCACGATGGCGACGTCCCCTACGGCATGTGGCAGGTCACGAAGGTCTACATGGACCAAGCCTGGACCTCCAGCCAGAGTCAGGGCGACGATGTCGCCTTCCTCAAGCTCACCCAGCCAGGCTCCGGCGTGCCGATCGAGGACGTGACCGGTGCCGAGTCGCTCGCCACTGGCACCCCGGTCAGGCAACTGGTGCAGGTCATCGGCTACCCCGATGGCAAGGGCGAGCCGATCGACTGCGAGAACTGGACCTCGCAGCCCATGACGGGCCAGCTTGAGTTCGACTGCGGCGGCTATACGGACGGGACCAGCGGAGGGCCGTTCCTCGCTGACGTCAACGCCTCGACCGGTCAGGGCACCGTCATCGGGGTCATCGGCGGCCTCGACCAAGGTGGATACACCCCTCAGGTGTCCTACTCGATCGAGTTCGAGTCGAACGTCGCCGGCCTGTACAAGGAAGCCGAAGCAGGTAACTAAGCGGTTATCCGCAAGATCTCGGCCAGCTCCTGGTCGGTCGGCACCCATTCGCCCGCCGCGGCGTTCGCGGTGACCTGCGCCGCCGAGGTCGCGCCGGCGATGACCGACGAGCAGCCAGGTATCGCCGCGAGCGCGCCGATCGCCACATTCAGGATCGTCACGTCGTGCTGGTCCGCCCACGAGATCAGCGCCTCGACCTTGTCCAGCTTGGCGTCAGTGATATAGCCGTCCCGCCCGGCCAGCCTGCTGTTTGCCGGCACCGGCCCGCCGCGCCGGACCTTGCCGGTGAGCAGCCCGTTGGCCAGCGGGAAATACGGCAGCACGCCGAGCCCGAAATTGACCGACGCCGGCAAAACCTCGGTCTCGGCGTCTCGCTCGAGCAGCGACCAGTGGTTCTGCGCGGAGATGAAGGGGGTCGTGCCCGCGGCGACGGCCAAGTGCGCCGCGTCGGCGATCTGCCAGCCGGACAGGTTCGAGTGCCCGATGTACCGCACCTTGCCCTCAGTCACCAGCTCGTCAAGCGCCGCGAGCGTCTCTTCCATCGGGGTAGACGGGTCTGGCGTGTGCAACTGGTACAGGTCGATGTAGTCGGTGCGCAATCGCCGCAGCGACTCCGTGACGGCCCGGCGGATGTAAGCGCGGCCGCCCTTGGCGCCGGCCGCCGGGCCGTAGCCCATGTCGCTGCGCTGGTGGCCGAACTTGGTGGCGAGAACGACCTGGTCCCGCCGCTTCTCCAGCACCTCACCGAGCGCCTTCTCCGAACCCCCGTCAACGCCATAGATGTCCGCGGTATCGAGCAGCGTCACGCCAGCCTCGATGGCCGCGTCCACTACGGCACGCGTGGCCGCGGTATCCAGCCGCCGCCCGAAGTTGTTGCAGCCGAGCCCGACGACGGAAACGACCAGCCCTGACTCACCAAGTGACCGATAGCGCATGATCAATATCCTTGCACAGGCTAACGATGTCCTGGTACCCGGGCCCGCCCGGCCAGGCAACCCCGGCAACCCGGACGCGTCCCCTCGCCTTGCTCCCGGCGCGCGCGCCGGACGGCGCACGGCCCGACGCGCTGTCCGGACACACCGGGCCAGCCGCACGGGCCAGCGCGCCCGGACAGCGCGCCCGGACAAAGGCGCCGTGCCATTTGCGCGGCCGCACGTATAGCGGGCGAATATCCGGCGATCTGTTCGCCGTCTCGCAGTCGGCAGGAGAGTTATCTTTGCTGGCGGAAAGACAATCACTGACACGCTGGAGTTCTGGCATGTCCGACCGGGAGGTCCCGGTACCGGTCGCCGTCCGTGACCACGTTATCCTCTTCAATCCCCGTAACCTCTCCGGCCCCTCGTGCCCAGGGAACTAGCGAACGGATGTGTCCGGGAGCCAGCCCGCCACCCGCCAGAACTGCCGGGCGGAATCCACCGGCCGCGGGAGTGGCGCGCAATCCCATATGCGTTATCATGGCTTTACCGAAAACGGTGCTCAACATATTGTCGCGCAATTGCACCAAACAATTCCGCGACGTCCTGCGGACCTGGAGGATAGATGCCAGATCCCACGCCAGCCTTCACCGAGGGGCCGACCGTCCTCCGGCGGCTGCTCGGCATGCAATTGCGAAAGCTCCGAGATAGCCGCAACATCAGCGCGGCGGACGCGGCGAAGGCGATCCGCGGATCCGAGTCCAAGATCAGCCGCATTGAGCTGGGCAAGAGCGCGATCAGGGAGATCGACGTGCTTGACCTGCTCACCTTGTACGGTGTCGACCCGGCCGAGCGAGAACAGTTCCTGACGCTCGCCGAGCAGGCAAGCCGGCGCGGCTGGTGGCATCAGTTCAGCGATGTCCTGCCTGCCTGGTTCCAGGCCTACATCGGCATGGAGGAATCGGCGCAAGCGATCCGCGTCTATGAACCGCTGTTCGTACCGGGCCTGCTGCAGACGCCGCAGTACGCGGCCGCGGTGCTCGCTCTCGGCGACCTGCCGGTCAGCGAAACCGAGCGGCACGTCTTGCTCCGCAAGGAACGGCAGCGGCGTTTCGTCGATGGCCAGCTGAAGCTGTGGGCGATCGTGGACGAGTCCGCGCTGCGGCGCCCCGTGGGCAGTCTGGAGATCCTGCGCGACCAGCTCCGCTACCTGATCAGCCTCAGCACACGGCGCAACCTCACCCTGCAGATCACCGCGCTGGGCGAGGGCGGTCACGCGGCGCCGAGTGCCTTCACGATCTTGCGGTTCAACGAGCCGGACATGCCCGACGTCGTGTACGTCGAGCAGCTCACCAGCGCGCTCTACTTCGACAAGAGAGCGGACGTCGACCGTTACCTGCTAGCGATGGAACGGCTGAGCGTGATCAGTGCCACGCCGGCCGAGACGCGGGGCATCCTCAGCACAATCGTCAACCAAGTGGAGGAACAGATCCGATGACTATTCGCAATGGCATGCCGGCCGCTGAGCTGACCGCGACCTGGCGCAAGAGCAGCCGCAGCGGTCCGCAGGGCGGGAACTGCGTGGAGGTCGCACACCTGTCCGGCGGACAGGTCGCGATGCGCAACTCCCGGTTCCCCAGCGGACCGGCGCTGGTGTTCACGTCCGCCGAGTGGGACGCGTTCATCGGCGGCGCCAAGGACGGGGAATTCGACTAGCTCGCGGTAGCCCGACATAAACGTGACCCCCGGCGTCTCACCCAGCGCCGGGGGCCACGTGCTCGCGGGCGGTCACGCGGGAAGGTCGAACTCCCCGTTCTTCGCCCCGATCAAGAAGGCTTGCCACTCGTCCCTGGTGTAGATGTGGGCAGCCTTGGTCCTGTCCTTCGTGTCACGGAGCGCGACGCCCCCCTCCGGCAGGTGTGCTACCTCGACGCATCCGCAACTGCCGCTCGCGCTGCTCTTGAACCAGCGCAGATCGTTGAGATCGCTCATTGTGTATCCCTTACCTGAATTCGCGATTGTGCTTCCTTTGGTGTTGTCATGACAGTCCGTCGGCCACTGTCTCGATTAGCTCGATGGACGCCGCGGGGGATAGCGCCGCCGCCCGGAGGCGGTCGAATGCCTCGGTGAACAGCCGCACTTCCCTATCTTTTTCGAGGTACACCATGCCGAAAAAACCACCGTCGATGAACGCCACGTCATGATCCGTCCGTTCCGGGAATTCAAGGATGGAAAACGCTCCGTCCATTCCCGCGTGCGCGCCGCTGTCGAAGCCGAGCACCTGCAGTGTCACGTTAGGCCAGCGGCTCGCCTCGACTAGGTGCTCAAGCTGATGCCGCATGATCGCGACACCGCCGACGCGACGCCGCAGCGCCGCCTCGTCGAGGATGAGCCAGAACTCGATGGACGGCGGGCCCTCCAGGGTCCGCTGCCGCTGCATGCGCAGACCCACGAGCTTCTGCACCTGCTCCTCGCTGTCCTTCGGATGCAGTTCGCGCAGCACGGCGGTCGCGTAGTCCACGGTCTGCAGCAGGCCGTGGACGAGCGTGGCCTCAAAGCTGCGCAGTCCCTGTGCCTCCGCCTCGAGGCCCACGTAGATGTCAAATCCGCTGGGCAGCACGTCGCCATACTCCGCCCACCAGCCCTTGCGATGGCCTTCCCTGCCCATGTCGATGAGCACCTGCCGGGCGGCCGGATCGGTGACCTCGAACATGTCCAGCAGCCGGTTCAGGTAATACGTCTTGATCGGCGCCTTGCCAGTCTCGATCCTCGACAGCGTGGAGGCGACCAAGTCGAGCTCGCTCGCGACCTCGTCGAGTTTGAGGGAGTGCGCCTCACGCAGCCGCCTCAGCTCGGCGCCTAGGCGGCGCCTGCGGACCGTTGGGCCATCTGGCATGAGAGGACTCACCTCCCGCGCGGGGAAACCGGGGGGAACAGCATGCCTAGGGCGGGACTTCGCATAGTATCCGGACCGCTCCGTACCGTCCTGACAAGCAGTACGATACAGCACAATGGAGTCCGATGAAATCCCATCCGGGATTTCATTTGAGAAATTTTCTGTACGCACTTGCGCGAGATGCACTCGCTCACTCATCATCGTGAGATGAACTGAGTGTTCGCACAGACTGAGAAAATACGCACGTCAGGGTCGGCAGCACGCAGCAAAGCAGATTTCGATCAAAGTGGACACGAGTCACACCGGTTGGTATTGCTCTCACTAAATACGGAGCGCACATTGCGTCATTTACGCAAATAGCCGTAGCGACTGGTCACATGCGATATCGCGAACATGGGGAGGGAATGAAGATGGAGACGCCCGTCAGCGCTCCGCGACGACCCAGGAGCGGCAGCAGCCCGCATGCCTCGGTCCTCGGCTCGCTGACGATAGAGGGACATCCGAGTCAAGTCTGCGCGGCGCGGACGTTCGTGGCCAGGACGCTCGCCGCCAGCCACCTCAAGGTCGACAGCGACGCGGCGACATTACTCACTTCTGAGATCGTCACCAACGCGATCCAGCACACCAAGTCCGGCGTCGACGGTAGCGTCACCATCGTCGTCATCGCCGTCCGGCGCGGAGCCCTCATCGAGGTCATCGATGAGGGCTCCGCGGGCGTGCCGATCGTGAAGGGCGACCTCTACGCCGCCGAAGGACACGGGCTGTTCCTCGTACAGCAGCTCGCCGCCCAGTGGGGGTACATGAGGGATCCCGCGGGCACCACCGTCTGGTTCCACTTGCCCACGCCAGACGGGCCCGGCGCTGACGAGGACGACACGGGCCCCCCGGGCGCCAGGCAGCAGGGCCCGCGTGAAGTCGGCCGGCACCGCCAGCCCACGAATGCGCACGGACCCCGCCAGTACCCGCGGGGCTTTTCCGTCGCCGCGATTTAGCGCCCGCCCCCGGACGCGGTCGTCACTTGCGCCGGGTTGACGGGACGGTTCAGCCGCCGCTCTTACGACGGAAGGAGCGCCGGCTGGACCGCGGGCCGTACGCGTCGTGCACCTTGCTGCCGGTGGCCTGCGCGCCCTCCGCGTTGGCGGACGCCTGCTGGCCCTTCTTGCGGTCAAGCGCCTCACGGAACTTCCGCTTGAGGTCGTTGACATCGGCCGGGGCGGCGCCGTCCTGCACCCCGCGCGCCGCCGCGCCCGACGCTGCCTTGCCCGACGCTGGCTTGCCGGACGCTGCCGCGCCGGACGCTGGCTTGCCGGACGCTGGCTTGCCGGACTTGGCCTTGCCGGACGAGGGTGTATCGGAACCTTTGTCGGCTGATCCTTCAGATTGACCGGCAGCCATGCGGACCTCCTCGGAGTGCTCGCTACCAGCGTCGCACACGCAAGCAAGCGTCTCCCATCCGCCACCCCGCCAAACGCGATGCCGATAATGGGAGGATGACCCACGCCGAGCTGCTACGGGAGCTGAACCGGCCGAGGGCGTGGACCCTGTACATCGACGGAATCCCGCACTCGCACGTCGACTTGGACGACCCGCTCTACCTCGAGTTCGAGTACGTGCGGCGGCTCGGGCACCTGATCGACCTCGCGGCGCCTCCCGGTGAGCCGCTCTCAGTGCTCCACCTCGGCGCGGGCGCTCTCACCCTCGCCCGTTACGTCGCCGCTACCCGGCCGGGTTCGGTTCAGCGGGCAGTGGACAATGACGCCGCGCTCATCGAACTCGTCCGCGCCGAGCTCCCGCTGCCGGCGCGGAGCAGGATCCGGGTCCGCATCGGCGACGCGCGGGAGGTGGTGGAGGCGATGTGGCCACGCTCGTTCGACGTCGTGGTCGTCGACGTCTTCGCCGACGGCCGCACGCCCGCAAGCCTGACCTCCGCGGAATTCGCCCAGGCGGCGGCGAACGTGCTGCGCGACGGCGGGATCTTCGCGGTCAACGTGGCGGACGGACCGCCGCTCGCGTACACGCGCGCGCAGGTCGCGACCGTCCGCCCGGTGTTCGGGCAGGTGTGCCTGATCGCCGACGCGGCCGTGCTACACGGCCGTGGCCGCAGGTTCGGCAACCTGATCCTGGCGGCGAGCCGGGTCCCGCTGCCCGTGGACAGGCTCACCCGGCTCATCGCGGCCGATCCGATGCCGGGACGCGTCCTGGACGGCGCTGGCATCGACCGGTTCGCCGCCGGCGCCAAGCCGGTCACCGATGCTTCGGCGCGCCCCTCACCCGCTCCTCCGCCGGGCCCGTTCGCCCGCTAGACCGCGTGCGGGCTGTGACGATAAAACTCTGGCAGCGGCGAGCATGCCCCGGCAGATCAGCGCAACATCGTCATCATTAGCGATATATGGCGGCATCGTGTAGATGAGATCGCGGAAAGGCCGCAACCAGACGCCCTGTGCGACCGCCGCAGACGTGGCGGCGGCCACATCCACCGGATGGTCCAGCTGCACGACGCCGATCGCGCCGAGGACACGGACATCGGCCACGCCGGGAACATCGCCGGCGGGAGCCAGGCCGGCCGAGAGCCCGGATGAAATCCGGCTGACCGAAGCCGCCCAGTCGCCGGAGTCGAGCAGGACAGACAGCGAGGCGAGCGCCACCGAGCAGGCCAGCGGGTTGCCCATGAACGTCGGTCCGTGCGCGAGTACCGGCACGACGCCGGACGAGACCTCGCTCGTGCACAAGGCGGCGGCCAGCGACATATATCCGCCGGTTAGCGCCTTGCCGATGCACATTACGTCGGGCGATACCCCGGCATGGCCAGCCGCGAACAGCGAGCCCCCGGTCCGGCCGAACCCGGTCGCTATCTCGTCAAAGATCAGCAGCACGCCCGCCTCGTCGCACGCCGACCGCAGCACCCGCAGGTACCGCGGGTCGTGAAAGCGCATGCCCCCCGCCCCCTGCACGACGGGTTCCACGATCACCGCCGCCAGTTCGCGGGCGTGGGTGGCGATTAGCCTGGTTAGTTCCGCCGCATAGGGTTGCTCATACGACGGCGGCGGCGCGGACGCGAACACCTGCGCCGCGACCACCCCGTCCCACATGGCGTGCATCCCGCCGTCGGGGTCGCACACCGACATGGCCATGAACGTGTCGCCGTGGTAGCCCCCCCGCCAGGTGAGCAGCTTGCTCTTATCCGGAAACCCCGCTGACCGCCAGTACTGCAGGCACATCTTGACCGCGACCTCGACCGATACCGATCCCGAGTCGCAGAAGAAGACGTGCTCGAGCCCGGCCGGGGTGACCTCGACGAGCCGCTCCGCCAACCGGACCGCGGGCTCGTGGGTCAGCCCTCCGAACATCACGTGGCTCATCCGCCCCAGCTGTCTGGTCACCGCCGCGTCGAGAACCGGATGCCGGTATCCGTGGATAGCCGCCCACCACGAGGACATGCCGTCCACGAGCTCACGGCCGTCAGCCAACCGCAGTCGCACGCCCTCCGCCGACGCGACCACCAGCGGCGTCATCCGCCCTGGCATCGGCGCGTACGGATGCCAGACGTGCCTCCGGTCCTTACCGAGAAGGCTGTCCTCACCGGGAGGGCTGTGCTTACCGGGAGGGCCGCGCCTACCGAGAGGGCCGCGCTTACCGGGAGGTTCGGCCACGGGGGGAGCCCCGGTTCTCCCGTTTGGCCTTGACCCGCACCGACACCTGCACCGGGCTGCCCTCGAAACCGAACTCCTCACGCAGCTTGCGTTCCACGAACCGCCGGTACGAGGCCTCGAGAAATCCCGATGAGAAAAGAACAAAATGGGGGGGCTTGATGCCGGCCTGGGTGGCGAACAGCACCTTCGGCTGACGGCCACCGCGAACCGGAGGCGGCGTCTGCGCGATGAGCGCGGCCAGCCACGCGTTGAGCCTGCCGGTCGGCACCCGCGTCTCCCATCCCGCCAGAGCCTTCTCCAGCGCGGGCACTAGCCGCTCCACGTGCCGCCCGGTCGACGCTGAGATATTCACCCGCGGCGCCCACCTGGCCGAGTACAGCTGCCGGTCGATCTCCTTTTCCAGGTACCGCTGCCGTTCGGCGTCGACCAGGTCCCACTTGTTGTAGGCGATGACAAGCGCCCGGCCCGCCTCGATCACCATCGAGACGATGCGCAGATCCTGTTCGGTCAGCGGCTCGCTGGCGTCGATCAGCACGACCGCGACCTCGGCGAGGTCCAGCGCCCCGGTGGCGCGCAGCGTCGCGTAGTAGTCGGCCCCCTGGGTTTCCCTGAACCTCCTGCGTATACCGGCGGTGTCGACAAAACGCCAGCTGACCCCGCCCAGCTCGACCAGCTCGTCGACCGGGTCGCGGGTCGTGCCCGCGACGGAGTCGACCAGCGCCCGCTGCGTACCGGTCAGCTTGTTGAGCAGGCTGGACTTACCGACGTTCGGCCGGCCGATCAGCGCGACCCTTCTCGGCCCGTCCTCCTCCGTCTCGCTCGTCGCTGTTAGCGGCAGCGCTTCCAGGATCAGGTCGAGCAGGTCGCCGCTGCCACGGCCGTGCAGCGCGCTGACCGGCACGGGCTCGCCCAGGCCGAGAGACCACAGCGCGGTAGCGTCCGACTCGGCCCTGGCATCGTCGACCTTGTTCGCCGCGACCACCACGGGCTTGCCCGATTTACGCAAGACCGCGGCGACCATCTCGTCCGCGTCGGTCACGCCGACCGTGGCGTCCACTACGAACAAAACGGCGTCCGCGGCCTCGACCGCCACCTTGGCCTGCTCTGCCACCCGGGCGGCGAGCGACCCTTCCTCCGCGCTGTCCCAGCCGCCGGTGTCGACGAGCGTGAACGACCGGCCGCGCCACAGCGCGTCATAGGCAACCCGGTCCCTGGTCACACCCGGCACGTCCTCGACGACGGCCTGCCTGCTCCCGAGAATGCGGTTCACCAGCGTTGACTTGCCCACGTTGGGGCGGCCGACCACGGCGAGAACGGGAACTACCTGTCCGTTCGGCACGTCGCCATCCGTACAATCATGTCGATGACCTCATCCAGCGTCAGCGCGGTGGAGTCGATCTCCACCGCATCGGCAGCCTTTCCGCTCTGCGCGGCGTCCGAGCTATCCCTGCGGTCCTGCTCGACCCTGGTCGCGGCCGCGGACCAGTTGGCCTGCGCGGCACGCCTGATGGCGCGTGCCGACGCGCCAGCCGTCAAGAATACTTTGACGGCGGCGTCTGGGGCCACCACGGTGCCGATGTCCCTGCCCTCGGCCACGATCCCCGCCTCCGCCTGGGCGATGATATTCCGCTGCATCGCGATCAGGCGGGCCCGGACCTCCGGCATCGAGGCGACCGCACTGACCGCCCTGGTGACCTCCGGCGTCCTGATCGCCTGCGACACGTCGGCGCCGTCGACCCGGGTCCAGGGCCGCTCCGGGTCGGTGCCGACCTCGATCCGCGGCTGGTCAAGGTGCGCGACCACGTGAGCGGGATTGGCGATGTCAATCCTGTGCTCAAGAAGCCACCAGGTCAGCGCCCGGTAGGTGGCACCCGTGTCCAGGTAGCGCAGGCCGAGCGCGCTCGCCGCGCCGCGCGAGGCGCTGGACTTGCCCGATCCGGAGGGTCCGTCGACGGCTATCACCAGCTTCGTTCCCGTACCGGCGTCCACGCCCGTTTCGCTGGTCACGCCCGTTTCGCTGGCCAGGCCCGCTGAGATGTTCACGCAGGCGATGTTACCGGGACCCCGCCCGTTCAGCCGCCCTGGTCGAGGGTACCCGCACATGTGACCGCGCATGCCCGTCGCCTGACCGCGCGGTCCTGTCGTTCCGCTGGCGGGTGCCGGTTGGGCGGTCCGGTTGCCGGAGCCGGCGTGCGGACAGTTGCTCGCGTGCGGGCTGGTGCCGGCAGGCGGACGGGTGCTCGCGTGCGGGCTGGTGCCGGCGTGCGGACGGGTGCTCGCGCACTGGCCGGTGCTCGCGCCCGCGCCCGGAGCCCGGTTAGCGGGCTCTAGCACATTTCCGGGACGTCGTCTCCGATGACAGGGACACCGCAGGCCCGGTGAGCGGCCAGAACGGGACATAACACCCGCACGATCAGCGATTCTAGCTATTATGTGTAGTTACACCCCGCATAGAGGGTACAACTGCACACGCTAATTCGATTAACAGCTCCAGCCGACGAGATTACACAGATAAACCCGCCGGGCGCCCCGGGTCGGCAACCGGTCTCCCCGTAAAGTGGACCAGAGCGATTAGCGGGTTCTGGAGCACTTCATGGGCGGCTGTTGACCAGCTGCGCGTTCCTGGCTGGTGGCGTACGGGCAAGGAAGTTGCTTATGTGTCGCAAGGTGTCCTTGTGACTCACGGGATGGCCCGGTTCTCGATTTAACGTGGAAGTCTACCGCAACGTGGAAGTCTACCCGTCGTATACGTATGACAGACGGGCACGAAGCGGTAAACTTCCACGTTGTTTTCACGCCGCGCCACCCTGGGCCAGCACGAGCCGCACCGGGTCGAGCCACCGAACGCAAACCGTCCCCGTGAAGTCCATCAGAGCCGGTTACCGTCCCCGTGAAGTCCATCAGGGCCGGTTAGGGTGCGGGATTTGCCCTTCGCGAAGTGTTACCCTTCATTTTCGAGGGTCAACGCTTCCCGAAGGGGAACTCATCACGTTATTCGGGACAACCTCCGACACGGAGGGGCCACCATCGGCATATGTCCCATTATGTTCGGCCGGCCGTAGCCATTCAGGCGGGAGGGAGTGGGCCTGCGGGGAAGGGAGCGGAAGCGCTTGCGGGGAAGGGGACGGAGAGCCTGCGGGGAAGGGGGCGGAGCGCTTGCGGGGAAGGGGGCGGAGAGCCTGTGGGGCACACGGGCAGGCCGCGGGCGGTGGTCGCCTGGCCGTTAGCGTTAGCCGCCCGAGGTCAGGCCGTGCCGGTAGGCGTAGGCGACCGCCTGGGCACGGTCCCTGGCGCCGATCTTCGGCAGCAGGTGGTTGATATGACTCTTCACCGTAGCCTCGCTGACCACGAGCCGGGCCGCGATGTCGGGGTTGGACAGCCCTTCGGCGATCAGCGCGAGAACCTCGGCCTCGCGCGCGGTCAGACCGTCGGGAAGGGACGACGCCGGTGCCGACGAGGGGCCGGACGACGTGATCGCCTCGATCAGCAGGTGCTGGACCGCCGGGTCGAGGGCCGCCTGGCCGCTGACCACCCGTTCCAGCGCCTGCTGGATCTCCTCAGCGCTGGCGTCCTTGGTAAGGTATCCGACCGCCCCCGCGCGCAGCGCATCGATGACGGAACGGTCGTCGGCGTATGTGGTGAGCACGACGACCTTGATCCCGGAACCACGCAAGCGGCTAGTGGCCTCGACACCGTCCATCCGCGGCATCCGCAGGTCCATCAAGATCACGTCCGGGCGCAGCTCCTCGGCCAGGGCCAGTGCCTTCTCGCCGTCGGGGGCAGTGCCGACCACCTCGACACCAGGCAGCAAGCCGAGCAGCGTGGCCAGGCCATCGCGGACGATCCGCTGGTCGTCCACGGCCACGACCCGGATCACGACGCCACCCGCCTGTTCACGAAGCCACCCGCCTGTCCACGAAACCCACCCGCCTGTCCACGAAACCCGCCTGCCCGGTCACGGCAACCCGCCTGCCCGGTCACGGCAACCCGCCTGCCCGGTCACGGCAACCCGCCTGCCCGGTCACGGCAATCCAACCTGCCGTTCATGCCGCCACCCGCAGCTCTACGAGGAACCCGTCATCGGTAGGCCCGGCGGTGAGCGTGCCGCCGAGCAACTCGGCGCGCTCACGCATGCCAGTCAGCCCGTAACCACCGGAACACCCGGGCGCGGCCAGGGTCACAGCTCCGAAGTCCTGGATGGCCAGGCCCACGTCGCCGCCTTCGTACGCGAGCGTAACGCTGACGTGGTCCGGGTTCGCGTGCTTGCGGATGTTCGTCAGCGCTTCCTGGGTCACCCGGTACAAGGCGAGCTTCACCTCCGGGCGCATGTCGGGAACGGCGCCGCGCGAGGTGAACCGGCACGGGATGCCAGTGTCGGCCGCGAACGCGCCGGCCAGTCCCTCCAGCCGGTCCGGCCCGGGCAGTTCGTCGCCGCGCAGCATGCTGATCGCCTGCCGTGCCTCGGCCAGGCCGCTCTTGGCTAGCTGGTGCGCCCGGTCCACGGCGGTGGCCAGCCGCTCATCCCCGCTGGATGTGGCGAGCAGCCGGACGCCCTCCAGCTGAAGGGTCAGGCCGGACAGCGTGTGCGCGAGCACGTCGTGCATGTCCCTGGCCAGCCGCTGGCGCTCGGCGAGTGCCACGGCGCGCAGCTCGCCTTCGCGGGACTGCTCCAGCTTGACCAGCAGGTCCTCCAGCTGCTCCCGGTGCTGGCGGGTCCACCAGAACCACAGCAGAAAGAAGCTGTACAGCAGGAGCGGCAAGACGCTGGTCGCCATGCCCAGCCACCGCGAATTGTCCACTTCCTTGCCGGTGAGCGCGGCGGCCAGCAGAGCGGCCAGGCACAGCGCCGCCAGCGCCGCGATGCCGATCCGGTTCGGGATCGCTCGGGACATCACCACCAGCGCGAGGCCGCCGAGAACGCCGATCCCGCCTAGCCCGCCCGGCTTAAGCCAGACCAGCGTCGCCGAACTCACCAGCAGCACGGTGAGGAACGGCATCCACCAGCGCCAGGGAGCGGGGCGGATGAGCATCGTGTGCCTGGCGCCCAGGATGCCGACGACGAAGCCGGCCAGTGCCAGGGTGAGCCCCAGTGACTCCCCGTGCAGGCCGGCCCGCGGCCGCGTGCCGGCGTTGATGTAAATGACGACGACGAGCAGGATCAGCCCAGCCGGCTGATAGTGGCGGCGCAGGGCATTCGCCCGCCGCCACTCCTCGATCGCCTGTTCCTCGCCCACGCCACCAGGCTACTTTCCGGCGCATCGCCCGTCATCGGGTCAAAGACTGAGCTGGGTCTCCACCCCGGGGTGGAGACCCAGGATCCGCCGCCGCGCCGAAGCGCTCCTTCCCGCGCGGCACCGATGCTGGCTATGCAACCTCATCAAAGGAGTGAGAAACATGTTCCTGCTTTTCGGCAAGTCGCTGGACCCCAAGCTCCGCCTGGTCGTCGGCATCGCGGTTCTCGTTCTCGGCATCGTCGTGCACTTGACCCTGGTGGAAGTCCTCGGCGGCGCCTACCTCGCGTTCGCCGCCTTCATGCTTGTCCGTGGCCTGAAACGCAATGCGCGATGAGCGCGCCCATAGAAGTTAACGGCCTGGTCAAGCGGTTCGGCTCGTTCACCGCGGTAAACGGGGTCAGCTTCGAGGTCGCCGGCGGCCAGGTGACCGCCCTGCTGGGGCCGAACGGCGCGGGTAAGACCACCACGATCGAGATCCTGGAGGGCTTCCAGTCCCCCACCGCCGGAACCGTCCGCGTGCTGGGCGCTAACCCCCGCAAGGGGGGCAGCGCCTGGCGCGCGCGAATCGGGCTGGTGCTGCAGACGACCAGCCTGGACGCGCAGCTTACGGTCGCGGAGGCGGTCGGCCTCTACGGCACCCTCTACAAGCGGCCGCTCGGCACGGGTGAGGTGCTCGACGCCATCGAGATGACCGACGACGCGAGCACCAGGATCGGCGCGCTGTCCGGCGGGCAGAAGCGCCGGGTCGACCTCGGCATCGCCATCGTCGGCCGTCCGGACATGCTGTTCCTCGACGAGCCGACCACCGGCCTGGACCCGGAGGTGCGGCGCCGGATGTGGCAGATCATCGAGGGCCTTACCGATGCGGGCACCACCGTGCTGCTCACTACCCACTACATGGACGAGGCGCAGCACCTGGCCAGCCGGGTGGTAGTACTGGCCGACGGCCAGGTCGCCGCTGACGCGACGCCGGCCGAACTGCGCGCCATGGGCGGCCCGCCGGTGATCAGGTTCCGCCCGCCCGCGGGCGGGCCGGAACTGCCGCCGGCGCTCAAAGACCGCACGCTCAGCGGTACCGACGATCTGATCTCGCTGGTCGCCTGGGCCCGCGATCACCGCGTGGACCTGACCGGGCTCGAGGTGAGCCCGCCCAGCCTGGAAGACGCCTACCTCGCGCTGACTGGGAGAACCGATGTCTCAGCTTAAGTACCATCTGACGCTCATCATGCGGAACCCGCGCGCGTTCATCGCCGGCCTGATCATGCCCGCGCTGTTCCTGGCGTTGGAAACCAGCCATAAGCAGCACCCGAGCGCCGCTCAGATCGACCAGGTCGTGGCCGGCCTGGTCGTGTTCGGCTTGCTGAACCTCGCTTACCTGACGTATGCCACCGGGATTGTCGTCGCCAGGGAGGACGGCGTGCTGCGTCGCTGGTACGCGTCGCCGCTGCCGCGCTGGCAGTACTTCGCGGCCCGCGTAGTCGCGGCGGCACTGCTGGCCGACGCGGCGGCGCTGATCCTGCTGCTGGTGGGCGCCTCGATGGCAGGCCTGCATCTGACCGTCGCCGGGACCGGATCACTGCTGCTCGCGGTCACGATCGGCGCGATCGCGCTGGCCGCGGTCGGCACCGCGGTCACCCCGCTGCTCCCGCCGGGCCAGGGCATGTACAGCCTGCTGGCGATCACCTACCTGCCGCTGCTGATCTTCTCCGGCGGGTTCGGCCAGAACAGCGATCTGCCGCATTGGCTGACCACGCTGATGACCTACCTGCCTATCCAGCCGATCGTGAGCGGGGCGAGCACCGCGCTGCGCCACCCCGGGTTCCTGCCGGGCCGTGACCTGCTCGTGCTCGCCGCCTGGGCGGTGGCAGCGCTGGTCCTGTCGGTGCGGTACTTCCGCTGGGATCCGACCCGCCCGGCACACGCCAGGCGCGCGCCCTAAACGTCATATACATGTACTTGACGCCGCCGAGCACCACCGTTGTTTATTTCATAAATAATTATGAATAAACTGCCCAGCCAGCCGCCCGCAGAGCTTGCACCAGGGCCGTCGTCTCGGCGGGCCGGACGGACAATTCGGCCACCCCGGCAGGGAGCCCCGGCGAGTGCTCGATGCGGATGTCCTCGATGTTGACCCCGGCGGCGCCCGCCACGTCGAACAGCCGGGCGAGCTCGCCGGGCTGGTCCTTGATCACGACCTGGACCTGCGCGAACACCGGCGATACGGTGCCGTGCTTGCCCGGGATGCGATCCACCCCGGCCCTCCCCCGATCCAGCAGGTCAGCGATCCCCTTGATCCTGGAATCGGGGGTCCTGGAATCGGGGGTCCTGGAATCGGGGGTCCTGGAATCGGGGGTCCTGGAGTCAGGGATCCTGGAGCCGGGGGTCACGGAATCACCGGCGAGCAACCGGGCCGCCTCGGCCAGGTCAGCGGCTACCTCGGCGAGCACGTCGGCGACCGGGTCAGCGTTACCCGCCAGGATCTGGGTCCACAGCTCCGTATCCCCCGCCGCGATCCGCGTCACGTCGCGCAGCCCTTGCCCGGCCAGGTCGAGCGCTCGCGGTTCGGCGTCCGCCAAGCGGGCGGCCATAGCGGCCGCGACCACGTGCGGAGCGTGCGAGGTCAGCGCGACCCAGCGATCGTGGGTGGCCGGGTCGGTCATGACGAGCGTCGCACCGCATGCGGCGACCAGCCAGCCCGCGGCTTCGACGGCGCCGGCAGACGCCCAGGGAGTACTGCATATCGCCCAGGTCCGGCCGAGGAACAGGTCCGCCCGGGCGGCGGCCGGCCCCTGCTTCTCCCGGCCGGACAGAGGATGACCGGGCACATATACCGACATGTCACACCCGGCCGCGATGGCCCGGGCGACCGGCGATTGCTTCACGCTCGCCACGTCGGTGTAGAACCGCGCCAGTCCGTCACGCTGTGCCGACGCGAGCATCGGCGCCACCGCGTCCGGCGGCACGGCGAGCACGGCCAGATCGGCGGGCTGGCCACCGGGAAACGAGCCGTCATACACGACGCCGGCCCCCAGGTCGGCGGCCAGCCGGGCGCTGACCGGGTCTGCGTCGGACAGCCAGACGCCTTCGGCCGCGCCGGCGATGGCCAGGCCGATCGAGGTGCCGATCAGCCCGGTACCGATGATCAGGACCGATGTCATTGCGCGATGTCGAGCCTGAGCGCGGCGGCGCCACGCAGGTAGACATGCTGGATCTCGGCACGCCCGAGCGACGTCTCCACATGCGCCATCAGCCGTACGACCCGCGGCATCGCGCCCGGTACCGGGATCTCGTTCGCGCAGATCAGCGGCACCTCGTGGAAGCCCAGCTTGCGCGCGGCGAGCGCGGGGAACTCAGCGGTCAGGTCGGACGTGGCGGTAAACAGCACGCTGATCAAGTCATCGGTTGTCAGGTTATTTCTGGACATGATCTCGTTGACCAGCTCGGTCGTGCCCGCCAGGATCGCGTCCCGCTCGTTGGCGTCGATCTGCACCGCGCCGCGAATTGCCCGTACTGTCACCTGCAATACCTTACAAGCCCACCGCGGCGAACAGCTCACCGATTTCCCTGGTGGTGAGCTCGCGGACGCTCCCTGGCCTGAGCGTGCCCAGCTTGATCGGTCCGACGTCGGTGCGGACCAGGCGGCTGACCGGGTGCCCAGCGGCGGCCAGCATGCGCCGGACGATGTGCTTGCGGCCCTCGTGCAGGGTGATCTCAACCAGGGCCCTGGTGCCGTTGCGGTCCACGACACGGAACCGGTCGGCGGTCGCCACCCCGTCGTCGAGCTCGATGCCGGTGGCCAGGCGCCTGCCGAGGTCCTTCGGCACCGGGCCGCCCACATCGGCCAGATAGGTCTTGGCTACCTCGAAGCTCGGGTGCGCCAGCCGGTGCGCCAGTTCTCCGTCGTTGGTGAGCAGCATGAGGCCTTCTGTCTCGTAGTCCAGGCGGCCGATATGGAACAGGCGCTCGGTGCGGTCGCCGAGGAAGTCCGTGATGGTCTTGCGACCCCGGTCATCCGACATCGCGGTGAGCACCTCCACCGGCTTGTTGAAGGCAAGATAGACCAGGCCCGGCTTGGCCGGGATGCGCTTGCCGTCCACCCGGATGACTTGCCGCTCGGGATCCACCCTCGCGCCGAAGCGGCGGACGACCTGTCCGTCGACCTGCACCCGGCCCTCGCCGATCAGCTCCTCGCAGTGCCGGCGGCTGCCGATGCCCGCCTCGGCGAGCACCTTCTGCAAGCGGACCCCGCCGGGAACGTCGACGAGAGTGTCATCAAACTGCTCGCCGGGAAGATCCCTCATTGCTCGATGTCCTCGATCGTGTCCGGATCGGGCAGGAACGGAGCCAAGTCCGGCAGATCGTCCAGGCTAGCCAGGCCGAGGCGCTCCAGAAAATAGTCCGTCGTCCGGTACAAGATCGCGCCGGTCTCCGGGTCGGTACCCGACTCCTCGGTGAGGCCGCGCAGCACCAGGGTCCGCATGACGCCATCGCAGTTCACGCCCCGCACCGCCGATACCCTCGCCCGGCTGACCGGCTGCCGGTAGGCGACCACGGCGAGCGTTTCCAGCGCCGCCTGGGTGAGCCGGACTTCCTGCCCGTCCTGCACGAAGCGCTCCACAACCGGCGCGTATTCCTCGCGGGTGTAGAACCGCCAGCCGCCCGCGATCTCGCGCAGATCAAAACCCCTGTGCTCTTCTGTGTAAGCTGCCGCGAGCTCCTTCAGCAGGGAATCCACATCGTCCCTTGGCCGCTCAAGGACCTGAGCGAGCACAACCACGGGCACCGGCTCGTCGGCTACCAGCAGGATCGCCTCAAGGGAGGCCCTTAGTTCAGTGTTCACTCAGATCGGTGTTCATTCAGGTCAGTGCTCATTTTATCTGCGCTCATTCGCTTTCCGTTATATCGACAAAACTATCAGTGTTCCCTGTCCAGGTGATGTACAAGTCCCCCAGCGGCAAGAGCTGCTCGAAGGAGACCGCGTCCTCCCGGTACAGCTCCAGCAGGGCGAGGAACGACGCGACGATCTCGTAGCTGCCCTGTGCGTCGGCCGTGAGCTGGCGGAAGCTGGCGCGCCCGAGCGAGATCAGCTTGGCCGCCACGATCTTCGCCTGTTCCCTGACGCTGATCAGCGGCGAGTGGATGTGCTCGGTGCTGACCTTCGGCGCCACCTTCGGGGCGAGTGCTATCGAGGCGATCCTGGCTAGCTCGACCGGGCCGAGACCGAGCAGAACCTCCGGGAACAGCTGGGCGAAACGCGGCTCGAGCGGCACTCGCCGGGGAAACCTGCGTGCCGCGACCGCCATCGCCGCCGCGAAGATCGCGGCGACCTCCTTGTAGGCGCGGTACTGCAGCAGGCGGGCGAACAGCAGGTCGCGAGCCTCCAGCAGGGCCAGGTCCTCCTCGTCCTCCACCTCGCCCGACGGGAGCAGCCGGGCCGCCTTGAGGTCGAGCAGCGTGGCGGCCACGACGAGGAAGTAGCTGACCTGATCCAGATCCCAGTTATCGGCGCGGTGCGAAATATACGCGATGAACTCGTCGGTGACCTGGGAGAGGGCGACCTCGGTGATGTCCAGCTTGTGCTTGGAAATCAGCCCGAGCAGCAGGTCGAACGGTCCCTCGAAGACGTCGAGGTGAACCTCAAAGCCTTGCGTGGACCCTTCATCGGCCCCCGTCACTGGCTATTCCGTGTCACTTGCTATCCGCCTGGCGAGCAGGCTCTCCTTGCCCTGTGCGTCGAGATCTGCGAGCAGCACCGCGATCGCCTCACGCACGATCCGGCCGCGGTCCGCCGTGATACCGTGACGCAGCAGCGCGAGCCGGGCACGTTCGAGGTCAAGAAGTTCCTCTGCGGACAGGTAGACGGTGATCTTCTGGGTGTGTTTCTCACGCCCGCTGGCCCGGCGCCGGTCGTCCTCGTCGGCGACGGGGACTGGGCCGGGGGCGGCAGAACGCAGGAGCTCCTTGATGCCCGGCAGGCTCACCCGCCGTGAACGGCTCCTGCCTGCCGCCACCGCTCCAGTACCTCCTTGGCCAGCTCCCGGTAGGAAGCAGCCCCCATCGACCCCGAATCAAAGCTGGTTATTGGCTCACCGGCAACGGTAGCGTCCGGGAACCGCACCGTGCGGTTGATTACTGTATGAAAAACCTTGTCGCCGAATCCGTTGACGATACTGGCGAGCACTTCACGAGTGTGCAGCGTCCGCGAGTCGTACATGGTTGCGAGCAGGCCGTCGATGGTGAGCTTGGTATTGAGCCGGTGTGACACCTTTTCGATGGTTTCCATCAGCAACGCGACACCGCGCATCGCGAAGTACTCGCACTCCAGCGGGATCAGCACCCCATCGGCGGCGGCGAGCGCGTTGATCGTCAGCAGGCCGAGGGATGGCTGGCAGTCGATCAGGATCATGTCGTAGTCGGGCACCAGCGGCTGGAGCACCCCGCCGAGCACGTACTCACGGCCCACCTCGTGCACCAGCTGGACTTCGGCACCGGACAGGTCGATGTTGCTCGGCAGCAGGTCCATGCCGTCGACGCGGGTCTTGAACAGCACGTCATGGGCGGCGACGTCCCGCTCCATCA
>Ga0335074_10002007_pt1 | contig 27667 bp, 26 predicted proteins | sample Lox_Sample_23_FD_206715 | JGI IMG/M metagenome (GOLD analysis project Ga0335074, IMG submission 206715) | Soil microbial communities from Loxahatchee National Wildlife Refuge, Florida, United States - Lox_Sample_2.3 | ecosystem: Environmental > Terrestrial > Soil > Wetlands | place: USA...
CCGGGACCTCGGCGACCGGCCCGGCCAGGCCGATGCCCTCACCTTCCTGGGGGTCGTGCGGCGGGCGACCGGGGACTATCGGGGTGCGGCCCGGGCCCTAACCGAGGCGCTGGGTATCAGCCGGGACCTCGGCGACCGGCTCGGCCAGGCCGACGCCCTCACCTACCTGGGCGGCGTGCGGACCATGACCGGGGACTATCCGGCCGCGATCCGGACCCTGGCCGAAGCGCTGGGCATCCATCGCGACCTTGGCAACGGCCTCGGGCAGGTCGATACCCTCGTCTATCTGGGGATGGCGCGACAGGCGACCGGGAACTATCCGGCCGCGGCGCGGGATCTGGAGCAGGCGCTGGGCATCTCCCGTGACATCGGCAGCCGGCGCGGCCAAGCCGAGGCCCTCAACGGGATCGGGACCCTGAGCCGGGCCCGCGGCGACCTCGGCCAGGCTCGGTCATGCCACCGGCAGGCCCTGGACCTGGCCCGCCAGATCGGCAGCCCCCTGGACGAGGCGCACGCGCTGGCCGGCCTGGCGCGGTGTGCCCTGGCCGCCGGCCGCACCGCCGAGGCCGAAGCCGGGCTGCGGCGGGCGCTGGCGATCTTCCAGCGGATCGGCGCGGCCGAAGCCGCTGACGTTGCTGCCGAGCTGGACGCCCTGTCCGGATAGGACAAACCGGGTTCCTCCAGCGCCGCGTGTCGTGCGCCGCGCCCTCCCTTCCGGGTCTGATGAAATCTCAATTCAAGGTACTAACTTCCATAGAATGAATTGAGCATCGCCGTGCATCCCCGTTCGTCAGAAAGTCAGGACGATCCGTCCGCGGTGCGAGCTGGAGGCGAACTCCCGGTAGGGCAGCTCACACCTGGTCGACGCTGAATTCACTGGCGACCGGGCGTGTGCAGCTGACCTGCCATCGCCATGTCGACCAGCCGCTGGAGCGCGTCGCCATCGGGTAGTCCGAAGATCCGCGACATCCTCCACGCGGAGGTTCTCGATCCCCCCAGTCTTCCAGGCGCACCGCGCGCATGCTCTCTCCCTCGGTCCCCGGATGCAACAGCAATAATGATATTTTAGAACTTACTTCCATTCAAGCTATACTTGAGCGTGCCGCAGCGCGATCCCGCACGACCTTGGTCACGCAATGGCCGACCTACGCGGCCTGCCGGTGTTCTGCGGCATGACCAGCGCCGGCTGGCCAGCGAGCCACGGAATCAGGTGGCGACGTAGGAGCTGAGGACGACGGGGGTGAGCCGCCGGTGCTCGTAGCGGAGGCTGAGCGCGAGCAGGGCCAGGCCGGCGGCCAAACCAGCCCAGCACGAACACGGTCGGCAGGACGGTAAAGGCCAGCGAGGCGAACGCCCTGGGCGAGGAACTGGAGAACCCGAGCGCCACCAGCCCGCTGGCCAGGGAGGACAGGTAGATACTGACCCGACTGCTGCTCTCGCTGATGGTCGAGCTGGCTGTGGACTGCAGCACGAAGTACTCGGCGCCCAGCGCACTCATGAAATCCGGTGGTGGTTTGTCGTCCGCCATCAATCTTGCCTTCCAGAGAAGCAGTAATGAAAAATTATACTTCCGCAGAAACTATTAAGATAGTGCTTATGCTGTGCACCGGAGGTGACGCCCTGATGAGTGCCGATGTACCCTTCCCGGCCGCGGCCGTCCCGGGACTGGCCCGCAGCGATCCGCACGGCCCGGGGATCATCCGGGAGCGGAGCAGCGGCGGCTTCCGGTATTACGACCCCTCTGGAGCGGAGGTCACGAATCCGGAGACACTGCACCGCATCGGCGCCCTTGGCCTCCCGCCCGCCTGGAAGGACGTCTGGATCTCGCCCGACCCGCTGGGCCACATCCAGGCCACGGGCGTTGACCGCCGGGGCCGGACCCAGTACCGCTACCACCAGCTATGGCGTGAGCAACGCGACGCCCAGAAGTTCGCGCACATGCTCCGGTTCGCCGACGCGCTGCCTGCACTGCGGTCGGCCACGGTACGGGATCTCGGCGGCCGCCGCCTCGACCGTGACCGCGTGACCGCGGCGGCGGTCCGGCTGATCGACCTCGGCCTGTTCCGGATCGGCGGGGAGAAGTACGCCGAACTCGATCACCACTACGGGGCGACCACCCTGCAGAAGCACGATGTCACCGTGACGCGAGGCGGTGTCGCGTTCGACTACATCGCCAAGGAAGGCAAGCGCCGGACGATCACCGTCACCGACCTGGCCGTCCGGTCCGTGGTGCGGGCATTGCTCAGCAGCGACAGCACGTCCGAGTCGCTGTTCTCGTTCCAGGACAGGGACACCTGGCGGATCCTGCGTTCGCACGAGGTGAGCAGCTATATCGCCAACCGCGCAGGCGGCCACTTCACCGCCAAGGAATTCCGCACCTGGAACGCCACCGTGCTGATGGCGCTGCTGCTGGCGAACGCGGACCGGGCGCCGACCGAACGGAGCCGCAAGAGCGCCGTGGCCGCCGCCGTCCGCGGGGTGGCGGACTGGCTGGGCGACACCCCGGCCGTGGCCCGCGCGTCCTACATCGACCCCCGGGTGATCAGCCGGTACAGTTCCGACGGGGAACTGGCCGCCATCCCCCGGCTGCCTGCCGTGCTGCCCGCCGCCGCCGAGGCCGAGATCGCCGTCGCGGCGCTGCTGGCCGACGATCCGCCGGAGCAGGCGCTGCTGGCCGACGATTCCGCCGGAGCAGGCGCTGCTGGCTGATCAAGATGGGCAGCACCCGGGCCTGGCTGGCGCGGTCCGGGGATCCGGGCTGGCGATGGTGCTAATCTGCAGCGCGCAGTTCGTGCTCCAGCCTGGCCCTGCCCGCCACGTCGATCGCGATCACCAGCGGGGGTCCGCCGGGAGGATCAGGGGCTGGCCGCAGCGTTGTTCACCACGAGTCAGCAGACCGGCGCCGCCGTCGGCCTCGCCGTGCTCGCCACGGCGGCCGCGGCCCGCGCGGCGAACGCGGATGGGTCTCTGGTCGCCGGGTACCGGCTGTCCTTCCTGATCTCCACGGGCATCACGGCCCTCGCCGCGGTGCTGTTGGCGATCCAGCTTCGCCCCAGAGGCCGGCCGGAGGACGCCGACGTCCATGAGCCTGCCCGTGACGCCGTGCCGGTTCCCGTGCTCGCCGAGTGCCAGCTCCGCAAGTGCTGAGCGGCTGAGCCTGGCCCGGGTGCGGGTTGGTCATGGACGGCCCCGCACGGGTTCCCATAATGCGGAAATTGACCTATCGTTCCATAGAAGCATCATTCATAGATGCTTCACTGCCATCAGATCACGCAGCTCGCGGCGACGCTGCGAGCATTGCGCTGGGCGGGCGAGCCGACACACCGGTACCGAGCCGGCACACCGGTCTTAGGTAGGCCCCTCGGCTGGCCCCCGATCCGGTCAGGAATCGAGAAGCGCCGAGATGTCACCGCGCCTAGCCTTACCCAGATGGTCGGCAACATGGCCGGGCCTTGAACGTCGAAACGGAGTCCAGAATGCCTGCGAAGAACTCCACTGTCGAGTCCGGCGGCTTCACCGCCGAGGAGCATGCCGCGATGAAGGCACGCGCCGCCGAGCTGCGCGCCGAGGGCAAGAATGGCGCCAAGAAGGCCGACGGGCTGCAGGCGGTCCTCGACAAGATCGCGGAGATGGCGCCAGAGGATCGTGCGCTCGCCGAGCGCGTGCATATGACGGTGACCGCTGCCGCGCCGGATCTGTCGCCAAAGACCTGGTACGGGATGCCCGCCTACACGAACGCGGACGGCAAGGTCGTCGTCTTCTTCCAGGACTCGGGCAAGTTCAACTACCGGTACTCGACCCTGGGTTTCCAGGACGCGGCCAACCTCGACGACGGGGACCTGTGGCCGGTGGCGTACGCGCTCATGAAGTGGAGCGCCGCGGTGGAGAAGAAGATCGCCGAGCTGGTGAAGGCCGCGGTCTCCTGACCTTGGCGGCCGTGGCGGGCCCCGGCGGGACCCTCCTAGCCCTCGTTGATGAGGGCGAGCTTGCCCGGTGGGTGCGGGCTCGTCAGCGCCGCGAACGCGGCCGGGGCGTCTTCGAACTTGAACGTCTCGGCCATGGGCACGACCAGGTCCCCGTCCTGCGCGAGCTTCAGGATACGGCTGCGGACGCGGGCCCGGAACGGGCCGCTGGCCGGGTTCGAGGCGCCGACGAAGACGTACCCGTCGGCCTTCGCCCGGGGCGCGGCGGCGATGGTGACCACCCGCGTCCGGTCCGCCACGAGGGCGAGCGACACGTCGCCCGCCTCCTGGCTGCCGACCGTGTCCAGCGCGGCCGCGACGCCTTGGGGGGTGGCCGCGCGCACGCGGTCGAGCAGGCCCGGTCCGTATTCGACGGGAATCCCGCCGAAGCGGCGGACAAAGTCGAAGTTCGACGGGCTAGCGGTGCCCACCACCCGGACGCCCAGGATCCGGGCCTGCTGCAGCACGCTCACGCCGACGGCCCCGGCGGCTCCGTGCAGCAGCACGGTCTCCCCTTCCCGCGCTCCCGAGGTGTACAGGAGATCGGCCGCGGTGGTCCCGACCAGGAGGAGGTTGGCCGCTTCGGGAAAGCTCACCGTCGCGGGCTTGGCGAACACGCTGGAGCCCGACGTCGTGATCACGGTCGCGTACCCGCCGCTGACCATGGAGGCGACGACCTCGTCGCCGACCGCCCCGCCGCCCGAGGCGAGCTCGGTGTCCGGCCCGAACGCCGTCACCACGCCCGCCACCTCGTACCCGACGGACAACGGCAGCAACTTCGGGTCCTGGCCCGGCGCGATGTGCTTGGCGTCGGCCGGGTTCATCCCGGCGGCGCGCACGTCGATGGTGACCTGGCCCGGTCCGGGATCGGGCACGTCGACCTCGATGCTGCGCAGGACCTCCGAGCCGCCGAAGTCGACCGCGACCCATTTGCGTGCTGTGAGGCTCATCGCTCCCCTCCTTCTTCATCGGGCATCCGGGTGACGATGCGCTGCCCGTGGGCCCCGGTCATCGGCACCTCGTCGAGGCCAGCCACCTCGCCGACGAGACGGACCGCGTCCGAACCCACGCCGGATGCGGTGATCCCCTGCCGGACCTTCAGGCCGCCGATGGCGCCTTCCACATCGAGGGTGCCGAAGTTGACGAAGCCGATCTCCCTCGGGCCGTGTGAGGTGACCGGAGCCCGGGCGGTCCAGGCGCCGACCTCGCCCCAGTTGTCCAGGACCATGTCGTTGGCGCCCATGGTCGTGACGGGCCCGCCGTTGATCACCGCGGCGACCCTCGCTCCCGACACGACGAACACGCCGCCGCTGATCAGGTCGGTGACCACGGAACCCGTCCGGAGCACGTCGACGTCGACCAAGCCGCCGTCGGTGCCTCCGGCCCGGTCGCCATGCCCGGCCACGAACACGCCACTCCCCCGGATCGGCGACTCCGCGGTGCCGGCGGCTATGCCCTTGAGGCTAGCGGTGATGCGAACCGCGGGATCGGGCTGGCGATTCCACAGCGTGAAGCCACCCTGCATGGCGTCCACGCCGAAGCCGTGCGGCCGGTCCGGGCGGCCGCGCATATCGGCCGAGGCGACCGCGAGGCCGTCTACCTCGACATGACCCCGGCGGACGGCGCCGTCGGCCAGCAGCAGGACCTGTCCCCTGGTGCGCACATTAAGCAGGGTGAGACGGCCGAGATCGGGCACGCGCGTGTCGTTGCCGATCGCCACCTCGTGGTCGGGGACGAGGACGGTGACGTCTTCGATCCGGTTGTCCACGGTAAGCCGCACCCCCTTGGCGCCGAACCGGAGCGTACCGCCGCGCAGCGTGACGCCGGGCCGCAGCGTGATCATGGGCATGCCCGACAGGGAGCCGTCCACCTCGATGTCGTCCGCCACCTGGAGCGCGTCCAGCAGTTCCGCCGTGGTCGAGACCTTGACCATGGTGCCGACCGCCACCCTAGGCGGGACGCTCGGCCCGGGCCACGTTCGCCTTCAGCTCGGCCAGGTTCTGCCGGGTGACGAACGCGGGCTGGCCGGCATCGAGCCGCCAGCTCTCGTCCAGGCCGCCGATGTCCAGCGCGTCGAAGCCGAACTCGTTGTAGAGGCCGGCCACGAGTTGCTTGGCGGCCGGGTCGTCCCCGGCCAGGGCGAGCGCCCGGCGTCTCGGGTCGTCCTCGGGGTGGCCGTCGCCGGACATCTCCGCGGCGTTGATCATGCTGAAGGCGCGCACGACCTTGCTGGCGGGCAGGTGGGCCTGCAGTAGTCCGGGCGCCGTGGTCGTCCCGTTGTCGATCTCGGGGATGCGGCCGATTCGCTGGGGGAAGTAGTTGATCGTGGCGATGACGACCTTCCCGGCCAGCGGCTCGACGGGGACCTGATCGATGGTGGTGATCGGGATGGCCACGATCGCGAAGTCGCCGTCGGCGGCCGCCTCGGCCGGGGTGGCCGCCCTGGCCTGCGGTCCGAGTTCCTTAACCAGGCCGGCCAGCGAGTCCGGTCCCTGGGAATTGCTGAGCACGACGTCGTACCCGTGGGCGATGGCCGCCTGGGCCAGGTTGCTGCCGACGTGCCCGCTGCCGATGATCCCGATGGTCGTCATGTGCGGCACCTCCTTGCGCGTGTGGGAACGCTGGACAGCATATAACATTCCAAGGAAGTCATCATTGTGGAAGCCACTTTCCAGGAAGTCTGGCTAGCGACTGAGGGAGGGGCCCATGATCGCCGCGTGGTATGACCGTCAGGGGCCGGCCGCTGAGGTCCTGCAGGTCGGCGAGCTGCCGATGTCCGAGCCGGGCCCGGGCGAGGTGCGAGTGCGCCTGACCCTGTCGGGAGCGAGCCCGGGCGACATGAAGAAGCGGGAGGGCTGGCTGGGGTCGTCGATGGCGTTCCCGCGCATTGTCCCGCACAGCGACGGCGCCGGAGTCATCGAAGCCGCGGGCCGGGGCGCGGACCAGGCCCGGGTAGGCCGCCGGGTGTGGGTCTACGGCGCCCAGTCCTACCGGGCGTTCGGGACCGCGGCGCAGGCCACCGTGGTACCCGAGGCGCTGGCCGTCGGCCTCCCGGACTCGGTCAGCGACGAGATGGGAGCGTGCTTCGGCATTCCCGGCATCACGGCGCACCGGGCGGTCTTCGCCGACGGACCGATCCGCGGCCAGACCGTGCTGGTCCACGGCGTCCGCGGCTCGGTGAGCTCGCTGGCCGCCCAGCTGGCCCGCCGGGCCGGGGCTACCGTGATCGGCACGGTCCGGACCGACGCCGAGGCCGGGCAGGTCGACCCGGCCGCCGCCGACCATGTTGTCTCGCTGCAGTCCGACCCGGTCGCGGCGATCCGGCGCCTGGCCCCCGACGGAGTCGACCGCGTCGTCGACGTCGCGTTGTCGGCCAACGCGGACCTGGACGCCGCCGTTGTCCGCAACGGCGCGGTGCTGGCCGCGTACGCCAGCCTGACGGACCGGCCCGAGCTGCCGTTCTGGCCCATGCTGTTCAACAACGTGACCATCAGGCTGCTCGGCAGCGACGACTTCCCGCAGGCGGCCAAGGACGCCGCCGCGCGCGACCTGACCGGCGCCGCGGCCCAGTCCGCGCTGTCGATCCCGGTGGCGGAGGTCTTCCCGCTCGAGCGGATCGCAGCGGCCCATGAACTCATCGAGTCGGGAACGGCCCGCGGCCGCGTCCTGGTCTCGCTGCCGTAGTGCTGTCGCGGTGTCAGGCGCGGGCAGGTGGTTCCTGCGGCCGGTTTACCTGATGGGGGGCGGGGTGCCCTCGGCGGTGGCGACCAGGGTCATGTCCCAGCCGCAGGCCGCGCACGCCTGGCGGAAGGCCGACCTGGCGAACTCCAGCGCGGCGGCGTGCGGGCTGGGGTCCGACCGGACGTCGTCCCAGTCCAGGATGTACTCCCCCAGGGCCGGGTCCCAGCGCGCCGCGGCCGGCGACAGGGACAGTCCCGAGAAAGCCGGCGGAGCGGGATGGGCGTAGGCGTAGAACGCGGCCTGGCCGTACCGGCCGTCGCCGGGCCACCAGCCGACGGCGACCTCCTGGGAGTCCATCGCGTTGCGCATGATGAAGTCCTGCGCGGGCGGGTCGGCCGGGACGCCGGAGAACAGGCTCACGGCCAGGTCGAACGAGCCCCACCACGCGTTGACCGGCGTCGAGCGGCCGCGGTACGGAGCGCGGTAGGCGGCCAGGACCGCGGCGGCCTGCGTCGCCGCGGCGAAGTAGCGGGCGACCTCATCCGGGTCGTAGTGCGCGTGTTCGGAATCCTCGTCCAGCGGCACGGTCCAGGCGACCTCCTGCGGCGTCGGGTCGATCGTGACCGGTCCCCCGAGGCGGCTCACGGCCGCCAGTACCCCGCGTGTCACCTCGCCGACGGACCGGTTCGGGGTGAGCGGCACCTGGCTGGACGGTCCGGCGCTGTGCTCGACCACGGCCTCGTGCCGGTGCAGGTCGAGCGCGACGACCAGCGCGCCCGAGCCGTCGGGCGCGGGCAGTGGCGCCGTCTCCCAGCCGCGCGCGGTCAGTCGCAGCGCCGCGTGCTGAAGTTGGGGCTCGGGCGGCGCGAGCCGGGCCGCCAGCTTGCCGAGGACCTGGGTGTGCGCGTGCAGCGTGTCGCATGTCGCGCGCCACTCGTCATACGAAATCGCGGGCCAGCCTGAGACCATGGCTGGCAGGCTACCGGGACCATGACGGCGCGTGGACGCCGCCCCCCGATAGGTTCGACGGCATGAAGGAGAAAGCATGGTTATGCCGGTGGCAGGCCGTGTGGTGGCGGCGGTGATCGGCGGCCTGCTCGTGCTGGTGTCGGCGTCCAGCGTCACCGGGACGCTGATCGTGTCCCGCTCGGTCAGCAGCCGCCTGACGCGGTGGACGGACCGGCTGGTCGACTGGACCTACCAGCGGGTAGTGGTCCGGTTCGCCTATTCCCCGCGCGACAGCAAAGAACGTCACCAAGAGGCCTACCAGCGGCGCGACCTTTTTCTCGCCACCCAGGCGGCAGCCATCCTGCTAACCCAGCTGGCCGCGTGGCTCATCGTGGCCTACGTCGGGTTCGCCCTGCTGTTGTGGCCGTTCGCCACCCGCGGCGTGGCATCCGCCTTCGTCGACGCGGGGTCCTCGCTGTTCACCCTCGGCTTCGCCGTGCCGAGCGGCGCGGTGCCGGCTGTGATCGTGTTCCTGGCCGCCGCGGTGGGCCTGGTGATCCTCACGCTGCAGATCGCCTACCTGCCGACTCTGTACGCGGCGTTCAACCGCCGCGAGACCGAGATCGCGCTGCTGAACGCCCGGGGCGGCGTGCCCGCCTGGGGCCCGGAACTGCTGGCCCGCACCCACTACGCGCTGGGTTCGGGCATGTCCACCCTGGACACCATGCCGGACCTGTACGCCCAATGGGAACGCTGGGCCGCCGACGTGGCCGAGAGCCACACCACGTACCTGCAGCTGGTGCGGTTCCGCTCGCCGCAGCCGCTCTCGTCGTGGGTCACCTCGCTGTTGTCGGTGCTGGACTCGGCCGCGCTGTTCCTGTCCCTGTCCCCCAAGGCCGCGCCGGAGGTCCCGGCCCGGCTGTGCCTGCGCAGCGGGTTCCTGTGCTTCTACCGGATCGCCCGGGCGATGGGCTTCGACATCCCCGAAGAGCCGAACCCGGAGGACGGGATCAGCCTGACGTACGACGATTTCCTCGAGGCGGTGGAGCGGATGCGCCAAGTCGACTTCCCGATCGAGCGCGACCCGGCCGACGCCTGGCCGGACTTCGTCGGGTGGCGGGTCAACTACGAGCAGGCGGCCTACGCGATAGCCGCCGCCGTCTACGCCGTGCCGGCCAAGTGGTCCGGGCCGCGCAAGCACCTGGTAGAACCAATCGCGCCCATCCGCCCGAGGGCCGGCCGCCCGCCCAAGTAGGCACGCGGCTCCGGGCCGGACAGCGTAGTGACTCGTCGAGACCTCAGGCTCGCCGGCCAAACCGGCGCATGAGCCGACGTGTCCACAGCATCACCGCCAGCCGCGGCGCAGACCGCAGGTAACTGCGAACCGCCCGCCCGCGCCACCCGGCCGGCATCTCGAACAACGTGCTCTCGGCTTCGGCCAGCCACCGGCGGCCCGCGGCCCGGGGCATCAGCCCCGCCGCCGCGCGCAACGCCAGCCGCCCGGCCGCGACGGCTGGCACAGGCCCGGCTTCGACGTCCAGCCCGAGCCCGGCAGGACCGCCTTCGGGCGTACGGCGCCTCCGCCCGCCGCGGAGCCGGATGAGGAATCCGTCAGTATCCGGCCACGCGTAGATGACGATCGCCACGTTGGCGATGACCACGAAGGCCAGGACGAGAACCGCCGGCAGGCGCGTGGGCGGCCTGGTCAGCAGCGTGATAATCCCGAAACCGCTGCTGGTCACGGCGCCGAAAATCAGGCCGGCCTTCTTGTGCCGCGCGGGGACCGGGGAGTCGGGCAGCATCAGGTGGCCCCGCCTTCGCCCGCGAGAGTGCGCAGCGCAGCGCCCCGCGGGCGGCGCGCGTTAGCGACGGCCGCGCTGGCCTGGATGGCCCCGTCCGCGGTCAGCCGGTAATAGCGCCGCGCGGGCCGCTTCTGCTCGCGTGGGTCGACGTCCTCCCACCGGCTGGTGACCCATCCCTCGTGCTCCAGCCGCAGCAGGATCGGATAGGCCGTCCCGGGCAGCAGCCCGGTCTCGTCCGACAGCTCCAGCCCGTACCGTTCCCGGCCCGGGTCCCGCAGCAGCGCCTGCAGCACTAGCAGGACCTGGACCGTCAGGCGCATCGCCATACCAGAACTCTAAATAGGTTGCCGAGAGGCTGTCAAGAACTCTATATAGGTACGTGGCTCTGCTCAGCCGGCCAGGCTCAGCCGGACGGTGTCCCAGCTGACCGCGAGCATCTGGTTATCTCCCCAAGATTGAGGCCCGGGTGTACGGGGGCGCCGTACACCCGGGCCTGGTCGGAGGGGTTACTTCTGCCCGGCGGGCTCGGGTTCCGGCTGGCTGGCGGCCCCGCTCGCGGACTGCTTGTTCCAGTCCCGCCAGACGAGCCGGTGCACCGGGATCCACCTGGGGATGTCGCGCAGGCCCGGGATGAACGGGACGAGCAGCAGCAAGAGGGTGGCGGCGCCGGTCATGTAGATGGCGATCAAGTCGGCGTTGACGGAGTTGCCGAAGCTCGGGATCTGGTACCACAGCGTGTACAGCCACAGCCAGGGCTGGCCGGGATAGCTGCCGGTCTCGTTCATGACGCCCCACTGGCTGCCGCTCAGGTGATCGGCGGCGGCCAGGCCCGCGAAGTACTGACCGTCCTCCATGAACAGCAGCGGCTTGGTGTAGTCGGTGCCGTAGAACGCCCGCTGGGCCAGCAGGTCGGTGTCGATCGAACCGCTCTGGGCCAGGGCCAGCTCGGCGGCGAGCATGGCCGGGACCGGGCCGTCGTTGGCGCTCGGGACCACCGGCACCCCGTTGACGAACTTGACCTTGGCCACCGCGTTGAGGTAGTTGGTGGCCCACTTGACCTGCAGGCCGGCGGGCGCGGCGTTGTAGACGGCCAGCGCAGCCTTCACCGCCGGGTTGATGGCGGCGGCCTGGGTGAGCGGGGTGATCACGAAGTCCTGCGCCGCGTCGATGGGCTGCCGCACGCCGGCCCAGTTCGCCGGGGCGAACAGGATCTTCTGCGGGGTTCCGTTGGTGTTGTAGGGCGGCCCGTACGTGGCGGTCTCGCTGGTGCCGTTCAGTTCGCTGGCGGCGGTGGCCAGGAAGTCGGCGGGGGCGATCTTCGCCCACGAGGCCACGGTGACCGGCGGCACGTCCGGCGAGGACAGCAGGCCGGCCAGGGCGAAGGTCAGCGCCAGCGCGACCGCCACGGCGATGGTGCCTTCCTTCAAGATGTCGTACCGCTTGGTCGGGCCGCGCCACGCCGCCCGGTCGGCGGCACGGTCGGCACGCCGCTGCCGCCAGGTCGGCCGGGTCGCGGGCAGCGGGTGGCTGACGCCGCGCTTGCGCACCAGCAGCACGTGCGCGCCGATTATCGCGATGAGCAGGATCGGGAGCAGCACGATGTGCCACATCAGCATCTGGCCGAAGTTCATCAGGTTGAAGAACGACCCGATCCCGACCGCGTTGAACGCGTCCTTGCCGCTAGTGGAAATCCACTGGGAGTCGAAGTTCTGCTGGGACAGGTAACCGGTGAAGCACGTCACGATCGCGGCCAGGAAGGCGACGACGCCGGTGATCCAGGTCATGGCCCGGCGGCCGCGCCAGGCGGCCATCCAGAACTTCCCCCACAGGTGGATGACCAGCAGCGCCATGAACAGCTCGACGCTCCACAGGTGCAAGCTGTTGAAGAAGTGCCCGACCGAGTTGTAGTGCCACCAGTCGGGGCCGCCCAGCGCGAGGGCGCCGCCGCTGGCCAGCACCACCGCCAGAGCAGCCAGGGACGCGACGCCGAACACGTACACCCAGGAGCTCACGTAGGCCGGCTGGCGATCGGGCAGCAGCTTCTTCGGCGGGAACGAACGGAGGGTCCAACGGCGCGCCCGCGCCGTCCACATCCGCTCATCCCCCGGCTCGGAGTCATAGCCCGGGATCTGCTCCGGTTCGGCCGCCTCCTCCGGCGGCAGGGTCGCGCGGCGGCGCCCGGGGAACGGCAGCAGCAGGGCCGCACCGAAGATGACGACCATCACCGCGATAAGCACGAGGTTCGCCACTGAGATGGTGAAGATGTTCCAGTTCACGTAGGAACCGGGCTGGTTCAGATCGATGGCGAGGGGAGCGTGTCCCGCCAAGACGGTGGGGGTCAACGGGGCCTCCGAGGTTCAGACCGCCCGGCCCAGGCCGCGCGGCGTTAGCTGATCAGCCAAGCCTGGTCGTCCGCCGAAGGCGCCTGTAGTGAAGTGGGTCCCGCCGTTCCGGGACCATAGTCCCCAGCTTTAGACCAATTTTCCGAACGGGCCGTGGTGCGCGCGTCCGGACGGCGGGACGGATCAGCGCAGCTTGCGCAGGAACGGGTCCTGCGCCTGGTAGGGCCTCACCTTGATCCGCGCGTCTACCACGAACGCGCCGTCCGGCCTGGCCATGACCGGGTTGAGGTCGAGCTCGGTGACCTCGGGGAGGTCGTCGGCCAGCCGCGACACCCGCAGCAGCAGGTCGCGCAGGGCCCCCAGGTCGGCGGGAGGGCTCCCGCGGTGGCCGCGCAGGAGCGGAGCGGAACGGATCGAGCCGATGAGCCGGTCCGCGTCGGTGTCGGTCAGCGGCGTGAGCCGGGCCGCGTGGTCGGCGAGGACCTCGGTGGCTACGCCGCCGAGGCCGAACACCACCAGGGGGCCGAACATGTGATCGTCGGCCACCCCGACGATCACCTCGGTGCCGCCCGCGATCATGGGCTGGACCATCACCTGGCGCTGCCGCTCGCCGAAACGGTCCTGGAGCCTGTGGTAGGCAGCCCGCACGTCGGCCTCGGTGCGCAGGTCGGGTTCGACCGCGCCGGCATCGGTCTTGTGCAGCAGCCCGGGCACGTCGGCCTTGAGCACCACCGGGCCGGCTATTGCGTCGAACGCCCGGACCGCCTCGTCTTCGCTGCGGACCGGGATGAGCTCGGCCAGCGGGATGCCGTAGCAGCGCAGCAGTTCGGCGGCCCTGTCCGGTGGCATCCAGCCGCCGCCGAGCGTGGCGTGGAAGAATTCGCGCACCAGGGCACGGGCGTCATCGGTCCTGATGTCGGCGAGGACGGGCACCTGGCCGCTGGGCTCGGTGCGCCAGGCCCCGTACCGGGCCGCGCGGGCCATGGCCGCGATGGCCGCCTCCGGGTACCCGTAGGCGGGGACCTGGCCGTCCCCCTCCGCACGCGGGATCAGGCGGACCGATTCCGGCTGGCCGAGGACGACGGCGGCCAGCGGTACCCGGACCTCGGCCTGCTGGATGGCCGCGACCAGGTCGCCGGTGGCCGCGGTCGGCAGGACCAGCGCGATCAGCGCGTCGACCTCATCGTCGGCCGCGAGCAACTCCAGGCACTGGCGGAAGTCCTCGGCCGAGATCGCGGCCGTGGTGTCGACCGGGCCGCCGATCGCTCCGGTGTCCGGCACGAGCGCGCGGAGCCGGCGGCTGGTCAGTCCGTGCGGGCGGTACACGACCAGGCCCAGGTCCGTGCAGGCGTCCGCGGCCAGCACTCCGGCGCCGCCGACGTTGGACACGATGGCGACCGTGTGGCCCGTCGGAACCGGCTGGCTGGCCAGCAGCGCGGTGGTCTCGATCAGGTCCCCGAAGCCGGCTGTGGTGATGACGCCGGCCTGCTCGAACAGGGCCTCCCTGGTTGCTATCGGCGTGGCCACCGCCGCGGTGCGCAAGCTATCTGCGAAAGGCGCTGCCCGCTGGCCGACCGCCGAGCGCCCGGCTTCCACGGCCAGGACGGGCATGGTGGCGCTGATCCGGCGGGCGATCCGGGCGAACTTGCGCGGGTTGCCGAACGACTCGATGTACAGCACGGCGAGCCTGGTGACGCCGTCGTTCTCCCACCACATCAGCATGTCGTTGCTGGACACGTCGAGCTTGTTGCCCACCGACGCGAACGAGGAGATTCCGATGCCGAGCCGGGACAGCTGATCGACCGTGGCGATGCCCAGGCCGCCGGACTGCATGACCAGGCCGACCGTGCCGGGCCGCGCGTGCCGGGCGGCGAAAGTGGCGTCCAAGCCGATGGCGGGCACGGTCACGCCGAAGCAGTTCGGGCCGACCAGCCGCATGCCGTACCGGCGGCACACCGCCAGCAGGTCGGCAGAGCCGGCGGCGTCGAGCCCGGACGCGATCACGACCAGCGACCGCACCCCCCGCTGGCCGCATTGCTCGGCCACGTCCAGCACCGCCGCGGCCGGGACCGCGATGACGGCCAGGTCGGCCGGCTCGGGCAGGTCGATCACCGAGGGCAGGCAGTGCTCGCCGCTGATCTGCCGGGCGCGCGGGTTCACCACGTAGAGCCGGCCGGAGTACCCGTCGGTGAGGATGTTGTCCAGGATGGCCCGGCCCACCGTGCCCCGCCTGCGGCTGGCGCCGACCACTACGACCGACTCAGGGGCCAGTATGTGCCGCAGGCTGGCCGTATCCGCGCGGCGCTCCCGTTCGGCTACGGCGTTCAGGTAGGTATCGAGGGCGGTGCCGCCTGCCTCGCTGGGCAGAGGAATGGTCATCTCCATGACGCCGTCCTGGCAGTGACGCTGGACCGGCAGGCCGGCGTCGGCGAACACCTTGAGCATCGGGGTGTTCTCGGACAGGGTCTGCGCGGTGAACACGGTGATCTGGTGGCTCCGGGCGTACGACACCAGATGCTCAAGCAGCAGGGTGGCGATGCCGCGGTGATGCATGTGGTCGGCCACCGCGAACGCGACCTCGGCCACGGGCCCGGGTTCGGCCGGGCCGCCGGGCACGTCATAGCTGGCGCAGCCCACCACCTCACCGCCCGACACCGCCAGCAGCGCCACGTGACCCGGCCGGGGCTCCCGGCAGATCCGCCGGGCCTCGGTCTCGGCCGCCAGCCGGCTGATGTTGAAGAACCGCAGGTAGCTGTTGTCGGGGGACATCGCCTCGTGCATCGCCTTGACCCCGTCAAAATCGGCCGGGCCGGCCGGGCGGATCTCGACCGTGCTGCCGTCGGCGAGCAGCGCATATGCGGGCCCGGCGGTCTGGGCCATGCTCATGCCAGTTCCCCCTTGGTGACGTGCGGGTCAGATGTACAAGCCTGCGACCGACCGCTCGGGCGGCGGGTAGACGAGCTTGTCGTCGACCGCCACCACGCCCTGGACGTGCCGGATCCTGGTCACCAGGTTGTGACCCAGGTCCGCCGTCTCCGGGTTGCCCTTGACGGTCACGACGCCGTCGGCGACGGTCACCGCGAACAGGGCCGGGTCGACCAGGAACTCCCGCAGGATGACGTCGTTGACGATCTCGGAGTGGATCTCCTCGTCCGTGCGGTCGAAGACGGCCAGCAGGTCGGACCGGCTGACGATGCCGATCAGGTAGCCGCCCGCGTCGACCACGGGAAGCCGCTTGACCTGCAGGGTGTACATCAGCCGGGCGGCGTGCTCGACCGTGTCCTCGGCCCGGACCGTCACCGCCGGGTGCGTCATCAGATCGCCGGCGGTGAGACCCTCGGCCTTCTTGTAGTCCTTGTGGTGCAGGATGCCGGTGATGGCCGCCGGGATGCCGGCATGCTCGCCGGCCAGCGCCTCCTTGGCCAGCAGGTCGGCCTCGGACACGACGCCGATCACCCTGCGGTTCTCGTCGATGACGGGGAACGCGCTCACCCGGTACTGGCGCAGCCGGGCGGCCATCTCCCGGAAGGAGGCATCGCGCCGCACCGCCACCACCTCACCGGTCATGACGTCCCTGACCTTTGCGTTCATCGCTCTTCTCCGTTCTCGTGCTGGTCAATCGGCTGGGAAGCGAGCTATGACGTCGAACCTGGCTTCTGGGGGCTCAGGCGGAGGCGGGTAGCTGAGGCGGTCGCGCACGGCCACCACGCCCCGGACATGCCGGATCCCCTGCACGATCTCGTCACCGAACTCGCTGGTCTCGGCCAGGCCTGCCACGGTCACGATCCCGTCCTTGACCTCGACGGTGAAAGCCGCCGGGTCGGTGCGCAGGTCATGACGGATCGCCTGGTCCAGGATTTCCCGGCGGATGTCCTCGTCCGGTCGGTCGAATACGGCCAGCAGGTCGGACCGGCCGATGATGCCGACCAGGTGCCCGCCCGCGTCGACCACGGGCAGCCGCTTGACCTTGCGGGTGTACATCAGGCGGGCGGCCCGCTCGAGCGTGTCATCCGGGGCGACGGTGACCGCGGGGCTGGTCATCAGCTCGCCCGCCGTGGTCCCGCGGGCCTTCTCCTGCTCCTTGCGGCGCAGCAGGCCGGCGATCATGCCCGGCATCCCTTCCGGCTCGGAGTCCAGGGCTTCCTTGGCCAGCATGTCGGCCTCGGAGACGACGCCGATCACCTTCCCGTCGATGTCCAGGACGGGGAACGCGCCGACCCGGTGCTCGCGCAAGGCGGCGGCCATGGCCCGGAACGACGTGTCCTTCGTGACCGAGACGACGCGGGTGGTCATCACGTCCTTGACGATTGGTTCCATCGTGAACACCCTTTCGTTACTCGTCACCGCGGCGGGTCAGGACGACCTTGAGCGCGCCGGTGTCCGCGGCCCGGGCGAAGACGTCGTACGCTTCGTCGAACTCATCCAGGCCGAAGTGGTGGGTGATGAACCGCTTGGCGTTCAGCTGGCCACTGGCGACCAGCCGCAGCAGAGTGGGAGTGGAGTAGGTGTCGACCAGGCCCGTGGTGATCGTGATGTCCCTGATCCACTGGTCTTCCAGGTCCAGCGTGGCCGGAGCGCCGTGCACGCCGACGTTCGCGATCCTCCCACCGGGCCGGATCGCCTTGACCGCCAGTTCGAAGGTGGCCGGCGCGCCGACGGCCTCGATGGACACGTCCGCGCCGAGCCGCCCGGTCAGGTCCCTGATGACCTTCAGCGGATTCTCGCGCGAGTTGTTCACGGTCACGTCGGCCCCGAAGTGCTTGGCGGCTTCCAGCCGGGCGTCGGACAGGTCGATCGCGACGATATGGCTCGGGCTGAACAGCTGAGCGCCGGTGATCGCGGCCAGGCCGATCGGGCCCGCGCCCACCACGGCGACGACATCACCCGGGCGGACGTTCCCGTTGAGCACGCCGACCTCGTAACCGGTCGGCAGGACGTCGGCCAGCATGAGGATCTCCTCGTCGCTGACAGCGCCGGGAATCCGGTAGGTGGACGTGTCGGCGAACGGCACGCGCACGTACTCGGCCTGGGTGCCGTCGATCTTGTGGCCCAGGATCCAGCCGCCGGTACCGAGGCACTGCCCGTAGCGTCCCTCGCGGCAGAACCGGCAGGTTCCGCACGCGCTGATGCAGGAGACCAGCACGCGGTCGCCCGGCGCCAGCGTCTGCACGCCGTCGCCGACCTCCTCGATCGTCCCGACGGCCTCGTGGCCCAGGACCCGGCCCGGACGCACCGCGGGCACGTCGCCCTTGAGAATGTGCAGGTCGGTACCGCAGATGGTGGCCGCGTCGACCCGCACGACGGCGTCGCCATCGCCGATGATCTCCGGATCCGGTACCTCTTCCCAGGCCTTGCGCCCGGGACCGTGGTAAACGACAGCTCGCATGTCTGCCTCCCAAAGCTCATTAACTTCCAGTACCAGCCTCGTCCTCAGAGTCGACCGACGGCAGGGCCGAAGGTCCATTCGGGCTGGGTTGAAGGTCATGGCCGCGGCGCATGACGCTAGGGTCTGATTGAGAGCCGCACCCGGGAAGGATCAGGCATGGCTGACCGCGTCATCGAGGAGCTGGACCAGGCCGAGAGCCTGCGGCTGATATCGGCGGGCGGCATCGGCCGCATCGCCTACGCCAGCCGGTTCGGCCCGGCCGTGCTGCCGGTGAACTACAAGTGGCACGACGGGGCGATCGTGTTCCGGACCGCCCGGCACAGCGCGCTGGACGAGGACCTGCAGACCGGGATCGCGGGCGGGGACTACATGGTGGCGTTCGAGATCGACGAGATTGACGTCCCCGGACGCCAGGGCTGGAGCGTGCTGATCCAGGGACCCGCGCACCACGTGGATGCCGAGGCCGAGCGCCAGGCCGCCGCGGCGGCGGGCGTCGAGCCGTGGCCCGCCGGCGAGCGGGAACTGTTCCTGCGGATCGTCCCGCACCGCGTGACCGGCCGCCGGATCAAGCCCGCCTAGCAACCCGGCCGCCGGGCCAGTTGACCGTGGTCAGGCGGCCTTGCGCTCGGACCCGTCCGTGACCGCGGGATGCTGCGGCAGCGATGCCGTCCCGGCGCCGCTCTGGCGGCGTCGCGGTTCGCGGGCGGCGATGAATATGCCGCCGATCCAGATGGCCAGGCCCAGAACGGCGACGATGGCGATAAGCGCCAGCTGACCGGCGGAAAGGGCCGAGTTCGGGTACATGATGGGTCTCCTCACGACTGCCTGGCCCCCATTTCATGCGCGGCGAGCTGGCCCGGGCACCGGCCAAACGGCCCAAGCACCGGGACGAAAGTCCCCGGGCGCGGGCTTGGGATCCGCAGGATCCGTCCTGTGGTTGATGGCGCTCTGCGTTCGGCTGCCTGCCCTCAGGTGGCATTTGCCCTATTTGCGGCTTTCGTTCCGAACATGGGGCGCGCTGGTTACGTGGTGGATGGACCGTCGTACCTGTTCTTCCGTGGTGGATGGACCGTCGTACCTGTTCCTACGTGGTGGATGGACCGTCGTACCTGTTGTTCTTCCGGGCTGGTTGCCCTCTTCGCGGCCGATCGGCCTCGTGGATTGGGGTACGCGTGCCCCCGGCCCCATCTCGAGGTTAGGGTGCCACGTCACCGCGCCGCCGGGGGCGGGCCGTGGTCCCGCGGTCCCCGCTAGTGCGCTCGCGTCCCATTTGCGCGGAGGATCCGGCTTCCGCGGAGGATCCGGGCAGCTATTGTTACCATTTTCCTCCGTATAAGCCATATCCTCCGCGATAACTATCGCATGATGGAATTTAGGTGCGAACGAGCCGAGTGGAGGGGGCCGGGACCGGCCTGTGAGCTCGCCGACGTAGCGCGGCCAGTGCGCCGCGGCCCGCGGCAGCCAGCCGATCCGGCGCTGTGAAGCATGGTCCTCCCGCTCGGCATGGGTGCCGTCGCCGCCTCGGTCCTCGTGGCGGCCGCGTTCCTCATCCGGCTTGCCCGGTCAGCGCGGCCCACTTGACGGCCCGCGCGCGGCCGTGAGTGACTTGCCGCATGATCGAGGCCGAGCGCGTTGCCCTGCGCCGCCGGTACGCGCAGGAGCGGGACAAACGGCTCCGGCCGGACGGCAACGACCAGTACCTGGAGCTCAAGGGGCAGTTCGGCCACCTGCTGACAGACCCGTACACGCCGCGGGCCGAGCGCGATCCCAAGCGCGACCACGTGACGTTCGCCTTCGTCGGCGGCGGCTTCGCCGGGCTGGTCACCGGGGCCAGGCTCCGGGAGGCCGGTATCCGGGACGTGCGGATCGTGGAGAAGGGCGGCGGCTTCGGCGGCACCTGGTACTGGAACCGGTACCCGGGCGCGCAGTGCGACACCTCCGCGATGATCTACATGCCGCTGCTGGAGGAGACCGGGCACGTGCCATCCGAGCGGTACGCGCACGCCCCGGAGATCCGCGCGCACTGCGACCGGATCGCCAGGCAGTACGGCCTGTACGACGATGTCCTGTTCCACACCGAGGTCACCGACCTGGAGTGGGACGCCTCCGGCTGCCGCTGGATCGTGCGGACCAACCGGGCCGATGAGTTCACGGCCCGGTTCGTGGGCATCGGGACCGGACCGCTGCACGTGGCGAAGCTACCGGGGATCCCCGGCATCGAGACCTTCGCGGGCCACGCTTTCCACACCAGCCGCTGGGACTACGCCTACACCGGCGGCGATCCGGCGGTGCAGGCCACCCGGGCGCCGATGGACCGGCTGGCCGACAAGCGGGTCGCCATCATCGGGACGGGCGCGACCTCGGTGCAGTGTGTCCCGCATCTGGCCCGCGCCTGCCGGGAGCTGTTGGTCTTCCAGCGGACGCCGTCGTCGGTGGACGTCCGGGACAACCGGCCGATCGACCCCGAGTGGTTCGCCGGAGTCGCCACGCCCGGCTGGCAGGAGCGCTGGCTGGAGAACTTCGTGGCCAACATGGCGGCCGGCGAGTCCCCCGGCGAGGACCTGGTCAACGACGGATGGACCGATCTGGCCAAGCGGATCCGCGGGCGTCTGACCGCGCCGCGCTCGGGTCCGGCTGGCCTGCGGGAACTGCTGGACGACTTCGAGATCGCCGACTTCGAGAAGATGAGCGAGATCCGCACCCGGGTGGACGCGGTCGTGACCGACCAGCAGACCGCGGAGCGGCTGAAGGCCTGGTACCGCCAGCTGTGCAAGCGGCCCTGCTTCCACGACGAGTACCTCAGCGCCTACAACCTGCCCTCGGTGCACCTGGTGGACACCGACGGCCGGGGCGTCGAGCGGATCACCCCCGCCGGGGTGGTGGCGGCCGGGGTCGAGTATCCCGTCGACTGCGTCATCTACGCCTCTGGCTTCGAGGTCGGGACCGAAGCGACCAGGCGGTACGGGTTCGACATGACCGGCCGCGACGGCGCGAAGCTGTCGGACTACTGGTCGGACGGGATGCGCAGCATGCACGGCGTCCACGTGCACGGGTTCCCCAACGCGTTCCACGTCCAGCTGTGGCAGGGCGGCAACGTCGTCGCCAACGTGCCGCACAACCTGACCGACTCGGCCAAGACGGTCGCGGCGGTCGTCTCCCACCTGGCCGGCCACGGCTTCGACGCGGTCGAGGTCACCCGGGAGGCGGAAGACGCCTGGATGGAGCTGCTGATACCCAACCCGGTCATGACCTCGTTCCTGGCCGACTGCACCCCCGGCTACTACAACAACGAGGGGCAGTTCGCGGACCGGCAGTTCGCGCTGGGCGGCGGGTACCGCGAGGGCGCGCCCGCGTACTTCCGCTACATCCGCCGCTGGCGCGAGTCGGGCGACTTCGCGGGCCTGGAATTCAGCCGCCGATGACCTCCGGCCCGGGTGGCTCGGCCGTGCTGCCGGTCATCGACGTAGGCCCGCCGGCCGGGCCTGGCGGGGTTCTTCCCGGTCGGCGCCGAGCCGGGACGGCCAGGACCTGCGCGCCGTCACCGGCACCTGCGGCGACTACCTCCAGGGCCAGGGTGTCCAAGGTCTTTCCTCAGCTTCGTCGCGACGTCCTGGAACAGGAGGGCCAATGAGCCGGGTAGAGGTCAACGGGGTCGGTACCGAGTACCAGGTGACCGGGCAGGGACGCCCGGTCGTGCTGCTGCACGGCTTTCCCGACTCCGGGCGGCTGTGGCGGCATCAGGTGCCGGCGCTGGCCGGGGCCGGGTTCCAGGTCATCGTCCCGGACCTGCGCGGCTACGGGCGTTCCGACAAGCCCGAAGCCGTCGGGGCCTACTCGATGTCGCTGCTGGCCGGGGACGTCAGGGCGATCCTGGCCGACCTGGAGATCAGCCGGGCCCACATCGTCGGCCACGACTGGGGCGCGGCCCTGGCCTGGGCGCTGGCCTCCCTGGCACCGGGCAGCGTAGATCACCTGGTCGTGTTGTCGGTCGGCCACCCGGCCACCTTCCGCCGCACCCTGGAGCAGTGCCAGAGGTCGTGGTACATGCTCTTGTTCCAGTTCCCCGGTGTTGCTGAACGCTGGCTGACCGAGGACGACTGGGCCAACCTGCGCCGCTCGGGCCACCCCGACGCCGACCAGGTGATCGCCGACCTGGAAGCCAACGGCTCCCTCATCCCCGGCCTGAACTGGTACCGGGCCAATGTCCCGCCCGAATCCTGGACGGGCCCGCCGATCCAGCTGCCGCCGGTGCAGGCGCCGACCATGGGCATCTGGAGCACGGGAGACGTCGCGCTCAGCGAAGTGCAGATGACCGACTCGGCCCGGAACGTGGCGGGCCCGTGGCGATACGAGCGCCTGGACGGCCCCGGTCACTGGCTGCAGCTGGACGCCCCGGACCAGGTCAACACCCTGCTACTGGATTTCCTGCCCCGGTAAGGGAGACTGCCTGCATGGAGAAGTTCTCACTGGATTCCATCGTCCGCGAGCAGGCCAAGAGGGCCGCCACCGCTCCGGCCGGGCGCAGCGCCGAGACCGTCTACGGCGGCCACGAGCACTCGCTGCGTCAAACGGTGCTCGCCATGACGGCCGGCACCACGCTGGCCGAGCACGAGAATCCCGGCGAGGCCACCGTCCAGGTGCTGCGCGGCCGGGTGCGGCTGACCGCCGGAGACGCGACCTGGGAAGGCCGTTCCGGTGATCTTCTCGTCGTGCCCGGAACCCGGCATGCCCTGCATGCCGTCGAGGATTCCGCGATCCTGCTGACCGTGAGCAAGGCCGTTCACGCCGATCATGCTGGACCCGGGCTGGCTCCGCTGGGGTTACCGATCCCGCTACGTCTGCTCGGGTTCCATCTCGATGGCGCCGCACGGGCATTCGACGGCGCACAGGCCGCAGCCCTTGCAGTAGTCGTAGTCGATCGCGTACTGGCCGTCGGCGAGCTTGAGGATGGCGTTGTCGGGGCAGACGCCGTAGCAGTTGTCGCAGCCGAAGCAGTTCCCGCAGGACATGCAGCGGCGCGCCTCGAACAGCGCGGTCGACTCGTCGAGCCCGCTCACCACCTCGTCGAACGTGGTGACCCGCCGGGCGGCCTCCAGCGTCGGCCGGACGGTGGCCGGAGCGTCGGCGTAGTACCAGGTGTTGAGGTCGCCGAACCCGGCCAGCGGGTGCTTGTCCGGCCCGGCGTAGCGGCCGGAGCGCAGCCAGGCGTCGATGTTGCGGGCGGCTTTCTTGCCGTGGCCGATGGCGACGGTGACGGTCCGCTCGGACGGCACCATGTCCCCGCCGGCGAAGATGCCGGGATGACCGGTCATCAGATCGGGCCCGACCTCGGTCACGTTGTCGGAGAAGGTCACCCCGGGCACGTCCTCCAGCACGGACAGGTCGGCGTTCTGGCCGAGGGCCAGCACCAGGCAGTCCGCCTCGAGCTCTTCGAACTCACCGGTCGGCTGCGGGAACCCGGTCTCGTCCAGTTGCATCTTCTCGATCAGCAGCTTGCCCTCGTCGGCCTGCTTGACCGTGGACAGCCAGCGCATCTGGACGCCCTCTTCCAGTGCCTCCTCGACCTCCATGTCGTGCGCGGGCATCCGGTCGCGGGTCCGGCGGTAGACCACGACGGCTTCGGCTGCGCCAAGTCGCCGCGCGGTGCGCGCCGCGTCCATCGCGGTGTTGCCGCCGCCGTAGACGGCGACCCGGCGGCCGAGCATGGGCGGCGAGCCGTCTTCCATGCCGTGCAGCAGCGACACCGCGTCCAGGATCTTGGCCGAGTCGCCGGCCGGGATGTAGGCGCGGCGGCCGATGTGCGCGCCCACGGCGATGAACGCGGCGTCGAAGCCCTGCCCCGCCGCGGCGCGGCCCCCGGCGCTCTCGGCCAGTTCGGCCAGGATGTCGGTGACCTTGGTGTTGAGTTCGAGCGTGACGCCCAGGTCCAGGATGCGGTTCACCTCGGCGTCCATGATGTCGCGCGGCAGCCGGTACTTGGGGATGCCGTAGCGCATCATGCCGCCGGGTGCGGCGCCCGCGTCCTTGATGGTCACCGAGTGACCCAGGCGGGTGAGGTGGTAGGCGGCTGACAGGCCGGACGGCCCCGCCCCTACCACCAGCACCCGCTTACCCGTCGGCGCCGCATCGACGGGAACCGTCCAGCCGCGCCGGAGCGCCTCATCACCCAGGAAGCGCTCCACCGAGTTGATGCCCACGGCCGAGTCCAGCTGGGCCCGGTTGCAGGCCGTCTCGCACGGCCGGTAGCAGACCCGGCCCATGATGGCCGGGAACGGATTGTCCTGCATGATCTGCCGCCAGGCGGCTTCGTACTGCTCCGGGCCGCCTTCCTCGGCGTCGTACAGCCACTGCTGGATGTTCTCCCCGGCCGGGCAGGCGTTGTTGCAGGGCGGCAGGTTGTGCACGTAGACCGGACGTTCGGTGCGCCAGGCCCCGGTGTGGTTGGCCCGGCTCGACCCGACATCCAACGTGATCGCGAATGGCTTGCGCATGACGCTCACACCCCGGTCCGTTCGGTAGAAATGTCTTCTGGCACCAGCCCGAACCTGGTGATGTTGCGGTCGGCGGCCGCCTGGATACGGGCGATGGTCTCGGTCCGTTCGGCGGGGCGGAACAGATGCGCGTAGCGGGCCTGGAGCCGCAGGTAGTCGGTGACCGGCACCCGGTGCCGGATCGGGGTGGAGCTCACCATCTGGCCGGTCTCGGCCTCGAACACCGGGAACAGGCCGCTCTCGGTGGCCAGCCGGGCGACCTTGACCGTGTCGGCCGGGGAACTGCCCCAGCCGAGCGGGCAGGGCACCAGGATGTGCAGGTACCGGGCGCCGCGGAAGTCCATGGCCCGGGTGGCCTTGTACTCCAGGTCACGCAGGTCAGCCACGGTCGCGGTGGCCACGTAGGGGATTTCGTGGGCCATCGCGATCAGCGGCACGTTCTTGCCCTGGCCGAACCGGTTCCCCGGCTCGGGGCCGACCGCCTGGGTGGTGGCGGTGCGGGCCGCGGGCGGGGTGGCCCCGGAGCGCTGCACTCCGGTGTTCATGTAGGCCTGGTTGTCGTAGCAGATGTACAGCACGTCGTCGTTGCGCTCGAACATCCCGGACAGGCAGGCCATGCCGATGTCGACCGTGCCGCCATCGCCGCCCTGGGCCACCACCCGGATGTCGGTGCGGCCCTCGGCCTTCAGGGCCGCGGCGACGCCGGAGGCGACCGCGGCGGCGTTGCCGAACAGCGAGTGAAGCCACGGGATCTGCCAGGACGTCTCGGGGAACGGGGTGGAGAACACCTCCAGGCAGCCGGTCGCGTTGACCGCGATCATCTGGCCCTTGGTGGCGCGCATCACGGCGTCCAGGGCGTAGCGGGCCCCGAGCGCCTCCCCGCAGCCCTGGCAGGCCCGGTGGCCGCAGGTCAGCGTGTTGGAGCGCTCGGTCTCTGACTGGACGCTGCGCTGCTCTTCGTGCAGCAGCCGGTTCCCGACCGCGAAGCTTCCGGTCTGATAGAACTTGATCCGCTGGTAGGGCATTCGAGTCTCCTAACCCGATCCGTGACGCGGTGACGCCGAGGTCGCGCAGGATGTTCTCCGCGCTGGGGCCGGACCGGCGCGTTTCCCGCATCCGGGCCAGTTCCCGCTCGACGAGGCTGGTGTCGAGGTCGAGGAAGCTGAAGGGCTCCAGGTTGCCCGCGGCCGCCTTGGTCAGCAGGGCGCGCAGCGACTTGCTCGTGATCGCGCGGCCGCCCAGGCCGGCGATCACGGTGGACATGGCGGGAGCGGCCCGCCCGGCTAGAGCCGTCCGCAGGTCGGCGGTGACGATGCCGCCGGTACCCGGCGACAGCGCCCGCTCCACGACGATCAGGTGCTGGTTAGCGGGGGTGAGGGTGTCGCGGATGGCCTGGTCGGGGAACGGCCGGAACGAGGTGATGCCGAGCACGCCGACCTTGCGGCCGTCGGTGCGGAGCTCATCGACCACGTCCTTGACCGTGCCGAGCACCGAGCCGAGCGCGACGACCACGATCTCCGCGTCATCGAGCCGGTACGGCCGGACCAGCCCGCCGGAGTCCCGGCCGAACTCGGCGCCGAACTCGGCCGCCACCGCCGGGATCACCTGCAGCGCCTGCTGCATGCGTTCGTGGGCCAGGTAGCGGACCTCGGTGAACGCCTCGGGGCCGACCATGGCGCCGATGGAGACCGGCTCGCCGGGGTCGAGCACCTGGCGCGGGTCGTATCGCGGCAGGAACGCGTCGACCTTTGTTGCCTCTGGGATGTCGGCTCGTTCGCTGGCGTGAGTGAGCAGGAACCCGTCCATGCACACCATGACCGGGACCGACAGCCGTTCGGCGATCCTGAACGCCTGGATGTGCAGGTCCAGGGCCTCCTGGTTGGTCTCGGCGTAGAGCTGGAGCCAGCCCGCGTCGCGCTGGGACATCGCGTCGCTGTGGTCATTCCAGATGTTGATCGGCGCGCCGATGGCGCGGTTGGCGACCGTCATGACGATCGGCAGGCCCAGCCCGGCCGCGTTGTAGACCGCCTCGCTCATGTAGAGCAGGCCCTGGCTGGCCGTCGCGGTGTAGGCGCGGGCACCGGTCGCGGAGGCCCCGATGGCCACCGACAGGGCGGCGAACTCGGACTCCACGTTGAGGAACTCGGCGGCGAGGTCGCCCTTCTTCACCATGGCGCTCAGCGCCTCGACGATGTGGGTCTGCGGGGTGATCGGGTAGGCGCAGATGACGTCGGGGCGGCACATGGCCACCGCGGCGGCCACCGCCTGGGATCCCTCGATCTGCTTAAGCATCGGTCAGTGCCTTCCGCTCGTCGGCGACGAAATCGAATGCGGCCCGGGCTGCTGTGGCGTTCCCTTCGGCCACCGGGCCGGCGAACCTGCCGTTGATCGCGGCGAGGACCGACTCCAGCTTGACCACCTCGGTCAGCGCGGCAAACCCGGCCAGCATGGGCGCACCCGGCAGCGGGCGGCCGAGGTGAGTCAGGGCCAGGGTGGAGGCCGGAACGACCAGCAGCCGGTCCCGGTGGAAGCCCTGAACGAACTCGTCCAGGCCGAGCTGGTCGAAGCTCTTGGTGGAGTTGACCAGCATGTAGCCCTCGCGGCCGAGCCCGGCGAACAGGTCCGCCTGGTGCAGCAGCGTCGGGTCCTGGATGATCAAGGCGTCCGGCTCGGTGACCGGCTCGTGGGTGCGGATCGGCTGGTCGGCGATCCGGCAGAACGACATGACCGGCGCGCCCATCCGCTCTGAGCCGAAGCTCGGGAACGCCTGCGCGTGCCGGCCCTCGCGGAACGCGGCCTCGGCCAGCAGTTCGGCCGCCGTGACCACGCCCTGGCCGCCGCGCCCGTGGAACCGTACCTGGAACATCGTCCGCGTCCTCTCCTTGGCCGAATCGGATCTGTCACCCGGTGCTCCGGCCCGGCCCCTCGTATGGGGGCGCGGGCCGGAGGTGGTTTCGGGATTGTGGTGTTGTCTGGCTGGTTGTGGTGGATGAGGTCATGCGGTCTTGACGGACTCTCCGGTGCCGGCGATCGCTTCGTGGGTGACCTCGGGCTT
>Ga0335074_10002008_pt1 | contig 27667 bp, 20 predicted proteins | sample Lox_Sample_23_FD_206715 | JGI IMG/M metagenome (GOLD analysis project Ga0335074, IMG submission 206715) | Soil microbial communities from Loxahatchee National Wildlife Refuge, Florida, United States - Lox_Sample_2.3 | ecosystem: Environmental > Terrestrial > Soil > Wetlands | place: USA...
TCGTGCACCTGTGGGGTTGGCAGTTCAGAGGCAAAGATACCGGCTACCCTGCTGTCAACGTCGTCGATGAACGCATCGGCGGCTACGACGGCATGATGCAGTTGATGGAGCGCGGCCGCTCATACAACGCCACCGTCACGCTCTCTGATAACTACGACGACGCCTACAAGAGCAGCCCCGCCTGGGACGATGCGATCATTGCACGACGCCCCGACGGCGAGCTGTGGAAGAGCCGAGTGTGGACCGGTGAAGCTTCGTACATCATCGGCCTGGCAAAGTACATGGAGGGCCCCGGATTGGAGCGGGTGCGCTACACCTGCGAGCGCTATAAGCTGCCGCAGACCACCCACGTCGATGTGCTTTCATATTTCGCCATCCGCAACGACTGGGACGCGAAGCGTCCGGCGAGCGGCATTCGTAATCTTCGTCAGGGGCGGTATCGAGTGCTTGAGGAGTTCGCTAAACACGGCGTGGATGTGACATCGGAGGCGTTGCGCTATCCCATGATCGGCAAGATCAGCTGCGTCTGGTATGCGCAGACATCCGAAACCAGCCCGTTTGGCGGCAAGCCGATTCCGCTTATGCCGCTGGTCTACGGCAAAAGCGCCATCTGGGGTCTGAGCGGCAGCGTCGGGGGTGAACCCGTAACCGCGCGCTCGCGCTATCTGTTCTGGAACGCCGTGATGCACGGCAGCTTCCGCACGGCAGCTGGCCATCGCCAGAACATGGACGACTTCTATCTCAACTTCATTCCTTGGATGCGCCTGCACCAAAAAGAACTGGTGAGTTTCGAACGCAGCGGCGACAATGTGACGATCGGCCTTGAAGGAAACTCCCGCATTCAGCTCGACGAAGGCGCCAAAACCTATCGCGTGACTCTCGACGGAGCCGAGGTGGCCAGCGAGGATGCTGTTTTCTGTCCCATGGACGCTGGCCGCATTTGCTTCTACGCGCTCACCGCGCGGACCTTGAGCGCGGCTTGGCCCAACGGATGGAAAGCCGGCGAAGCCGCTGCGGTTGCGCTCTCGGTCGGCAAACGCGAACCCGTGTCTTTCAAGGTCGAGGATGGACGCGTAACCCTGAATGTCACCGCGCAGCAGCCGGTGATTCTCTATCGCAGCCAGGCCATGGCTCGTGGGTAAAGAGAATGCCTTGGTCAGCTACATCGGCAGTGCAAGCTCCAAATCCCTTGGTTGGGGGTTCAAATCCCTCCGAGCCACCAGCATTGCATATGCAGCAGGCACTCATTCCGGGATTTTCGCCGCAGCCGGGCCTGGCGATGAGCCGGAGGCGTGGGAACCCAAAACTAACACTGCTACGATCAGCATCAGACTGAGCAAAATTCCGCCGAATCCAATTGAAACCAGCATCTCCGGATTCATGATCAGCCAACCCAGAATTCCGGGGGATTCCACTCGCCTCATCCAGGTGCGCAGGTCCGCCGCATTCCAGTTCTCATCGACGAATGTGGCCCGCCATTGAAAATTGTGGTCGAGCAAGAACATCTGGTTGGTGTGGATCATGACTGATCCCTCGGTCACGACCGTGTAGTGGAAGAAATCACAGAAGCGCCGGATATGTGCGGCATCGGAGCGTACGATTTGCCAGGTGGACGGAAGGCCTTTTTGTGCTCGAAACTTGCGCAGGGCTGCGGCATCGTCGCCGGGATCAAAGGAAAAGATCAGCACGCGATAGTGCGCGCCGCCACTGATCTGCGAGGTTTTCTGCACCAGCATCCGCGCCAGGATTGGGCAACTCATCGTACAGCGCGTATAGACCGGCAAGACAATCACAGGTCCCGTTCCGGCAGCCCGCAATTCGTCCCACAAGCTGTGTTGGACGTTAGCTTCATCCCAGACGGAAATGTCCGGAATCGGTCCCGCGTGGCTGTCAGCCGGCAATGCCGCTCGAGCCCTCGCGCCCGCGGCCAGCGCGATTGCCAACATCAATGAGAGAACGCGACGCTTGATGTCAATATTCATCCGTGGGGCTCATTCCTGGTGCTCGTCAATGTGTCGTGTCGACTGCGGCAGGGCTATCCGGCCTGAAGCCTGGTGCATTCGAACTTCCGTATTTCACGATGTTGCTTATGGGCACCCAATAGGCCGCAATGCATAGCAAAACCGCCACAGCGACCCAAGGCGCGAAGTTGTGCACAGCGGCTACGTTTTCGTTGTGATACGGCTCGCTTGTGGGCAGGGCAAATGGGGCCTGTGCGGCATTCGGCGCGGCAACAAGGCTGCGAATGAGAACGATGAAGTAAAGCAGCACGGCGAGTCCCATGATGCATCCGCCGACCATGCCCAGGTGGGCTGGAACGTACCAGTCGGGCCGGTAGCTAGGTGAGGCGGGATTCATGTAAGTCAAGCCCAGGTTGGTGCGCCGTGGCTCGCCCCGCAGGCCGCCGATAAAGAAGCCAGCGGAAAAGACGAATGTGCCTGCCATCCACACATACGGCACGATCATCGCCATGGCGCCTGAAACTACCGGCTTTTTCAGGAGGCCTGTGACGATAAGCAGGCTTCCGCCGAGAATGCCGAGAAAAATCGGGCCAGCCACTGTCAGATGAAAGTGGGCGGGAATCCAGGCGGTATTATGCACGACGTTATTCATGCTGTAGGAGGCGTTGACGATTCCTGTGATGCCGCCGAAGAGAAAAATTACCAGCCCACAGAAGAGATAAGGAAAGAGCCAGTTCTCAGGATCGAAGTAGGGCAGCTTGTTCCACCAGCCGAAGAGGCCCTTGCCTCCTCGCCGGCGCGCGGCGAATTCCAGCGATGCTGCAAGAGTGAATGCCGTCAGCAGGCTGGGAACCGCGACAAGTAGCGTGAGAATTCCCTGGATGCCCTTCGAGGTGGTGGAAATTCCGGGATCGGCAAACTGATGGTGCAGGCCCAAGGGACAGGAAAGCAAAATGAGCGCCATGAAGGTGAAGCGCCCGGCAAAATCGCTGAACAGCTTCCCCCCTGCCAGCCTGGGCAGCATCGTGTAGTAAAGGACGTAGGTGGGAAGCAGCCAGAAGTAGACCAGTGGGTGCCCGAAAAACCAGAACAGCGTCCTGCTGAGCATGACGTTGACGCCGGAGGTCCACCCCATCGACCAGGGCAGGAGCTGCACCAGAACTTCAAACGCGACCGGCAGCGTGCACATTTGCCAAACAATAAACGTGGCAAGAATTCCGACCACGCCCATGGGCGTATTTTGGCCCTTGTTCTCCTTCCGCCAGCGGAGATAAACGGGAATCCACGTCCACATCGGTACCCAGGAACCGACAATGAACAGAACCAGCCCAACGTAAAACAATGGGTGAGCCATCAGCGGCGGATAAAAGGTGTAGAGGACGGAGGCTTTGCCCAGGAAGATCATCGCCGCCGTCATTGCGGTTCCTGCCAACATCAATGCCAGCGAAATTGCAGCCCCGGCAATGGACACATGCGCTTTCAACTCTTGGCTGATGACCGTATACCCAAGAGCAACGGCAAAAAATGTGGTCAGCACAATTGCGTTGATGACCCCGTGCGCGGTCAGGCCCTGGTAGTAATCGATGCCGGCGAAGGAATTAGCTCGAATGACGCCCGCAAGGTACATGACCTGTAACACACCATGATAGGCGCCGAAAACAAACAGAGCCAGAGGTACCAGCAGTTCTGCCAGAATGATTCGCTTCAGATTCTCTTGGAGTTCCATTAGTTTTCGAGCCCCTCAAGATACGCTTCCATCTCGTTGATCTCATCGTCGGTCAAAGGCACCTCCGGCATCACCGCGGGATAGCCGGACACTGTATTTGCGGAGGGGTTACGAACCTTTTCAAGGAAGTACGCCGCATCCAGCGTACGCGTACTGCCATCGGACAACTTCACCTGTGCTCCCCATGCCCCTTTGAATGTGGGGCCGACGCTGGCAGTGCCATCGATCGAATGGCAGGCCAGGCAGCCCTTTGCGTCCAGCAGCTTTGCACCCTCCGAACCTGGAAGTCCTTCAACGGAGTAATCGGCGATCTGATCGCTGACTTCGATCCGCGCAAACATGTTCTGGTGATTAATGCCGCAGAACTCGTGGCACACAATGGAGTAGATTCCCGGCTTGGAAAAGTGCACACGGCTGTTAGCAATCGCCCCCGGCACAAGCATGAGGTTCACATTGGTCCCGGCGATCAGGAGGCCGTGAGTCACGTCCTTGGTTACGGCGTAGATATCCAGCGTGGAGCCGGTGGGAACGCGCAGCACACTGGGCTCAAACGCCCACATTCGCGCCACATAATGAACTTCGTAATTCTTGCCGTCGTGCTTTGTAACCGAGGCTTGCTGAAAAGGCTTCGCTCCGAGGGTAATGCAAGTGGGCACGTTAATGCCCATGCCCCAGGTGGCATAACCAATCAACGTCAGGCTTACCCCGACCGATGCCACGGCCATCAGCAATGCGCGCTTCTCAAACACGTTAATCGACATTTTCAGGATCCTCTCTAGAGCCCCGACTGCCGGTGCAACAGCAGGAAATAGATCCCTAGCCAAATGAGCCCATAGGCCGCGATCATTGCCGCGAAAAATGCGATGGCGCCGCGCGGAAAGAAATCCTCGCCGGTGGATTTTGGATCGTCGCTAGCCACAATTGCACCTCCTGATCGACCGTAGTGTATGCCTCGAACATCGCGATGCGCCACCAGAATCGACCGGCAAGTTCTCGCGAGTCTAGAACCATGCTGCGAGATTCACTGCTAAGGCTGATGAAGCAGAGGCTTGCATTCCGGCGGAGTCTCGATGCCACTGAACCCGAAACCGTTCCATCGGTAAGCTGCGATCCGGTTCGATTTCGTGGCGGGATCTGGCATCAAAAAGGAATCGCCGCGATGCAGCGCGCACAGTATGCCGTCGCTGGACTCCACGGCATCGATAAGGGGCCAGGCCAGGGCAGAGCCTCGCCATCGCGCAATCAGGCCATGGGGACCGACGGCGTAGACATACGGCCGCAGACCGACTTCGTCGTCGATCGATGAGTCATGGCGTTCCAGCGTGAGCAGCAAGGGCTCAGCTGCCATCGAGGTGACCAGTTGCAGTGAAACTAGGGCCTGGCGCCGCGATTGCCAAAGCAGCTTTCCCGCCTGGAAGCCATCGAGAATCATCCCGTCCACGGGTTGATCGGGAGACCACGGTTCGGGCCGGATGGCGATTCCATTGATCTCTGCGCCCTCGCTAAGCTGCGGAGTACAAGCGGCCAGCGCCTGATCGGCTCCTGCGTTTCTGCCCGCTAACTTTGGAAACGCCGTGTTCTCCCCGGTGTGTGTGCTGAGCGCACCGCAGTGCAGCATGGCGCCGTGGACGCTGCAATCTGCGATCAGCCCATCTTTTGTCTCGGCATACTTCTGGTCGAAAACATGATTGCCGAGCGAGAAAAAAACCGGTCTGCCCTCAACACACGAAGGAGCCTGGACAACATGGGGATGATGCCCGACGATGAGGTCCGCACCGTGCTCGACCATCCAGCGCGCTTGCTGCTGCTGCGCATCGGTTGGCCAATCCTGCAGTTCATTGCCCCAGTGAATCGACACCACGACCAGATTTGCCAACTGGCGAGCCAGCCGCAGCTTCTGCGCCAGTTCGACCGAGGGAACCTGCTGCACTTGCCCATCGGCGGCTTTGACGGTCGTCACCGCAATCAAGCCGACAGTCAGCTGGTCAAAGCGAAAGAACTGCGGGGAGCTCGAGAAGTCCAGCGCAAGCATCCCGCTCTGCTGAAATGTGGCGCGTGTTTCCCTTCGGCCCGGCTGACCCAGATCGCCGGAGTGATTATTCTCTGCCGTGACCAGACTGAAGCCTGCTTGCTTCATCGTCCGAGCCGCGGAGTAGGGCACGGCAAAGCAAAGCTTGTTCTGCGCGGCGCAGTAAGTCGGGTCGCCGATTGCGGCCTCGAAGTTGCCGCCGACAAGGTTGGCGCTTTTGAAAAGTTCGAAAAAGCCGGTCCACGGGCCTGTTCTCCGCTGTTCCATTTCCGTCCTGACCAGGCGTGACATCATGACGTCTCCTGTAAAGAGCATGCGAAAATCGTCCGGCGCTGTCTGCGCCGTAACCATTGGCAACAGGAAAAGCGCAGCCGCAGCGGCGAGCGTCCATTTCTCGCCCCACGCCAAACGACTTTGAGAAATGCGCTTTAGAACGGCGGCTGGGCCGGGCATGACAGGCTCTCCCTGGAGATGAAAGAGCTGACCCACGCCGGATGCGCCTGCGCATCGATCCTACCGGGGATTGCTTTGTCTGCCGGTGATGGATGCACAGGATCGGCTTCGGGGTTAGCAGGTTTCCCGGCCCAGACAAGGTCGGTTAGGGGCGTGGGCGACGGAAACTCGTAATACGAATAAACGCTTCCCTTCACAATTTCGCGGCGGCCGAAGTATGGAACCACTTGGTCCCACTCGAGCGGGCGCCCGACCGCTGCTTCCAGATACGGCACTCCACCTCCGCCGGCAACATCGGCAATTTTCATGATCGAGTTGGGCGTGGAGAGCGCGAGATCGGCGCTGGCAAGACTGTTGTAAACCAGAAAGTCGTGCTCGGCGACTGCGCCCACATGGAGAATCTCGTCGTAATCGGTGTCGCTGAGCGGCTGATTCGCGAGTTCTTTTTGGGCCATGGCCTCAAACAGGCGCGCTTTGCTCGCGGTTGCCTGCAACCGCCGGATGATGCCCTGTTGCAGCGGCTGAGCTGCCTTGTCCCTCGAAGAGTCCTGAGGCAGGTTCCCCGTAAAGTTCGCCGACTTCGCGACCACCTGCTCCATCTGATCGAACAACGATGCAATGGCTTCGAAGCTCTTTGGGTTCGGCTCCACATATCCTCTTGGCGGCCGGAGAACAATTGCCTCAAAGCCGCCCTCGCCGCACTCCGCGGTAGTTCTCTCGTTCACCAGCACAGTTGCGTGGCGCAGCGTGGCCCAGGAAGCGAGACCCGTCTGAATTCTCTTCGCATTCCAAAGAGTGTCTTGCGACGTCCCAGGAAACGTAAGATCGTTGGCCCATTCCACGGCAAGCGAGGCGATCCAGGCATCGTAGAGGTCCTTCTGGCTTGCGCTTCGAGGCATGCGCTTTTCAAGTGCATCGAGCGCAGGGCCGAGGGCGGGATACTCGGCAAGACTGGTCTTCAGCAACGAGCGGGCATAGCCGCTGCCGAAGGCAGTTGCCAGATCCAGACCCGAGGGCAAAGCTCGCGGGCCTTTGGGCCCGGTGATCTGTTCCGCGGCCGGCCAATCGGAGTGATAGACAGTCGAGAGCAGCACCTCGTTGTCAAGGCCCCAGGAGAGAGGAAAGATTTGCGGACCGGTACTGGGATGAAGCGCAAATGCAGGCGGAACGAAGGCGCCGGCGCTCCACACCAGGGGTGAACGACTGGGCGCGATGTAAGCGCTGTAGGCTGCGATCCACTGCAGTGCTTTCGCCTTCACATCATCGGGCAGCGAATTTAAAGACGTGGCATCGACCGCCGCGGCAACAGAAGTGAGGTAATGAACGGCCTTGAAATACTCCTGCATCTCCGGCGTAGCGGTGTAGTAACCGCGCGGCGTGAGCTCAGTGAAATCGAACGCCTTGGCGAAGACCGGAGAATTAAACGATCCGTTCGCTTGTTGAATGTGCAGGGCCTCGGTGTCGGATGAGTTGGTCGCGTTCTCTGAATCCACCACCGCATTGAAGGCGGTTGCCCAGGCGGAAGTAGGTGAAGTAGCGTCGAGCGACTGGCGCGCAGCGGCAACGAAAGACCAGAAAGCAGGCATCGCCTGCTGGCGTTCTTCAACGATGAATGTGCCCTCGTACGCTGACGCAACCAGCTCCCAGAAGATGTCAGTGGTTACGAAGTAAGGCCGCGTTGGCGTTGCGCTATCGTAGCTACCACAGGCATAGGATTCCGTGTCGTAGAGCTCGTACATCTGGTCCTCGCCGGTCGTGCGCAAGAGTCCGCCTTGAGCTGTATAGCTATTGCGGTCGGCCGCGGTCTGGGTAAACATCCACGCATCGACCACGTCGGCCAGCGGGACTTGAATCGGCGCGTACACGAGCGCCTGCGCGCCCGCCTTCCCCACCAGGCCAATGATGCCCTTGCCATCTGGCACTGAAGACGGCGTAGAAATGAACTGGTAGCCGCCGGCCTGCGTTGAAGTTGTCGTGCCGTGGTCGCCGATTACTGCCACGCCCAGCACGCCGCTTTTCCAATGCAGTAGAGCTGCGCCGTTCGGGGTTACCGTGAGCGATCCGCCACATGGATTGCCAACGATATGCGATGGCTTATCCCAGTTCTGGCCAGCGTAGGCAAGCTGCTGAAAGCATCCGTTGGCGTCCTGCCAGATGAGCAAATGCCCATCGGGATGAAACGACTCCGGCATGGCCGAAGGAACAAAGTTGGGCGTTGGATCGCCATTGGAGATGGGAATCTTCACGTAGGCCGACTGGGGACCGATCACCTGGTACTCCCGCGTGCCGTCTTCAGTGATTGAACGCGTGGAGTAGGCTCCGCTCGGCAGCCGCTCTGCAAAGAAAATCCGGTAACTCTCAATCGACTGGTCCGTCGTATCGTTATAGCCGATTTCAAAAGGGCGCGGGGCCACGAGAAGGCGGCGCAAGTCGCCAGAGGTTTGATAAATGGAGTGGGCGGTCCAGCTTCCATTTGTGTTGTCGACCGCCAGGATTTGCGATTGCTGGCCTGTCTTTCCCTCGACAAAAAAGCGCTGGCCCATGGGATGCACAGCGATTGAAGCTGCGCTGAACGTCGCAGGCAAATCGATCAGCGGCGTAGCGCTCGCACCGCCGGCCTGCCAACTAACCACATGGTTGCCCGCTTTGTCGTGGGTCAGGATTATCGCATCTGCGCCTGTGGGCCACACATCGAAGTCCACCACTGAAGTGCCCCTGGGAAGGCTCAACTGCGAACTCGACGCCGGCGAAGACGTCACGCTGAGTTCGCTGGTTGTAAATGGCGAAGTCGTTTGTGCGAACGCAGACAAAGCAAGAACGGGAAGGCTCAGCAACATCGCCAACGCACACTTCCGCGCGCGGTTCATAGGGGCCTCCTTGGGGGGACGGGACTCAGGCCATTCTAGAACAAGCAGCGCGTAGATGGAGGAAAAACGACCTGGCCGTCCGCCGAGCGGCTTGAGTGCTACCAGGGGTTGACGCCAAGGGGCTGGTAATGTACCCAGTCGAAATCGATGGTTCCCGGGTCGGTGCGCAGTGTGGTGTAGGCAAAGAGAGCAGGTCGCGAGCCTTTCCACCAACTGAAGTGGATGGGTGTGAGCGTGCCCAGTTCTTGAAAGGTGCTGCCCTCATCGAGACTGAAGGAGTATCTGGCCTGGTCACCGTCGACATGCACGCGAAGCTGAACGACGGATTGAGAAACAACGGGGCCGGTGGCGTGCTCCTGAAGATGAAAGTAGCTTAGTCGCCGCTCACTTCCCAATTCCGTGATTTCAAGGCCACTTGCGGAACTCTCAAACATCGCAAGGCCGGCGTGTACGCCGTCTTTCATCCGAGTCAGATCCACGCGCACGGTGAATTCGAACGCGTTGTCCTGCATGGACTGAGTGAGCGTGTCGCGCGCCGAGAGCAGCCCCTCAGCAGGCATGGGAATGAGACGCAAATAACCCGGCCGCGCGCTCAGCGACCAATGCGCATCTTCCGGATTATGATTCCACTCCCATTGCGGGCCAAGCCTTGCGTCATTGAATTCGTCTGAAGTCTGGGGACGCTGATCCGACGGATCGAGTGGATGCCCCGGAATCGGGCCCGAAGGAACCGGTTGGCCAATCGACGCGCCGTCAGGATCCGCGCCGATCACAGGCCAATCGTCGACCCAGCGCACCGGCTCGAGATGAACGATGCGTCCGTGCGCTCCATCGGATTGGAAGTGAACGAACCAGCCATCCCCGTCCGGGCTTTCGACATAAGCGCCCTGATGCGGGCCATTGATTTTGGTCGAGCCTTGCGCTAGCACCACGCGGTATTCGTAAGGACCATAGATCTGTCGCGAGCGTAATACTGCCTGAGCACCGGAGCTAACGCCGCCAAATGGCGCGAAGATGTAGTAGTAACCATCGCGCTTGTATAACTTCGGCCCCTCAAGCGTGGGCAGGTGTTCGGAATTTTGCACGACGATCTTCCCCGCATCCAGCACATGTTTGCCATCCGCCGACATGCGGTGAAGGATGAGCGGGCCGGCGCCGGTGACGGAGTGGATCAGATAGGCTTTGCCGTCGTCGTCCCAGAAAGGGCACGGATCTTCGAGACCCGGTTTTGCAATTACGACTCCAGGATTGCTCCACGGACCTTTCATCCTCATGGCAGTGCTGACGAAGATGCCCTCGTTCGGGGTAGGGAAGTAGACGTAGTACAGACCGTGATGTTTCCTGATCGAGGGCGCCCACACGCCTTTGCCATAACGATTGCCGCCAATCATGCTGTAGCGCGGGTCCATGTCAAGGCGGCGCACTACATGACCCACAATGGTCCAATGCACAAGATCGGTGGACTGCAAAATAGGAATGCCGGGCACAAAGTGAAAAGTCGAGGCGACAAGATAGTAATTCAATCCGTCGCGAATAACGTCAGGGTCAGAGTAATCGGCGAAGAGGATGGGATTGCGATACGTGGCTTGTGCTGCCGGCACCGGCGGCTGCGGCGAAGCAACGGAAGCCACAGCCAGAAAGCAGACCGCTGCGAAAAATTTCCGCAACCATCGGTATGGTTCCCAGCCGGTCGTCTTCGTCATGAGGTAGCCCTTAAGTTCTGCTCGCCTGTCTTGAGAGATGGGAACAGCCTCCAGTGGCCGCTGAGCCCGGCGCTCGACCAACGGCTAACTGCTGTAATGAGCAATACTTTTCCAGCATTGAAAACGTGAAGATGCGGTGAGATGAGGAGTGTGGCCGTGCAGCCGCACTCCTCAGTTAAGTTAGAAGAGCAACTTGAGCGAAAACTGCGCGATGCGCGGATCGTTCTGCGGTTGCCCAGTGGTGTTGGCAGCCCAGTTCTGAGGGCTGGTGCTGGTGATCTTGCCGAGCCCGTTGGTCGCGCACGCCGAACCCGACGAGGAGACGCCGCAGGAGGTGTTGGGATCGCCCATGTTAGTGTGGTTCAGAATGTTGAAGTACTCGGCGCGGAACATAAGAGACGTCCGCTCGGTGATGGGGAACTTGCGCGCCGCGCTGGCGTCCCAATCGGCGTAGCCCGGGCCCCAAAAAGAGCCCTTCACAACATTTCCGAAATTGCCGGCGGGGTTGATTGAAAAGCTGCTTGGGTTGAGCCAGTTTCTGCAATTTACCGTGGTGGTGCAGGCGCCGGCGCCGTAGGCCCCCGACCCCGAATACACTGCGCGATCGCGATCTTGGGCATCGAGGATGGCCCCCTGAGAGTTGGTGGCTTGACTCGAAACAATGGTCAGCGGGTCGCCCGAGTGAAATTGAACAAGGCCCGTGGTCTCAAAGCCGTTGACCAGATAGCGAATCCCGGAAGGAGCGTCACTCATGATCTTCGGTTCCGTGTACACGTACGACGTGGCGATCACGTTGTGATGATCGAAATCGGCCGATCCGATGTCGAGGGCTTTGAAATTCGGCATCGTGATTGGGTAGACAAACGAAGCTTGAGCTCCGATTGAGGTCGCTGCCTGGTTATAGGGCATGTTGTCGAGCGCGTGCGACCAGGTGTAGTTGAAGAGCACGGTAAGGCCGTAGGTTACGCGCTGCTCCGCCGAAATCTGCAGCGAGTTGTAATTCGTGTTGCCGCCGGTGTTGGCGGCCGTGATGTACTTCGGGTAGCAACTGTTGGTCGTTGTGCAACCCGCCGGATCGAAGGTAGCAACGGATGTGCCGGGAATGGGAGGATTCAGTTCCATGTCCTGCCACTCGTGCCTGCTCTGCTCGCCCACATAAGCAGCGTGCACAGAGAAGCTCCTGGAGACCTGCTGTTCCAGAGCCAGGTTGTAGTCGACAGTGCGCGGATCCTGGAAGCCCTTGTACGGGTCATAAGTGAGCCAGTTATTAGAGGAACTGATGGGATAAGTTGGCGGTGGCACCTGCGGCGCCGGGAAGGGATTTGTGACCCCGGCAGTGCCGTATGGGTTATACCAGCTCATGTTTACATTAGCGGCTGGATTGGTACTCGAGAATGTCGATTGCAGCGCGACCGATTCAAGGAAAGGCTCGCCGTTTGTGTAGATATTGAAGAGCGTGCTGTTTAGGCGGCTATCGAAGAACAGCCCCGTACCGCCGCGCAGGCTGGTCTTGCCGTTGCCGAAGACATCCCAGGCAAAGCCCAGCCTGGGCATGAAGTGCTTGTATTCCGAAGCGACGCCACGAGGATTGAACCCCGGATCGCCGGCGAACTGCATGCCCGCTGGCGCAAGAGGATACACGGTTGAGTGAGTATTCGATGCCCAGAGCGTGGGGAAGAAACTTCCCATACGTCCGTCTCTTTCTTTCCAAGGCACAAAGGGTTCGTAACGGACGCCGTAGTCCAGCGTCAGATTATGAGTGAATTTCCAACTGTCCTGAACATAAGCCCCCTGAAATTTGCCGCGGGGGTGGAACAGCTGGCCGGTTCCCTGGTTCATCTGGTACAGATACCCAAACATGAAGCTGGCGATGGCATCGTGGGTGCCGGTGGAAGTGAAGTTGAATTGGCCCGGCAGTGTATTGAGGTTCACGACATCGATCTTCGACACTTCGCCGTGGTAGCCGGCGTCGATGTTATGTTTTCCCTTGAGGAAATGGATATCGTCGGTCAGAGTATAGTTTCCTCTGCGGAAGGTTGCCTGCGCGAGGGTGGAGATCTCGAAGTACCCTCCCTCTACATAGAGTTGGTTGATCTGCTTAGGCAACGGATTAAAGAAGTTAGCCGAGTCCACGCCCAGATCGAGCATGTCGATTCCGCTTGCGGACGGACCGCGGAAGTCGTTCTGGATCTGATCGCTGATGATGAAGTTGTTGACGATGTGCGCGTTGAAGGTGTGCGTCTCCTGGATCAGCGCGTTGTAATAGTTGTCCGTGGCCTCATCATCCAGAGTGAGGATATTAGCGAGGTTTTCCACGCCTTGCAGGATGAATCCATCGGAGAAATACCGCTCAGTCAATTTGTCTTTCGTGCCCAGCTCCTGGTCGGCGCGCGCCGTAATCTCCGCCAGGTCGAAATTGTCCGGCTCCTGAAAGAGAATGGAACCGCTCGTTGTTAAGGGTGGAACGTACTTGAAGAAGTTAGCCGTTACAGGGCTCATCGCGGTCGACTTCCACGTGTGCGAACTGGCGTAAACGGCAGTGCCCGACGGCGGTAGTTGCGGGCAAGTCGCGTCGGCAACCATATAGGTAGTTCCTTGCGGATCGAAAGGATCAATTACGCAGTCGGTGAACACCAGGTTGTTTGTTCCCGCCCCAGTGCCTGCCGAGGTCGCGCCTGCTTGGGCAATGGTCGGAAGGACGGAGGAGGAACTCGTTGCTGCCTCGCGATTGATGGTCCGCTGGTAACCGAAGAACCCGAATGATTTGTTGCTGTGGAAGAGGTGCGGAATTTCCAGAGGGCCGCCCACGGTGCCGCCAAACTGATTGCGATGGAGCGGGTCGACGACCTTGGCGCCGAGTGCCTGGCTATAGGTGAAGGCGTTGGCCGCGTTGAAAGCCCGGTTGCGGACAAATTCAAGCAGGTCGCCATGATACTGGTCGGTTCCATGCTTGGTAATGATGTTCACCACTGCACCCGCGTTTTGGCCGTATTGGGCGGAGTAATTGCTCGTCTCGACGCTGAACTCCTGCAACGAGTCGGGCATGGGAAAGGGCTCATTGACGTTGGTGTATTCGTCAACGTTATTGCCGCCGTCGAGCATGTAATTCGTCTGCCCCACAAATGTGCCGTTGGCCGTGATAGTAGCGGCGTCGGGAAAGGTCTTGGTGTCGCCCTGATCCGCCTGCCCATACGGCGCCAGGGTGACGCCGGCAACTTCATCCGTAAGCACTGCGGCGTTGCGCCCGTTCAGGGGCAAATCGGCCACCTGCGCTGTGCCGATCACCTCCGACTGCGTGCCGGTCGTAACGTCCACCTGGGCCGTCTCGGCGGTCACAGTCACTGTCTGGGTGGTTTTGCCCGGACTAAGCGTCAGATTCACCGTCACCGCCGCGTCCGCGCGCACTTGCACGCCATCCTCCTCGTAAATCTGAAACCCTGCGTGCGAAGCAATGATGTTGTAGATCGCAGGCGGGAGCGTTGGGAATACATACTCGCCCACGGCGCCTGTGGTGGTTTTTGAGGTGATACCTGTCGATACCTGGGTCGCCGTTATGTCAGCGCCTGGCACTACGGCGCCACTCGCGTCTGTCACTGTGCCGTTGATGCTTCCAAGACCCTGCGCAAAAAGAGCGCCGGGAGCGCAGAAGCACACCGCACACACAATCGCCATACCGCCGATCAGCTTGAGAAAAGTTCTCACGTTAGCCTCCTGAGCTTCTGTTGTTGTTATCAACTCGCCCTGACCCATTTGTTCGGTACCCGAACCAGATGCGGCCAGACTGGCTCAATTCTGAGCCGTAAGATTTGTATTGGAAGGATTTACGAATGGATAGACAGGTACCGTCCCTGACCGTCATGGACGTTAGATATTTTGTTTATTTTCTGCAGTTTACACAGCACGGTAAACTCATATCGATGGCCGTTTATGGCAACCCTATTCAGCCGATATGGCAAGCACGGTGGGCGGCCCCGGGACCCCATCCGTTACCGTGGTCCCCAGAACGATCTGCAGGTTCCGTGAGCCACTATTGAGCCTGATTTCATCTGCGATCGCCCGCATCGGCTCTGGATCGGTGAGGAATTCACCTGCAGTTTCAGTGCCGTAGGTGTAAAGACCCCCAATCACGACCACAACATGCCCTGTTTCCGAGTCGCGGATCCGGGAAATGAGGGCAAAATCCTGCAATTTAGGGCTGTTTGCTCCGGTAACCGGTTCGGGCGGCTGATTTGTGCCCCAACTCCAATTGCGCGACGAGGGGTTCTTCGCGTCTCGAATATAGATTAGGTGTTTGTCCGCGTCCATCGCGAGACTGTAGCGCAATTGACGCGTCAGGCGCAGGCTCCATTCGTTATTGAATGCCCCAATCAGAACCGCGGCGCCCCCTCTCAGATCTGAGAAGGTGCTGGAACTCCCTTTGCGGATTAGAACCTGTTTGTTTCTGGCCTCCAGCGCCCCGACAACCCTAGCGATCGTGACGGTATCCGCGAATGGGACAGTCTGCGATGTATCCGAGCCAGGTACCGGTGTAAGAGGACTGCTATTTCCATCCACCGCCGGCAACGTTGGTGGGCCGTTCGGGTGATCGCCGACCGCGACCAGAACCGGCCCCGGCGTATCCACTACCGGCTTCCAAAAGAGGTCTTCGGGACTAGTTTTATGCAGCCAGCTAAATGCGAGCGCGATAGCAATTGCGGTAATGGAAAGAACGACGACGCCTTTACGCCAGCGCTTCGACCGTTGCACCGGCTGCTTCGAGACAGCTTTGCTTCCAGCGACTGGAATCGACGCGAATTGGAAATGTTCGCTATGAGCTTCAGCGGGCGCTTCCGCTGTCTCCCATTCAGCTCCCGATTCCACCAGAGAGTGCCTGACTTGCCCCGGAAGTTCGAAGCGAGGGATGTAGGACCCAGGAATCAGGCCCATGCGCAGTTCGGAGCGGTGCTTCTCGTCTACGTAGTAAGTAGCAAGTTTCTTGCGAAGCTCTGTTGCGGCGGTGCGCACGATATGATCAAGGTTCGTGTCATACGAGGGATCCCTCCCAAATACCTCGACCCCGATGGTCCGTTCCTTGATCTGATGTGCCGACCCGCTCAGCGTCTGTTCCACCACATATTTGAGAAATGAAACAGACCTCTTGCTGGTGCGAAAGACCTCATCGTGCACGAGTAAATCCAGCTGAGCTCGAATCATGTCTGCAGTGAGCTCAGGCGTCGTTCCGTTCTCGACTTCGGACTCAATCATCGTACTTCCAGTGACAGCGATTTTAGCACGGTGAATGCTGGGCCGGAGCGTAACTCTTTCCCGAGCTCCAGCCGCGCGCGCCATGCTGTTGTTCCGGGTATGCTTTGCCAAAATTCCGCGCGGCGAAAAGCGACAACAATTTCAGCGCCGTGCCCGAGTCGAAATGGTGCGGGTCAATGCGTCTGGAAGCCGCAAGGATCGACATGGATGGCCCTTTTCAGGAAAATGTTGTAATCAAAAGCACTCATTTTTGACCAGAATTCCACGGGCTTCCTCTAACAATCAGACCCGTATCCGAAAAAGAAGGTAGTGAATCGATGGGAGATGTAGCGCGCGCACCTAATTTTCTACGCGAATGCCAGGTTCACGTTTTCGATGGCTTCATCGATCTCCGCGATGCTTTTGTAGCCAACCGTAACGCAGTCCACGCCCGCATTGCGAAACGCGAAACGCATCGCCTGCTGCCGGTCGCTGCGGTCGAATACTCCTTCGCCGATCAACTTCATGCTGATCACGCCCATGCCGGCGGAACGCGCCTCTCGGACATGCGTGACCACCTCGCTGACATTGCCCGGCGCGTCCCAATCGTCGGCTTCGTTATCCATCCGTCTGCCCTTGTGATTTACGCGGATCATCGCAATGTCGAGCCACTTGTTGCCGGGCACCCGGCGCAGCGCGGGCAAGCCATGCACCGAGGCGCCGTGGCTGACCACTCCGTGCCGGTGTTCCATCTCCAGGATGGCGTCTTGCCAACGAAGGGTGTCGTCCGGCCAGCTTCCGTCGTGCTGGTAGTGAAGCAGCATGATGTCGAAATACTCGGTGTCGGAGTTTTTGCGCAGCTGATCGAGCCGCTGTAACGGATTTCCGATGTTATCGGTTGTGACCTTAGTCATCAGTTGGTAGCTTTCGCGGGGAATACCTTTCAATGCGATGCCCAGCATCTGCTGCGAGGCTCCATACGATTCGGAGGTTTCAAAGAAACGGATGCCGCGGTCATAGGCATGGCGCACCATGCGCGTAAATTCCTGCTGGCCCACTGCCTGCTGGATGAGCCCGCTGTTGCTTCCAGTGCCGAAGGCGAGGCGAGTGACTTTCACGCCCGACTTTCCGAGCGTTACCATATCGGTGGCTGATCCGCGCTGGGCAAGCAGGGGAAGGCTGCCGACGCTCGCGATGGCGCCTGTCGCTGCGCCCGTCTTCAAGAAACTCCGCCGGGAAATCCTCGCCATTCTTTGCCTCCGCATCCTGGCCAGAGAAGGTCAATTGCCAGCAATGGTAGCACGTCCCGATCGCGAAGCGTGAATGCAGATGTAGATGCGCCGTAGAGTTTCTACGCCAGTGCCAGGTTCACGTTTTCGATGGCTTCGTCGATCTCTGCGGTGCTCTTGTAGCCAACCGTAACAGCCTGTACGCCCGCGTGCGAAAATGCGAACTTCATTGCCTGCTGACGATCGGAGCGATCGGTAAAGGAGCCTTCGCCGATGAGCTTCATGCTGATGACGCCGAGGTTCGCTTCGCGCGCCTGCTTGACGTGCTCGACCACTTCAGTCACATCGCCGGGTCCGTGATAGCTGTACTCGGGACCGTCCATGTGAGCCCCCTTGTGGTTCATTCGGATCATGGCGATCTGGAGCCACCGGTTCTCTGGAACGAGGCGCAGCGCAGGCAAGCTGTGAACAGAGGCGCCGTGGCTGCGGACAGCGCCGCGGTGCTGCATCTCCGAGATGCCGTCCTGCCAGCGCAGGCTGTCGGTGGGCCAGGTCGCCGTATGCTGCACATGAAGGAGCATGATGTCGAAATATTCCGTTTGCGCCTGTTTGCGCAGTTCGTCAATCAGGGCTTGTGGATCGGCGTTGCCGTCGGTATTCACCTTCGACATGAGAGCGTACGAATCACGCGGAATGCCCTTAAGCGCAGTGCCGAGCATCTCGTGCATATCCGTGTACGCTGCCGCCGTCTCGAAAAAGCGGATGCCGTTATCGTAGGCGTAGCGCACCAGGCGCGTGAATCCATCCTGACCCAGTTTGCGCTGCACTGCACCGTTATGCGTTCCCGTGCCGAAGGCGAGGCGCGTGACCTTGACATTCGATTTGCCCAGCGTGATCCAATCCGTAGCCGAATTGCGCTCGGCGAGCAATGGCATGGTGCCCATGCCGGCAAGCGCGCCAGCGGCTACGCCTGCTTTCATGAAATTTCGTCTCGAGATACAGCGCATGGACTGACCTCCGTTGCGTGGCCAAAGGGGTGGCCAATGGGCAGAATGGTAGCACAATTTCCGAGGTGGCCGCTGTTCAGCGAGGCTTGCGTGGCGCGACTGGAGCTTAGGGCAATCTATTTGACATCTTCGCCTGCGAGTGCGAGCGCAGTCTTCTTGACGGGAGCGCTTGTGATCGCGACCACGCTGGCAATCACAAACAATCCCCCGAGCACGGTGCGAGTGCCGAGCGCTTCGCCGCCGAGGAAATAGCCCAGCACCACGGCGACCACGGGATTGACATACGCGTAAGTCCCCACTTTGGTCGGCGACTCGTGATGCAGCAGCCAAACGTAGGCAGTGAATGCCACGATGGAGCCGGCAAATATGAGGTAGAGCAATGCGATCCACGCCGCGCCCGACACATGCGAGACTTGAAATCCGCGAAACTCGCCAAGCGAGGCGGAAATCACCGCGAGCCAGATTCCTCCGGCAAGCATCTGCGCGCCCGAGCTCATCACCTTCGATTCAGGAAGCGGCAAAATGCGCGAAAGAGACGATGCGATTGACCAGCTGAGCGCTCCGATGATCAACGCAATGGCACCCGCGGTGTCGACCGGTGCGCCGCCGAGCGAGCCAAGGCTGCCAAAATTTATGGATCTGCTCGTCAGAATTGAGACGCCCAGAATTCCGGCGAGCAGAGCTAGAGCCAGCCGCACTGTGAGCTTTTGCGTGCGCAGGAAAATAATCTCCGACAACGCCATGAAAGCAGGAATGGTGGCCAATATCACGGCCGCGATGCCTGAGGGCACGCGCTGTTCGGCCCAGAACAAGAAACCGTAGTCGACGGCGAAGATGAGAAACGCCATCAGAAACACTGAAAGCCACTGACGCCGACTCGGGTTCCGTTCTCCGCACGTGACTGCCCAGCCATAAACCAGGAGTCCTGCGGCCAGAAAGCGCATGGCACAGAAGAGAAACGGCGGAACTTCGCGCACGCCCACGCGAATGGCGAAAAACGTTGCTCCCCACACGAAATAAATAATCCCGAATGCGAGCAGCGTCTTCCAGCGCGGGCGAAATGTTGTGGCCTCCATAAGAACTCCTATTTTTGCTCCAAGCATTCCGGTCTCAGCGTTGCTGGTTCATAAGCGATCACCAACTGTGCAGCCAGTCAGCATCGCGGCCGATGCGCACCGGAGTGTGAAAAAGCTCGCTCAGGCGCGCTTCGGTGAGCAGTTCCTGGCGCGGCCCGTCGCCGACTATGCGCCCATCGCGCATGAGGATGATGCGCTCGATCTCAGGCAGAATGTCGCCGAGGTGATGCGTGACCATAACCAGACCGGTGCCTTGGCGTGCCAGTCCGCGCAGGGTTTCGCGCAGCTCGCGTTGCGCGGCAAGGTCGAGCGCGTTGGAGGGCTCGTCAAGCAACAATTGCTGCGGACGGTGCACGAGCGCGCGCGCGATAAGGATGCGGCGCTTTTCGCCTGCGGACATGGCGCCGACCATTTGCGCGGCGAGATGCGTGGCTTCTATGCGCTCAAGCGCCTCTCGCGCGCGAACGCGCATCCCTTCGGTGACGTGCAAATTGGGCCAAAGGGTCGACGCCGAAAAAAATCCCGCAATCACCGCATCGAGCCCGGGTGTCACTGCTGTGCGCTCGCCGGGCAACTCGGTTCCCATGGGTCCGGCGCTCACCACGCCGAAATGGCGCCGCAGTTCGGTCAGATCCCAACGCTCACGTCCGAAGATGCGTACAGACATTCCCGGCCGGACGATGGGATAGAGCTGGCAGGTCATGGTCAAAATGAGCGTGGATTTTCCGCATCCGTTGGGCCCGAGAATGGCGACGTGCTCGCCGGCACGGATGCTGAGATTCACATCGCGCAGCACTACGCGATCACCGCGCGCCACGTCGACGTTGCTCAGTTCCAGGAACTCGGTGCTGTAGTGGTCGCCGCCCATCGATTCTCGGTTTGTCTCCGCTTCAGAGCCCTACCTGCTAGATTAAATGGGGTCCAGTCCATGAGCGATCTTTCAAACAACCTTATTCCCCGCGGTTTCCGGTTCGCTGCCACCAAGGCCGGGCTCAAAGCCAGCGGCCGCACTGACTTTGCCGTGATTGTGGCGGGTGCTCCAGCCAGCGCTGCCGCCGCATTCACTTCAAACCGCGTAATTGCGGCGCCGCTCGTGATCGACAAGGAGAATCTGAGCGCAACGGGCGGGCGTGTTCGCGTGGTTGCCATCAACGCGGGCAATGCCAACTGCGCAGCCGGCGAGGCGGGATTGCAAGCCGCTCGCGTCACCTGTGCGGCGGCTGCAAAAACATTTTCATGCCGCGCTGAGGAAGTGTTTCCATCGTCGACCGGCATCATCGGTGTTCCGCTTCCGGCGGAAAAGCTGGTTGCCGCGCTTCCGGAGCTTGCTGCGGGGTTGGGCAGCAACGCCGAGCACTTTATGGAAGCGGCTAAGGCCATCTTGACCACCGACCTGGTGGAGAAGACCGCGTTCGCGTGTCTAGATCGGGCGGGGAGCGCTGGCGCGGCGGGCGACGTGCCGGGCGAAATACGGATTGCGGCTTTCGGTAAGGGCTCGGGCATGATTCATCCGCAGCTTGTGCCGCACGCCACGAAACACGCGACCATGCTGGTTTACATTCTGACGGACGTGTCGATTGAGCCGGACGATCTGAACGCGTATCTCAGCACAGCGATCGAAGTCAGCTTCAACCGCATCTCGGTCGACGGCGACACCTCGACCAACGACACCGTGCTGCTGCTGGCTTCGGGCGCAAGCGGCGTTTGTGTTGGGCCGAAAGACGCGGCCTTTGCCGCTGCGCTCACCGAGGTGTGCACGTCGCTGGCGCGCCAGATTGTGGCCGACGGCGAGGGTGTGTCGCACGTGGTGGAATTGCGCATCGAGGGCGCGGCCAGCGACGCCGACGCACTGCGCGTGGCCAAGGCAATTGCGCATTCGCCGCTGGTGAAGACCGCGTGGGCGGGTTCGGATCCTAACTGGGGCCGGTTGGCCGCAGCGATTGGTTATTCCGGCGCCGAGATCGATCCCGCGCGCATTGACATCAGCTTCGGCGATTTGCCAGTTTGCCGTGACGGCGGGCGAGCTGCGCAGTTCGATGAGGCCTCGGCCCATGCATACATCAGCCAGCACGAGTTTTCGATTTCGATCCAGTTGCATCAGGGTCAGGGCTCGTGTGTGTTCTGGACGACGGATCTGACTGCCGAGTATATCCACATTAATGCGGACTACTCGACGTAGCTGCCATTCTGCCCGATTCGTGCTTTGGGATCGACGGCGAGCCAAGCCAGTGCGCCCAGAATCGCCATCGCCGACGCAGCGAAAAACGAGGCAACCCATCCAAAGTGCGCGGCGATCAACGGCGTAATCAAAGCTGTGACGGCACCGCCGATGTGGCAGCCCATATTCATCACGCCCGAAGCCACTCCTGCGCAATCGCCGGCGCAGTCCGCCGTCACCGAAAAGAAACTGCTTTGCGAGACGTACAAAGCACCGGCTCCTCCGGCAAGCACAAGGCTTGCGGTGCGGGCGCCGTGCGCGCTTGAGCCTGCGGCCAGTAGGAGCGCGGTGAGAAGCAGCGCGAATGAGGGCAGGTAGCAGCGCCCTGCCCGCACACTGATGTGGCGCGCGAGCCAATCGCTGGACAACCCTCCTGTCAAAGCGCCTACTGTCATGGCGGCGAAGGGCAGCATTGAATAGATTGCGCTGGTTGCGAGGCTCAGCCCACGTACCTGCGAAAGATAAATGTAGAACCAACTGAAGAAAATCCACGAAATGTAGCCGTAGCAGAAATAGCTCGCGGTGAGGGCTAGGAGATCTTTGCTCAGGAAGAGTCTTTTCCAGGGCACAGAAGTCTTTGGCTGGGTCGAGCTCGCTGCGGGCGCGTGTGGCGCTGTCACATCGCCGCGGCCGCTGACAATGGTTTCCAATTCCTGCGCGGTGACCCGCGGATGCATCTCGGGCGTGTCGCGCGCGGCAAGATACCACACCGCAGCGGCGAGAAGGCCGAGGGCCGCGCAGAGCCAGAAGGAAGCCCGCCACCCATGGCGCAGGATGATTGCAGTAATTACGGGCGGAGCCAGCATCGAGCCGAGGCCCACGCCGCTGAAGATGATGCCGTTGGCGCGGCCGCGCTCGGGGATGGGAATCCAGCGCTCGACAAACTGATTGGCGCCGGGAAACATGACCGCCTCGCCTGCCCCCAGAGCCACGCGGATCAGGATGAGTACGAGCAATGCATGGCTCGCACCTGAAGGCGCGAGAGCCGTGAAAGCCGTGAAGACGGCCCACCAGATTAGAGCGAAGGTCAGCACGCGGCGCGGGCCAAAGCTGCGGGCGAGTACGCCTCCGGGAATCTGGAAGAGGGAGTAGCCGACAAGAAACGCGCTGAAGACCCAGCCCAGGTGCGGGTTATCGATGTTGAATTCGCGGCTAATCTCAATGCCGGCGATGGAGATATTGGTGCGATCGATCAGCGCGACGGCAGCCATCACCATCAGCCACAGCACAAGAAGCTTGCGCACCGGCAGACTGCGCTGTGGTCGCTGAATCACGGCATTCACGTGTGCTGTGCTCCTCCCGGCCGTGGCGCTCGGACCGTCGACAATTGTCTCAGGGAATGGCAAGCTACTTCGCGCGCGGATGAGTCTTATCGTATACCTCGGTCAACTGCGCGGTGGTGAGTTGCGTGTAACGCTGGGTAGTGGAGAGGCGCTCATGGCCGAGCAGCTCTTGAATGGCGCGCAGGTCTGCGCCTTCTTCGAGCAAGTGGGTGCCGAAGGCGTGGCGCAGCGTATGCGGATGTACATCGGCAGGAAGCCCGCGCAGGATGGCAATGCGCTTGACGATGCGGCCGACACTGCGTGTCGTCAACCGAGCCTCATTGCCTTTGGCGAGGCCGCGCAATTGCAGATTCACGAAGAGCGCAGGAGTCCGGAGGAGCTTTTCTGCGTCGGCCGCGGCCAGGCGTGCCGAACGCTCGGTGAGATACGAACGCAGCGCCTCGGCCGCCGCGTCGCCCAGCGGCACGTAGCGCTGCTTTTGCCCTTTTCCGCGGACCAGAAGAGCCTCATTGACCCAGTGAATGTCGTCGAGGTTGAGGCCCGTCAACTCCGCATTGCGGATGCCGCAGCCGTAAAGCATCTCGAGAATTGCCTTGTCGCGCGCCGGCCAGCTCGCCGCGTCATCGCTGACTGAGTCGACCACACGGTTCATCTGTTCGATGGAAGGAACACGCGGCAAATGTTTAGGCAGGCGCGGCGTGGCTACGAGCGAGGCCGCATTTTGCTCGATGTGTTTGGTGCGAGCCAGCCACTTGAACCAACTGCGGATGGCCGCGAGGGCGCGCGCCGCCGATGCCTTCGACAAACCGCGCTCGTAGAGTGTGCCGAGATAGGCGCGAATGTGAGTGTGCTGGATCTCGGCGACGCTTAACTCTTTATGACAATTCGCCAGCCACGCGGCGAACCCATGGAGCTCGCGGCGGTAGGCGCGAAGAGTGTGCACAGAGGCGCCGCGCTCATTAGCTAGCACCTGCAGGTAGGCCTGCACCAGCGGATCGACGGAGGAGGCAATGGAAGGCGTCATCGTTGCGCTCATGTCGATTCCTCGCGAGAGTTTTTGTACACAACAAGGCGCGGGCCACGCGCTTTACCTGATTTTGCATCGGGCGCAGCCATGCGCCGCGCGCCACGCGGGTGATGCATGCGATGGACGGCCTTTAAGCGGCCCAGCGCCAGGTGGGTGTAGATCTGGGTCGTGGAAATATCGGCGTGGCCGAGTAGCATCTGCACGCTGCGTAGATCGGCACCGTGCTCCACCATGTGCGTGGCGCAACTGTGGCGCAATCCATGAGGGCTGGTGGAATGATTTGCTGCTTTCACGAGGCGCCACACCCACTGGCGCGTGAGCGGCATGCCGCGCAGGGAGAGAAATAGTCGCGCTCGGCCTTGCGACGACGAGTTTTGGCGTGAGGAATTCTGACGTGCGGTTCTGGATTTGCGCGACGAGCTAATGCGCTCCAGGTGAGGCCTTCCCTCGCGGAGGTACTGCTCCAGCGCGAGCAGCGCCGAGCGCCCCAGCGGAACAATGCGTTCCTTGTCGCCCTTGCCGCGCACCTGCACTCGTCCCGCGTCGAGGGCAAGATCGCTGGTCGCGAGCGATGTGACCTCGGAGACACGCAGTCCGCCCGCGTAGAGTAGCTCGAGAATAGCGCGGTCGCGCAGCGCGGTCGCCTTAGCCTGCGGATGCGAAGCGGCCATGGCGGCGCGCTCCAGCATTTCGGTAACCTCGGATTCGGCCAGCGACTTGGGCAGGACCTTCCAGGCTTTCGGCGATTCGATGTTTACGGTGGGATCGCGGTGAATGCGGCGGTCGAGTAGCAGCCACTTGTAAAAGCCGCGCAGACAGCTTAGTTTCCGCGCCGCGGAACGCGAGTCGATGCCATGGCTGCGCAGATGTTCGAGCAGTGCGGCAACGTCGGCTTCGGCCGCATTCAGCAGGATGGCGTTGCGGCCCTCGATGAACTCTGCAAAGATGTGCAAATCGCTGAGGTAGGCTTCGCAGGTGAGTGGGCGAAGTCCTTTTTCAACACGAAGATAGGCCTCGTAATCTTTTAAAAGAGCGAGATTGTTTTTGCTGTCCACAACCCCGATTATCGGCGTGTCGAAGGTGCGCGTGGGCGGGGGCGGCTGGTTACCGAACCACACTCATCACGGGATCAACATGGGCAATATGAAAATTGTGTTGGGGCTGTCTTAGGCTGTAGCTTTCGCCTGGGAACTTTGCTGGCAGGGTTGGCTACGCGGAGGGCGCGCGCTCCGGCGTCAGCCACTGCTCTTCGATTTCTTCAAGCGGCTTGCTTTTCGTCTCTGGGACGAAGCGCGAGGTGAAGAGCGCCTGTGTCAGCGACATGAGCGCCAGAAATCCGAGCGTGAAGGCTTTGCCGACGACATGGAACGCGTAGGGAAACAGCAACACTACTACGGCGTTGGCCACCCACTGCAGCAGAACGGGAACAGTCATGGCGGTTCCGCGCACATCGCTGGGAAAGATTTCCGGCACCAGTGTCCAGAATACCGGCCCGACGCACGACGCGAAAAAGGCCAGATACAGCAGGACGAGCGCCAGGACCAGGAAGCCACGGAAGTGACCGGCAAGGACCGCGATCAGCAGCCCGGCGAGAGCGAGCGCCATGCCGAGCGAGCCGGCGATGTACAGCGGTTTGCGTCCGTAGCGGTCGATTATCGCAAAGGCCACCATGGTGAAGAGAACATTGTTCACGCCTACAAAAAACGTTGAGACCAAGGCGCCGTCGACCTTGAATCCCGCGGAGAGAAAGATGGAGGGCGCGTAGTCGATGATGGTGTTGATTCCCGAGAAGTGAATTAGGATGGCGAGGCAGGCGCTTACGGCCAGCGCCCTGCGCACGCCGGGCCGCAAGAGACTTTGCCAATTCGGGCGCGTTTTGCTGAATACTTCAGTGATGGCGTCAATTTCCCTGCGGGCGGCCTCATCGTTTTCGATGCGCTCCAAAAGCAGAAAGGCTTCGCGGGTTTTGCCCACGCGGACCAGGAAGCGCGGCGTCTCGGGCGCCAACGCAATCAGCCCCAGGAACAGCAGGGACGGCGCCGCTCCAGTCAAAAACATCCAACGCCAGTTTTCGGGCCCGGCATTGCGCAACAGGTAATTGATGCAATAGGAGATGAGGATGCCCGTGATGATCGACATCTGATAGAAGGTTCCCAAGCGCCCGCGGATCGACGGCGGCGAAACCTCAGAGACATACATGGGCGAGAGCAACGAGACTGCACCGACGGCCACACCGCCGAGAAAGCGCGCGCAGATGAACAGCTTAAAGCTGGGCGCGAGCGCCGTGGCGACGGATGTGAGAGCAAACAGCACCGCAACCCACACCAACATGCGCTTGCGCCCGAGGCGATCGGTGAGCCTGCCGGCAATAAAACATCCGAGCACGCAACCAAAGAGCAGCGAGCTGAATGCCCATCCCAGGCTGATATCGTTCAGGGCGAAGTGCTGCGCCAGAAATGGACCCGCGCCAGTGATGATGGCGACGTCAAATCCAAACAGCAGGCCGCCCAGCGCGGCCGTACAAGCCAGGAAGACGACGTAGCGCAGATTTACGGTTTTGGTCATGAGTGAACAAACGGGGAAAATTAAATCTTCTCATGAACCTGCGCGGTAGCCGTCAGTATCCCGGAGGCGGCGGTGGCGGCCCGGCATGGAAAGACTGTTCGTATCCGGCGCGGAAGCCGCGGCGGTATTCGGTCATTGCCGGCGGAGGCACGGGTGGGTTGCGGAACCTCGGATGGCGCTGCACGTCCGGCGCCAAGCCTTTGCTGATGTCACGGCGCGCGGCTTCGATGCCGTCATGATAGCCCTGTTGCGCAGCGGGACTGAAATCTACCGGAGGCGGCGGAGCAGCGTAGATCACCGGCTGCGGGTGGGAACACCCGGCCAGTGCGAACGGAATTGCCAATGCAGCCATAACTACGGTTTGCTTTAACCGGATCATTGGGAACCTCGTGAGTTAGATTCGGTCCCGCCCGAGCTGCGGCGCAACACTTCTCCTGTTGAACCTAGGGCACGGAAAAGTGTTTCAGGAGAAAAAGGGTCTATTCCCGACTTTCCACTATAACGAGAAACGAGTTTTGCCGATATTCAGAGTGCCCGTCCGCCCGCAGCCCGATTTGTATCGAGCGGTGCACGAATCACTTCCGGGCATGGGCGCGGGCGGCGCACGAAACGCCAGGAGGAAGATGATGGCGGAGAAGAGCAAAAAGCACAGGCACGGTGAAGGTAAGGAAAAGCACAACGGACATCTTGGGCTGAACGGAGATTCCGCGGCAACTCTACTGCACTCAGCTCCGCTGCGGCTGGGCAAAGATTGCGACTACGAGCGCGAGTTGCGCCGCCTGCAAATCGAGCTAGTGAAGCTGCAGGAGTGGATCAGGCACGAAGCGTTGCGGGTGGTAGTGCTGTTCGAGGGGCGCGACGCAGCCGGCAAGGGCGGCGCCATCAAGCGCATCGCCGAGTCACTCAATCCGCGCGCCTGCCGTATCGTGGCGCTCGGCACTCCCACCGAACGCGAGAAGACACAATGGTACTTCCAGCGCTACGTGCCGCATTTGCCGGCGGCCGGGGAGATGGTTCTGTTTGACCGCAGCTGGTACAACCGCGCCGGCGTGGAACATGTGATGGGCTTTTGCACGGAGCGCGAGTATCTGGAGTTCATGCAGAGCTGCCCGGAGTTCGAGCGCATGCTGGTGCGGTCCGGAATCATTCTTATCAAGTACTGGTTCAGCGTGAGTGACGAGGAGCAGGAGCGGCGCTTTCAGGACCGTATGGACAAGCCCACCAAGCGCTGGAAGCTGAGTCCCATGGATCTGGAATCGCGCAAGCACTGGGCCGATTATTCGAGAGCCAAGGACGAAAT
>Ga0335074_10002009_pt1 | contig 27657 bp, 24 predicted proteins | sample Lox_Sample_23_FD_206715 | JGI IMG/M metagenome (GOLD analysis project Ga0335074, IMG submission 206715) | Soil microbial communities from Loxahatchee National Wildlife Refuge, Florida, United States - Lox_Sample_2.3 | ecosystem: Environmental > Terrestrial > Soil > Wetlands | place: USA...
CGCTGCGCTTGCGGGTGCGCCGGACGACTTGGACTCGCTGGTCTCCGGACTGGCCGCGATCACTAACGGGCGGCTCGCAGACCACATTTTTCTGGCGGCTTCAAGCAACACCAACGGCCCTGTCGAAACGGCGGTGAAACTTGCCCGCGACCGGGCGCGGATCGTGGACATCGGCAAGATGAAGCTTGACCTTCCATGGAACGCCTACTACGAAAAAGAGCTCGACGTCCGGTTCTCTCGCTCCTACGGCCCAGGCCGATATGACGATCGGTACGAGCTCGAGGGCGTTGACTACCCGGTGGGCTACGTCCGCTGGACCGAGCGGCGCAACCTGGAGTCCTTCCTGGAGTTGCTCGCACGAGGTTCCCTTGAGGTGGCGACCCTCATCGACAAAGTCGCCCCCTTCACGAACGCCGCCAAGATATACGGGAACCTCAAGGACGGCACCCTAAAGGCCATTGGGGTCCTTCTGGAATACGAGCGTCCGGAGAAAGGTCCTCCCGAGCCAGCCACCAGCATCGCCAGGCGCGGCGAGAAGCCACCGTCAGTCCGGTCAATAGGCCGTAGGGAGACTTCCCATGTGCGGATCGGCTTCGTCGGGGCCGGCAACTACGCCTCGTCCATGTTGCTTCCGCACCTGGCGGCCATGGGGACGGCGCATCTTACCCACGTCGCCACCACGAAGTCCCTGTCAGCCGTTAACGCGCAGATGAAGTTCGGTTTCACCACCGCCTCGACGAACTCTGACGCAGTCTTCAGCGACGAGAGTCTGGACGCGATCTTCATCGTGACCAGACACGCGACGCATGCGCGGCTGGTGTGCCAGGCGCTGGAGACTGGGAAGGCAGTCTTCGTCGAGAAGCCGCTCGCGCTAACCCGCCAGGAAACCGACGCCATCGTCGAGGCGATCATGAATACCGGCAACGACCGGCTGATGGTGGGCTTCAACCGCCGCTTCGCCCCATTGCTGACCGCAATGCGCAAGAACTTCGGCGACCAGGCGGCTACGTGCAACGCCCGGTACCTGGTCAACGCTGGCAAGCTGGCGAGCGACAGCTGGTACCTAAACGAGGAGAGCCAGGGGTCGCGGTTCGGGGGTGAGGGCGGCCACTTCATCGACACAATGAGTTGGTGGGCGGACAGCTTGCCAGAAGAGGTCTACGCCGTTCGCGGCCGGGACAAGGGCGACGTGCACGCCACTTTCCGGTTTGCGGGTGGCGCGTCCGGCACCATTGCGTACCTCACTGGCGGAAACAGCCGGTTCCCGAAGGAGACGATGGACGCCACCGGCAGCGGGCGCAACGCGCTACTCAACAACTTCAAATCCGCCACGGTCTGGTCCGGCCACGGCAAGGCCACGCTGAGGGCGCGGGGCGGCCAGGACAAGGGCCAGAGGGCTGAGATGCAGCAGTTCATCGAGGCGGTGCGGACCGGCGGCCCGATGCCGATCAGCGTCGAGGAGCTGCTCGCAACTACAAGAGCGACGATCGCTGTGGGCGAGAGCCTCTCGAGCGGCAAGCCAGAGTGCGTGTGAGGGAGATGCTCGGCGGCGCGCAGATCGACATGGAGGCCGCGACAAGGCGACGATCAGGCCTCGACGTGCGCACGGCGTCTAGATCGGAGCGGGATGTCGTGGCCAAACCTTCGGCTGCGGAAACGACTGCGAATATGGACAGGCGCTCCGCGCCAGCCGCTCAACTGAAGTTGCCCAGTGATCTCGACCGGCAATCACGCCGATATGAGACCGGCCCGATCCTGGGGTGGTACTCGGTGGAACTCGCTGAGCGTGTTCCGGACATCACCATGCTGGGACAAGGCCGTTGCGCTCCAGGCACTCCGCTGTTTTTGCCATTGATCTTTGTGCGAAGCAAGAGGCTGCTTGGCTCTGCCGATTACCCCCAATCCGTATCATTGTTGGGATCCGATTCTGGGTCCCCTGGGGCACCGGAGATTGAGGCGGAGGCAAAATGAGCCAGCAGAACCTAGACCTGCGCACCTCCATGATGATCATCCGACGGCGCATGCGGCTATTTGGGGGTATAGCCGCTCTAGGCCTCCTTGTTGGCACCGCCCTTGGCGTTCTCACCCCGCCGCTGGTATCCAGCACGACGCTTGTGGTGGTGGCGGGCAATCCGCAGACCATTACCAATCCGGCAGCTGACCCTACGACTGTAGACACCAGCCTTGCGACACAGGTGGTGATCGCGGACAGCGCCCCCGTTTTCGCAGCCGCGTTGCCGCATATCAGCTCCGTCGTGACGTCGGTTGAGGCACTCAATAGCAGAGTCTCAGTCGCTGCCGTCGGCACCAGCGATTTCCTATCGATATCCGCGACCGGCAAGACCGTTGGGCAGGCGAGCGACATCGCGAACGCCGTCGCGAACAGCTACGTCGCGTACGTGACCAAGTCAACCAACCCCGCCGTGCATGTCGTCGCTAAAGTGGTCGAGCCCGCGGCAGCTCAACCGGAGCACAAGCTGCCAGAGCACCTTGCGATATTTGGCGTCCTTGGTGCGCTTGCCGGGGCGATCATCGGCTTTGTCGTCTGTCTGGGGCGCAGCCGGAGCGACCGGCGACTAATACACCGAGATGACATAGCGAACTCCATCATGGAGCCCGTTCTGGCGTCACTTCCGGTCGCGCACCCAACCGATCCGCTGGCGTGGGCGCGGCTGCTCGAGGAGTACGAACCGGACGGGGTGCACGCGTATGGTTTGAGCAGGCTATTGCGGCAGCTCGGCGTGACCGACTACTCCCCAGCTGCGGAGCGCGCGAACGCGGTGTCTACCACGGTCTTGTCGCTGGCTTCCGATCCCGGCGCACTCGCCCTCGGCCCGCAGTTGGCGGCTTTCGCGGCGTCGCACGGGATCCCTACGGCCCTCATCATTGGGCCGCAGCAAGACTCGAATGTCACCGCCGCGCTGCGTACCACCTGCGCGGTCGGCAACCAGCCCACCTCGGGGCGCGGTAACGCACTAGAGCTCATGGCCGCGGACCATGTCGACCTTGGCCAGGTCCACGCGGCATTCGCCGTCATGGTGATGGTCGTCGATGGACGAGAGCCGCGGATCCCAGGAGGACCTCGCACGAGCACAACCTTGCTAGGCGTCTCTGCTGGCAAAGCAACCGCCGAGGAGCTTGCCCGCGCAGCCACCGCAGCTGCTGCAGATCGCCGCGAAATTTTGGGCATTCTCGTGGCGAACCCGGATACGAGTGACCAGACGACAGGTCGAATTGTGCGCCTCCCGCCCATTCAACGTGCGCTACCCACACGGGTTAACGGCCTAGCAACGGAGACCAGACGGTGAACGATCCACAGCGGACAGTACCGGGGGGGCGGGGCGGCATCCGGGATATTCTTGAAGTCTACGATGGCTCGGACTTGGATAGTCTGCCAACCGCCACCGACCCCGGCGCAGGGCTCATTAGCCTCGGAATCATAGGGTCGGCCTTGCGTCGTGGCGCACGGGTATGGCTGGCCACGACACTGATCGGCCTGATCGTCGGCGGCGGGCTGGCGGTGCGGCACGAGCCGCACCACTCTGCCACCGCCACAGTACTGCTCGACCTAGGTAATGGTGCGCAGGACCCCAGTACCGAATTGGCGACTGATGCCGCCATCGCCACGAGCACCCCCGTAGCGGCGGCCGTTGTCGCGAAACTAGGGCTACAGCAATCGCCCGTTAGCCTCCTCAGCACATACACAGTCCTTGCCAGCGCCACTACTGCCTACACTCTGACAATAACCGCCGATGGACCCAGCGATGGCGCAGCTGTGGCGCGAGCGTCGGCGATCGCGACGCAGTTCCTCGCCTACCTTGCCAGGTACCTACAGCAGCAGTTGCAGCAGACAATAAGCTCTCTCAACCAGCAGATCAGCCAGGCCCAGCAACATCTCGCTTCGAGCGAAACACAGGTTAGCCAGGTAGCGGCGGAACCCAAGAACTCTAGTCAGCAGGCGAATCTGGATGGGTTGAGGAAGCAGCAGAGCGTCGCAGAGAGCGCTTTCGCCGCAATGAAGTCATCCGCGCAAGTTACGGTGCTCCAGGCACGCGCGCAGACCGTACAGATGGTACGCAGCAGCGAAGTACTATCCCCGGCCGCGCCGGTCAAGCGTGCGGTCAAGAAGGAATTTGTCTTTTATGGCATCGGCGGTTTGCTTGGCGGGCTCGTTGTGGGCATGACTATCGTCATTGTCGGCGCCGTCACCACCGACAAGCTCCGCCGCCGGGACGACATCGCGATCGCTGTCGGCTCGCCGGTGCGGCTGAGCGTTGGCCGACTGCGCGGACGCTGGGGGAAACCGAGCCAACGCCGGAGGTCAGGCCAGCGCGAGCGCGACATGGAGCGTGTCGTAGATCATCTGCGCAAAGCCATACCGACAGCATCCCGAGGTGCCGCTTGCCTTGCCGTCGTTGCGACTGACGATGTCCATACCGTAGGGCACGCTGTCGCCCGGCTGGCCATCGCCAGTGCGCAGCAGCGCGGACGGGTAGTCATCGCGGACCTTTGCGCTGGTGCGCCTGTGGCACGCGATCTGGGCATCAGCGAGCCGGGTATCAGTACGGTGCGTCCGGACGGCGTGGCCATAGTGGCAGTGGTCCCGGGGGCCAATGACGTGGCGCCTGTCGGCCCGCTTAGGAACCCGCAGTCACCGGCTGCTCAAGTGAGCGAGCGACTCGCCGAGCTCTATGCCGACGCCGATCTGCTGCTTTCGATAGTGACCCTCGATCCTTCATTCGGGGGGGAGTTTGTGCGGACGTGGGCGACTGACGCGGTCGTCGTGGCGACCGCCGGCCAATCGACCGCCACCCGGCTGAATGCGACCGGCGAAATGATACGGCTCGCTGGGACTCGCCTGGCCTCTGTGGTGGTAATTGGCGCGGACAAGAGCGATGAAAGCTTGGGCACAGTGATCGCGGAGTATCAGTCGCCTGCAACTGTACGGCTATGAAGTGTACTGGCTAACTCCAAGTTCACGCCTGCACAGTACATGTGCCTGCAACGATCCGACCCGCTGCCTAAATGTGATGGGAGGTTAAGGCGATGAGCGCGTCAGTCACAGGAGTACGCCGCTACCCCGGGCTCCTGCGGCTCGACTCGGTCGCGACACGGGAGCGCTCAGTTCTGCGCCGGGTAAAGATCGCATACGGGCTGCTCTTCTTCAACACTTTGACTTACTCCGCAGGCGGCTTGATCCCGTTGTCCTCTAAAGTCGGCAAGGCCCTCCCCAATGGTGCACTGCCTCTGGCAATCCTTTTGCTGCTTACCGTGAACCCGAAGCTCAAATTGCGGCCCAACGTGTTTCTCAGCCTCGTGGGTCTGCTGGTTCTTGACACAATCTTCACCGCCACGCAACAGGTCCACCTCGGGACCGACTACCGGACGATCCGGTTCATTGAGTTCCTGGTAGCACTCTGGCTAATGACCCCGTGGTGGGGCCGAGCCGACATGCTCCTCTTCCGCGTGCATCTGCGGATCCTTTACATAGCCCTCATCTCGGTTGCCGTCGGCGCGCTGTTGTCTCCGGGCAAGGCTAACTTTCCCAGCGGCAGGCTCACTGGGGCCGTCTGGCCGATGTATCCGACGCAGGTCGCTCAGTACGGCGCGATCGCCGCCGGGCTCACTCTCCTGCTTTGGATAGGCCGCCGTATCACCGGGCGAGCCGCTGCCATTGGCCTGCTTTTCAGCCTTGTGACCCTTATCCTTACCCATACCAGGACCGCTCTCGCTGCGCTCATAATTGGGTTGCTCGTCGCCGGCCTGAGCCTATTTGCGGTGAACGCGCGAGTGCGCTCGCTCTTCGGCTGGGGTGCCCTCGTCACATCGATGGCAGTTGTCACGGCAGGCGGCTTCATAGCCACGTGGCTAGCCAGAGGGGAGAACGGCGAGGGCCTGGCCACCCTAACGGGACGGACTAACTTCTGGGCAATGGTCCTCGCCGAACCGCGCAACCTGTTCCAGGAGCTCTTCGGATTCGGTCTTAGCAATGCCGGCGTTAACGGCCTGCCTATCGACAGCAATTGGCTAGCATCTTACCAGCAAGAAGGGCTCATCGGAGTCGGCGTATGTGCCGTAATTCTGATTTACCTACTCGTTGGCGCCTTCTTTCAGATATCTAGCCTGCGGCGCGCGATCATCCTATTTCTTGTGATATATTGCCTCCTGGCCTCAATTACCGAAGACGCGTTCGAAGCCCCCTCTTCGTACCTCCTGCACCTGGTCATCGCCGCATCGCTCTTGGTAGGCTTCTCGTCACGGGCAACTGCAACTAGCCGCGGACAAGCCATCCGTGCGCCCGACGGATCTCCTACGGATCCCCAACCATCCCGTCCGGAAACAGAAGAGGCGAGCGTCGATCAGGCCCAGCGGAATATGCCGAACTCGCCGCCGCTTACAGGGCCGCCAGCTGTAGACCCGTCTACCTAGTCGGCTTAATTCGCAGGTCAGCCTAACGCCGTCTGTAGGTCTGTAAGGCCGAGTCATTTTCAAGTCCTGGAGATCAACCAAGCCAGCCATCGGCCGACCGCGTAAACCATGTACACATGCCCGAAATTGCCGTCTCGATTTCCGCGGCAGCCAGCAGACGGAACGAATGTCCGACTCGGAAGCACTGCCGCCGTGGCGCCAGTCGACCGCGACCGGCCCGATTCATATCAGGACGTGTCTGAAGCGGATGCCATTGTGGAGTTAGCGCGTAAACCAATTGACCTCATCAGACGTCGCTCTTATGCATACATCTCGGCAGAGAACACTGTACAACCTCCGAATGCCGAGCCCTTCGTCACAGTACTGGGAGTTGCTATGAAGCATTCATCGAACGGTGGCCGCGTCCGGGTCAGCGATCAGCGCCTGGGTAAACTTGACGCATTGATCAAACGGAGTCGTGGAACAGCGCGCAACGCTGGGAAGCACGCGCTCGGTCCGATATCCTTGCTCGCTGGACGGCAACTTCTGACCAAGAAGGCGACGACCACCCTAGTCCAGTCTTGGGCTCATCCGAGCGGCCGGCAGGACGTCGCGTCATTGAACGTTCTCGAGGCGGCGGCGAAAGTACGAATCGGGCGTTCCGGAGTTGTTACAGTCGGTCATCGAGTGCTCGATGTTGACTATGATAACCGCAGCGTCCTACTACGGGGGACAAACCTGCGCACCGTCAATGTAGATCGCGCTTTTGCAGTCTGGTCCCATCTCTGGACGAACTATTACCACTGGGTGGTAGATATCCTGCCGAAAATCTGCGCATATCAGCAGGCGTTCGGTAAGGACCTCGCTGACGGTTATATATGCTACCCGTTCTTCGGAACGCCATACGAGGACGAGTCTCGCGAATTGCTCGGCATCCCACGGACGCGCTTCATAGATACGCGCCGGGTAAGTCCTATCGCAGTGCGTGAAGAAATCGTAGTATCCGTATTGACGGGATGGGATTTGCCGCATCCGGCGACCAGCATGGTTCGGAACCGCTTGGCGCCATTGGCCGAAGTCAGTGGCCCACCACGCATATACGTCGCGCGCTCAAGCCGCCGGTCGGTGGTTAACCAGGAAGACGTAATCGCTCTCGCGCGAGCTCACGGTTTCACTGTGATCGAGGACCGTCCGCGCAGTGTCATCGAGCAGATTAGTCTCTTCCGGTCTGCGGAGGTTATTCTCGCGCCGCACGGAGCCGCCCTCGCAAATCTCACTTGGTGCAGTCCTGGGACTCGCGTTATAGAGCTGCTGCCGCGCGGTTATCACCCACCAGTCTTTCGCAACCTATGCGCGGAGTTGGACCTAATCTACACGTCGGTGAAGGATTCTGACGTTCGTGGAAGAGGTCACTGGACTCAGGTCGCATCTGATTTCGTAGTTGATCTGCAAGGTCTGGGTGATGCATTCGATCGGGTGAATCTCTGATACGTCATTGCGCGCGCTCGGATAGTGTCCGATGGGCTCTGTAACTGGCCATGCCACGCCCGGATGGGTCGACTGATCGGGTCATTAGATACAGGCACTTAAGGGCTGCGCGATCGTTCGGGATGTGCCCGCGCGCGTGGTAGTGAGAAGCATTAAGGAACTCGGTGGAGTTCTTGCTTGCTGGTCACATCGGCCGAATAGTGCTGGTCATCCGGGAGCACCGACCTCGACGAACTCGCCGACGCCGCGGCAGCCAAGCGGACTCGGACGGAGATCTCCCCCCAACTCCGCATGGGCCGGCCATGGGGTCATGCCTGCTGCGCAGGCAGGACTTTGGTCACACTGCCGTTTCCAGGTAGTCGTAGCCGTCGACGTGCTCGGACGAGCAATGCCCCGCCTATGTGATCACGCTGCGGGCCTGGAGCCCTCGGCGGAGTCAGCGGGGGTCTGCGCAGCGCCCGTCGCGCGGCGGCGGTGGTGCCCGGCCGCTCGCGGCCCCCTAATGCTCACCGCCAACCAACGGGGTACTGGCACCCTGCCTGATTCCTGCATCGCCTTGACGAAAAAGCGCCAGGAGATGATCGCGCTGATGAACCCTGCGACTGCGCCGAGGAGCACCGTGCCGTACATTCCCCACACTGCGGCGCCAGTGAGGATCAGTGCCATTCCGATCGCGGCACCGATAAGCGTGGAGCGCATGCTGTACCGGGCAGCGCCCATGGAGTGCAAGCCAATGGTGGCCCCGATGCTGGCGCAGGTGCCCAGGAGGGAAAGGATCTTGGGAATCACCAGCGGATATGCCGGCCGCCAGATGCTGCCCAACATCAGGCTTCCGAGACCAACTGGCAGCCCTACCAGCAGCACCGCGGCCCACGCTGCCGCTAGTGTGCTCAGGCCGAGGCTGACCATCACGCAGAAAGTAGGCAGTTGTCGGGGCGAGCGGCGAAGCAGCTTGGACCCCTCTGGGATGGTGATCAGATTGATCCCCGAGCAGATGACGTAGAACGGGCCCATGAGGATGCCTGCGGCATTGATGACGCCGACGGCATTGAGGCCAAGCAGCGATGCGACGCCATAGCTCTGAAGCGTGCTCGCGCCGTTGCTTCCGGCGTTCTCCACCAGGTACCGGGGACCAAGATCGCGGTGCACTTTCAACCAGGCCGTGGCACCAGTCAGGCTCGGCACGACCCGGGCCTGCAAGCAGCCCAGCGCGCAACTAACGGCTGCTCCTGTGCCCCACACGATAATGAACAAGGCGACGTTCGCATGGCCTGTCAGCTTCAGGACTACCAACAGTGGAAACTGGATGGCCGCCCAGACGCTGTCGTTAATGAACGCGTGGTATCCCTTCCGCGCCGCGAAAAATGCGAATCGCCAGCTCTCTTGAAGCATCAGCGCAGGTAGCATCAGCCCAAGCGCTACGAACGCCTGACCAGTAACACCCCGAATCAACGCCCCGGCCGCGAGTGCGCAGGTACCAGTGAACAGGCCTACAACAATGGCGCTCCCGGTGACACCGGAGACGGCGCGACGCCATACGTTTGCGGTCGAATTGCTGAACCTGATCAAGAGTGGCTCGATCGAAAGCCCGCGCACGCAGTTGAGAGCGAATCCGTAGGTCACGTATGCCAGGCTGAACGCGCCGAATTGCGTCGCGCCCAGCGTGTGAGCAACGTAGGCACTCAGGAGGAAGTTCGACAGGCTGCACATGGCCTGATCCGTAACGCCCCAGCCAAGACGACCGACCGCTAGCAGGCCGAAGCGCCGCAGTGACGCGGGAGAGATCCGTCCGGTCATTGGTTGCAGCTAGTCCCCGGCACTTTACTGACTGTCATCTTCCCCCAGTCGATTCGGCAGCACCTCACGAGCAGATGCCACAGCAGAAAGATTCGCTGCTATCACACCGTGATACATCTGGTGGACGTGATTTCCACGCCGCCGGCTGACAGGACGTCGGGCGGTCAGCGTAACGGTCGCTCGGATATCGGGGACGATAGTAGCGATCGGCATGCCGTCATCCCAGGAGATCGCAAGCTTGGCTCTCTCGCTAATCGTGCCAGATCATCGTGTATCAATGCGGCGTGCCGGATCCTCTAGCTCATGGAGGTGGGCAGGCCTGGCGTCAAATCAGTGACCGGTGTCGAGCCCCAGAAGCCGATGAAGATCCTGCTTGTCCACAACCGCTACCGGTCCAGCGCTCCCAGCGGGGAAAACCGGGTCGTGGAGCAGGAGAGCGTGGCACTCGCGGCCCTAGGACATGAGGTCGCCCGGTTCGACCGCAGCAGCGACGAGATCGAGCAGTGGCCACTGGTCAAGAAAGCCACGCTGCCCGCGCGAATCGTGTGGAACCCGGAGACCTTCCGCGAACTGAAGTCGGCCTTGCGGGCGCAGCGCCCCGATGTCGTGCACGTCCACAACACGTTTCCCCTGGTCAGCGCCGCCGTGCTCTACGCATGCCGAGCTGCCGGGGTCCCCGTGGTTACCACCATCCATAACTACAGGCTGACTTGCGCAAACGGCACGTACTTCCGCGCCGGGGCCGTCTGCCACGATTGCGCCGACGGCCTGCCCCTGCCGGGCCTGAGGCATGGCTGCTACCGGGACTCGGTCGCCGCCACGGCCCCAGTGGCGGCCGCAATGGTGGCGCACCGGCAGGCCTGGCGCTCGCTAGTGTCGGCCTATGTCTTCATCTCCAGGTCACAGCGGGACCTGCTGCGCGGGTTCCGCTTCCCTGATGACCGGGTGTTCGTGAGGTACAACCTCATTCCCTTCCGAGAGCGACCTCAGGGGCCGAAGTCGGCACTCGTGGTCTACGCGGGCCGACTCGACGAGGCCAAGGGCATCCGCGTGCTGATGGCCGGCTGGGATCGCTACCTGGAGGCGTCGGGCGAGTCGAATCTACGGCTGACAATCGCCGGCGGCGGCCCGCTCGGGGAGGAGGTGGCGACGTGGGCGATGACCCGGCCCACGGTGACGCTCACTGGGACGCTCAGCGCCGCGGACTGTGCGGCACTCATATCCAGAGCGCGAGCGGTCCTCCTCCCTTCGGCGTGGGAGGAGACGTTCGGCCTGGTTGCCGTGGAATGCATGGCCGCGGGAGTGCCGCCCATCGCGGCGGCCCACGGGTCATTCGCCGAGTTCATCACACCTGGTGTCGACGGCATGCTGGTACGGCCGGGCGACCCGGAGGCACTTGCGTTCGCCATCGCCGACGCAGAGCGGAACCCCGATGACTTTGAGGCTTATGGCCGGGCGGCCCGCAAGACTTATGAGCAGCGCTTCGACCCCGAGCGCAACGTCGCGGACCTGCTCGACGTCTACCGCTACGCTATCGCGCGCCCGGTAAATGGATGAGTGACGCGGCCACCGTGAAGTGCATACCGAGGTCGAGACGATGCTGAATGCGTTTGGGGACCGAACCCTGCACGACGTACTTCGCGAGGAAGGCGAAGCGCCCGCGCCTGGCCCGGCGTGCGCCATCGCTGACATGCTCGTCAGCCATCGCTGACATGCTCGTCAGCCATCGCTGACATGGTCGTCAGCTCCGATCTCGCTGCGTACAACCTCCGATCCAGAGACCTTTGGAGAGCCCGTTGCGCCTTGAGACGCACGGCGGGGATCGACGAGAGGTCGGGAAGTGGACTGGCAACATCCCGTCCCGGGGCCTGGGCCCAAGAAGAACCCCGCGTACTGGTATCAGACGCCTGAGTTCGCGGGTCATCTGCTAACAGCGGAGGCACTGACGCCGCAATTGCCTCCGATCCGGCCTGTGATCTCGCTTCGGGAAAGGGAGATACCAGCGTGAATGTGGCACCCCGACTTACTGTTGGGCTCCCTGTTTACAACGGCGAGTTGTATCTCGCGGAGTCCATCGAGTCGCTGCTTGGCCAGAGTTACACAAATTTCGAGATGATCATCTCTGACAACGCATCGACTGATGACACGCGCGGCATCTGCGAACGCTATGCCAAACAGGACCGGCGGATTCGGTACTACCGCCAGCCCAGGAACGTCGGCCTGGCACCCAACCACAATTTCTGTGCCAAGCAGGCCAGGGGCGAACTGTTGAAGTGGGCAGCAGCTGATGACCTTTACCACCGCGATCTGCTGTTGCGCTGTGTCGAGGTGCTGGACGAGCGTCCGGAGGTTGTGCTGGTGCACTCTTACACGGCCATGATTGACCCGGACAGCAATATTCACCGGGCCATCGCATACTCACTGTCCACGTCAGCGCCGCGTCCGTCGGACCGATTCCGGAGCCTGCTGAACGACAATGGCGGTGACGACGACGGCGGCGTGATGCGAAGGGCGGTCCTGTTGCGGACCGCGATGAAAAACAGTTACCACCACGCCGACCGAAGCATCATTACCGAACTGGCGTTGCATGGTCCCTTTTACCATGTGCCGGAGTGGATGTACTTTCGACGCGACCACCCAGATCGTGCCGAGCGTGCTTACCCTGGCGTCCGGGCACGATGCGCCAACATGGACCCGCGACGGGCGAACCCGTGGCTTCACCCAGTGCCGCGCTTGCTCGCCGAGTACTTCTTGTCCTACATAAAGATGATCCAGCAAGCCCCCCTGTCGCCAGAAGAACGCCGTTCCTGCTACTGGCATCTCGGCGCGTGGCTGGCCAGGCGGTCCAAGCCTCATCACATTGCGAGCTTCGAGCCGCCGGTCCTCGAGTGGCAGCCGAGCATCGACATCAAGTCAGTCGTGCCGGGCCGCGCTGCCCGGTTGCCATGAGCGCCTGTCAGCCGCGCGTCGGCCTCTTCGGCCTTCTAGGCTCAGGCAACATCGGCAATGACGCCTCGGTGGACGCCACTATCAGGTATCTGCAAACGGAGTACCCGGACGTCGTTATAGATGCCATGTGCATGGGCTGGGATCGAATGCGCGAACGGTACGGTATCGCTACCACACCGTTCCTGTGGCGGCAGCAACGAAGCCGTCAAGGGCTTTCTGGCAAAATTGTGGGGGCGCTCGGCAAGGGCGTCGACAGCTTCCGCATCGCCCGCTGGGTCCGCGGACACGACGTCGTGATCATCCCAGGCATGGGAATAATGGATCCGACGCTCCCACTCCATCCGTGGGGTGTCCCATACGCAGTATGGCTGCTTGCTGCCTGGGGACGGCTTTTGGGCGTCAGCGTCGCACTTGTCGCCGTCGGGGCGGACAGGGCCAACGCCAAGGCTACCCAGTGGCTTTACAATCACACAGCGAAGCTGGCCGCCTACCTTTCCTTCCGGGACGAGAGTTCACGCCAGGTCCTTCAGAGCGAGGGAGTTGATGTCTCTAGCTTTGGTGTTCATTCCGATCTCGTGTGGACTATTCCTGTCACGCACGAGGAACGCGAGGACCCGAAGCTTGTCGCCGTGGGCGTTATGGCATATTACGGTGGTCAAGCAGATGTAGGCCGGGGCGCTGAGATCTACAATTCCTATACGGAGGCAGTGGCGGAATTCACTCGATGGCTTCTCGACAGCGGCTACAATGTCCGGCTCTTCTATGGCGACGACGTAGACAAGCCTGCACTGGATAAGATCCTCGCCGAAGTCATGTCGGCCATGCCAGGACTTACCTCGGACCGCCTGGACCCGTACTACGCGACAACGTACGAAGAAGTAATCGACTTGCTCAGTCCCGTGACCGCAGTGGTGGCGACTCGCTTCCATAACCTGATGTTTGCCTTGAAGCTTGCGAAGCCTACCGTCGCTTTGTCCTACGCGCGGAAGATCGACTCCCTGATGGCGGACCTAGGACTAGGTGAGTACTGCCTGCCTGCCGGGTCAATCGACGTCGGAGCGCTCAAGACCCTCTTTACTGACATCGAGACACGCCGACCGGAGATCTCCGCAGAAATCGAGAAAGTAGTAGATGAGCGTTGCCACGCAGCGCGAGCGCAGTTTATGGAACTTTCTGAAGCTCTGTTCGAGAGGCTGTTGTCATTTTAGGCACAACATTAGCGAGTAACTCGAGGCGGACATGGATAGCCGGCTGGGCAGGAATGCTAAAGATCCAACCAGTGACGCTAGAGGCGTACTTTACAAGAAGGACTTCTGGTATACGGAGAACCTGCATTACAGCAGGCCGCACCCGCGAATGGCAAAGGTCGCGCGGCTGGCGAATTCACTAGCATGCGGAGGAAACTGCACGCTCCTCGACGTCGGATGCGGTCCCGCCACACTTGCGGCCTTGCTTCAGCCAAATATTGACTACTACGGCGTGGATATCGCGATCCACGGACCCGCGCCGAACCTGCTCGAAGTAGATCTTCTGGAGAATCCAATCGGGTTCGACGGTAGGCGATTCGACATCATCGTTGCCCAAGGGTTCTTCGAGTACGTCGGTAAGTTTCAGTCCCAGAAGTTCGCCGAGATCGCTAGCCTCCTTACTGAAAGTGGCACGTTTATCGCCTCATATGTCAACTTCGGCCATTGGCACCCGTTCACATACCGCCGTTACAGCAACGTTCAGCCTTTCCTTAAGTTCCGGGCCTGCATCGAGGAGCACTTTTCCGTCGACCGGATCATCCCGACCTCTTATAACTTGCGGCACCGCGATTCTGAGGGAAAGCTTACTGAGGTTCTAAGGCTAGGTACCGACGTCAACGTCCCGATCTTTGGGTCGTTTTTCGCGATCCAGTACATCCTCCTATGCGGAAAACACAAGGACGTGGGGAATATCAGGTTAACGCGCCTTATGCCATAGCTGTAACCACAATGGTGCGACGTTCCGAAACGCGAGACACTGGGGCACGGAAGGACGGCGGGCTGGGCCCCCATCTTCCTCGAGTTTGGGGCGGCACTTCCAGCCGGCTGACTCAATGCCAGTCGTGCCCTGTTGCCCGGCTGTCGCGCTGAGGGCCTGAGTTGCTTGGGCCTGGCTGTTTCTGATCGCTTGGCAAGGAGGGTGCGGCCGAAGGCGACGCACAGAGTCGCACCCGTTCTAAGTGCCCGGCCGTGCGGGCCAGCGGCTGACTCCGAGCGATCGGCTCCTAGGCCAGCGCGCCCGCTCGCTCAGTCCGCTCCTTGTCGACTGCTGAGTACCCTCATGAGAGCATCAGACATCCGCGATGATAGGTCGCCGCCATTATTGGATTGGTTATCGAACGGCCGTGAGACATCGAGGAACTCAAGCCGAGTACTAAGCAGCTGACTGGGTACAGACTGTCCGCTCCCCACAAGCGCGAAGGCCGGGGTACGCCTGCCAAAACCAGCCGAATGCCAGCCGAGGATTGGATCGGTTTCACCTCGATGCAGAGTCCACTTAAGCGCTTGCGGGAGCTCAAGCCGGGCTGCTCCCGGCGTTGAGGCCTCCCGCCAGTCCAGTGCCGCCGTGCATCCGTCGAGCCGCACGCGAATATCCGGCCCCAAGTGGAAGGCCACCCGCACATCGTGGCTCCCCCCGGTGATCTCGTCAACGATGTCAAGCGCACGCGAGGCTCGGTCCAAACGGACACAGCGACGGTGCCAAGCAGGCGGCTTGAGTGATCGGTAGCCGTCATGCTCGGCTGTCCACTCCACTGCGTCGCCCACGTCCTCGACGTCGATTACCCTCGCGCTGGCCTGCCGCAGCCAGAGAAACGGACCGCCATCGGATGACTGACTGCGGTGATCGACCTCAATCGTGTTGTGGGCGATCGTCGATCTGAAGAAGGACCGCCAGGCCAACTCGCCGTGGTAACAATATGTGCCTGGATCGGCCAGTACCTCGACTCCTCCGTACCGCACCTCTACGGACAGCGCGTCGGCATGAGCATGGGCAGCGATCTTCAAGTAACCATGCGGACCACCATCGCATCGGCACCAGATCTCCGGATCGCGACCTCCAGCCGTGCGAAGCAGCGTGATGCCCGCGTCAGCGAAGTGCCAGGGCCGCCTTGCGGGGCGACCCGCTATCTTGGCAGACGGTACGGGCATCGCCGGCAACAGCACACTTGCGGCGTCCGGGCACGTGCGCGGCCACCAGTTGAGGGCGCCGAAAATCGCGGCGCCCACGGCTAGCAGCGAGGACCATGCATTGTCGTCCGGCTGGCCCAGGACGAGACCGCGACCGTCGTCACCATCACCTTGCCGTGGCGGCTGCAGCCGGTCGTCAAGCAGCGCCACACCGCTGTCGACCATCGCGCACAACCTCTGCCAAGCCTCGGCGCGCAGCGGATAGCCCGAGGACGTCGCCTCGACGCCGGCCACAATTCCCAATTCCGCTACGAAGCATTGGTAGTCCGAAGCTAGCTCTCGGCCGATGCCAGACGGGAAGGTGTTCCTTATCAGCTCGCGTTCTAGCAGCCGCGCTGACCGCTGCCGCCATCGCTGGCTCTCGGCGAACCAAGGAAAGGCGCAGCTGGCCACGAGTTGTCCAGCCGCCTCCGCGATGACATGGTTGTTGGCCGAGGTCCCGCGGCTGCGGAATGTGGCCAGGTAGCGCTGATGCCACCAGATCTGCGCCACGGCGAGTTCGTTGTGCTCGAAGAGGTCAGCTATTCCACTCCAGCCCGCCAGCAAGCGCCTGATCCAGACAAAGCTGATAAGCCGGACGCCTATTTCGATGCCGCTAGTCCAGTGGACCCCTGACAAGAACGGGTTCTGTCGCCACCAAGACTGCAACTGGTCCGCGACGCGGCGAGCGTACGCTTCGTCGCGAGTGAGGAACCAGGCGGTTCCAAGCAACGTAAGGTGATGGAGCCGGGACAGTTCCCAAATCTGCTTGATGTTGCCAGTCTCTGCCTCGGACCGATGGTTGATCCGGAAGGCGAGCCGATCCGCCGGCGCTCGGCGACCGGTCACCGGGTCGGAGAACCAGTCGGGCTGCTGCAGGTCGGTCCTGATTACACCGAGCAACTCGCCATGACCGCGCATAAGCTCATCCGCGGTTGCGAGTACGGCCTTCCTCGTCTGTGCCGACACAATGTCAGCTGCCTCGGGCGGGAGAATGCTTACGAACGACCGATGGCCGAGATCGCGGCGCCGACCAGCACAAGCTCCTGCTTCGACGTCGTCGCAGGTGACCCGGCACCGGGTCCAGGCGGCCTGCATCGCTTTGTCGCGGGCCCGCCAGGCCACCTCAGCGGGAGACATCCGGCTGATCCTCCGCGCGTACCAGCCGAGTCGGGCACCCGACGATGTGCTCACACTCTCTCCCGCCCTGCGCTACGGAGTATCGGCTACTGCGGAGGTCGCCTGCGTAGCCGCCACGAGAGATTTCAGCAACTTAGGCATCCGAACACGAGACCTACACGCTTCCACGGAACTGGCTGCACTGTGCCGCCTGGCCATTGTCCCGGCCGCCCCGCACCAATCACGCTTCATGGCGCGGCGTGGCGGTCGCTTTGTTCGTAGTTAGTCCACACCTGCGTTTTGAGCTCGAGCGACACTCGCAGGCCAAACGGTATCGGTGGGTTCTGCGCGTTGACGAGGATCCGCGTCACCAGCCGAGCCCTTCGTATCCGGGCAGCGCCTCGACCTCGGGACCGAGCCCGCCGTTCAAGTCGATGATCCGCGGAGGCGGTGCAGCGAGAAGCGCGGCCATGGCCACCGGGTCGTTGACCGACACGATGGCGAGGCCAGCCTTGTGCAGCGCGCGCTCTGGGTGATCGGCCAGCAGACGCTCCAGATGCGGGAGCTTGGCCGCCACATACCGTTGGTTCGCGCCCACCAGCCTGGTCGGGTTCACGATCTGGTCATAGATACGCAGATCGAACCCCTTGCCGATGAGTCGTTCGGAAAGCTCGACGTTCGGGCTCTCTCGCAAGTCGTCGGTGGCCATCTTGAAGCTCAGGCCGAGCAGTGCGACTGTGCGCGCATCGCCCGCCACCGCGCGGTCGACGACCTCGTTAATTACCAGTTCGTTCGTCGCCAGCGTCCCGGAGAGGAGCGGCAGGTCCGCGCCGTTCATGCGGGCCAGGTGCAAGAGCGACCTGAGGTCCTTGGGCAGGCACGAGCCGCCGAATGCGAAGCCGGGCTGCAAGTACCGGGGCGAGATATTCAGGACGCTGTCTTGACAGAACAGCGACATCACCTCCCGTGAATCGGCACCCAGCAAGCGGAACAGACGGGACAACTCATTGGCGAAGGACACCTTGGTCGCGTGGAATGCGTTGCACGCGTACTTGAGCGCCTCGGCCGTTCGCACGTCGACGACCTGTACTGGCCGGCTTAGGAAGCTGAACAGGCCCGTGACTGCCGTCGCGACGACTGGGTCGGAAGTTCCCGCGATTATGAAGGGCGGAGCCAAGAAATCTGCGACGCCTGAGCCCTCGCGCAGGAATTCTGGGCATATGCCTACTCCGGTCGCCGAGCCGCGGCCGTCTAGGCCGGCCGTAAGCGCTGGAGCGACGACATTTTCCACAGTCCCCGGCGGGACGGTGCTTCGGACCACGACGCTGTGATGCCCGGATTCACTCGGCGCGCCATCCCGCAGACCGGCAGAGATGTCGTCTACTGCGTGCCGGATATGTGTCAGGTCCGTGGCTCCACGCGCTGTCGACGGCGTCCCAACGCAAACCAGCGAGATGTCGGCCCGGTCCACTGCCTGGGCGCACGACGAACTCGCGTGCAGCCTGCCTGCCGCGACCGCATCGGAGACGATCGTCTCGAGGCCTGGCTCTGAGACAGGGCTTCGGCCCGCCCGGATCTCGTCGATCTTGGCGACGTCTATGTCAACACCCCAGACGTCATGCCCCTTGGCTGCCAGGCAAGCCGCCGTCACGGTGCCGACATAGCCGAGACCGATTACTGCAACCTTCATTACGTCACTCGCTTGTCTGGTCGACGTGCGGACGCTGCGTGTGCACCATGAGAACGCGGAACTTACGACGGTGATACAGGCCGGCCATGCGTTCGCCCGATGCAGTCCGACGTTGGCAATCCCTGTATCAGCGGGTAACCGTTGATGCTCAGTTGGGGGAAGCCCATCAAAGGTGCCTGCGAGCTTACTTCCGCCGACGAGGCTGAGATCGCGGCGCTGGCGGGTCGTTCACTTTATCCGCGAGGGTACGTACAGGAAGCAGGCTATGAGAGTCCTTGTTGCGGGGGACTGTGGCTACATCGGCGCGATTATGGTCCCGTTCTTGCAGGCCGCAGGCCACGCAGTTCACGGGCTGGACGTCGGTTTCTATGAAGGCTGCGATCTCGGGCCCGCAGCCGAGGGTCCCTTGACGCGGACGGTCGTGGATATTCGCGATGCGAATGCTAGCCAGCTGGTCGGCTACGACGCCGTTGTCTGCCTAGCCGCTTTGTCGAATGACCCGCTCGGCGATCTGAATCCGGACGTCACCTTCTCTGTGAACCTGGATGGGACCCTCCGTCTGGCCCGCGCCGCCAAGGAAGCGGGAGTGGAGCGCTTCCTGTTCGCGTCTTCATGCAGCCTGTACGGTGCGGCAGGCTCCACGGCCGTTTCCGAGGATGCGGAACTATTTCCGGTAACGCCCTACGGCGAGGCCAAGGTACTTGCCGAGCGGGAGTTGTCGGTTCTGGCCGATGACTCCTTCAGCCCGACCTTTCTGCGGAACGCCACCGCGTACGGCTTCTCGCCTCGGCTACGGCTCGACATCGTGGTCAACAATCTGACGGCCGTCGCGCTGACGACCGGTGAAGTCCGGCTGCAGAGTGACGGGACGCCATGGCGGCCTTTGGTCCACATCGAAGACATCAGCCGGACGTTCCTATCAGCTCTGGAGGCACCACGCGAGCTAGTCCACAACCAGGCATTCAACGTCGGCCGGGCCGAAGACAACGTTCAGGTCCGTGACATTGCGGACATCGTATGCGACGCAGTCCCCGGATCGACTATCGCCCTGGCTGAGGGAGCCGGGGCCGACCAGCGCAACTACAAGGTGGATTTCGCCAAGCTCAATGACACCTTCCCCGCACTGCGTCTGCAGTGGAGCGTCGGAGACGGCGTTGCCGAGTTGCAGCGCGCATACTCTGACTGGGGCCTAACATACGAAGACTTCATCTCTTCGCGCTTCGTGCGGCTTCGCCGCATTCGCGAACTTCTGGACTCCGGCCAGATCGACTCGGCGATGCGGCGGACTGAGGGCAACCAAGTAGTTCCCTTCGGGTATGTCGGGTCGTGATGGTGACCCAGGTGGCTCGCATTGCCGGGGCCCTTATGTTTGCTTCTGCGGCTCATAGGGATGAGCGAGGATTCTTCTGCCGGACCCTCGAAGCCGATGACATGCGGTCGACTGGAATCGACCCGTGCGCATTCGCGCAGGACAGCATCTCCCGTTCCGCGCGTGGCGTCATCCGTGGCCTGCACGTCCGGAGCGGCCAAGGGGAGGCCAAGCTCGTCAGGTGCTCCTACGGAGCAATCTTCGACGTAATCATCGACCTGCGGCCCTCCTCGCCTACCTATCTCAACTGGGAGAGCTTTGAACTGCGCGGCGACGAACCCACCTCGCTCTACGTGCCGGCGGGCTGTGCCCATGGCTTCCAGGCGCTCACCCACCCGGCAGATGTGTTCTACCGCATCGACCGTCCCCATGACCCGATCGACGACGTCTCGATAGCCTTCAACGACCCGGAACTCGCCATCGAGTGGCCGCTACCTGCATCCATGATGTCGGAACGGGACCGCCAGGCGATGCCGCTGGCGGTCGCGATCGAGCACCTCGCTGCCGCCAAGGCCTGACGACCAACTGCACCGCGGAGATCACACTTGCCTGCCGCGTCATAAGGGCACTCGCCGGGTTCGCCTTGGCTCGTTCTCAAGCCGCGCCGGACATAGCTTGGATAGGACGTTCTCTCAGTAAACGACAGCATCACAATACCATATAAACCCCATCTATGATGGCAATAACCGTAAAGCACAATAAACAGAAGGCAGCATAGTGATTAATGTTAACGATCTTTTTGCAGATACAGTACAGTTTCTTGTCACGCATAGACCGCGGGAGGATAAGCCAGCAAGCTCGCGAAGTGCTAGGGCGAGCCACGGCCCCGTCAAATGCCAAGAACAGCGCGCTAAGTTTAAGTGTTTTCTATTAGTCTGGCTATGTGGGCCTCAGGTGGGCAGCTAGCATGTCGCGAGCTAAGAAACTGATGCCGCTTTTGCGTATGTTCATCACCGATCCGGCGGGCGTGGTCAGAGCTTTGCCGGGGGAAGTGCGGCAAAAGCATGGCAGTGAGCAATATGACGAATCCGACGTTAGCCAAGGCTGGTTCGAACAACTGCACAGCCTGCTCGGGGCACCCTGCCCGTGCCCTGAGAGCGCCGAACTCGATCATCTGCTAATAGACATCGCTGGCAGGCTCTCAGAAAAAGGCCTCGGCACGGGTCGTCATACTTACGGCTGGTACAGCGATGCCGAACACTCGCTGTCGAGCGCGATCTGGTGCGCTGTACGGCACATTCAGCCGGACACGGTGATCGAGACAGGGGTTGCGCACGGCGTCAGCAGCCGAGTGGTGCTTGAGGCGCTCGAACGAAACAGCCGCGGCCTCCTAGTCAGTATCGACCTGCCGCATCCACTTGACCACCGACTGCATCTGCAGACCGCCGTGGCCGTCACCGATAGCTGCCGTGACCGCTGGACGTATGTGGAAGGCTCGAGCCGAAGTCGGCTCCCGTCAGTAATCGCGGGGATCGACGAAGTGCAGGTCTTTATCCACGACAGCCTGCACACAGCGAGGAACACCCTCTTCGAGATGGAGCAGGCCGCAACGAAGATGACGGTAGGTGGTGTCATGCTGATAGACGACATCAAGGCACACGATGGGTTTGCGCGCTTTGCTGAGAACCACCCAGAATATCAAACAATCGTCTGCCCGACTCCTGATCGGATTGGGATGTTCGGCATCGCTGTCAACATCGCCCCGGGCTGATGACGCCGGCTCAACAAAGAACCCGAGTCGTATACAGGCCTACGCCGCCAATACCGTCCGCACCGCGGAGCCTGGTCCGGCGCTCCGGGCACCATTCCGGGCGTCTCCTTCCGTCTCGCTCCTCCGGTCTCGCGCCTCGCTCCCCCAGTGCATCACAGGAACTCACTACCGAGATCATCGTCGGCCTCTCGGCTTCGGACCGCACACCACACTGCAAGAGCACCGGATGGTCAGGTTCTCGGCGACCAACCACGGCAGCCTGACAACGTCAACCACTAGAGACGCCGTCCGGCGACTACGACGTTGCAGGCTTGTCAGGCCGGGCTGCCGCCCCTTCAGAATTGTCTCTAAGCCACGACACAGTCCGGCGAATTCCCTCCGCGACTGGTATCTCCGGCTTCCAGTCGAGCGCTTCCGAGGCCCGGCTGATGACGGGACGCCGTCGGACCGGGTCGTCCTCGGGCAGAGGAAGAAACTCAATAGCCGACGACGAGCCAGTGATATCGATGACGAGTTCCGCGAGACTGCTCACGGTCAGCTCCTCTGGATTGCCGAGGTTAATCGGACCGCGCTCTGACGACTGGAGCATTGCCATTACACCTCGGATGAGATCATCGACATAGCAAAAGCTACGTGTCTGGCGTCCATCGCCATAAATCGTCAGCGGATCGTTACGCAGCGCCTGGGTGATGAAGTTGGTAACAACCCGCCCGTCGCCAGCACTCATCCGCGGGCCGTATGTATTAAAGATTCGCAGGACTCCGACGTTAACTTGGCGTTGCCTTGCGTATGCCATTGTCAACGCCTCGGCAAATCGCTTCGCCTCGTCATATACGCTTCGAGGCCCGACTGGGTTAACGTTGCCCCAATAGCTCTCATCCTGTGGATGGACCGCCGGATCGCCGTATACTTCGCTAGTCGAGGCAAGCACAAAACGGGCTCCATTGGATTCCGCCAAGAGAAGTCCGTTTTCTGTTCCCTTGCTCCCCACAGCTAGCGTTTCCAGGGGCATCCTAAGATAATCTGGAGGGGACGCCGGGCTCGCGAAGTGGGCGATGGCATCCACAGGCCGTTCGACACAAAATCCGACTGAGATATCACATTCGTAGAACTCAAAGTCCGGTCTCGACAGTAGGTGCTCGATATTGCTGATCCGCCCGGTCGACAGGTTGTCTAGACAGACAACCGGTCGACCGGTATTAATGAGCGAAAAACACAGATGCGATACGAGGAAGCCAGCCCCACCAGTTACTACGACACGCACTCGAACCCCTTCCTAGCCAACCGGGCTGAAACTCTCGCGTCTCCCCATAGTGCATACTGTCCATCCAGCTTCGCGCCATCGGTCGTATGGAAGGACATTGCGCGCGTCCAGAATTCGCGGAGCACGGACTATCCGCTTGAGTATTACTGGGTCCAAATCGCGATACTGCGACCACTCAGTGAGGTGAAGAACTAGATCTGCGGCTTCGCATGCCTTCGCGACATCGTACGCAAACTCTAGTTCTGGACAACTGCTCCGAGCGTTGTCGATGGCCTTGGGGTCATGAACACGGACCGTTGCGCCTGCGGCTCGAATAGCGGCGGCGACGCTCAGCGCCGGAGAATCGCGGACGTCATCTGTCTCCGGCTTGAAGGCCGCGCCCAGGACGGCCAGGTTGCATCCGGCGAAGTCGCCGCCGACCATTTCTCGGGCGAGATCAATTGCACGATGACGCCGTGCTGTGTTTATAGCATCTACTTGCTCCAGAAATTGCACCGAATCTGCCACGCCAAGCTCGGCAGCGCGAGCAATGAACGCGCGGATGTCCTTGCCTAGGCAGCCACCGCCGAACCCCAATCCGGCGGAGAGGAACCTGCGTCCAATCCTGCTGTCATGCCCGAGCACATCCGCCAGGGTCACTACGTCGGCTTTAGCGGCTTCACATACATTCGCCATGGCGTTGATGAAGGAGATCTTGGTCGCCAGGAACGCATTTGCAGCGACCTTAGCCAACTCAGCCGTCGCTAGATCGGTCATAATGTACGGTGTGCCGACCGCGATCAGCTGTGCGTATATATCCTGGACGATCGCATAGTCTTCAGCAGAAGTCGCGCCTATGACAAGGCGTTCGGGCCGGAGCGTATCCTCGAGGGCGAACCCCTCGCGCAGGAACTCAGGATTCCAGGCGAGTCCCACTCGGATTCCGGGAACTGCAAGCTCCTCGATACGAGCGATCAATTGTGGCGCCGTGCCAACGGGTACGGTGGATTTTCCGACGAGCAGACAGTCACGCGTCAAGTAGGGCACCAAACTCTCAATTACGGCATGCAAACTACTCAGGTCCGCGTGGAGTGAGTCTTGCAGCTGAGGGGTGCCGACGCAAATGAAATGTACATCAGCGAAATCGGCTGCATCGCGCAGCGAAGTGCTGAATTGAAGGCGGCCTGCCTGCACATTGGCGATGAGCATATCGGCGAGGCCAGGTTCATAGAACGGAGCTTGGCCATCAGCTAGAGCATCGATTTTTCGGGAATCGCTGTCGACGCCCAGCACCTGGTGGCCAAGTTCGGCCATACACGCGGCGTGGACTGCGCCAAGATAACCCGTTCCGACGACTGAGATTCGCATGTGGCCCGTTACCTGGATGTCTTCGCGATAACATCGCTCACTACGCGCCGTACGGTGCTTGAGGCGCTTGGTCGGCTAAGTGACCCGCCAGGGTGTCCTCTTGATACAGGAGTGGCACCAAGTCTTCGCATCGCGAATCAGTTGAAGGAGAAGCCTCGACCCTTCATTAGCTCGGCTGAGGAGGCTGCCTGCGCTTCCAGCTGGACAGCTCTTTAGTGTCGTGCTGTGGCAAATTGCCCTGCTGTGGCGGTTTCACGGCTGGCTCGCCCCTGAGTCATTCCTGGTCTCCCGGACAGCGAGGATCTGATCTACAGGCTGCAAGGGCTTGCAGTTGGCGGACGATGGCATCCGGTGGCGTCCGTTGGACCAGGGACCATCGGGCTGCCGCTCCGAGGCGCGACACAATGCCCCATACACTCCACGGCGATCCCGAGGTTTCCCGGTCCCTGCGCACCGGCACTGCGCCTCAATTGGAGTTCGGGCATAGGCGGTGGGCCACCGACTGTGGCCGACGGCCTCGTCTGGACCATCGGAGCAGAACGACGAGCTGTATGGCCTCGACCAGCCACTGTCAAGATACGGCGGCAGGTGACGATCGGTACTCCCGCCAAGCACTTTCCAACGCCAGGCATCGGCGACCTTCCTGCTCGCCGCCTGCGCACCGCGCGTCATCGCATTCCGCACCTCATCTACCGGCGCCGCAAGCACCGGAAGCACAGCCGCCGACTCGGCTGGCAGCACATCATCAGCCGCCGAGGACGACTGCCATTGCGACGCGCACGCAGCGCCTGTCCGCAAATGCCGCATCGCCGAGATCGCCGCGGCCTGCCTCTTCGCCATTGCGGCGGTCGGCTGGTTCGCCCGGCTGGTCCGCAGACGGCGCCGTACGCTGGCGAACAGCTCCAGAATCGGCTCCCTCTGCGGCTGACTCGCGGATGCTTCGCCGCTGCCAGCGCCATCCAGGGAGCTCGGCGTTCCGATCGATCAAGGATGACTGTGTATCAATTGTTATGGCAAAACAATCGAGTGACGCGTGGACGAGCGCGATGCAGACCCAGCCAACCATAATGCAGGACCGGCGCTTGTCGCTGCGGCCAGCAGCGACAGCGTAAAGTCCCGCAGGTACCGCCGGGATGCTCAGCCACTGCTACCGACTTCAGTACGTCGTCCGGCAGCCGTCGTGCTTGGCTGCGCCGCGCTTATCTTGGCGAGTGGGACGGTCTGCGTACACGAGGAGTACGCCGACCCCCTTGACCGCCGGGTCGACCTATGGGCCACAGCCCACCTGGGCGGACACGGCCGGGCGCTGCAGCTGATAGCGGACCTCGGCCAGAAATACCAGGTCATCGTCATCATCTCGATCATGTTCCTGATCTGCCTGGTGACGCGGCGGGCCAACGGCGCCGTGCTTGCCGCGACCGGCACACCGGCAGCCGCCGTGCTCACCGAAAAGGTATTCAAACCGCTGGTGTCACATCTTTACATCTACGCGAGTTATCCGAGCGGACATACGAGCAGTGCCTTCGCCATGGTCACGACAACAACTGTCCTGCTGGCTAGTGCGCCGGGACTGTCCAGCAAGAGAGCCTGGCCCGCCTTGAGGACCGCGATCGTTGCCACGGCAGTCCTCGTCGGCTGCGCGATCGCCGTCGCAGTGACCGGCCTCGGCTATCACCGTTTTATCGACGCGGTAGGTGGCGCGGCCGCTGGCATTGCGGTAGTGCTGACCGGCACATTCATCCTCGACCTGCCAGTCAGCCGACGAATTCTAAGCCTCCACCGCTGGCGGGAAAGGCTGACTATTCGGACATCCTCTGGCTAGTCCCGAGACCATTGCCCACCTTCGCCTCGACGTCGTCCCCGTCGACGCTCGGCCATCACCCGGTCCCGCCGCCCTGGCCCGGCGTCAGCGCCAGGCCAGCCGCCGTCAGCAGCCGCTGCACCGACCCCAGCAGCCGGATCACCGGGCGCAGCACCACCGCCGCCGAACTAGCGACCTTCACCGGCGCCCGCCGCTCGACGGTGCGCGGAACCACGCCCGCCAGCAGGTAACCGGCGACCGCAGCACGGCCGTCACCAGAGCCACCGCGAGTCGTGTTATGAGCTGCGAGCTTGACGTGACAAGTTCAGCCTGGAGACCTGCCTCGTCCAGGCGAGCACCTGACGCACGTCGCCCCTGTCGAGCAAAACTGCGACCAGCCCGAATGCGGCGACAGCACATCCGGCCGCCAGCGCTCCCACGAAGATGTCCAGGAACTTGTGCGCAACGGGCAAGGCCAGACAGACGCCAGCTCCCGCCAGTGCAGCCAGACCTGCACCCAGAATGCCGGCCCAGGATGCGCGCCAGATTCCCTGCACTGCCCCAGCGCCACGGATGCGACGCGTTATCGCCATGGTAATGACTGCCGCGGCCGTCTGGCCGACCGTGTTACCGATGCACAGAGCCGCAACCACGAGGCGCGACGGCACCAAAGCCACGAGAACGACCTGCGCTAGGACCGTCAGAAGCCAGCTACCCGCCACCACCGCCGCTGCCAGTCTGAGCCGTCCGAGCGCCAGCATGACGCGGGCTAGGTTGGCCATCACGCCAAAGCCTGCAAGCCCAGGAGCCAGCACGAGGAACGCAATGACCAGCTCCGGGACCTGGCCGGGCTGACTGGCAAGCACATGTGCCGCCGGGATGGCGACGGCTGCGATGACGGCCGTGCCAAGCCACGATGCCAACAGCACGGCGCGCGTCGAGCCCGCACAGGTCCGGTCGAACACCGCGCCCTCGCGAGACGACAGCACCGGGAACGCGCTCAGCACGATAGACAGGCCGAGAACGGCGTTCAGGGTGTTGAACACCTGCGACGCGTAATTGAAGATCACCAGGGCGCCGGTCGTCCCGCGACCGTTTGCCAGAGCGATGACGACCAGGTTGGACAGGTCGCTGGCAATCACCTCGACCAGGCCGACCAGTGCCAGGCCGCCGACCCAGGTGGCGACGCCCCGCGGAAACCGGAATGCGGGCCGCAGGCGAAGCCTAAGGCGCCGGGTCGCCAGCAGCGCCACGGCCACCATCGAGGCAATCCCCAGAGTGGCTCCGGCAGAGAGGACAAGTTGCGCCGCCGGCGAAAGCCTGGCCAGCGGGACGCCCTTGCCGATCGGCGCGAAAACCAGATACGAGCCAATGACGACGACACTCGAGACCATCGGCGCCAGCGCGTATCCGGCGAACCGGCGATAGGCCTGCAGGAGGCCGAACAGCACGACCGTCAGCCCGTAAAGAATGGCTTGCGGCGCGAAGACCCGGAGCATGCTCGCCGTGGTCGCAACGAC